>UPTN01000406.1_pt1 | contig 22978 bp, 17 predicted proteins | sample 2160111 | NCBI WGS metagenome assembly UPTN01 (sample SAMN06265058, study PRJEB28932) | marine metagenome | isolation source: Columbia River Estuary | place: USA:Columbia River Estuary, USA | collected 2014-05-05
ATTATCAAAATCTTCTACAGATAAAGTTCCTAAAACACAAAACTCAATAGTAAAGCTTAATATTGTTCCACCGTCTTCAGCTCCAAAATCGTCATCAACTGATAGTGTCCAGTCACCTCCCGACATTTCACCGTACAAGACAGATAAATCGCCTTCAGGAATAAATGTTCCTGTAAAAGGAGATGTGCCATCGGTAATTGATGTTGTTGCCTCTTGATCAAAAACTGTATTTGTATAATTATCATCATTAGCAGCACCATTATCAGTAGATAATTCGATGGATGTACCAGCTGGGCTAATTAAGAAAATATCTAAATCATTGTTCCAAGTATGATCAATATCAATGGTTACGTTAACGTCAGTAATTGGAAGATCATCTACAACAGTAATAATAGAAGTATAATTTGCATTAGCTCCAGTAGCCGCTATATTAATTGGCACATCTGTTGCAGAAGCTGTTGTACAGTTAACTTCACAAGCATCGCCAGTACCATTTCCGTCTGCGTCTTCTTGTCCTGGATTAGCAACAAATGGACAATTATCGGCAGCATTAAGAATACCATCATTATCTATATCTTCGTCACAAACGTCACCAATACCATCATCATCTGCATCTGCTTGATCGACATTACTATCATTAACACAATTATCTTCAACATCCGGAATACCATCACCATCTGTATCTGTTTGAGGTGCGCCACAAATCTCTATTGACCAGCTTTCAATGTTTCCTGTATCAAACCCTGCACTATCAACAACCAGTAATGTCCAATCGCCCGCTGAAAATTCACCATTCAATATTGAAAGTACATCCGTTGGTTGAAAATCTCCTGTAAAAGGAGCTGCACCACTTGCTATCGGATTAGCGGCATCATCATCAAAAACTGTTGCTGTATAATTATCACCATTTCCACCATTTCTTGCTGATAAAACCACTGAAGTGCCAGAAGGGCTTATTAACGATATAGTCAAATCTGCATCCCAAGTATGCGTAATATTTACAGTAACATTTACATCTGTTATTGAACTAGGACTTGGAACATTAATAATAGAAGTGGCTCCATCTGGAGCATTGTCCGGAATTGCTAATGGTGTATCTGCAGAATTAAACGATTCACATATTAAATTTGCAGTTTCAAAACTTGCAGTTGCATACGTGCCTTGTCCACAGTCATTTGTTGCTCTAACTCGCCACCAATAAATTGTTTGAGCCATTAAAGTTGTTGATGTATAGGTGTTGGTATCTAATACTTGCGTATCAACTATAGTTGCAAAACCAGCATCTGTGGCAATTTCAAGTTCGTAATTAGTCGCATTAGGATCCGCATCCCATGAAAACATTGCATTACTTCCTACGACTTCTGTCGCACCATCAGCTGGAGTTATTAAATTTATACTTGCGAAGTTAGTATCATATACACTAAATGATACATCTAAAGATTTAACGATTGCTCCTGAAGTTCCTACTATAGTAAGTGGGTAATTCCCAATTGTCAAAGAGCCAATACCAGAAATAGTCACGGTAAAAGCGGTATCGTCTGCTGAAGCAGATATAGGACTAATTGTTGCTGTTGCACCTGCTGGCACTCCAGTTACGGAGAAATCTGTAGTGTCTGTAAACCCTAAAAAGGTATTATAAGTGCAGTCGAAAACCACATCATTTGGTGAACATACATCTAGAGTTGTATTTGCAACAGAAATCACAAACTCAGATTCTTGAATGGAAAAGTTAGTCGAATTTACAGCGTAAAATATGTTATTGTTTCCTTCTACAATAACTCTTGCCATGTTAGAATCTCCACCAGTAACTGGAACATTAACATCATGCGACCCATCATTTGGTACATCTGAAGCCATTGTAAATGGAAATGTTAGTCCGCCATCTACTGATAATAAAATATTTACTGTTGGCGTATTTACTGCGCCTCCATCAGTCCCTGCAACATCCCAAGTAACGGTTTGTGTACTTCCAGCGTCCCATGTTTCATCTGTAGTTTGTGAAGTGACTTCAAATGGTCCAATCCCTCCATCTACAGAAACAGTCATGGTATCGAAGCTCGATTGTGGCATTTGTCCAACGCCATCTGCTTCAGATCTGTCTCTAACAGTTAAGGCAAAGTTTAAATTTCTGCCAACTGTCGATACTGTTTCCCAAGACGTATTTGCAATAGTTTCTGTTGGGTTCGTTTCTATAAGTTGCCCTGCTAATACCCTGGAAAATATAGGCATATATCTATCAGGTGAAGTACTTGGAGGTCTAGAGCGCCATACTGGTCCAAGATGTGTAGGTCCAAAATTACCATTTGTAGTCGCACCACTATCAATTTGTTCCCAGGTATAGGTTAAAGTATCATCACTATCACCATCCGAAGCAGCGCCTTTAAGAATAAAGGCGGTTCCATTAGGAATAGTATAATTAGACCCTGCATCAGCAATTGGTGGGCTATTCGTAATTGAAGATGTTACTGCACAGTCGTTTGGCGCAGTAGCAACATTATTTAATATTTGATTTATGCTATGATAATGGAAATATGCATCACTATGATCTTGCACATCGTTTCCTCCTGTAATCCCAGCATATCCCATAATGGTAGTTCCACTACCAGGTTCCGAATTTACACCAGTACCTTCCGTATTAAAAGCGAAAGTATGGTTAGCTCCCATTTGGTGACCAACTTCATGTGGTACATAATCTATATCAAAAAAGTCGGACATGTATGGCCCGCCATCATTATCTACAAATGAGTGTGCTGAAAAGCCACTTCCTTTTGCACCATCTTGACAAACGCAACCTATACAACCAGCATTTCCATTATTTCCAGCAAAATGTACTAAATGCCCAATATCATAGTTTGCTTCACCTACAGTAGCCGTTAAATTTGTTTGTAAATCCCCATTTAAGTTTCCGCCATAAGGATCAGTACCAGAATAAATTAATTCTATACCGTTAATCAAAGTAAATGTGATTGCCATGTCAACTTCAAAAACCTCATTCATTCGATCCAAAGTAGAAACCACTTGTGCAAGTGCGTCCTCTTGATCCGTTCCATTAGTATCATCACCATCATCCCAAAAATTAGTGTATTCTGAAGTGGCCGATATGGCAATTCTATAGGTTCTTAAAAGCTGATCATTTGCATCTCTGTTTGTAAATGAATCCTTAATGTTAATTGGAATATATCTATCTTCAGTTAAACATTCAAAAACTTCTGGAGCACCTATTTTTGCGCTTTTATTGTATACTATATATTGTCCGTTAGACACTTTAGTTATTGGTTGAATAAAATACATTTCCTTGTCAGGAACAGAAATCAAAGCTTTAAGTCCTAAAGGCGTGATACTAAAACGTAATCTAGCACTAGTACCATCTGTGCTAAATCCCAAATACGTTTTAATATTGGGATATAACGCCGCAATATCTTCAGATAAGGTTTGAGTTTCCACGATTCTGAAAGGAATCATTTCTCCTTTTTCGTTTGGAAAGTTCACAATGGTATTTGATTTTCCATGAGATGTGCTTCTCAAAGGAGCACCCTGAAGATTATTCTGTAAAACCTGAGTATTTAAATTGACTACAGAATAATTCTTAGGATCTAGGTTTTTCAAGGATACAGATTCTGTATTTTCTTTAAAAGTTGATTTGGTCCAATTCCTATTCTGACTATAGCCCCAAAAGCAAGTCAATAACATAGCTACCGATAAACAATAGTGTAATTTTGTTTTCATTTTAATTTAATTAATTATTAAGGAGATCCTAAAGATAGTATTATTTCAGTGAAATCATGAAATAATTTTTTTATTAAAAACAGCTCTTTAACTGTTAAAAAAGAGCTATTACTAGTCAATTTTAACCTTTCTCCTTCAGGAATCACAGATATTTTTATTACTTTTATAAACTATTTTTAATTCTCACTTATTAAAATCAAAAAAAAAAATGAAAAAAATTACTTTACTATTACTAATTATTGCAATTAGTGTTCCTAGTTTTCTTTCTGCTCAAGAAAGAAAGGTGCCTAATAAAATCTTTAACCAAGACCTTACTATTGATAATCAAAGATCTATAGAAGAAACTGGTTTTATTCGTTGTGCATCAACAGAATATGAAAGAGCACTTCAAGCCCAGTTTGGTGAAAGAGCGACTGATGCAGAATTTGAAAACTGGTTAAACCCTCTCATTGAGGCTCGTAAACAACGTGTTGCACAAGAAAAGGCTGACGGAACTTTTAGACGTGTTGTGGTAAATATACCAATAATATTTCACGTTCTTACTGGCACTGCAGGTGATGCTAACGATTTAGCAGCATCACAAATACAAGCGCAAATAGACCAACTAAACATCGATTTTGGAAATCTTGCTGGTAGTACAGATCCTGTAGCCGCCGATGCAGAAATAGTTTTTATTCCTGCTACGGTTGATCCTAGTGGCACTCCTTTAACTGAGCCTGGAATTGATAGAGTTTATGGCTATCCGGGAACATTAGGTACTGCTGCGTTAAATGGTACAATTAAACCTGCAACAATTTGGGATAGATCATTCTATGCTAATATTTGGGTAGCAAATCTGGGTGGCGGAATATTAGGTTATGCACAATTTCCTTCAAGTTCAACCTTACCTGGTATGCCGGGAGGAGATGAAGGTGCACTAACGGATGGCGTAGTAATTCTTACTGGAAGTGTTGGATCTGTTGCTAATCCTGGAACTGTAGCACCATATCATTTAGGTCGTACACTAACTCATGAAATAGGACACTGGATAGGTTTACGTCATATTTGGGGAGATGGTCCTTGTGGTGTTGATGATTTCTGTGCTGATACGCCTGAATCTGATGGTCCGAATTTTGGTTGCCCAAATGCAACTTCATGTGGTTCTGCAGATATGGTTGAAAACTATATGGATTATTCAGATGATGCTTGTTTTAATATTTTTACTAATGATCAAGTTGGCAGGATGTTAACTGCTCTTGAAAATGCAACAGGTCTTTCAGACTTACCTAATTCTACTACTGGTGACCCTGTAAATGTTGTTGATTTGGATGGAAGATTAAATATAGAAGATTTAAATGTAGTCGATTGCGCTGAGCAAACACTGACTCCAGATGTTAGACTTACTAATGCTGGTAATAGTACATTGACTTCAGCAACGATAAGCTATTATCTTGATAGTGATGCCCCGGTAGATTATAACTGGACTGGATCTTTAGCTACTGAAGAATTTGAAATCATTTCTTTTCCTACAATAACGACTACAGTTGGTGCGCATACTTTTTATGCTGAGCTATCAGAACCGAATGGTGGAACGGATTTGAACCCTGGTAATGACAATGCATCTGGAAGTAATACTTTTTCTGGTGGTTTATGTGAATCTGTAGGTAATACAGTATATGAAACAAGTACTGAAGGCGTTATAATTAATGATGGTGATACTGATATTTTAAGTAATATAAATACAGGAAAACCTTCAGGTTACAGTGATTATACCTCTATTGTTACAGATGTGACAAGAACAGAGGGATATGATATGACAGTAAATATCAATACAGATGGTAACTTCCCATGTGAGACAAGAGTATGGATAGATTTTAATCAGAATTGTGCATTTGATGCTGAAGAAGAGTTAAATTTAGGTGGTGGTCAAGGCATTGTTAATGGCCCTACGAGTAATTCTCCATTGGCATTCACAATTCCTGATGATGCTGCTTTAGGAAACACAATAATGCGTGTTTCTACAAAATATAACGCAGCTGGAACGCCTTGCGAAGTTACAGATGGTTCTGGCCCAAGTGTTGATGCTGAGATAGAAGATTATACGATTAATGTATTGGCGTCTTTAAGTGTTGACGAATTTGGCTTAAATAGCATTCGCATTTATCCGAATCCAACTTCAGAGGTATTAAACATCTCATTATCTAATAATGACTTACCTGATGGTTATAGAATTTATAACATGTTAGGTCAAACACTTTCTCAGGAAGTAATTAGCACTGTTTCAGATTTATCTGTTAATACAGCTAACTTAAGTAACGGCATGTACTTCATTCAAATTACTAAAGAAGGAAACACAGTTTCTTTACCTTTTATAAAAAAATAGTAAAGTAATTGATAATTAATAAAAGAGGATTGATCTAGTATCAATCCTCTTTTTTATTTTTGTATAAATAATATACACCCTTGAAAGTCATACAATCTCTTAATAATTCATTAACTGAAAATACAGTCGCTACCATTGGCACCTTTGATGGCGTGCATGTAGGTCATAAAAAAATTATAGAGCGTTTGGTTAAAACGGCAAAAGATGACCAGTTAAAATCTACGGTTTTAACTTTTTTTCCACACCCTAGGATGGTTTTACAAAAAGACGCGAATATCAAGCTTATAAACACCATTGATGAACGTTGTAAATTATTAGAAGCACAAGGTTTAGATTATGTCGTCATTAAACCATTTACAAAATCCTTTTCACGTTTATCTGCTGAAGAATTTGTGTCTTCTATTTTAGTGGATCAATTGCATGTCAAAAAAATAATTATTGGTTATGACCATCATTTTGGTCGAAACCGTACTGCCAATATTAAAGACTTAATACATTTTGGTGCAGCCCATGATTTTGAAGTCGAAGAAATTTCTGCTCAAGACATTAATGAAGTTTCTGTGAGTTCTACAAAAATCAGGAATGCCTTAAATGAAGGCGATATTAAAACCGCTAATCTATTTCTTGGCTATCACTTTATGCTGAATGGATTGGTAATTAAAGGAAAAGGTTTAGGCAAAACAATAGGCTTTCCAACGGCAAATATAAAAATAGAAGAAGATTATAAGCTTATTCCGAAGCAAGGCGTTTATGTGGTGAGGTCAGAATATCAAAATCAAAGCATCTATGGTATGATGAATATTGGAACAAACCCAACCATTGGAAAAGACACGAAGCAGTCTATTGAAGTCCATTTCTTCGATTTTAATAAAGATATTTATAACGAACAGATGACTATTGAGTTATTAGAACGCATTAGAGATGAGCACAAATTTGATTCTATCACTGATTTAAAAAAGCAAATTCAATTAGACAAAGCACGTGCACTTAATTTTATAATAAGCCTATAACATGTTGAATACCTTTTTATTTAAACATATAGATAATAGTCCGCTTATCGTTTTTAGAATCATATTCGGTTTATTGTGTTTCTTAGAATCTGTTGGTGCTATTTTTACAGGTTGGATTAAATACACGCTCATTGATCCAAAATTCACCTTTTCGTTTATTGGTTTAGAATGGCTACAACCACTTCCTGGTAATGGTATGTACATCTATTATTTAATAATGGGCATTTTTGGATTGCTCATTATGGTTGGCTATAAATATAGATTCAGTGCATTCATGTTTACAGTCATGTGGGCTGGTGTCTACTTTATGCAAAAAGCATCTTATAATAATCACTATTATTTATTGGTTTTATTAAGTGCCATCATGATTTTTCAACCAGCAAATACATACTATTCTATTGATGCTAAACGAAACCCGAGTATTAAAAGAAATGCAATGCCACAATGGTGTAGTTGGGTGTTTATTCTGCAGATGTTCATCGTGTACACCTACGGATCTATTGCAAAAATATATCCAGATTGGTTAGATACTTCTGTGATGGAAATATTTATGCGAGGCAAGCAACACTATATTATAATTGGTGACTTTTTACAACAAAAATGGTTACATTATTTTTTAGCATATGGCGGTATTTTATTTGATGGATTAATCATTCCAATGTTACTCTGGAAGCCAACACGGAAATTTGCTTTTTTTGCATCTCTGTTTTTTCATCTATTTAATGCGATCGTTTTTCAAGTTGGTATTTTTCCATTCTTATCTCTAGCCTTCGCCCTTTTCTTTTTTGAACCCCAGCTGATTAGAAATATCTTTTTCAAGAAAAAAGAATTTTATAACCAAGGAGAAGTGATACAACCAAAGTATAATAAACCTTTCTTAGCGCTATTTACCATATACTTTATCATACAAATTGCGCTACCACTTAGACATCATTTTATTACAGATAACGTCCTTTGGACAGAAGAAGGGCATCGCATGTCTTGGCGTATGATGCTGCGCTCTAAGAGTGGAATTGCCAGTTTTAAGGTTATAGATAAAGCTAATAATTCTAAAATATTTGTGAATCCTGAAGATTATTTAAGCAAAAAACAAAAACGTTTAATTAACACAAAGCCAGATATTATGTGGCAATTCGCAAGACATCTGAAAGAAGAATATGCTCAAAAAGGTATTGATATCGCCGTATATGTTTATGCTAATATATCCGTAAATGGAAGACCCTACCAAAAGTTTATTAATCCAGATATTGATATTGCCGCTTTAGAATGGGAGACTTTTAAACATAGCGATTGGATTTTACCTTCAAAACTAGATTAATATATCGCTTCAATCTAAACTATTTATTACTTTTGCCCTTTAAATTGCGTTAAGGATAGCAGCGACATCCTTTTTTAATTTTTTAAAAAAGATATAGCGAATAGCCTGTTTTTATTTAAAATAAAAAACGCCAAAAAAACAAAACATGTTACAAGTACCTTTTATTAGAGACCATAAAGATTTAGTAATTGAACGATTAGCCAAGCGAAATATTGATGCGTCGGAAATCATAAATGATGTGATTCTTTTTGATGAAGACAGACGTGCAATTCAAGCGCAACTTGATCACATCTTATCTGAATCTAACGCAATCTCTAAACAAATTGGTGTGTTATTCAAGTCGGGTGATATTGAAAAGGCTAATGCTTTAAAAGTCGAGACTAAAGAATTGAAAGAAACGTCTAAAATATTAACTGAAAAGTTAAATACGCAGATTGAGGCTTTAAATGAACTGCTTTATAAAATTCCAAATGTCCCTCATGAATCAGTTCCTAATGGTACCACTGAAGAAGATAATCTAGAGATTTTTAAGGCTGGAGATATTCCTGTTTTGCATGATGGTGCTTTACCACATTGGGAGCTTGCCAAAAAGTATGACATTATTGACTTTGAATTAGGGAACAAAATTACTGGAGCAGGATTCCCAGTATATAAAGGAAAAGGAGCGCGATTGCAACGTGCATTAATTGCTTATTTTTTAGACAAGAATACAGCTGCAGGGTATACAGAATATCAATTACCACTTTTAGTGAATGAAGCTTCGGGTTTTGGCACTGGGCAGTTACCAGACAAAGAAGGGCAAATGTATCATGTTACGGAAGATGATTTATATTTAATACCAACGGCTGAAGTTCCAGGTACAAATATTTTTAGAGATGTGGTCCTTAGCGAAAGTGAATTGCCAATTGGCATTACTGGTTATACACCTTGCTTTAGACGAGAAGCGGGAAGCTATGGTGCGCATGTAAGAGGATTAAATAGATTACATCAATTTGATAAAGTAGAAATTATTAGAGTTGAACATCCAGACCATTCTTATAAAGCCTTTCATGGGATGATTGATCATGTAAAAGACATTTTAGAAGAACTAAAATTACCATATAGAATATTAAACCTTTGTGGTGCTGATGTTTCTTTTGCTGCTGCGTTAACTTATGATTTTGAAGTCTTCTCTACTGGACAAGATCGTTGGTTAGAAATATCTAGTGTTTCTAATTTTGAAACATTTCAAGCAAACCGATTAAAATTGCGTTATAAAAATAGTGCTGGCAAAAATGTACTAGCACATACCTTAAACGGAAGCTCTTTGGCGCTACCTAGAGTCTTGGCTGGCATATTAGAAAATTATCAAACTCAAGACGGAATTGTCATTCCTGAAGTACTTATTCCTTATACAGGTTTTAAAATTATAAATTAAATAAGTAATATTTATCTTACATTTTTACTTGTTTTAATTACATTTTATCGATTAAGTGTCAAATTCATAGGTCATTCGTCGATTATTTGATAATTCCCTTGGTCATGTGAAAACTTTTCTAGAAGTTTATCAAACCAAATCTATAAACCTATTTTATTATGAAGAATATTTTACGTATTTTTCTACTTGCTATTTTAATGTTAGTTGCTAATAAAGTTCTATTTTCAGATTTCAGTTTAAGCAATTCTGAAAATAAATCTACTATAGTAGCTGCACAAAATAAGTGATATGCCCCGGTCAAGTACTTGAATCATTGTTATAAATTGACATTGGTTAATAGCACAATTATTTGAATTGGCTAATGCCTGAAATAATATTTCAGGCATTTTTTTATAAAAACATTTACAATATCTAGCCTACACTTTTGTTATATTTACCCAAAGTTATATCACAAGGGATTTCCAAGTAAGAACTATTACCATGAAGCTAATTTATATTTTTTGTTTTCTGTTTTGCTTTAATGCTTTCTCACAGGAAGATATTGTTGCAAAGGAGTATTTTAAAAACGGTGAATTTGAAAAAGCGCAATTACTGTATAAAAAACTTTGTAACAAGAACCCTAATAATTACATCTACCTCGTTCAATTAGTTAAGACCTATCAGCAAATGGAGCAATTACATGTTGCTCAGGAATTACTACTAGATCAGATTTCTAAAATGAAATATCCTGCTTTATTAGTTGAACTTGGACATAATTATAAGCTTAAAAATGATACTATTAATGCGAATCTAAATTATAATAAAGCCATTGAAGCGATCGATTTAAATGTAAATTATGCCTTTTCAATTGGTCGTACTTTTGAAGACTATTCCCTTTTAGATCAAGCGATACTAGTCTATGAGCATGCTATGCAACTAAAAGCAACATTAAATTTTAATATGCAGTTGGCCAGAATTTATGGTGAGCAAGGGGATTTAGAAAAAATGTTTTCCAGTTATGTCAATTTTATTCAAGACAATCCAAATTATGCCAATAATGTAAAACGTGCTTTTGCTGATTTTATAAGTGAAGACAAAAACAATCCGAATAATCTTATATTAAAAAAAGTACTTCTTAAAAAGATACAAGCAACTCCAAATTTATTATTTAATGATTTATTAAGTTGGTTATTCATTCAACAAAAAGAATACTATAAAGCGTTTTCACAAGAAAAAGCCATCTTTAAAAGGATGCCTGAAAGTCTTAACAGAATTGAAAATTTAGCCTTGATAGCAACTCAAGAAGAACAATATGATATTGCTAAAGAAATATTTAGCTATATCATTGAAATTGCTCAAGATCCAGAGATAACCCTGGAAGCAGAATACAACATACTAAAAATTGAAACTGGTGAAACCCTTGAAAAAGACTATCAAACCATAAATCGGAAGTATCTTAGACTGTTAGAGTCTTATGGCAGATATCCGCAAACAATTAAATTACAAGTTGCTTATGGCCATTTTTTAGCTTTTTATTTAGATGACACTGAACAAGCTACTCGTTTCTTAAAAGAATGTTTAGACCTACAATTAACTCCATATCAAGCGTCACAAGTCAAATTAGAATTGGGTGACATCTTAGTTTTTCAAGAAAAGTTTAATGAGGCATTAATTTATTATACACAAATTCAACGCAGCATAAAAAACAGTACTATTTCTCAAGATGCCCGTTTTAAAGTGGCGAAAACAAGTTATTATAAAGGTGATTTTAATTGGGCAGAATCACAATTAAAAATTTTAAAATCTTCTACCTCGCAACTTATTGCTAATGATGCGTTAGATTTAAAACTCCTGATTTCAGATAACAAATACGAAGACTCGACGCAAGCCGCTTTAAAATTATATGCCAAAGCAGATTTACTCGCTTTTCAAAACAAAACAGATCAAGCCATTTCTGTTTTAGATGCGCTTCTTGAGGCTCATAAAACGGAAACCATTGTTGACCAAGCCTTATACAAACAAGCACAACTGTTTGAAGGCAAACAACAATACCAGAAAGCAGAATCAAATTATATTCAAATCATAACCGATTACAAAGAAGATATTCTAGCAGACGACACTTTATTTGCATTGGCTGAACTCTACCTTAATCATTTAGCACAACCTGAAAAAGCAAAAGAATTTTATGAAGAGATTATCTTCAATTATCAAGATTCTATCTACTTCATTGATGCTAGAAAAAAATATAGAATGCTACGTGGTGACGCCATAAATTAAATCATTTTATGAGTGCCGAAACCCGAAGACTGATTTTATCTAAATTTACAATCACTGAACAATATATTAGAAAAATTAGGCTTATCTTTTAAAAAAATGGCAAAACCTTTTGAAGATGATAAAGAACTCATGTTATTTGCAAAAAATTTAAATGATGATAATATATAATGTTACCATAAATATAGATGCTAGTATTCATGATGAATGGTTAGCTTGGATTAAAGAACATATACCTCAAGTATTGGCTACTGGAAAATTTGACAAAGCATTACTCACTAAGGTTTTAGTTGAAGAAGAACTTGGGGGTCACACCTACTCTGTCCAATATACATCTCACTCGCGTGAAGCTTTAGATGCTTATTACAATGAAGATGCCGAAAAACTAAAAGCTGAAGGCCTAAAAAAGTTTGCAGATAAGATGTTAGCTTTTCGAACAGAACTTCAAGTAGTTGATGAATATTCAGTGACTTTAAAATAAATAACCTTGGCACATAACTATCACGTAAAAGCAAAAAAATACTTAGGTCAGCATTTTTTAACCGATGAAAATATCGCTAAAAAAATTGCAGATACGCTACGCCTAAAAGATTACAACACAATTTTAGAAATTGGACCTGGAACAGGGGTTTTAACTAAGTATCTTCTTGATAAAAACGCGACTACATATGTTATAGAAATTGATTCAGAATCTGTAGAATACCTGAAATCAAATTACTTAAATCTAGCGCCAAGAATTATTGAAAAAGACTTCTTAAAATACGATTTAAACGCGGTACTCAACGGCGAACCGTTTGCCATCATTGGTAATTTTCCATATAACATTTCTACACAAATTCTTTTTAAAACCTTAGAAATGCGCGCGCAAATCCCAGAGTTCTCTGGTATGTTTCAGAAAGAAGTGGCAAAACGTATTTGTTCAAAAGAAGGCTCAAAGGTCTATGGTATTCTATCGGTTTTAACCCAAGCATTTTATGATGCCGAATATTTATTTACGGTTCCTCCAGATGTTTTTAATCCACCACCTAAAGTAGAGTCTGGTGTGCTAAGGCTTACAAGAAAAGAAAATTACAAATTACCATGTGATGAAGATCTTTTGTTTAAAGTGGTAAAAACTGCATTTCAGCAACGTCGGAAAACACTCCGTAATAGTTTAAAAACACTCAATTTATCTGATAATTTAAGAGAAGATGTTATCTTTGACAAACGTCCAGAACAATTAAACGTAAGTCAGTTTATAGCATTAACTACTTTAATTTCTCAGGATTTGAAAGACGCATAAACTAAGTGGAAGAAAAAGAAAACATACAATTTGAGCTCACCGATTTACTAATCGAACAAGTTAGACAACTTATTGTTGAAAACGACAATGACGCACTGCGTGTTTTGATGGATGATTTCCACTTTGCTGATATTGCAGAAATTCTTGAAGAACTTGATTTAGACGAAGCTATTTATATCATTAAACTTTTAGATTCTGAAACCACTTCTGGTATCTTAATGGAACTTGATGAAGATATTCGTGAAAAAGTGCTTGAAAATCTTTCAGCCAAAGAAATTGCAGAGGAAGTAGAAGAACTAGATACAGATGATGCAGCTGATATGATTGCTGAGTTACCTGAAGATCGTAAAGACGCTGTAATTTCTCAAATTGAAGACAAAGAACATAAGGCAGAAATTCAAGAGCTTTTAACTTATGATGAAGGCACAGCAGGTGCGTTAATGGCTAAAGAACTCGTTAAAGTTAACGAGAACTGGAATATCACTAATTGTGTTTCAGAAATGCGTGCTCAAGCTGAAGATGTGACCAGAGTACATTCTATTTATGTCGTTGACAATGACGAAAAACTCATTGGACGTTTATCTTTAAAAGACTTACTTATAGCCTCACCAAAGGCTCATATTTCTGATGTTTATATTCCAAAAGTAGATTATGTTGATGTCAATGAAGATGTCGAGGATGTGGCCAAAATCATGGCTAAATATGATTTAGAAGCGATTCCTGTTGTTGATGAGAACCAAACCTTATTAGGAAGAATTACCATTGATGACATTGTTGATGTTATTAAAGAAGAAGCAGATAAAGATTATCAATTAGCAGCTGGTATTACTCAAGATGTAGAAGCAGATGATAGTATTATTGAATTAACTAGAGCACGATTGCCTTGGTTATTTCTAGGATTAGTTGGTGGAATTGGCGCCTTTATTATTATGTTCTTTTTTGAGGGTATTTTACCAGAAAAAGCGGTTATCCTATTTCTTTTTACACCATTAATTGCTGCTATGGCTGGTAATGTTGGTGTACAATCAAGTGCCATTATTGTGCAAGGTTTAGCCAATGATGATGTTAAAGGAAGTATTAATAATCGATTAATCAAAGAAATGTTGCTCGCCACGCTTAATGGTATAATTCTAGCCGTATTTCTATTCTTATTTGTTTGGGTATGGACGAATGAACTTAATTTAGCCATTGCTATTTCTATTTCCTTAGTCGTTGTTATTATCGTTGCTGGTTTGGTAGGGACATTTGTGCCTTTGTTTTTAGATAAACAAGGTATCGATCCTGCTATTGCTACTGGTCCTTTTATAACTACAAGTAATGACATTTTTGGTATTGTCATTTATTTAATGATAGCGAAAACTATTTTAGGAATATAACGTTATGAAGATTCTTCATATAGACGCTAACCACCCATTACTTATTAATCAACTAAACGATTTAGGATTCACCAATCATGAAGATTACAAGGCTTCCAAAGAAACAATTGAAGCAAAAATTAGTAATTATGATGGACTTATTATTCGTAGTCGATTTACAATAGATCAATCATTTTTAGATCAGGCTACAAACCTCAAATTTATTGGTCGCGTAGGTGCTGGTTTAGAAAATATAGACTGTGATTATGCCGCACAAAAAGGGGTGCATTTAATTTCTGCTCCAGAAGGCAATCGTAATGCGGTTGGAGAGCACTGCCTAGCCCTACTTTTAGCCCTATTCAATAAACTTAATAAAGCAGATCAAGAAGTTCGAAGTGGTAAATGGCTTCGAGAAGCTAATCGTGGCATTGAACTCGATGGGAAAATCGTTGGATTAATCGGCTATGGCAATATGGGAAAAGCCTTTGCTAAAAAACTGCGTGGATTTGATGTCACAGTGTTGTGTTATGATATTAGGCCAAATTTAGAAGATGAAAATGCGAAACAAGTCTCCTTACAGGAATTGCAAAAGCATGCAGATGTTTTAAGCCTTCATACGCCTGAAACACCAAACACAACTCACATGGTAAATGAGGTTTTTATTAATCAATTCGAAAAACCATTTTGGTTAATTAATACTGCTCGCGGCAAAAGTGTAGTGACTAAAGATTTAGTAATCGCATTACAATCTGGCAAAATAATTGGCGCTGGTTTAGATGTCCTAGAATATGAAAAGTCATCCTTTGAAAATTTGTTTTCTTCAGAAATGCCGGCAGCCTTTAAATATTTAATTCAGGCTCAAAATGTTATTCTCACGCCACATGTTGCAGGATGGACGGTTGAAAGTAATGAAAAGCTAGCGCAAACAATTGTTGATAAAATCAAAGCTAAGTTTTGTTAACTTTCGTTATTGTTAGGTTTTATCGTAACTTTTGGACATTCAAGTAATCTTAGAACACAAATTCGAACATTATGCAATACAAGGCAGACTCACCAGACGATTATATCACTCAACTACCTGAAGTGCGCAAAGCACCAATGATTAAATTAAGAAGTATTATCAATAAAAACCTGTCAGATGGTTTTGAGGAGGGCATGAACTATAATATGATAGGTTATTATGTCCCACATTCTGTTTATCCAGATGGATATCATTGTGATACAAAATTACCTTTACCCTTTATGAATATTGCATCACAGAAAAATTTTATTGCGGTTTATCACATGGGAATCTATGCTAAAAAAGAGCTTCTTGATTGGTTTACCGCAGAATACCCAAAGCATTGCAAGTATAAACTAGATATGGGGAAAAGCTGTATTCGATTTAAAAAAATGGAAGATATTCCTTTTGAATTAATAGGTGAACTTACCAAAAAAATGTCTTCCAAAGAATGGATAGACATATACGAATCAACCTTTAAAAAAATGAAAAAATGAAAAAACGCGTCACTGGAATAGGGGGATTATTTTTTAAAACTAAAGATCCCAAAGCATCTAAAGATTGGTACAAAAAACATTTAGGATTCGATACAAACGATTATGGTTGCACCTTTTGGTGGAAAGACAAGGAAGGTAATGATTGTTCAACCCAATGGAGTCCATTTGGGGAAGACACTAAATATCTTGAGCCCTCTAAAAAAGATTTTATGTTCAATTATCGCGTTGAAAATTTAGTAGACCTGTTGGAAGCACTAAAGGACGAAGGTGTCACAATAGTTGGTGAAATGCAAGAATTTGAATACGGAAAGTTTGGCTGGATTTTAGATAATGATGGCAATAAAATTGAGCTCTGGGAACCCATAGACAAAGCCTTTCAGTAAGGTTGTAACTTTTTCAATAATTATACTACATATAAATAAACAATACTTATGTCTGAGGAAAACAACACTATCGATGAATCTGGTAATGATGCTATTGAAAATTTAGAAAATAACGATACTGATTCAACAAATTCCATTTCTGATAACGCTGATGATTTAAAAAACAAGGCTTCTAAATTTGCATACGAAACCAGTGAAAAATTAGAAGGATTAACTGAGGATGTCAAAGACGTATTAGATAACGTTAAAGATAAGGCGAGCGCCTTTATAGATGGTGATGGTAAAGAAATATTAGGCAATGCTAAAGAAAAAGCAAATGAAATAGCAGATGATGCCAAAGAAGCTTTCTCAAATGTAAAAAACAAAGCCAAAGAATTTATGGATGGTGAGGGGAAAGAAATGATTGATAATGCAAAAGAAAAGGTTAGTGAATTTTCAGACGTCGCAACAGAGAAATTAGAGGGCTTAGCCGAAGACAGTAAAGAATCATTGACAGAAGTTAAAGAAAAAACTAAAGGTTTCTTTCAAAGACTTTTTGGGTCTAAATAGTTATTCGTATCTTAAGGTAAGTTCTAATTAAATTATTTAAATATGTCAGATGGAAATGGACTTGGAGAAATTACTCCCTTAGGAGTAGACAATGGTTCTATTGATAACTGTAGTATTGATAATTATTCTTTAGATATAGATACTTTTGGATGTGATGATATTGGTGCAAACACTGTAATTTTAACGGTCACTGATGCTGGTGGAAATTCAGAGTCTTGTTCTTCAATCATTACGGTAGTAGATTCCGTTAATCCAGTAGCAAATTGTCAAGACATTACTGTTTTATTAGATGGAAGTGGAAACGCAACCATAATAGGTGATGATATTAATAATGGTTCTACAGATGCTTGTGGTATCGCATCTTTATCGGTAAGCCCAAATAGCTTTGACATTGGAGATTTAGGTGATAATTTAGTAACACTAACGGTCACAGATGTTAATGGAAATAGTACTACATGTACTGCTATAGTTACCGTAACCGAATTTCTTTCAACAGAGAGTGTTTTAACTACAGAAAATGTAAAAATCTATCCAAATCCAACTGAGGAATCTCTAATTATTTCATTTCCAAGAGAATTAGAAGTTTCTATTCATTTATTTGACTTGGTGGGAAAACTAATTCAAAGTCAAAACAATGTTATAGTTTCTAAAACTCATAGTATGAATATTTCATACTTAAATACAGGAACCTATTTTGTTAGAATAAAGTCTGAGATAGGTATTGTTACAAAAAGGATAATTAAAGAATAGAAAACAAAAGAGTTTTAATTAAATGCTTCAGAAATTTTACATCTGAAGCATTTTTTTTTTAAATTATTAACACTCAAATCCTATTATAAAAGCTATTTTTATAGCTTGAAAAATTAAAATAAAAAGCTATGAAAAGAAAATTATTATTGTTGGTTTCATTTTTTGTGGGATTAACAGCAGTTCATTCTCAAGAATATCTTGAAATGATAGAAGCAGAAACATTTACAGTTCAGCAAATTGTAGATAATGGAGAAGCCTATTTTTTAGACAAGGATAAAGGGAAAGGGTCCGGATATAAACAATTTAAGCGTTGGGAGTATATGGCGGTAAGAACCATGAACGAAGACGGAAGAACTCCATTAATTACTGATGTGTTAGCTGAGGTAGAAAGCTTTAATGCTTATTTAAACGAAACATCAGGAAACAGACAATCTTTAACCGATAACTGGGTAGACATGGGACCGGATGATTGGAATCAAACTACGGCATGGAGTCCAGGTGTAGGTAGAATTACAGGTATTGCTGTAGATGCAACCAATAGTGATCATATTATTGTTGGAGCCGAAACAGGAGGAGTATGGAGAACCATAGATGCGGGTGCAACTTGGACTCCTATGGGTGATTATTTTTCGAACCTATTTGTGTATTCTGTTGCTATAGATCCTCAAGATTCTGACACCTATTATTTTGGTTCAAATAGTGGTAGAATCTACAAATCTGTTGATGCAGGAGCTACTTGGGTAGAATTTGCAAATTTATACAATACAGATGTCAATAAAATATTAATTCATCCAACGGATAGTGATATTATTTTTGCAACGGTTCAAAATACTGGATTAAAAGTTACCACAGATGGAGGTGTCAACTGGAGCTCACCAACAAATGACTCTAGAAGTTTTGATGTAGAATTTAAACCGGGTGATCCGAGTGTGGTTTATGCATCTGGTAATGGCTTACATAAATCAACAGATGGAGGCGCTACCTTTACTGCAATAGGAGGTTTTCCGACTGCCCCAAAAATGATGGGAGTTAGTGCTGATGATGATACCGTAGTTTATGTTGTAGAAGCGAATAGTGGTAGTTTTGGAGCACTTTATAAATCGATAGATTCAGGGGATAGTTTTACAGAAATAGATCAAGGGGGTAATAATTATTTTAGTTACGGAATAAACCAATCAGGAGGTCAAGCTCCTAGAGATATGGATGTTGCTGTTAGTCCAATAGATGCAGACGAAGTTCATGTTGCAGGGGTTTTAACTTACAGATCAATGGATGGAGGAGTTACTTTTGAGCAATCATCTGAGTGGATACCTCAACAAGCTACGGCATTGGGAATCGGTTATTGTCACGCAGATGTAGATCTTTTGGTTTTTAACGGAGAAACCTTGTATGTAGGTACAGATGGGGGTATCTTTTTAACAGAAGATTCAACTAATTTAGAAGCAGATTATTATATAGATATCACAAAAGGATTGGGTATAAGACAATTATATAAATTAGGGGTGTCTCAAACTGCAGATGTGCTACTTACAACTGGATCACAGGACAATGGTTCCACATTATACAATACTACCGAAGGCTGGAAAGATTGGTTGGGAGGTGATGGTATGGAAGGTTTTGTTGATAAAGATAACCCTGAGAGAGTTTACGGTACTTCACAATTTGGTAATTGTTATCGAACATATAATTCGGGAAATTCAATTACAGATATAAATACGCCAGGATCTGGGAGCTGGGTAACTCCTTGGGAACAAGATCCTGTGGAATTAAACACTAGTTATTTAGGGTATGCTGTTGTACGTAAAAGTACTAATGGAGGAAACACTTGGAATCCTATTTCTCAAAATTTTGGTGGAAATTTAAATGAGTTAAAAATTGCTAATACTAATAATCAAATAATCTATGCTTCAAGAGGTGGATTGATATATAAAACAGAAGATGGCGGAGCTACAGACTGGTTACAATTAACAAGTCCAGGAGGTGTTATAAATTCAATTGCTATTCACCCTACCAATCCAGAAAAGGTTGCGTTAGCAACTTCTAGTAGTAATAAAGTTTTTGTTACTTTAGATGGTGGAGATACTTGGGTAAATTATAAATTTAATCTACCTAATTTTAGCTCGTATGCAGTAGTTTGGGATGATAATGGAGAAGATGGATTGTATTTAGGGATGAATTATGGAATATTCTACATAGATAATACATTTACAGAATGGCAGCCCTATAATACCAATCTCCCTAACGTTATTATTAATGAGTTAGAAATTAACAGTATGGATGGAAAAATTTATGCGGCGACTTATGGTAGAGGTGTATGGGCTTCACCAATAGTACCTACTGTATTAAGTACGGAATCTTTTTTAAGTACTGAAGATGTAACTTTATATCCTAATCCAACAAACAATAAAATTACTTTAAGTTTTAATAAAGGAACTGAAGCAGATTTTAGAGTTTTTGACTTATTGGGAAAGTTGGTAATTTACCAACCTAATGTTTCTATTTCTCAGTCACATTCTATCGATGTTTCAAAATTAAACAATGGAGTGTATTTTGTTCGTATCAACTCAGATGTAGGAAACATTACTAAAAAGATTATAAAAAAATAATTTAAAAAAAATTAGTTTTAATGCTTTGGGAAATTTAATTTTTTCTGAAGCATTTTTTTTATCTTGCTACCAATAAATTTATGGATTTTTCATCTAAACTTCTTGAGAGTGCGGTCAACGAAATGTCACAATTTCCTGGTATTGGAAAGCGTACCGCATTGCGATTGGTTTTACACCTTTTAAAACAACCTAAGTCTCATACTCAAAAGCTTTCTCAAATGTAAAAAACAAAGCCAAAGAATTTATGGATGGTGAGGGGAAAGAAATGATTGATAATGCAAAAGAAAAGGTTAGTGAATTTTCAGACGTCGCAACAGAGAAATTAGAGGGCTTAGCCGAAGACAGTAAAGAATCATTGACAGAAGTTAAAGAAAAAACTAAAGGTTTCTTTCAAAGACTTTTTGGGTCTAAATAGTTATTCGTATCTTAAGGTAAGTTCTAATTAAATTATTTAAATATGTCAGATGAAAAAAAATTAAGCGATGACCTTGAAGATATGATAGGTAGCGCTAAAGATGGTGCAAAAAAAGCAGCTGACAAAGCTGGAGAGTTTGCTGAAGAAGCTAAAGAAAAAGCTAAAGAGTTTGCCAGTGAGGCCAAAGAGGCCGCTAATGAATTTGCAGGCGATGCAAAAGTAATATTAAGCGATGGCAAAAATGTAGCTATAATAGCACATATGACATTAATAGGTTGGATTATTGCATTAGTGATGAACAGTAATAATAAAACTGAATATGGCTCATTTTATATTCGACAAATGTTAGGTCTTTTGCTATTGGGTGTACTTAGTTTTATCCCAATACCATTTGTTAATTTAATTATATATGTTTTGGTTGTAGTTCTTTGGGTAATGAGTTTAATCAGTGCTTTGGGTGGAACTAAAAAACCAGTATTTTTATTTGGAGAACAGTTTCAAGATTGGTTTAAATCATTTTAAAAAATCAAGCCTGAATTAATTATTTTGCTCGCCGTCTCCATTAGAAAACTTCCGTTCTAATTCGGCTTGAAATTCCTCCATAACAGGACGTACAGTGCTTTCAGGTAAGTCAGCAATCTTAATATACATTAAACCATCGACCGCATTATTAAACTTTGGATCCACATTAAAAGCCACTAGTTTTGCATTTTGCTTTATATATTTTTTCAGTAATACCGGAAGTCGCAATGCGCCTGGTTCAACCTCATCAATAATTTTATCAAACTTATTTAAATCAGCTTCGGCTTCATCAAATACAAAATCCTTATCTGCGTCTTTAAGTTTTACTTTAAACTCCTTTTTAGGATGAACATATTGAGCCACGTAAGGATCATAGTAATGTGATTTCATAAACTCAATCATCAAAGACTTTGAAAAGTTTGAAAACTGATTACTTATACTTACTCCTCCTATTAAAAACTTATGTTCAGGAAAACGCAAAGTCGTGTGAACAATACCTTTCCATAGCAAGAATAAAGGCATTGGTTTTTGCTGGTAACTTTTTATAATAAAAGCGCGTCCCATTTCAATAGACTGACTCATCATTTTATAAAGTTCTGGTTCAAACCTAAAGAGATCCTGAAGGTAAAAACCATCTATGCCATATTGCGCAAATATTTTTGACCCTAAGCCCATTCTATAAGCACCTGCAATTTTATTTGTGCTTGTATCCCAAAGAAACATGTGATGGTAATAATTATCAAAATTATCTAAATCTATAGCTTCATTTGTTCCTTCCCCTACTTCTCTGAAAGTAATTTCTCTTAGACGACCAATTTCATGAAGTATATTAGGGATTTTATTAGCAGGTGTTAAAAAGACCTCATAATTTTTACTCTCAAGTAACCTAAAGTCTGCTTTACGTAATAACTCAACTTCTTTTATCATCGTCGCCGTATTACCAGGCGTAGCAATGCTTTTAGGAGGTTTTGGAGGTGTTTTCAAAGTGTTTGAAATATTGTCAAGCATCTTTGGTTTATCTTCAAATGCATGAGAGAGCATGTACGTTTTTCGTCTTAAAAACTCTGAAAAACCATCAATAGTTTCATGCTCCTTTTGATCATTTACACTAATAGGTTTACCAATTCGCACTTTAATTGTTCTTCGCTTTTGGGTTAACAATTCAGAAGGAAGTTTTGCTGTTCTAAAGGTGTCACTTATTCTAGAGAGTTTATAAAACAATTTAGAGTTTTTAGCATGAAAATAAATGGGAACTATAGGAACCTCAGCCTTTTTTATAAGTTTGATTGCGGTTTCCTCCCAAGGTTTATCCACTACCAATTTTCCATCTTTGTAAGTTGATACTTCTCCGGCTGGAAATAAACCAAGTGGATGACCATCACGTAAATGCATAATGGCATTTTTGAATCCTGTTACACTCGATTTAACATCTTTTCGGTCTTCAAAAGGATTAACAGGCATAATGTAAGGCTTCATTGGCTCAATGCGGTGAAGCAAGAAATTTGCAATAATCTTAAAATCTTGTCTTTGCTC
>UPTN01000410.1_pt1 | contig 22901 bp, 20 predicted proteins | sample 2160111 | NCBI WGS metagenome assembly UPTN01 (sample SAMN06265058, study PRJEB28932) | marine metagenome | isolation source: Columbia River Estuary | place: USA:Columbia River Estuary, USA | collected 2014-05-05
ATCCCCTTTACAACGCAGGGCTGGTCTTATTCCCACCACCTGGTCCAGGCACGTCTGACTTTGGAAAGGTTTGGCTTGAAACCGCGATAGGCCTTGATGCTGACGAAGCGATTGAAAACAAGCGTCCATGGCTTGATACGATTGCGCTTGCTGCCTGCGTCATTCGTGATCAGTCCGCGCGCCCGATTGCTGAGGACTGGAACTGCACGACACGGAATGCAACGGACAAAACGCGGGTTTTACATTATCACGGCTTGCGGCAACTCAGGCAGTTCGATTGGGAGAATCGCGCAAATGCGATTTTGGCAGCGTCATCTAGCCCTTATGACACTTTGAATGCTGCTGTGACCGGACACCGCAACGACATGGGCGTCAAAGGCGATTTATGGCGCCGCGCCATGCGGCATGGCCATCTGCATAGTTAAGATCCGACTAACGCTATGCGCCGCAATTTGTTGTCACAGAGTGATATGTATTGATCGGGATCAATGCAGCCGGTTTTGTCCCTGTGATAGCTTTGGATGAAATCAAAGCAAAGGATACATCCATGTCGCACACCCCTCATGAACTTCACGAAGAATTTCCACAGCACGTGGATGCAATGCACCGGCTGAAAGAGTCCGACGCGCATTTCGCCAAGCTATTTGACGAGTACCACACCATCAATCGCGCCGTTCATCGGGCAGAGACCAATGTCGAGCCTACTGACGACATCCACATGGCGCAGATGCGCAAAGAGCGGATGGCCTTGAAGGATGCGATTAGTGCGGCATTAAGTGCTGCTTGATCGCTTGATCTTGCCATAGGTGAACCCTTTAATCCAACTGGTAGGGTAAAACCCCGCGTCGATCCGGATCAACCCGCAAGCGCCGTTCTAACGGTGGAACAGAGCGTTGGTGGCAATTGCTGCGTTCGCAAATGCGGCAAGAGATTCCGATCGGCGCGTAAGCTTGGGCTGCAGTGATATCCATGTGGTCAGCATAAACGATGGCGGGCGCATGTTTGACTTCGCAGCCCAATCCAATGGCGTAGCGACGCGTTGGCAGGTTGTAAGCGCCACCCGACTTGCTGACATCGCGAGCGAGGCAGAAATAGCGCGCGCCGTCGGGTGTTTCGGCTAGTTGCCGCAGGAATTGACCTGGCAGTTCGAATGCTTGGTGGACGTTCCACAACGGGCACGCCCCGCCATAGCGTGCAAATTGAAGGGTCGTGGCAGAATGCCTTTTCGTAATCGTTCCAGCTTGATCAACCCGCACAAAGAAGAACGGAATCCCCTTTTCGCCGGGACGTTGCAATGTCGATAGCCTATGCGCCACCTGTTCCAAAGACGCGCCAAAACGGGTGGCCAGTATTTCAAGATCGTGCCGGGTTTCTTGGGCTGCGGCCAAGAACGCGCGGTAGGGCATAAGGGCTGCCCCCGCAAAGTAATTCGCCAGACCGACTTTCGCGATGCTGCGCGCCTCATCTGATTGAAAACGCGCGAGATCAAGCGTTGCCTCCAATAAAGGCGTTTGCGTGATCAGTGCCAGTTGCAACAAAAGTTGAAATGTCTGTGTGGCAGAGCTTGCGTAGCGAGAAATCGATAGTGTCTTGTCGATAGGATCAAAGCGGCGCACGTCTGATGTGTTTGCCATGACGACTGTAACTTGATGTGCATTGAGGGTGCGAATGGCTGTGTCGGCAATGGTTTCTTGGGGGTCACGCTGGCTGGCAAAGCGTTCCGCGCTGCGGTCAACCGCGTCGATGTAGTTGTCGCAATAATGGAAAAAGTCGCGCACCTCTTCCCAAGGGCTGGGTTGCAGTCGTGCATCTTCGCGGCCTAAGGCTTCGTCAAGGGAAGCTAGCCGTTCGTGGGTCTGGCGATAGGCTGCGTGCAGATCCAGAAACGCGCGCGCAAGGGCAGGGGCATTGGAGGCAGCCAACCGCATGTCTGCCAAGGCCGGTGCGGGACCAGTAAACACCGGATCAGCCAAGGCTTCGCGCATATCGCCGACCAATCGGGCCTCATCGCCGGATTGAAGTTCGGTGACGTCAAATCCGAATTCTTGGGCCAATCCCAACACGACTGCAGTCGATACGGGGCGGTTGTTGTTTTCCATTTGGTTCAAGTAGGGCAGTGAGACACCAAGCTTTTCGGCAAACGTCTTTTGGGTAAGCGACAAGCGCCCGCGCAATTCGCGCAGCTTCGCTCCAGCATAAAGTTTTTGAACGGCCATTTGGCGCCTTTGCAGATTAGCTGCGCAAGATTAGCAACTGCAAAGCGGGCGTCAAGCGATCTGCTTTTCCCGCCAGACAACGAATAACACAGACACCAGAGCGAGGGTCGAAACGCCAAGCATAATCAGTTGAAGTGGAAGTGTCCCCGACTCGATTGTCAGGATGCTGCCCGCGAACTGCGACAATGCCGCACCGCCACCAATCATGATTGCACCGCCTAAACCGCTGGCCGTGCCCGCTAGGTGGGGCCGTACAGAGATTGATCCTGCCATCACATTGGGTAGCATAATCCCGTTGCCCAAACCCAAGAACACACAAAATCCGAAGAAATTCAGCGGATGGATTACGCCCGAGAGCGTCAAAATAACCGAAAGGCCCAGACCAAAAATAGTAACAAGGGTGCCGATAATCGCCATGCGGTTAATGCCAAGGCGGATCGAAAACCGCCCTGACAGGAAATTGCCGGCTGCATATCCAATTGCAGGCGCCCCCAAAGCAATGCCGCTCCATAGCGGAGAAAGAGCAAAGATTTCACTGGCCACAAAAGACGTGCCGCCAAGCAAGGCAAAAAATGCACCAGACCCGAAGGCTGCGCAAAGCACATAGCCCCAAAACCGGGGTGAGCTGAGCAGTTCCGGATAGGTGGCAAGTTGATCACGAAAGCTGGTGCCCTTGCCTTGTACTGTTTCTCCGAGGTCGAAAAAAACCAAAGCGAGCGTGGCCGTGCCAGCCAGAGCAAGAAAAGCAAACGTCGCCTGCCAGCCAAAGGCCTGTTCAAGCGCGCCGCCGATCATTGGACCCACCATCGGAACCAGCGCCATGCCCATGGTCACATAGCCGATCATTGATGCAGCTTGGTCTTGTGGCACGATATCGCGGATAATCGCGCGGCCTAGCGCCATGCAGGTTGCAACAGCTGTTTGCAGGATGCGGAAGAACAAAAAGGCTTCGACCGTGGTCGCAAAATATGCGCCGATCGTTGCCAGCACAAAGATCAGCAGTGAACCCAGTACCAAAACCCGACGCCCGTACCGATCCGAGATCGGGCCGATAAAGACCTGCAAGATGGCGGTCGCTGCCAAATAGCCTGACAATGCGATCTGCATGATTGCGTATTCAGTATCAAAATACGTCGTCATCGCCGCCAGTGAAGGCAGAAAGATCGACATACTTAGCGCCGACATGCCTGTTATGAAAACAAGCGTCAGAAGGTGTGGGGGTGTGGTGCGGTCCAAGAACCGAACAGTTGGTGGATTTGCCATAAGGGGGGTGTAGGCAGCTAACATCCGCTTGTCTATCGTTGTCGCGACGGCATACCGCGACTAGTTTGCAGGTTTGCAATAATCTAACTCTGCAAATCGCAATATTTGCAAATATTCGCATTGAGTCTTCTTTCCGCGTCACAGTCCAGCTATGAAAGTGTGACAACTCGCAAAGGTGGATGCTCATGGATGTTTTGCAGGAACTTGAAACGCGGCGCGCAGCCGCCCGCATGGGCGGTGGCGAACGCCGGATTGCCGCACAGCATAGCAAGGGCAAGCTGACCGCGCGAGAACGGGTCGAGTTGCTGCTGGACGACGGATCTTTTGAAGAATTCGACATGTTCGTGGCGCACCGTTGCACTGATTTCGGGATGGAAAAAGACCGCCCCGCAGGCGACGGCGTTGTGACCGGTTGGGGAACGATCAACGGACGTTTGGTCTATGTGTTCTCTCAGGATTTTACCGTTATGGGCGGATCTGTGTCGGAAACCCACGGCAAGAAGATTTGTAAAATCATGGATATGGCAGTCCAGAATGGCGCGCCTATCATTGGCATCAACGACAGCGGCGGCGCGCGTATTCAGGAAGGCGTGGCAAGTCTCGCGGCTTACGGTGAGGTTTTTCAACGTAATATCACAGCCTCTGGTGTTGTCCCTCAGATCAGTTTGATCATGGGCCCAACTGCCGGCGGTGCTGTGTACTCACCTGCGATGACTGACTTCATCTTTATGGTTAAAGACAGTTCTTACATGTTTGTAACAGGACCGGACGTTGTGAAGACGGTCACGAACGAAGTGGTGACCGCCGAAGAATTGGGTGGCGCATCAACCCACACTCGGAAATCTTCTGTCGCGGACGCGGCGTTCGAAAACGATGTCGAGGCTCTGGCCGAAGTGCGTCGTCTGATCGACTTTTTGCCGCTCAATAACCAGCAAAAACCACCTGTTCGGCCTTTCTTTGATGATGTGAACCGTCTTGAAGATAGCCTTGATACGCTAATCCCGGACAATCCAAACTCGCCCTATGATATGAAAGAGCTTATTACAAAGCTTGCGGATGAGGGTGATTTCTATGAAATTCAAGAGGAATTCGCCAAAAACATCCTGACAGGTTTTATCCGTATGGAGGGATCGACCGTTGGTGTTGTCGCAAACCAGCCGATGGTTTTGGCGGGATGTCTTGATATCGATAGTTCTCGCAAGGCTGCGCGTTTTGTCCGCTTTTGCGATGCGTTTGAAATCCCAATTCTTTCACTGGTTGATGTTCCCGGATTTTTGCCGGGCACCAGCCAAGAGTATGGCGGTGTCATCAAGCACGGTGCAAAGCTGCTTTATGCCTATGGCGAAGCGACGGTGCCTAAAGTTACCGTGATCACGCGCAAAGCCTATGGCGGCGCTTATGTTGTGATGTCGTCAAAGCACCTGATGGGCGATTTCAACTACGCATGGCCAACATCAGAAATCGCAGTGATGGGCGCAAAAGGGGCAACCGAGATTATTCACCGCGCCGATCTTGGTGATGCTGAAAAGATTGCAAAGCACACGCAGGACTACGAAGACCGGTTCGCGAACCCATTCGTTGCCGCCGAAAAGGGCGTGATTGACGAAGTCATCATGCCGCATTCGACCCGTAAACGGGTGTGCCGCGCATTTGCATCTTTGCGTAACAAGAAAGTCCACACACCGTGGAAAAAACACGACAATATCCCGCTGTGAAGACTCTTTGCACTCATAAAAGGGCAGCCTGTCATGGCTAACCTGCCTTACATGCTCAAACACCGCAATTTTCCGGGGCGATTGCCTGGGACCGATTTTCAGTTCGTGCTGCGACGTGCGAATAAAGACGGTGCCACGGCCCTGTCGGTGCGTGTCCGTTACCCAGACAGGCGTCCACCTGACAAACGGGCCGACGCGGGCTTTATGCAAGCGTTGTGGGACCACTTTGGCGAGGAGCCTTTTGAACGTGGAAATCTGGATGCGGGCCGGCTGAGTTGGCTATTCGGCCGCGAAGTGATTCCTGCCGAAGATCCATTTGACCCCGCCAGTTACGAGGCGTTGCTTCGGATTGACGCGAATGTCGTTCGGCAAACCTTCCCAGATTTAGTGGGGCTTTGATCATGCTTGGTAAGCGGGTGATTGAACAATTTTGGGCGCAAATTCAGCAAGAAGCCGCCGACATTGGTTCCTTGCAGAAAGTATACTTTCCCTGCGCTGCGACCTGCTGCAGCGTGACGGAAGTAGCACAGCTTTCCAGTCAGCGTAATGTTGCTAATTCTCGAGACCGTTACCCTTCCCCAGATCGGCCTGCTTACTCACCAAGCAGGCCGACAACGGATTTTCGCCGACTTTCGGCACAACTCCTGTATGATATTGGATATCACGGCGATCTGGGTGTACTTGGGGGCAGTGATTGCATCAATTGTGATGCGAATTCAGAAACAACGATAGGCTTAAGATTATGCAAAAGACATCAATCATCCTTGCGGCAGTGGCAGTATTCGGTTTGGCAGGTTGCCTTGAAAACGATGCGGAACGTGCAGTCGCAGGCGCAGGCGCTGGCCTCGTGGCTGCAGAATTGCTTGGAACAGACCGTACAGGTTCAATGGTTGTCGGTGCCGCCGCTGGCGTGTTCTGCGACGATGCAGGCGTACAAGCCTGCCGTTAAATTAAATACACGCGCTCACAACGGGCGTTTATTGACTAAAAACCGTCATCGGGGCTTTGCCTCGGTGGCGGTTTTGCGTTTTGGGGACTAAATTCATGTTCAAGAAAATTCTGATCGCCAACCGTGGTGAAATCGCCTGTCGCGTTATAAAGACTGCCCGTCGTATGGGTATAAAAACGGTTGCGATTTATTCGGATGCTGACCGCAATGCGCTGCATGTCAAAATGGCCGACGAAGCCGTTCACATTGGCCCGTCCCCCGCAAACCAATCCTACATTGTCATTGACAAGGTCATGGCCGCGATCAAGCAGACGGGGGCCGAAGCGGTCCACCCCGGCTATGGTTTTCTGTCCGAGAACCCAAAGTTTGCAGATGCCCTAGAGGCCGCAGGCGTCGCCTTTATCGGGCCTCCAAAAGGTGCGATCGAGGCGATGGGCGATAAGATCACGTCCAAGAAAATTGCCCAAGAAGCCAACGTTTCGACTGTCCCCGGTTACATGGGTTTGATCGAAGACGCCGATGATGCGGTAAAGATCTCTAATCAAGTTGGCTATCCGGTGATGATCAAAGCCTCTGCCGGTGGCGGTGGCAAAGGTATGCGTATCGCATGGAACGATGCAGAAGCCCGCGAAGGCTTCCAGTCGTCCAAGAATGAAGCCGCCAACAGCTTTGGCGATGACCGTATTTTCATCGAGAAATTTGTCACCCAACCGCGCCACATCGAAATTCAGGTGCTCGCCGATGCACACGGCAATGCTGTCTATCTGCACGAACGCGAATGTTCGATCCAGCGCCGCAACCAGAAAGTCATTGAAGAAGCGCCAAGTCCTTTCCTAGACGAGGCAACCCGTAAATCGATGGGCGAACAGTCCGTCGCACTGGCTCAGGCGGTTGGCTATACCAGCGCCGGTACGGTGGAGTTTATCGTTGATGGAAACCGCAACTTCTACTTCCTCGAAATGAACACGCGTTTGCAGGTTGAACACCCCGTGACCGAACTGATTACAGGTATCGATCTTGTTGAACAAATGATCCGTGTCGCCGCCGGTGAAAAGCTGCCATTCCAGCAAACTGATCTCAAAATAAACGGTTGGGCGATGGAAAGCCGCCTCTATGCCGAAGACCCGTACCGTGGGTTCTTACCGTCCATCGGCCGCCTGACACGCTACCGTCCCCCCGTCGAAGAGGCGACACCGACGCGCGCTGTGCGCAATGACACGGGCGTCTTTGAAGGCGGCGAGATCAGCATGTTCTACGATCCGATGATCGCGAAACTTTGCACTTGGGCCCCTGACCGCGCCAGCGCGATCGAAGAAATGCGCCTTGCCCTTGATGGGTTCGAACTTGAGGGGATTGGTCACAACCTGCCGTTCTTGGCGGCGGTCTATGATCACCCCAAGTTCATCAGCGGCAAGATGACGACAGCCTTTATCGAGGAAGAATACCCCGAAGGGTTCGACGGCGTCGCGCTAAAGTCAGAAGCTTGCACGCGGATTGCTGCCGCTGCGGCCGCAATGCACCGTGTCGCCGAAATTCGACGCACGCGCATTTCTGGACGCATGGATAATCACGAGCGGCACGTCGGCGAAGAATGGGACGTCAAGCTGCAGGGCGAGGCGCACACAGTTTACATCAAAGCCGATAAATCAGGCGCTGATGTCAGCATTGGCGACCGCGTGCTGCGTGTAGAAAGCGATTGGACGCCGGGCGATCCACTTGCGCGTTTGATGGTTGATGGCTCGCCATTGGTCTTGAAAATCGGCAAAATATCGGGCGGTTTCCGCGTGCGATATCGCGGCGCCGATGTGAAAGTTCATGTGCGCACACCGCGTCAGGCCGAACTTGCCAATCTTATGCCTGAAAAGGTGGCGCCAGACACATCGAAATTCCTGCTCTGCCCGATGCCGGGATTGATCGTAAAGGTCGATGTTGCCGAAGGCGATGAAGTGCAAGAAGGTCAGACGCTTTGCACTGTCGAGGCCATGAAAATGGAAAATATCTTGCGGGCCGAACGCAAAGGCGTGGTCAAAAAGATCAACGTAGACGCGGGCGACAGCTTGGCCGTGGACGAAGTGATTATGGAGTTTGAATGATCGCCTCGCGTTGCCTTCTTGTTTACGGCGAAACCGATCGTCTGTCTGAAATCTCTTGTTGGCGCAGGGGCATTTTGTCGATGGATCGTGAAAGTTCACGTACGCTCCAGGGTTCTGGTTTGCGTAAAGCGACTTGGCCGTCCTTGCTGACCAGAGCAAGCATATACCCGCGCGGACGCAACGCTGTTCGCAGGTCCGACATAGCATCTGTATCGGTGTCGACAATGATGATGACATCTCGTTCAGCCAAGCGGTCCACTTCGGCCAGAAGCAAATCCATTTGCTGTTTGAAACGCGGGTCATTGGGTGTGTCGGCAAATACGACCAGTGCACGGGCGACCCAATTCAGGTCAGCCAATACGATGTCTGCACCGTCAAAGATCTGTGTGCGATCTTCTTCCCAGCGTTCAAGGACAGTTTGCTCTTGGGCCGCCGCGGGCAGAGCGATCAATGCGGCAAGCGCGATGTTCATCAATAACTTCATGACTCTGGATATAGAGGCGCTTGCGCCAAAAGCTAAGGGGGAAGTTGAAATGAGTTTCAACAAATTCGTGACCCCACATCCGTTACCCGTTGGAGGTGCCAATGTCTGATAAGAAAACTTGGGAAGAAATTGCCAAAAAAGAACTTCGTGGCAAGCCTTTGGAAGCCCTGACTTGGGACACGCTAGAGGGAATTGCGGTTCAACCACTTTATACCGCCGAGGACACCGACGGATTGCCCCATATGGGCGGTATTCCGGGACAGGCGCCTTTCACCCGTGGTGTCAAAGCAACGATGTATGCAGGTCGCCCGTGGACGATCCGCCAGTATGCGGGTTTTTCGACCGCAGAAGAATCCAACGCATTCTACCGCAAGGCGCTGGCCGCAGGTCAGCAGGGTGTGTCTGTCGCCTTTGATCTGGCAACGCACCGTGGGTATGACAGTGATCATCCTCGGGTAGAGGGTGACGTCGGCAAGGCCGGTGTTGCCATTGATAGCGTCGAAGACATGAAAATCCTGTTTGACGGTATTCCACTGGACAAGGTTTCGGTGTCGATGACCATGAACGGGGCCGTAATTCCCATCTTGGCAAATTTCATCGTGGCAGGCGAAGAGCAGGGGCATCCGCGTAATGTCCTGTCCGGCACCATCCAGAACGATATCCTCAAGGAATTCATGGTGCGCAACACATATGTCTATCCGCCTGAACCATCGATGCGGATAATTGCGGACATAATCGAATACACGACCGACGAGATGCCGAAATTCAATTCGATTTCGATATCGGGCTACCACATGCAAGAGGCTGGCGCGAATTTGGTCCAAGAACTAGCTTATACGCTGGCTGATGGCCGCGAATACGTGCGTACAGCGATCGCGCGCGGAATGGATGTGGATAAATTCGCGGGGCGGTTGTCGTTCTTCTTTGCCATCGGCATGAACTTCTTCATGGAAGCCGCGAAACTCCGTGCCGCTCGACTGCTGTGGTCGCGAATCATGGCAGAGTTTGAGCCAAAGGACCCCAAGTCATCGATGCTGCGGACCCATTGCCAGACCTCTGGCGTGTCGCTGCAGGAACAAGATCCCTACAACAACGTCATCCGCACCGCCTATGAAGCGATGAGCGCGGTTTTGGGTGGCACCCAGTCACTGCACACCAATGCACTGGACGAAGCGATTGCGCTGCCCACTGAATTCAGCGCCCGCATTGCCCGCAATACCCAGTTGATCTTGCAAGAAGAAACCGGCGTCACCAACGTCGTCGATCCGCTGGCGGGGTCTTACTACGTCGAAAACATGACCCATGAATTGGCCGAAGCCGCTTGGGCGTTGATTGAAGAAGTCGAAGAAATGGGCGGCATGACCAAGGCTGTCGCTTCGGGCATGCCAAAGTTGCGGATCGAGGAAACAGCCGCCAAACGTCAGGCCGGTATCGACCGCGGCACCGAAGTCGTCGTTGGCGTCAACAAGTACCGCAAAGATAACGAAGATCCGATTGATATCCTTGATATTGATAATGAAGCAGTGCGCCTGTCGCAGATTGCACGGCTAGAGGCCACAAAGGCCGCGCGAGATGACGCGATTTGTCAAGCAAGCCTGGACGAAGTGACCCGCCGTGCGCATGAAGGCGGCAACTTGTTAGAAGCTGCCGTTGAAGCCTCGCGCGCTCGTGCCACTGTAGGAGAAATCAGCATGGCAATGGAAAAAGCATTCGGTCGTCACCGCGCAGAAGTTAAGACGCTCGCTGGCGTATATGGTGCTGCTTACGAAGGCGACGAAGGCTTTGCCGCAATCCAAGCAAGCGTTGAAGAATTCGCCAAAGAAGAAGGTCGCCGTCCGCGCATGTTGGTCGTGAAGATGGGCCAAGACGGCCATGATCGCGGGGCCAAAGTGATTGCTACGGCATTCGCGGATATTGGCTTTGATGTAGATGTCGGTCCATTGTTTCAGACGCCCGCCGAAGCTGCGCAGGATGCAATCGACAATGATGTGCATGTGATCGGAATCAGTTCTCAGGCGGCGGGGCACAAGACTTTGGCGCCGAAGCTGGTTCAGGCACTGAAAGATGCTGGTGCAGACGACATTATCGTCATTTGTGGCGGCGTAATCCCGCAACAGGATTACCAGTTCCTGTACGATAGCGGCGTAAAAGCGATCTTTGGACCGGGGACGAACATTCCGAAAGCGGCACAAGATATCTTGGCAATCATTCGCGAAGAACGGGGCTGAATCCGCTGCCGCTCAAGGTCAACCAATTCTGGATCATTCCATGCTAGTTCTTGATCACCTCGCGGTTGCTTGCACGCACTTGGACGAAGGCACCGCTTGGGTTGAAGACCGCCTTGGTGTGACTTTGCAAACAGGTGGTAAACATCCACGCTATGGAACACACAACACGCTTCTGGGGTTGGCTGATGGGATCTATTTCGAGGTAATCGCAAAGGATCCTCATGCGATCCCCGACGCGGGCCATAGCTGGTTTGACCTGGATCGTTTCAGCGGCCCGCCGCGCTTGGCCAATTGGATTTGTCAGACTGACAATATCACTAACGCGCCACAGGTTGCTGGTGCGCCGCGTGCATTGACGCGTGGTGATTTGTCTTGGCAGATCACGGTGCCTGACGACGGTGGCCTTCCTTACAGTGGCGCGTTTCCAACATTGATTAAGTGGGCTGAGGGTACGCAGCATCCGGCGGGTAGGCTTGCGTCATCGGGGTGCAAGCTGCTGCGCTTTGAAGTGACCCATCCCGACATGAAGACGATATCGCAAATGATGTCGCTGGATGATCCACGTATCACGCTGTCTGTCGGTGATTTCGCCATGCACGCGACCTTTGAAACGCCGCATGGGATACGCACACTATGACCATTCGCGCTGCAGAAACTGCCGACGCACAACAGATTGCAGGCATTTGGAACGACGCAATCCGCGAGACAACAGTGACCTTCAACCCAATCGAAAAGACTTCAGAAGAAGTGGCCGCCTTGATCGCAAAAGACAGCTTTGTTTGGGAAGAAAACGGGCAGGTCCTTGGCTTTGCACGGTACTTCGCGTTTCGCGGCGGTGAAGGTTATAGGTTCACGTCCGAGCATACGGTTATGGTGCATCCCGATCAGCAGGGACGTGGTGGTGGACGTGAGCTGATGCAGACAGTTCTGAGCCATGCCAAGGCTGCTGGCAAACGTAGCATGATTGCAGGTTGCAGTGCTGAAAACCCTGATGCTGTGCGTTTTCATGCCAAGCTGGGGTTTCAAGAGGTTGCAACACTGCGCGAAGTGGGGTTCAAGTTCGGGCGTTGGATTGATCTGGTGTTAATGCAAAAAACCCTTTGAAAGGCCCATACTGATGTCGATATGGACGCGCATCGGCGAAGCGATTGCAGCGCTTGCCAAAGGCGAAGGGCTGTCAGAGGTCTTTGAAAAGCTGCGCGCGTCACCCGATCGGTCGGTTGCTTTTACGATCGCTGTAATCGCCCTTGGCGCCAAAATGGCCAAAGCAGATGGCAAAGTGACCAAAGACGAAGTCGTTGCTTTCCGCGAGGTGTTTTTGATCCCCCGCGAAGAAGAAGCAAACGCTGCGCGTGTATTTAACCTTGCCCGCCATGACGTCGCGGGCTTTGACATCTATGCGCGCCGGATCAAAGCTATGTATGGCGAAGATGATCGCCCTTTGTGTGATCTTCTGGAAGGACTGTTCCATATCGCTGTCGCAGACGGCGTGTATCACCCCAAGGAAGACGACTTTCTACATTCGGTGGCGGCCATTTTCGGTTTTGATGAACGCCGATTTAAGGGTATTCGCGCGCAGTTCGTAGCCGAGGCTGACCGTGACCCGCATGATGTGCTGGGTGTCGACCCGGACGCGCCTATGGACGAGGTGCGCGCTGCCTGGCGTCAACTTGTGCGTGAAACCCATCCTGATCAAATGATTGCCCGCGGTGTCCCCGAAGAGGCCGTGAAACTGGCCGAACGTCGCATGGTTGCGATAAACCGTGCGTGGGAAGAAATCCAAGGCAAGCGGTCGTGAGGATCGCGACCTACAATGTCGAATGGTTCAACAGTCTTTTTGACGATGCCGGAAAACTGATCGACAACGGCAGTTGGTCGTCGCGCTGGAACGTCACCAAAGCGCAGCAAACAGCAGGTCTGGGTGCCGTTTTTTCGGCTATGGATGCGGATGCAGTGATGATCATCGAGGCACCTGATACCAGTCCCCATCGCAATGCGATGAGGGCGCTCGAAGAATTTGCCGCACATTTTGGTTTGCGCGCACGTGAGGCGATCACTGGTTTTACCAACCATACGCAGCAAGAAATCGCGCTCTTGTATGATCCCGACGTGATGACCGCCGTGCATGATCCTCGCAGTGGTGAAAATGCACCTTCGTTTGAAAAGCAACTTCAGATGGACGTCGATCTTGACGCCCATCCCGACCCCATCCGCTGGTCTAAACCGCCGTTGGAGGTCGCCGTGACGACCGGGTCTGGACCGTTGCGATTGATAGGTGTGCACGCAAAATCGAAAGCCCCGCACGGCGCAGGTGACGATGCCGAGGCCACGCGTATCTCTATTCAGAACCGTCGCAAGCAGTTGGCGCAATGTATCTGGCTGCGCCGACGGGTGACACAACATCTGGAAGCAGGCGACGATCTGATCGTCTTGGGTGATTTTAACGATGGTCCGGGCCTGGACGAATACGAAAAACTGTTCGGCCGTTCTGGCATCGAGATTGTCTTGGGCGAGGGCGACGCCACGCGTCTGTTCGACCCGCACGCAAAGCTGGCACTAGGGCGCAGGGTAGGTGCGATGCCCGTCACTGCGCGGTTCAAGCGCAAAGGAGAGCCCTATTTGCAAGCGCTTTTGGACTACATCATGGTTTCCCCCGGTTTGGTTGCCAAGCAGCCCATTTGGCAGATTTGGCACCCCTTCGACCATCCTGCATGCTATGAAGACATCGCCCTGCGCGAGGCACTTCTTTTGGCATCCGATCACTTTCCCGTCGTCTTGGACATCGACTTGTGATTTGAAATTGCGTGGCGGTCTGCCTATCTAAAGAGCATGAGACAGTTAGCCACAATGATGCTCGTGTTAGGATTGGCGGTTTCGCATGCCCATGCACAAGAGCAACCCGATACCGAACCTGACGAGGGCTTTAGCCTGATGGAAGAAGGTGCGCGTATGCTTCTGCGTGGGCTGATGACGGAAATGGAACCGGCAATCGATGAACTGCGAGACGGCCTTGAAGAGATGGGCCCAGCCTTTGATGAGTTTGCCAATGCAATAGGTCCGGCCTTTGCCAATTTGCTAAGCGAAATCGACGATTTCCGCAATTATGAAGCGCCGGAATTCCTACCTAACGGCGATATCATTATCCGGCGCGCGCCTGATGCGCCTGCGTGGCAACCTGATCCCGAAACGGGTGACGTGGAACTTTGATTATTTTGTGAACGTGACCGTGCCGGTGGCACCCATTGCACCTGCTAATGCTGCGAAACGGGCCTCGGCGACCTCGCCATAAAGGGGCCGCGCCTGTTGCTTGAGCCTTAGCGTCAATTCACCCGACTTGGGCCGCCATTTCAATGTGCCAGGTTCTTCGTCCGCAGTAAGCCAAAGCATAGCACCCAGTCGCATAGCTTTGCCCAATACCTCTGCTTCTTTGATCTGGGTTTCATCAAGCATGGCGAAAAGCGGATCAAACCGTGAATTATCGGTTTTGTTTGTGTACCGGTTCATAAGAGCCAGCCCCAGCAACACGCGTTCATAATGTTTTAGCCCGCCCAAGTTGGCCCGCGTCGCATTGTCGAATGTCACTTCTGCGCGGTAATCGGGGTGCGCTCGCCAGCTTACATCATGCAGCAGACATGCCGCCTTGATAATGCGTTTGCGTTGCCAGTTTGCCCGCGGGAAAAGCGGCTCCACGAAATTGTATAGGACACGGCCAAAACCGGGTAGACGGGCATCTTTTGCCTCAACAAAACGGCAAGCTTCGATCAATGGGTCACGTTCGCGCAGCTCGCGTGGCATTTGTTCGTACAGCATGCCTTCGCGAATGCCGTATGATGAAACCGCGACGTCCTTGGGTTTGAAGGTGCGGATCAGTTCCTTAAGCACAATCGTTGCCAGCGGTACCAACGACATCCGACTGTCCGATATATTGCAGCGGCCGCGCAATTCTTGCAAATCGGACTTGCGAATGTATTCGGCGGTCTTGCTGATCTGGCGCGATGACATGCGGTATTCGTGCAAAACCGTCAGCGGATAACTGCGTCGTTCCATGTCGACCCGCGCAATCGCACGCCATGATCCGCCCACAAGAAACAGGCGCTTGCCCGTTTCATTACCCATTTCATCATGCAGCTGGGCCATGATTTCACGGACATATGCCTTGATCGCTTTCTTGCTGCCTTTAATTTCACGCAGCTTGAGCGGGCCGAGCGCAGATGTCAGTCGACGCCCCACCCGTCCATCGGCAAGATCGGCCAGTTCCATTGACGAACCGCCGATATCGCACACAAGACCGTAGCTGCCGGGCCAGCCCAATAGGACGCCCTGCGCGGACAAACGCGCCTCTTCTTTGCCGTCAATGATCCAGATTTTGATGCCTGTTTCGCGCAAGACTTCTTCACGGAAATCGGCCCCGTCTGACGCTTCGCGCACCGCCGCTGTTGCGACGGCGGTCAGCGTCGGTATTCCCATTCCTTCGGCCAGCGCCGCAAAACGGCGGATCGCAGAAATGGCGCGTCTGCGTCCTTCTGGATTAAGATGCCCGGTTTGGATCAAGCCTGCGCCCAAGGCGCACATGATTTTTTCATTGTAAAAATAGGCAGGCGAGCGTGCTGCCCCATCAAAAACAACCAAGCGGACCGAGTTTGAACCGACATCGACGACGCCGACACGGGACAGACCTTTGGCGGCGGCATCCTCGAACAAAGGGCGGCCAAACGGGCCCCAATCAATTGTTTCCGCTTCTTCAATTTGTGTCATTAAACTTCCCGGTCTTGGTCCCCGGCAAACGTATCAATCAATCGTCGTCATGCGTCAACTGCGGTACATCCGACGCACCCGCTGATCCGCGTCCTGAAAGCGATGGATTTTCCATAAAGAAGCGGTGGCAATTGAAGGCGAAAACGCCGTCTTCGATTGTTGCACGGGTAAAGCTGCCGTCAGCCGCCATGACCCAGCTTTGCGCGACATCTGCCATGTTGGCGGCCATGATTTGACTAACGATCTGGGCTTTGACGGTGGGGTTCTTGATCTCGACCAAAGTCTCGACGCGGCGTTTGAGGTTGCGCCCCATCCAATCAGCCGAGCTGATGTAAACTTTGGCTTTCTTGGATGGCAGCGCGTGACCGTTGCCGAAACACACGATGCGGGAATGTTCCAAGAAACGGCCGACGATGGATTTGACCCGGATATTTTCGGACAATCCTTCGACGCCAGGGCGCACGCCGCAGATGCCACGCACAACTAGGCTGATTTTGACGCCTGCCTGGCTCGCGGCATAAAGCGCGTCAATCACATCACTGTCGATCAAAGAATTCATCTTGGCCCAGATCATCGCGGGTTTGCCCGCCTGCGCATTTTCGGCCTCAGATGCGATCCGGTCCAGCAAGGTTTGCTTGAGGTTCATCGGAGAGATAGCGAGATTCTTCAGCCCATCGGGCTGTGCATAGCCGGACAAGTAGTTAAAGACTTTGGTCGCGTCGCGTCCAAGGTCGGTGTCACAAGTAAAAAGGCTAAGATCGGTATAAATACGGGCGGTGATCGGGTGATAGTTGCCGGTGCCAAAGTGGGTGTATGTCACCAGCTTGTCACCTTCACGGCGCACGACAGTGCTGATTTTGGCGTGGGTTTTATACTGTAAAAAACCGTAAACCACATGGGCGCCTGCACGCTCCAGCCGGCGTGATTGCCGGATGTTGGCGGCTTCGTCAAAACGGGCTTTCAACTCCACCAGAGCAGTGACCGATTTGCCGTCTTCGGCTGCTTCGCATAGGGCTTCGACGATGGGCGAGCGTTTTGATGTACGGTAAAGTGTCTGTTTGATAGCAACCACGTCAGGATCACGTGCTGCTTGGGTCAGGAACCGAACGACCATGTCGAAGGTTTCATAGGGGTGATGTAACAACATGTCCTTTTGGCGAATTGCCGCGAACATGTCACCATCGTGGTCTTGCACGCGCTCTGGCACACGCGGTGCGAATGTGGGCCACAAGAGATCGGCACGGCTTTCAAGGACAAGCTCACCCAGATCGGCAATACCGATCAAACCGTCCACTTCGACGACGCTTTCTTCGGTCACGTGCAATTCGGACATGATCAAGGTCTTCAAAGCACTAGGTGCCCCTGCAGAAAGCTTGAGGCGTACGACCTCGCCGCGGCGGCGGCGTTTAAGAGCCGTTTCAAACTCACGGACCAGATCTTCGGCTTCGTCTTCGAGTTCCAGATCACTGTTGCGCAATACTTTGAAAGCGCAGTTCCCTTTTATCCTATAACCCGGAAACAGCCGCGAAATATGCAGTAAAAGCAGTTCTTCCAATGGCAAAAACCGATGCCCGGTTTCGGCAGGCAAAGATACGAACCGGTCGATTTGGGCAGGTACTGGCAACAAAGACCGCAATTGTCGCTTGTCGCTGGGGCGCTCAAGCTGCAGCGCCAATGCAAAGCCTTCGTTGGGCAAGAACGGAAACGGGTGTGCGGGATCAATGGCGAGCGGGGACAGGACCGGAAAAACCTGTTCAATGAACACGTCTTCGAGATATGCGATATCTTCATCGCTGAGGTCTGCACGTGTCAGAATATGGATATCCTGCGTGGCCATTTCTGATTGCAGGCCGGTAAAAACGGTCTGTTGGCGTGTCATCAGCGCACGGGCGTCTTCGTCGATGACCACCAGTTGCTCTGCGGGGGTCAGCCCGTCAAGGCCGGGGGTGCTGTTGCCCTCGTTCGACAGTTCGCGCAGACCCGCGACGCGGACGGTATAGAATTCGTCCAAATTGGTAGCCGAGATCGACAAGAAACGCAGCCGCTCAAGCAGCGGAACACGCGGGTTTTCGGCCTCTTCCAGCACACGCCAGTTAAAGCTAAGCCAGCTCAGTTCGCGGTTCACGAAACGTGCGGGTGAAGTGAGGTCGACATCCAGCTTTGTCGGGGCCGGATAATCCCCTTCTAGAAAGTCTGCGTTGGTCATGATGCCCTTGTGCGCCGCCATTGTTGCGGTTCTATGGCAAGTATTGCGGGGTCAGTCGTGCTTGTCCAGCAAGTCGGCGGCCAGTGCTTTGTTGATCTTGCGGCCTTGGGCAAGCGCGGCAGCGTCCAACTGGGCGACAATGTCTGCCGCCGCAGCGTAAGAGCGTTCGATCCGTGTCGAAAGATATTGCACCAACGCGGGTTTCGGGCTGATCTGTCGATCCGCAAACAGCTTCATTATAAGTGCAGACAACAGTGCATCATCGGGGTTTGCAATCTCGACGACTGTCGCGGCTTGCATGCGGCTAGCCAGATCGGGCAGGGCGATGCTCCAGCGAACAGGCGGGAGTTCCGATGTCATCAAAAGAAAGCCACCGCTGGCGCGCAAGTTGTTGTGCAAATGAAAGACGGCTTCTTCACAGGCGCGGGGCAGATGTTCCATGTCTTCGATGATGATCGAAAGGGCCTCTGTGCGATAGTCCGCAGGAATGTCGATGGCATTCAGCAAAAGCGCATCTGATTGGGTGCGGAAAATACGCGCGAGATGACTTTTGCCTGCACCAGATGATCCCGTCACAACCAGTTTGCCTTCTGGCCACGTGTCAGGCGCACTGAGCATCGCAAATGCCTGCGCGTTGGCCTGCGATACGAAAAAATCGTCAGGCCCCAGCGCAACGCCCGTTGGCCAGTCGAATGCAAGCTGGTCCGCCATTTTAGGTGTCCTTCGACTTGCCACGATAAAGCAGGCTGCCTTTGTATTGGCTTAGACCCCAACGGGTCACGACACCGATCATTGCGGCAATCGGTACCGCAACTAGCATGCCTACAAAGCCAAATAGTGATCCGAAGACCGACAAGGCAAAAAGCAACCAAACGGGATGTAGCCCAACCGAGCCACCGACCAGTTTGGGCGTCAAAATGTTGCCTTCCAGGAATTGGCCAAATCCGAAAATACCGCCAATAATCCCGATCCGCAGCCAGTTGGTCGCATAGGTAACGGTGTCTCCGTCCATGACTTCGACAGTGCCCCAGAACTGGAACAGTGCTAGTCCAATCGCGAGCACACCGCCGACCAAAGCGCCGACATAGGGAATGAAAGTAATCAGGCCTGCAATAAAGCCTACGATCAGCCCAAAGTTGAGCCCCGCAATCATCAAAGAAACGGCATAATAAGTGCCAAGGATCAGGCAAACGGTGCCTTGCCCACGGATGAATGATGCCAAGGTTGCATCAATATCACGTCCCAACATGCGGACCGTTTCAACGTGGTCTCGAGGCAGCATATCGTCAATCTTGGCTGTCATGTTGTCCCAGTCCAGCAACATATAAAACGCGACAACAGGAACAATGATCAACAAAACAAGGATGTTTATCAGTCCAAGCGCAGAGGAAAGGACGCCGTTCAGGAATTCCCCACCCTTTGACTGGATCGTTTCGCCAATGGCCAGCAATTGTTGCCGGACCGTGCTTTCTGCATCCATCAGTTGCGGGAAGCGTTCTGTTAAACCCTCTTGCAGGCGACCGAATAATTCGGGCGCTGCTTCGATCAGCGCCGCTGTTTGTTGGATCAGTGTCGGGATCACCAAAAGGATCAAAAGGACGAAAACAAAGATCGTGACCAAAGTGATAATCGCAACCGATGCCGTGCGTGAACAACCTGCGCGTTCAAGCCTGTCAGCAACAGGATCGAGGCAATATGCGATCGCTCCGCCCAACACAAATGGCAGGATAACATCACCCAAAAACCACAAGACAACCAAAAAGACTGCCGTCGCGATGCCCCAATATTTTGCCTGCTGACTGATCGGAAGTGCCATGGATATCCTGTGTTTGCTTAAGAAATAGATGCGCTATGGCGCGGCGCGGCGCAAGGGTAGGGTGCAATAAATAGCGCCGCTATGGGTCGGACAGTGCTTGCGGGGTCCACTTGCGCAGATTACACCGCGTTCTAACATATATATACAAAGGTCAATAAAATGCGTCTCAGCCGCTATTTCCTTCCTGTTCTCAAAGAAACGCCGCGCGAAGCGCAGATCGTCAGCCACCGCTATATGTTGCAGGCGGGCATGATCAAACAGGCGTCTGCCGGAATTTATTCATGGTTGCCGCTGGGTTTCAAAGTGTTGCGCAAGATCGAGGACATTGTTCACGAAGAGCAGGCACGTGCAGGCCACATCGCGATCCAGATGCCAACAATTCAATCGGCGGACCTTTGGCGTGAAAGTGGGCGCTATGATGCCTACGGCGAAGAAATGCTGCGGATCAAGGACCGTGGCGGACGCGAGATGCTGTTCACCCCAACTGCAGAAGAACTCGTCACCGATATTTTTCGTGCCCATGTGACGAGCTATAAAGATCTGCCACTGACGCTGTATCAAATCCAGTGGAAATTCCGCGACGAAGTCCGTCCGCGCTTTGGTGTGATGCGAGGCCGCGAGTTCTACATGAAAGATGGTTATAACTTTGACCTGACCAAAGAGGATGCACTGCACGCCTACAATCGTCACCTTGTCAGCTACCTGCGCACATACGAGCGGTTGGGTTTGCAAGCGATCCCGATGCGTGCCGACAGCGGTCCGATCGGTGGTGATGATACCCACGAGTTTCTCGTTCTCGCCGAAACAGGCGAATCCGAGGTGTTTTATGATAGCGAAATCACCGATCTGAAGTTTGGCGACCGCGAGATCGATTACGATGACAAAGCTGCCTGTGCTGCGGTTTTGGATGAATTCACCAGCCGCTATGCCCGCACGGATGAAACCCATGACGAGGCGTTGTTCAACGCGATCCCTGACGCGCGCAAGCGGACAGCGCGTGGTATCGAAGTTGGGCAAATTTTCTACTTTGGCACCAAATACTCCGAGGCAATGGGCGCACTTGTGGATGACGGCCAAGGCGGCAAAGTTCCCGTGCATATGGGCAGCCACGGCATCGGTGTGTCGCGTCTATTGGGGGCGATTATCGAGGCTAGTCACGACGAAAAAGGCATCATCTGGCCCGAAGGTGTGACGCCTTTCCATTGCGGTATTCTGAATATGCGTTCAGGCGATGAAGCCGCTGATGCAGCTTGTGAAGCAATTTATGCGTCACTCACGGCGCTGGGCCTTGAGCCGCTTTATGATGACCGCGACGAACGCGCTGGCGCTAAATTCGGCACAATGGACATGATCGGTCTGCCTTGGCGGATCACGGTTGGTCCACGGGGCCTTAAGAACGGGGTTGTTGAACTGACCTGTCGTCGTACTGGCGAGAGCGAAGAATTGCCGCCTGAAGAAGCCGTTGCGCGTATCGCCAAGATTTATGAGGGCATCGCCTAGAGAAGATACCGTCTTTCCGACAACAACCGTTTGTTTGACTTGGTTCCGTCCGGTGTCTCCGGCGGGAATTTTGGATGGGCAAAATGACTGGCAAGTGCGTTGATATGTGGCCAAGCGATCATAGCTTGACCAACAACGCCCTGCGCACCACGTTGCGCGGCACATAAGCAGGAGCAGACATGGCCTTGGTGAAATCCACAAAGCCCTTCGCCAAATTCGAATGGATGATCGCGTGGCGTTATATTCGCGCCAAACGCGCCGAAGGCGGTGTGAGCGTCATGACATGGATCAGTCTGATCGGCGTGACTTTGGCCGTGTTCGCATTGATCGCAACGCTGGCGGTACGGTCGGGTTTTCGGGCTGAATTCATCGATACGATCGCGGGGGCGAATGCGCATGTGACTGTCGTGCAACCGCGCGGGGTTATTGAAGATTTCGAAGCTGCCGCCGAACGCGTGCGCGGCGTTGACGGTGTAAGTTCTGTGGCGCCCTTGATCCGCGGACAGGCGATGGCGTCGGGTTCCGGTCGCATTGGACTCGCTGATATTTATGGTATCCGTCTTGATGACCTCAAGGCGTCAGATGCAATTGTGCAAAGCGAACGAACCGTCGGCAATATCGATGATCTGGCCAACGGCATCGCAATTGGATCGGCGCTAGCGTCGAACCTTGGGCTGGGGATCGGGGACCGGATAGAATTGACCACACGGTCGGGTGCCGCAACCCCGATGGGGCAATCGACAAGGCGCAATGCATATGAAGTGGTCTATATCTTCTCGACAGGCCGTTTTCAGATTGATGAAGTGCGGGTCTATCTACCCTTTGACGTAGCACAACTGGTTCTGAACCGTGACGGTGTCGCGGATGAACTAGAGGTCCGACTGGACGATCTCAATCAGTCCGAAGACCTCAAGCAAACCATCGCTGATGTGGCAGGCCCCGGAATGTGGGCATATAGCTGGCAAGACCGTGTAGGTCGTTTTCTGCGCGCGCTGACCATCGAAGACAATGTGATGTTCATTATTCTTTCGATCCTTGTGCTGGTGGCGTCAATGAACATCATCAGCGGGCTGATTATGCTGGTCAAAAACAAAGGTCGCGATGTGGGTATCTTGCGCACGATGGGCCTGACCGAAGGATCAATTTTGCGTATTTTCTTTATCTGCGGGGCGGGGATCGGCACCATCGGGACAGCGCTGGGCGTCGTTCTTGGGTGCGTGTTTGCGATCTATATTGACCAGATTTTCAGCCTTGTGAATTACGTGGCGGGTGGCGGTGTGTGGGACCCATCTATTCGCGGCATCTATAACGTTCCAGCTGAACTGCGCCTCTCGGATGTCCTGAAAGCGATGTCACTTTCGCTGGGTCTGTCGTGGATCATCACGATCTTTCCGGCCCGCCGCGCTGCCCGAATGAACCCTGTTGAGGCACTGCGCTATGAGTGAGTTTACCCTTCAAGTCACCGACCTGACCAAGACCTACAACGCGGGCAAGCCGGGTGAAGTGCGCGTGCTGCAAGGCGTGTCGCTGAATGTGCGTCCGGGCGAAGTGGTCGCCCTGGTGGCGCCGTCAGGCGCTGGCAAATCGACGTTGCTGCATATTGCGGGGCTGCTTGATACGCCAGATACAGGATCAGTTGCGATAGCGGGTACGGACATGACCAATCTGTCTGACCG
>UPTN01000411.1_pt1 | contig 22877 bp, 18 predicted proteins | sample 2160111 | NCBI WGS metagenome assembly UPTN01 (sample SAMN06265058, study PRJEB28932) | marine metagenome | isolation source: Columbia River Estuary | place: USA:Columbia River Estuary, USA | collected 2014-05-05
GTCGATCATCGTGCCATCACTGCCGTTCTTGATGGTTGGCATGATCGGTGGCGCTATTTTGCGCGCGCATGGTGACGCACGCCGCGCAATGATGGCGACGATCTGGGGCGGGCTGGTCAATGCGGTGCTGGACCCGATCTTGATCTTCGGGTTGGACCTTGAACTAACAGGAGCCGCTATAGCCAGCGTTTGCGCGCGTATTGTGATCGCTGTTGTGGCATTGATCCCGTTGATCAGGCACTACGGCGGTTTTGACAAACCAACCTTTGGTAGTCTGACCATTGATATTCGTCCTATCCTGGCCATTGCTGTGCCGGCGATCCTGACCCAACTTGCGACGCCGATCGGTCAAGCCTATGTCACCCGCAGCATGTCCAGTTTCGGCGAAGAAGCGGTTGCGGGCATGGCGATTATCGCGCGGATGACTCCGATCGGTTTCGGGATCATTTTTGCGCTTTCAGGGGCGATTGGGCCGATCATCGGACAGAATGCCGGTGCTGGTTTAAACGACCGCGTGCGTGGGGCCTTCCGTGAAGGGTTGCTGTTCACCGGTCTTGTTGTGGTTGTCGTCTCGGCACTGTTTTTCTTGGCGCGTCCGGGCATCCAGATGTTGTTTCAACTAGACGGCACGGCGTTGACTCTGGTGTTCTTGTTTGCAGGACCTTTGTCGCTGATGTTCTTTTTCAACGGGGTTATCTTCGTTGCAAACGCGGCCTTCAATAACCTTGGACATCCGTTTTATTCTACGGCTGTGAATTGGGGACGGCACACACTTGGGACGATTCCGTTTGTTCTGCTGGGTGCTGCATGGCTTGGCGCACCGGGTGTGCTAATCGGTCAATATGTTGGTGGCGCGGTCTTTGCGGCCGTCGCAGTCCTACTTGCCCGCAAAGTTATGGCAGAGCAATCAGCACAAAAAGATCCTGCAGAACCTTTCGCGCGCCAAGCGCGTTTGTTCAGCCTGCTGCACCATCGTCGCTAGAACATAATCTACTCGCGGGCGCGCAATACTTGTGCAGGCTTTGCTGACAACGGCCGCCAAGCAAATGCGAGGCCCGCAAGCGTAGATGCCGCAATACCGCCGCCAATAATGAGAAACGCATTGCCCCAGATCACCACGTAGGGCGTGCCCATGATGTAGGTCGAGACGGCCCAGCCGCCCAAAATTCCCGCCCCAAGCGCGACGGTCCCCGCAGCCATACCAAGGATCGCTGCCCGCAAGGCAAAGCTTGCAATAATCTGACTGCGTGGGGCGCCAAGTGTCTTGAGGACGGCAGACTCGAACGTCCGTGCACGTTCACCCGCGGCAGCAGCGCCAATCAAGACCAGGAAACCTGTAACTAATGTAATCAACGCGCCATAGCGCGTCGCGGCAGAGATACCGCCGACCAGTTCAATGACTTGATCAATTGCGTCACGGATGCGAATTGCGGTGATGTTGGGATAAGCGCTTGCCAGATCACGCAAGATTGCGGCTTCGGCTGTTTCTTCAGCGTATACGGTAGAAATCCAGCTATGCGGCGCACCGGCCAATGCCCCTTGGTTCATCGCCAGAACAAACCCGATCCCTGCGTCTTCCCAACTGACATCGCGAAAACTGGTGACCTCGGCGGTGATATCGCGGCCCAGTATGTTGACCGTCATCATGTCGCCCAGTGATAGCCCCATCTCGGCGGCTTCTTCAGCGGCAAAGCTGATTTGTGGTGGGCCCGCATAACCAACGGGCCACCATTGTCCTGCTGTGACTTCAGTGCCTGCTGGTTGGGCATCGGCGTAAGTGATGCCACGATCGCCTTGGACGACCCAGTGTCCGCCTGCGACTTCATTCGCAGGTCGGCCATTGATCTGCGTGATGATCCCACGCAACATCGGGGCGGTATCGACGCGACTGACCGCGTCATCGCCGTCAAGGCGGGCGCGAAAACCGTCGATTTGGTCGGGTTGAATGTCCACAAAGAAATAGCTGGGCGCTACCGCTGGCAGATCGTTTGAAAAAGAGTTTCTTAGGTTGCCGTCAATTTGCCCGACTGCTGCCAAAACTGTCAGGCCAAGACCAAGCGACAGAACAACAGAAGTCGCTTCGCCTCCGGGCGCACTTATCGCACCTAATGCCAGTCGCAGGGTAGGGCGGCCACGCGAAGGTTTGCGCAGAAGAATTGCGATTGCGCGGATTAGGTAGGCGGCAATGATTAAAATGGCTAGGGCACCGGCGATGCCGCCTGCCGTCCATACGGTCAGGAACACTGTACCAGAAAACCAAATTGCGGCACTCACCAGACAGGACAACAGAAAGATTATTACAGTAATGTATCTGAACGAAGGCAAGGTATCGCTAGTCGACAGGGCATCGCGAAACAAAGTCGCCGCGCGAATGTCTTCGGTCTTGGCAAGCGGCCAGAGCGTAAAGATCAGTGCAGCCAGTACGCCGTACACGGCTGCTTCGAACAATGCGGCAGGGTAGATAGTAAACACCGCTGGAATCGGTAGGTTTGCCTCGATCAATGGCGCAAACAGGATTGGCAATCCCGCGCCCAGGATCAGACCAAGCATAATTCCAAGAATGGTCAGAACGCCAATCTGGATAAAGTACGTCTGAAAAATCGTGGCTTTTGTGGCCCCTAGCGTTTTGAGAGTGGCAATCACGCCTGTCTTTCCCGCAAGGTAAGCCCTGACCGCAGCAGAGACTCCAACGCCACCAACGGCCAAACCCGATAGGCCGACAAGAATAAGGAACGCGCCGATCCGGTCTACGAATTCCGCAACGCCCCCAGCTCCGCGGCGGCTATCGCGCCAGCGCAAACCACTGCTACTAAACTGTGCCTCGGCGCTTTCTTTGATGCTTTGCAGATCAGCGCCATCTGGCAGATCAAGCCTGTACTGCGTGGAAAACAGCGTGCCTTCCATGATGAGACCAGAGTTGGCCAGATCATCCGTTAACACGATCGTGCGCGGGCCAAGACCAAATCCACCGGCAGAATTGTCGGGGTAACGGTCCAAGATAGCACGCAAGATAAAGTCTTGATCGCCTAGGCGGAAACTATCGCCTGGTATCAGGCCCAGCCTGTCGGCCAGCACCCTTTCCATCACGCCGCCTTTATCAGCCAAAGCGTCCGGCAATGGCATGTCCGGATCTAGCTGCACCTGTCCGATCAGTGGATAAAGGTCATCAACGGCACGGATCTGGGTCAAGCCGCGTTCTGTTTCGCCGTTGCGGTCAACGACGACCATGGACCTAAAGTCAACGGTTTCAGAGACTTTGTCAGAAATGCTTTCTAGCCACGCCAATTCATCTGCGCGGGCAAAACGATAGGTGAACTCAACCTCTGCATCGCCGCCAAGCAGGGCGGCACCATCACGTTTCAGCCCTGCCTCGATCCCTGCACGCACGGTACCGACCGCCGCGATGGCTGCAACGCCAAGCGCCAAACAGGCCAAGAACACGCGAAAACCGCGCAAGCCGCCGCGCAATTCGCGGGCAGCAAACCGTGAGGCGATCCGAAGGCTCATTCAGCAGCCTTTGCCATCTGACCTTCAATACGACCGTCGCGCAGGCGCACAATGCGGTCGCAGCGGGCGGCCAGTTCGTTTGAATGGGTGACCATGATCAACGTGGCCCCATGACGGTCACGCAGTTCAAACAGCATGTCGACAATGGCCTGCCCGTTGGTTTCGTCCAAGTTTCCAGTCGGTTCGTCGGCCAACAAAAGACGGGGTCGCGGGGCAGAGGCGCGGGCAAGGGCAACACGTTGTTGTTCGCCCCCAGACATCTGGCTGGGATAATGATCCATGCGGTCGGCCAGACCAACAGCGCGCAATTCTGCTTCGGCGCGGGCAAACGCATCGGGCGCGCGTGCCAGCTCTAGCGGGGTCGCTACGTTTTCGAGTGCAGTCATTGTCGGGATAAGGTGGAAAGATTGGAAGACCACCCCCATATTATCCCTACGAAAGAGGGCAAGCTGGTCTTCGTTCATTGCCGTCAGATCCTGGTCCAGTGCCGTGATCGTACCCGCAGTCGCCTGTTCCAGCCCGCCCATCAACATAAGGAGCGACGATTTGCCTGATCCACTTGGCCCGACCAGCCCCAGCGTTTCGCCCGCTGCAACTGTCAAAGAAATGTCATGCAAAATGTCGACGCGCCCTGCATTCCCTTCAAGGGATAGATCGACATTGGCGATGGACAGGACAGGATCGGACATGCGTAAGGCCTTGGATTGGGTGGGTTCATTAGCATATGGGGCCATTTCCCGCGCCAGCAAGTTTGGTGTGGCGATTTTCGTGACGACAAGCCTGGCGCAAGCGGAAACTGTGACCATTGCGGCACTGGGCGATAGTCTGACTGCTGGTTATGGATTGGCGCAAAGCGAAGGTTTTGTGCCCCAGCTAGAGGGATGGTTGCAGGCACAAGGTGCAGATATCGTGGTGCTGAACGCGGGGGTATCGGGTGATACGACTGCGGGGGGGCTAAGCCGCGCCGCTTGGACGCTGACGCCGGATGTGGATGCGATGATAATTGCGCTTGGCGGGAACGACTTTTTGCGTGGACTTGATCCAGCGGTGAGCAAGGCGAACCTTGATGGAATTCTTGCAGCCGGCAAAGACGCAGGTGTCGCAATGCTGTTGGTTGGTCTGTCAGTCGGCGCCAATTATGGTCTTGAGTACAAAGAAGAATTCGAAGGAATGTACCGCGATTTGTCGACTAAATACGATATTCCGCTTTATCCTGATTTTGCATCGGGATTGCGGGCTGCCGCCGGCATGCAAGAAGGAGTGTCAGAATTCCTGCAGGCCGATGGGATTCATCCCAATCCAGAAGGTGTCGCGGTTATTGTTGCGGCAATGGGACCGGCTGTGTTGGATCTGATCGCTGATGTGGATTGATGCTGTCGGTTGAAACGACGATTCTATGCAAAACGGGCGCCCCTGAGGGGCGCCCGCTTGAAATTCTAACAACGCAAATTGCGTCCTAGTCAGCGAGGACCAAGTTAACTGCACTTTCGCGGCCATCACGGCCCGCTTCAATGTCGAAAGTTACTTTTTGATCGTCTTTGAGGCCAGTAAGGCCGGAACGTTCAACTGCTGAGATGTGGACAAATACGTCCTTGGATCCACCATCGGGCGCGATAAAGCCGAAGCCTTTGGTAGAATTGAACCATTTGACAGTGCCTGAAGCCATGTCTCTTTTCCTTCGTTTAGCCCGCTCGCGGGAGTGCAGCGGAGTGGCTCGGTAGAACGTGATCGGAAGACTGAGCCGGAAAAAGGAAACAGTGGTCGATAGGTCAACTTCGCACGGAAACTATGACAGAATCCGCCAAAAATTCAAGATAGCGCGTTATTCTGCGCAAATATCAGATTCTAGATAAAAAAATGGCGCGCAAGTAAATGCACGCCATTCATTTTTTTTAGCTTATGCGAGTGCGAGGTTCACTGCAGATTCGCGGCCGTCACGGCCTGCTTCTACGTCGAACGTCACTTTTTGGTCGTCTTTCAGACCTGTGAGGCCGGAACGCTCAACTGCGGAGATGTGAACGAAGATATCCTTCGATCCGCCATCGGGAGCAATAAAGCCGAAGCCTTTAGTAGTGTTAAACCATTTCACGGTGCCAGTAGCCATCGTGTTCATCCTTTAGTTTCCTTGCTGTCCGCGAGAGTGCGACAGCTTGGCGGCGTCAGTGCATTATCGAAAGACTGTGGCCTAGTAGGAGAACAGTGGGTCGAGTTTTGTATCGGCTGCAATCCCCATGTGGAGGTTGCAGGCGCATAGATCAAGGGTTTTTTGCAAAACAAGCGTGATTCAGCCGTTTGATGGCCTTATTTGCAACGTTGACGGGGCCGTCGACAAGCCCCGTCTGCGTCTTGAACCGATGTTTTGGGTTAGCGCACGAACTTCTTATGCTTCATCCGCTTCGGTTCCAATGCGTCTGCACCCAAGCGTGATTTCTTGTCTTCTTCATAATCAGTAAAGCCGCCTTGGAACCATTCGACGTGCGCGTCGCCTTCAAACGCCAGAATATGCGTACAAATCCGGTCAAGGAAGAAACGGTCGTGGCTGATCACAACCGCACAGCCCGCAAAGCTGACCAGCGCATCTTCAAGCGCGCGAAGCGTTTCGACGTCCAAATCATTTGTTGGTTCGTCAAGTAGCAGCACGTTACCACCCGATTTCAGCAGCTTGGCCATATGGACGCGGTTGCGTTCGCCGCCAGACAGCAGTCCCACTTTCTTTTGTTGGTCGCCCCCTTTGAAGTTAAACGCCGAACAGTAAGCGCGCGAATTCATAGAAGCGTCACCCAGTTCGATGATTTCTGCGCCACCGCTGATTTCTTCCCAAACTGTCGTGTCAGGGTTCAACGCATCGCGGGATTGATCGACGTAAGACAGTTTGACCGTGTCGCCATAGGTCACTGTGCCCTCGTCTGGTTCAGTTTGGTTTGTCAGCATCGAAAACAGTGTGGACTTACCCGCGCCGTTCGGGCCGATGACCCCAACAATACCGCCTGGCGGCAGATCAAAGCTGAGGTTTTCAATCAACAGCTTGTCACCCATCGCCTTCTTGAGCCCGTCAACTTCGATGACTTTTGAACCAAGGCGTGGCCCATTCGGGATAATGATTTGGGCGCGCCCCATCTTTTCGCGCTCGGATTGGCCAGCAAGATCGTTATATGCGCTGATCCTTGCCTTCGATTTGGCCTGCCGTGCTTTGGCGCCTTGGCGCATCCATTCCAACTCACGCTGCAGTGTGCGCTGCTTGGATTTGTCGTCTTTCGCATCACGCTCTAGGCGCTTGGCCTTTGCTTCCAGCCAGCTGGAATAGTTTCCTTCGTGCGGGATGCCGGAACCGCGATCCAGTTCCAAAATCCAGCCAGTGATCGCGTCAAGGAAGTAACGGTCGTGGGTCACGATCAGGATTGTGCCTTTGTAATCAATTAGGTGCTGTTGCAGCCACGCGATTGTTTCCGCGTCAAGGTGGTTGGTCGGTTCGTCCAGCAGCAACATATCTGGTGCGTCCAGCAGCAATTTGCACAAGGCCACACGCCGCTTTTCACCGCCTGAGAGTGTGGTGACATCGGCATCGTCGGGGGGGCAGCGCAGTGCTTCCATCGAAATGTCAATTTGTGCGTCGAGATCCCACAGATTCTGACTGTCGATTTCATCTTGCAGCGATGCCATTTCATCAGCGGTTTCTTCAGAGTAGTTCATCGCAACTTCGTTGTAGCGGTCCAAAATTGCCTTTTTGTCTGCGACGCCCAGCATCACGTTTTCGCGAACTGTGAGGTTGGCATCAAGCTCCGGTTCTTGAGGAAGATAGCCGACGCGCGCGCCTTCAGCGGCCCATGCTTCGCCAGCAAAGTCTGCATCCTGCCCGGCCATAATCCGCATTAATGTGGATTTACCCGTACCGTTCACACCAACAACACCGATTTTGACACCAGGCAAGAAGTTGAGACGGATGTTTTCGAACACCTTTTTGCCGCCTGGATAGGTTTTGGACACGCCATCCATGAAGTAGACGAATTGATTTGCTGCCATGATCCGCGCTCCGCTATGCTGTAATTTCGCCCCTAGATAGCGGCGGTGCAACGCGGGGGCAATCGGTTCCGGTGTTTAGCCAATCGATCAGGTCATCCTCAGCCATTGCTGGTGCGATCCAACAACCCTGCAGGGTGTGGCTGCCAAGGGATTTAAGTCTTTCAGCTTGGTCCTTCGTTTCGACACCTTCGGTTGTCACGCTTAGCCCCAAGTCGCGGCAAAGTGCGATCGTTGTTCCATAGACTTTCTCGATGACAGGGTCGGTCAATATCTGCCGCGTCAGGCGTCCATCAAGCTTTACACCCTTTATCCGAAGTTTTGCCAAATGCATCAAACCAGCATGTCCGCGCCCGAAGTCATCCAGAATGGTACCAACCCCCAATTCGTTCAGTTCTTTAATTGCCGTGCTCATCGCATCGTCCATACTGGCAAGACCGAAATCGGCTGTTTCACGCACTTCAACGATCAGGTCATCCGGTTGTAAGCCGTGAAGTTTAAGAGATGAAACAAGATCTGCTGCGAAATTGGGATCAAGAAGACTATCTGTTGATGCATTGAAGCTAACCTTTGTTTCCTCAAATCCCAATTCATCAAGCTGCCGCTTGAGGGCCATCGCGGCAATGGCGGCTTGTCGATCGATCTGCGGCAAAAGCCCCAAATCACTTGCCATTGATACAAAAACATCCGGTTTGATGAGGCCGTCAATCGGGTGGTTCCAACGCGCGAGCGCTTCGATGCAACATATCTTTCCGGTTTTGACGTCATTGATTGGTTGGAAATGAAAACTTAGTGCGCCGTCTTGGATAGCCAGCCGCAGATCGGCGGCCAGTTCGGCTTCGCGGCTCAAGCGCGCGTGAAGTGCTTTGTCGTAAGTCGCTAGGCCACCCCGTTCTCTGCGTTTCACGTCATAAAGTGCAAAGTCCGATTGAAGCAAAAGCGTATCTGCATCCAGCCCATCGTCCCCTGACAGTGCAGCTCCGATACTGACCTGGCAGTCCAATGTATTGCTACGCCAACTTACGGGGCCATTGACGGCACGCAAAAGCGTTCCCCCCACCGACGACAGGTCTGAAAGCCGCTGCAATCCCTGAAAGACAACAACGAATTCATCACCACCAACACGCGCGATCATGTCACTATCGCGGATGGCGCCGTTTATCCGTCGTGCTACCGCCATCAACACCGCATCCCCTGCCGAGTGTCCAAAGCTGTCGTTCACTTTCTTGAACTTGTCCAAATCAACATGCAGCACACCAACATAACTGTTTTGCGCTTTTGCCTGCTCTAATGCGGTATTTAAATAAGTCGCAAGAGCTGCACGATTTGCGACCCCGGTAAGCGTATCATGTGATGCACTATGGGCTAGTTCTCGACTTGTCGCCTCTAGCTGTTTTTCGCGTTCGATACTGCGGGTGACATTACGGCAGACGGAAACGGCGTATTGCTTGCCGGACGAAGTAGTGTGAAATGACGTGTTGATCTGGTTCCAGAAAATAGTGCCGTCCTTGCGTTGGTTCCGGAAGGTTTCCAAACCTGATTTCTGCAAGGCAATCACGTCGAAAGTGAACTCTCTTAGCGTTTCTTGCGACGGTGTCTCGTCGGGCAATAACGCAAAGCTTTCGGGGTGACGTCCTACCATCTCAACGGCTTCGCGCCCCATCAATTTGCAATAGGCGGGGTTCACCCATTGGATGATCCCTGCCATATCCATCACCAACAAACCGTCATCTGCGTGCGCGACTGCAATACAAGAAAATGCTAAATCATCGAATTCCAGTTCGCGTGATTTGCGGATTAGCAACGACCTGCGCCATGTCCACAGCGCCAAGGCGCCGATCAGGAAGAATAAGATTACTTCAAACAGAGCGAACTGGAACTGGGCCACCGTGAATCCCGCATTTGGATCAATTACCATGCGTGATACTGGTATTCGCTTGCAGAACTCTTAACGCGAGTTCGGTCTTTCAAAGAACTTAGGCAAACTTCAATGAAACCAACACATCTTGCGGGTTACAGAAGCTACAGAACAATCTTCATTCCATCTTTGCCCAGAAAGAGAGGACCGTCCCAATGCGAGCGCACTGCGTCTTCCCAGTGGTGATCAGTGAAATCGGGGTCTCCGTCCGGAACGAAATGGTTAAGTGCCAACTGCTTGACCCCCGCATCGTGCGCAATGCGGCCAACATCCAAAGCATCTGTGTGGCTGCGCAGAATATGTGTCCGTAGGCGGTCGTCGCCGTTGGTCATGCGTGCGCAAAGCGCTTCGACCCCATCTTTCAGCATCGCCTCGTGTACCAAAAGATCAGCGCCTTTTGCAAAAGACGCCATCTGTGGCATATAGGCCGTATCCCCCGACAGAACGACGCATTTGTCCTTGTTTTCAAAGCGAAGCGCAAAACTGTCGGTGATAGGCGGATGCACATTGCGCATCGTGCGCAGCGTAATCCCGTCCCACGTGATCTGTTCCGGTATGACTTGGATATCTGCAAGGCTGTCAAAGTCGCATCGCCCTTCGTCGCGTATGCGAAGGTCGATATCGAAAGCCATGCTTTGCTGGAACCCGCGCCAATACGCCTCAAGGCCTTTTGGTCCGATTACCGGGATTGTGCGCTTTAAACCTGCCGTCCATGCCGTATGAAACAACGGCCCCAATTCAAGGTAATGATCTGAATGCAGGTGGGTTATCACAATAAGATCGATATCCGTGAGCGCGACGCCTTGGTCGCAGATCCCGCGGGTCACGCCAAGTCCTGCATCAATGACAATGTTCTTGCCGTTCATCTGCAAAAGCATCGACACTGGCATATGCGAACCGGGCTTGATAGCCGGGCCGCCCTTAACGCCCATCAGGGCCAAACTGTCAGTCATGCGAATATCCTTTTTGCGCTATTGTGCCGAACCCGGCCACCCATCTGCAACAAAAAAGGCCCCGCAGGTGCGAGGCCTTTTCCAATTGATAAAACGAAAGCTTACTGCGGAATGTCGCCTGTGATGCCTTCGACGTAGAAGTTCATGCCGGCCAATGTGCCATCATCAGCGATTTCGCCTTCAGCCAACCAGACAGAGCCGTCCTGCTTGTTGATCGGGCCTGTAAACGCGTGGTATTCGCCGGTGCGCAGTGTTTCGATCAAAGCTTCAGCAGATGCTTTGACATCAGCTGGAACCGCGTCGCTGATTTCACCGATGCCAACCATGCCCGGGCCAATGCCGTCCCAAGTGTCGGTGCTTTCCCATGTGCCATCGATGACGGCTTGGGTGCGGGCGATGTAGTAAGGTGCCCAGTCGTCGATGATGGATGAAACGCGTGGGAACGGGCCGAATTCTGCCATGTCAGAAGCTTGGCCGAATGTCACAACATTGCCTGCAGCTTGTGCTGCTGCCTGTGGTGCAGTCGAATCGGTATGCTGAAGAATCACGTCCGCGCCTTGCTCGATCAGAACAGATGCCGCTTCCGCTTCTTTGGCGGGATCGAACCATGTGTAAGCCCAAACAATCTTGAACTCGACGTCAGGGTTTACGGCCTTTGCGTGGAGATAGGCAGAGTTGATGCCACGAATAACTTCGGGGATCGGGAACGATGCGATGTAGCCCACGATGTTGCTTTCGGTCATTTGACCGGCAATGTGGCCTTGAACGGCGCGGCCTTCGTAGAAACGTGCCGAATAAGTGGATACGTTGTCGGCACGCTTGTAGCCTGTAGCATGCTCGAATTTAACGTCCGGGAAATTGGCAGCGACGTTAATCGTTTGATCCATATAACCAAAGGAAGTTGTAAAGATCAGGTCAGCACCTTGCAGCGCCATCTGTGTCATCACGCGTTCAGCGTCAGGGCCTTCTGGTACGCTTTCAACGAAGACGGTTTCAACCGCGTCGCCAAATGCTTCTTCGACGGCCAAACGGCCTTTGTTATGCTCGTAGGTCCAGCCGCCGTCGCCGATTGGGCCGACGTAGACAAAGCCTACTTTGGTTTGATGCGCATCGGCAAAAGCGCCGGTCGCAAAGCCCAGTGCGAGTGTCGCACCGGTGAGTATGGATTTAATCGTCATTTGGTTCCCCTTGGTGGTCTTCTTGTTTCGCCTTTAACGTGAGGCATGGAATGATTGGCCCAGTGATCCAGGCGCTCGTCCAGCCCGCATAATAACCAGAACGAAGATGGTTGCCAGATAGGGCGCCATAGAAAGATACTCGACCGCGATTGCGGCACCGGCCGCTTGCAGATTTAGCTGCAGGACAGTCACGCCGCCAAACAAATAGGCACCTAGCAAAAGCCGCCCGGGCCGCCAGCTTGCAAAGACAACGATGGCCAGCGCGATCCAGCCAGCACCAGCAGTCATCCCTTCGGTCCATTGTGGCACGCGGACCAGCGAAAGATAGGCACCGCCCAAGCCAGCACAGGCTCCGCCAAACATGATCGCCATGATCCGTACGCGGATGACGTGATAACCCAAGGCATGCGCTGCTTCGTGGTTTTCACCGACTGCGCGCAGGATCAGACCGGCACGTGAATATTTAAGGAAAGCCCAGACAATCGCCACAATCGCAAGACCGACATAAACCATAGGGTCATGCTGAAACACGATCGGGCCAAGGACCGGGATGTCCCCAAGCAACGGGATGTGCCAATCGGGAAAGCTGGGCGCCTTAACCCCGATATAGCCTTGCCCCATCAGTGCAGACAGCCCCAACCCAAACAGGGTCAGCGCAAGACCTGTTGCCACTTGGTTCGACAAAAGGACTTGGGTCAGAAAGCCAAAGACCAGCGACAAAATTGCGCCACCAATGGCTGCGCCTATAAAGCCAAGCCACGGCGACCCGGTGCCGACCGCGACGATAAATCCGCAAACTGCCCCCGTGATCATCATGCCCTCAACCCCAAGGTTCAGAACACCAGCGCGTTCAACGACCAGTTCTCCGATTGCGGCCAAAATGATGGGTGTTGCCGCCACCATGAGTGACGCAAACAGCAAGATTGGATTGATTGAAGAAAGATCCATCAGAGGCCTCCATGCAGCCAGAAGTGAAGGATCAAGGCGGATACCGCGAGACCCATCAGCATTGCACCCACATGCGCCAGCGACGGGCGGTGCAAGCTAGCCAAAAAGGCGTGTGTTCGCGGTGAAAGCCGTGCGGCAAAAACAGCACCAGCGACGATGACAGCGAGTATCAAAAGATGTGCGCCAACGAACGCGGCGACAGCCCAACTTGACTGCGCCGACCCCGTCAACTGCCCGTGGATCATCCAAAGCATCATCGGCCCCATCAGGAGCCCCATAGCCAAAGGTTTATATGCAAACATCATGCGGGTTTCCCTTTGCCAAATCGGACGCGGTAATTGGTCAGCACATCAACAGCGAGCAAAAAGAACAGCAGCATTCCCTGCAGCAACTGGATTGCGGCTAAAGGCAGGCCAAGATTGGACTGCGCGATTTCTCCGCCAATATAGGTCAGGGCCATCAGACCACCGGCAAGCAGAATACCAACGGGGTGCAAACGGCCCAGAAACGCAACAATAATAGCAGTGAAACCATAGCCCACATTGAAATCGATACTGACTTGACCTGCAGGACCAGACACTTCGAATAGGCCAGCAAGACCCGCCAGGGCACCAGAAATACCCATGCAGACCAAGATCAGGCGTGACGGGTTCACACCCGCAAAACGGGCCGCACGCGGGCTTTGACCTGATAAACGCACGTTGAAACCAAAGATATGGCGCGACAGGGCGACATAGGCGAAGATCACCGCGATAAATGCCGCAACAATACCCCAGTGCATCCCTGCAGATTGATCGATCCAACTGGTGGCCGAAGGATACTGCGCCAAATTGCGGCTGCCCGGAAAGCCCATGCCTTCGGGATTGCGCAGGGTGCCCAGCGCCATAGACGCCAATAGTTGCTCGGCCACGTAGACCAGCATCAAGGACACCAAGATTTCATTGGTGCCAAATTTCACCCGCAAAACACCGGGTATCATGGCCCAGAGAAAGCCACCAAATGCGCCCGCCAGGACCATTAGCGGAAAGACAATGAAGGAGTCGTAAGGGTAAAATGCAAGGCCCACTGCGGCTCCGAATATTGCGCCGACAATATACTGGCCTTCGGCCCCAATATTCCAAATGCCTGCGCGAAAACCAAACGACAAACCTATGGCGATCAACACAAGTGGCGCGCCCTTGATCAAAAGCTGTGGGCGATAGAACCATGCAAACTCAGAAAACAGAGGATCAAGAAAAATAGTGCGGATCGTCACAAAGGGGTTTTGCCCCAAAGCAGCAAACAGCAACCCGCCACAAAGCATCGTCAGCACAACCGCCATAAGCGGCGTCGCATAAGTCCAAGCCCGCGACGGTTGCGGGCGCTTTTCTAGCATAATCATAGCCGACCACCCTTTGTCATCTTACCCTTTAAACTCTCGCTTGGGGTTCTTTTAAGCATCAACATGCGCCACCTCCATGTCATGCGCACCACCCAGCATCAGGCCGATTTCATCGACCGTCAGGCCAGCAGCAGGTCGGGGTTGCGAAAGCCGCCCTTCATTCAATGCGGCAAAGCGATCAGAGATTTCCATGAGTTCATCCAGATCCTGACTGATCACAATGACAGCCGTGCCTTTGGCCGCCAGATCCAGCAAAGCCTGCCGGATCGCCGCCGCGGCAGAGGCATCAACGCCCCATGTCGGTTGGTTCACCACTAAAACTTCGGGGGCTTGCATAATTTCGCGCCCAATCACGAACTTTTGCAAATTTCCGCCTGACAGTGACCGCGCAACATTCTGGGGGCCGGGGGTGCGTACATCAAATGCCGCGATCACGCTTTCAGCGAAGTCTTTCGCCTTGCCCCAATGCAAGAACCCGTTCGTGGTTAGGCCCTGCCGTGTGGTCGCGGTCAAGATCGCGTTCTCGGTCAAGCTCATATCGGGGGCGGCAGCGTGACCCATCCGTTCTTCAGGAGCAGTTAGTAGGCCAATTTTGCGCCGCGCGTTGGGGGGCAAATGTCCGATGTCCGCACCCTTGTAAGTGATCATTGAGGGCGCAGATTTCATCTCGCCAGAAAGCGCTAGAACCAGTTCATCCTGTCCATTACCCGCAACGCCGCCGACACCCAGCACTTCGCCTTTGCGCACAGCAACGCTGATCTCGCGTAGAGGCGTGCCGAACCGGTGCGGGGCAGGGGCGCTTAGCTTACTTAGCTCCAACACTGTTTCGCCAACTGGACGGGCTGCCTTTTCAGGGACATGCAATACCGTTCCCACCATCAATTCCGCCATATCGCGCGCAGAGGTCGCGCGCGGATCGCAAGTGCCGACCACCTGACCCAACCGCAGCACAGTGGCGTTGTCACACAGCGTGCGTATTTCTTCGAGCTTGTGCGAAATATAAAGGATCGCAGTTCCTTCGGCACTCAGTTTACGGAGTGTCTCGAACAGGATCGCCACCTCTTGCGGGGTCAGAACCGACGTTGGTTCATCCATAATCAAAAGCTTGGGTTCTTGCAGCAAACAGCGAATAATCTCGACCCGTTGCCGCTCGCCTGCGGACAATTCGCCGACGATCCTGTCGGGGTCAAGCGGCAAGCCGTAAAGATCAGAGACAGCACGGACCTGTGCAGCAATCTCGGCCTGTGGCGGCGGGTTTTCCATACCGAGCGCGATATTCTCGGCCACGTTCATCGCGTCAAAAAGTGAAAAGTGCTGAAACACCATGGCGACACCGGCGGCACGGGCGGCACGCGGTTCGGGTGGCTGAAACTGTCGCCCTTCAAGCGTCATCGTCCCGGCGTCGGGTTTCACCAATCCGTAGATGGTTTTCACCAATGTCGATTTACCGGCACCGTTTTCACCCAAAAGCGCGTGGACTTCGCCATAGCCGATGTCAAAGGATACATCCTTGTTCGCCACAACGCCGGGGTAGGCTTTGGTCAGCCCGTTTAATCGCAAAAGCGGTTCAGTCATCCGGTACGATCCTTTTTCAGGCTGGCGTGTGGTTTGATCATGGCAGTTGCGACGCCAAGCGCAATCGCAGCGGGGTGTTTTCCTAGGCTGGGGTCGCCGATCGGACAGGCAATGCGCGAAATTTGCCCGCTGCTATGCCCCAATGCGGCAAGCCTGCCCTTGAAACGTGCCCATTTGGTCGCTGAACCAATTAAGCCTGCGCTGTTAAAGTCATGCGACAGCACCGCATGACACAGCGCGAGGTCAATTTCGTGGCTATAGGTCAAAATCAGATGGTCTGCATTCGCGGGCGCATGTTTGACCGCCCGCACGGGGTCCGCCGCCACCAAAGTGGTGACCTGCGTTTCGGGAAACCGGTCCGCGTGGGTATCGACCCAAGTGATCGCATAGTCTGGCAAGGGCGCCATGACATTCACAATCGCCCGCCCGACATGACCCGCGCCATATATCCAAAGCGGCTGGGCAGTAGGGGGCGTTATCGTATCAGCTACGTCCCAAGAAAGGCTGACAGCGCCGCCGCAACATTGACCCAGTGCCGGCCCCAGTGGAATGCGGGCGGCGTGGGATGCGCGACCGTCACGCAACATGCGGCGGGCCTCTGCCATGGCTTCCCATTCCAGCGTGCCGCCGCCGATGGTTCCTTCAATCCGGTCCGCCCAAACCAGCATCTGCGTGCCGGCATCGCGCGGTGCGGACCCCGCCGTCTTGGTTATAGTAATGCGGATTGCGTTACTCATGCGCGGGTCCGCTTTACGGCGCGCAGAATTTCCTCTGCGGTCGCGGGGGCCTGCAAATCGGGGTAGCCCGGTCCACAGGCGGCAACTGCATCCGACAAGGCCAAAAAGGCCGAAATCCCGAGCATAAACGGGGGCTCTCCTACCGCTTTGGAACGATAGATTGTTTGCGCAGGATTAGGCGCACCCCATAGGTCCACGTTGAACACATCGGGGCGATCCGAACAGGCAGGTATTTTATAAGTCGATGGCGCGTGGGTGCGCAGGCGGCCCTTGTCATCCCAGACCAGTTCTTCTGTGGTGAGCCAGCCGGCCCCTTGCACATAAGCGCCTTCGACTTGACCAATATCCAAGGCAGGGTTCAGCGAAGCTCCTGCGTCATGCAAAACATCGGTTCGCAAGATGCGGTTCTCGCCGGTCAGCGTATCAATCACGACTTCGGTAATCGCAGCCCCTTGCGCAAAATAGAAAAACGGCGTGCCGCTGCCCTTGATCCGGTCCCATGACAGGTCGGGAGTTTTGTAGAACCCAGTGGCTGAAAGGCTAACGCGATTGGTATAGGCGATTTGCGCCGCTTCGGCGAAGCTCATCTGCACGTCACCGGCAATTACTTGTCCATCGGCAAAACTGACTTCATCGGTCCCGTGTAGCTCTGCCAAGCAGGCCGCAATGCGGTCGCGGATCGTGTCGCAAGCATTGGCAACAGCCATCCCGTTCAAATCAGTTCCCGAAGAGGCCGCCGTTGCAGAGGTATTAGGCACTTTGCCTGTGTCCGTGGCGGTGATCTTGACCTGTGCCACATCTATACCGAACCTTTGGGCCGCCACCTGTGCGATTTTCTGGAACAACCCTTGCCCCATCTCGGTTCCACCGTGGTTCATATGAACCGATCCGTCTTGATACACATGCACCAACGCGCCCGCCTGATTGAGATGGGTCAAGGTGAAGGAAATGCCAAATTTTACAGGGCTAAACGCAATTCCCTTTTTCAAGATCGGCTGATCAGCATTCCATTGCGCGATTGCATTTCGTCGTGCCTGATATTGCGCAGTGTCCAACAATCTATCCGTCATCTCATGCAGGATGAAATCAGTGACGGGCATATGATAGGGCGTGGTCTGCACATTTAGCTTTGGCGAATGAGGGCCGCGATAGGGTTTTCCCGAACCTGCCTTCTTGTGATCAGAAATGCCTTCGGGCGCGGGCGCATCCATCGCGGCATAGAAATTCCGCTGCCGGACAAGCACGGGGTCAATCCCCAGCGTAGCAGCGATATGATCCATTACCCGCTCGATCCCGACAACGCCTTGGGGGCCGCCAAAGCCGCGAAATGCAGTCGCTGACTGCGTGTTCGTTTTGAGCCTGTGTGACGTGATCCGCGTGGCGGGCAGATGATAGGCATTGTCTGCATGCAGCATCGCGCGGTCTGCCACGGGGATCGACAAATCCAACGCCCAGCCGCAGCGGGTGATTTGCGTGAAATCAATGCCCACGATGCGGCCTTCGGCGTCAAACCCCACATCATATGAAATGCGGAAATCATGGCGCTTGCCCGTGATCATCATGTCGTCGTCGCGGTCATAGCGCATTTTGCAGGGCTGTCCGGTAAGCCGTGCCGCTACCGCACAGCCAACTGCCAGCGCATTGCCTTGGCTTTCCTTGCCGCCAAACCCACCACCCATGCGGCGGACTTCACAACGTACAGCATGCATCGGCACGCCCAACGCCTCGGCCACTTTATGCTGGATTTCAGTCGGATGCTGGGTAGAGCTATGCACGACCATATCCCGACCTTCTTGCGGCAGAGCGAGCGCGGCTTGACCTTCAAGATAGAAATGTTCCTGTCCGCCCATTTCGATCTGGCCTTGCAGGCGATGTTTGGCACCCCCGAGAGCCGTATCAACATCGCCCTTGGTCCAAATGCGCGGGCCATCTTCAAAACGGCTATCGGCGGCAAGGGCCGCGTCCATCGTCAAAATCGGAGTTTCCTCGGTGTAGTCTACCTGACCCAAACGCGCCGCTTTGCGCGCCGCCAGATGGGAGGTGGCCACTACCAAGAACAGCGGTTGACCAAGGTAATGGATAGTGCCCGTTGCCAAGAGCGGTTCATCATGGACCGAAGGGGAAACGTCGTTGGCAAAAGGCAGATCATCCGCCGTCAGAACCGCGACTACACCTTGTGCGGAGCGGACTCGCGTCAGATCAAGCGTACTGTACGTCCCGCGTGCGATCTCGGATGTGCCAAATGCCAGATGCAGCGTTCCTGCAGGCGTCGGAATATCGTCAATGTAGCGTGCCGCACCTGTGACATGGAGAGCAGCGGCATCATGGGGGAGCGATTTCGCGACGGTCATGCGGATACCTCCAACACATTCGTCGGTTTGCCAGAGGTGTCGGCAAAATAGCGATGCAGCAGGTTTTGTGCGGTTTCCAATCGGTAAGACGCACTGGCGCGCATGTCGGTCATCGGGGTGTAGTCGTCGGCGAACTTTGCGGCGGCCTTTGCAACGGTGTCAGCGCTCCATGCTTGGCCGATCAGTGCAGCTTCGACTGCTTTGGCCCGATGTGGTGTGCCGGCCATGCCGCCAAAGGCAATACGTGCAGCGGCTACAATGCCGTCTGTAATGGTGACATTGAAACATCCGCACAGCGCCGAGATATCCTGATCAAACCGCTTCGAGACTTTATAGCAACGCAGGTCGGCGGCCGCTTTGGGGATTGTGACGCCTGTCACCAGTTCGCCCGCTGCGCGGTCTTGCTGTCCATAGGAGATGAAGAAATCCTCAAGTGCCAGATCGCGCGTGACAGTGCCGTGGCGTAGATGCAAAGTCGCGCCAAGTGCGATCAATGCAGGCGGATTATCTCCGATTGGAGATCCATTCGCGATATTGCCGCCAATAGTCGCAGCATTGCGCACTTGTTCAGACCCATAGCGGCGGACCATTTCGGCATAGGATGGGTGGTGGTTGCGCAGCACGGCCAACACTTCGGTCATCGTGACGGCGGCACCGAAAGTTATACTGTCTTCGGTGACCGTGATTTGGCGCAGTTCGGCGCAACGGTTCAGAAACGCAACGTTTTTCAGGTCGCGCAATTGTTTGGTCACCCATAAGCCGACATCAGTCGCACCAGCGATCAATGTGGCGTCTGGATTGGTCGCATACCAAAGGGCAAGTTCGTCCAAACTCTCGGGGGCATAGGGTTGTGGGTCTACGGAAGGTACAGTTTCTTTTAGCCATTCAGCGGCAGGTATGGCTTCGGCAGCTTGTGCCGCGCGAATGATCGGGGCGTAGCCCGTACAACGGCACAGGTTACCGGCCAAGACATCATCGTGGTCGGTGCGTCCAGTACTGTGACCTACTGCCATCGATGCAATAAATCCCGGTGTGCAAAAACCGCATTGCGATCCATGGTACGTGATCATCGCCTCTTGAACCGGGTGCAGCGTACCATCCGGTGCGCTTATCCCTTCGACCGTACGGACGACTTTGCCGTGCAGTTGCGGCATAAAGAGGATGCAAGCATTCAAGGCCAAAGCACCGTTGTCGTCGCTGACCATCACAGTGCAAGCACCGCAGTCGCCTTCGTTGCAACCTTCCTTTGTGCCGCAAAGGCCGCGATCAACGCGCAACCAGTCAAGCAGAGTAAGCGTCGGGTCCGCATCCACTCGCACGGTTTCCCCATTAAGAAGAAACGTCACGTCCATATTGTAAAACCTGCCGCCTTACCAATTTGGCGGGCGCCTGGAGGTGTCGATGCGACGTAGACACCATGCCCGTTTCAACTATGCATGAAAGCGATACGGCGCGCGTTTGGCAAGAAAAACTTTCTGCCTAGGTATCGGACAGACCAGTCGCCACGGCGATCATTTGATCGGCAGCGGTTCCCCAGCCTTCGAAAAAACCCATGTCGCGGTGGGCGCTGGCGCCTGCCGCATCCAAATGCCGGACAGTCACCTTATAAGTGCAACCAGTGTCCTTTTGGGTCATCGTGACCTCTGCTGTGAACGGGAATTGGCCTTCGCCAGATGTGTCTTGCGGTTGGAAACCGCCTGACATCATGTTGGTAAATGCAAATCGCTTGTTCGGCTCTGCCGACAAAACGCACCCTTCACCTACCATCGGTTCGGGCATTTTCGGGATCAGCATTGTCGTGTTGAACCGCCCACCAGAAACCGGCTCGATGACCGCGTTTGTGGTGACAACCGGTTTGGGGGCGAACCATTGTTCTAACAGCGCGGGTTCTGTCCAGCACCGCCAGATACTATTGGCTGATACAGCCACTTCGCGCGTGAATGAAAGGGTCGTTTCAGTCATCATCTCGCTCCAGTTTCAATGCTTGCGCCTCTAGCCTATCCATTCGGTCTTCCCAGATCGTGCGCTGCCATGCGAGCCATCCTTGTGCTTCGATCAAAGGGCCAGCCTCGATTTGACAAGTACGCACGCGCCCTCTTTTGATAGACCGTAGGATGCCGGTGTCTTCCAATACGCGCAGGTGGCGCATGAAGGTTGGCAGTGCCATTTGATGCGGCGCGTGCAATTCGCTAACGCTGGCAGGACCAGAGGCAAGACGCTCGATTACAGCGCGGCGGGTTGGATCGGACATAGCGCCGAAGAATGAATCAAGTTGGTTAGCCATGTCGCTTAGTATCGATAGCGAAATGGGCTTTGTCAATATAGTTAGCAAAATAGCTTACTAAATGGTTCTTGGCTTGCGAATATACTGCTGTGCGATACCTTGCTGAGATGAAAACTGATCCCCGATTCATTCACCTGCGTGTGCACACGGAATATTCCCTTCTTGAGGGCGCAATACCTGTGAAAAAGCTGCCCGGGCTCATTGCCGACATGCAAATGCCTGCTGTTGCAGTGACCGATACAAACAATATGTTTTGCGCACTGGAATTCTCGGAAGGGGCGGCGAAAGCGGGTGTTCAACCGATCATCGGGTGCCAGATTGATCTGACTTACACCGTGCCTGAACCCGGCAAACGACCAGAGGCTGCAGCCCCGATTGTCCTGCTCGCGCAGAACGAGGCGGGGTATATGAACCTGATGAAACTGAACTCTTGCGCGTATCTGGATGCGGGTGGGCAGTTGCCGCAGGTGTCAGTAGAGGATTTGACGACGCATAACGCAGGTTTGATTTGTCTATCCGGTGGACCTGATGGCCCCGTTGGGCGCCTGTTGCGCCAAGGGCAGCGGCCCAAGGCCGAGATATTGATGGATCAGCTGGCCGCGATTTATCCGGATCGTTTATATGTCGAACTGCAACGCCACCCCGGCGATGGGTTGCCCGAGGCAGAGCGTCTATCAGAACGTGGCTTTGTCGAAATGGCCTACGCTAAGGGCTTGCCTTTGGTTGCGACCAACGATGTCTATTTCCCGAAGCCCGCCCTTTATGAAGCGCACGACGCGTTGATTTGTATCGCCGATGGCGCCTATGTCGATCAGCAAGAACCGCGGCGGAGGCTGACACCCCAACATTACCTCAAATCCCCGCAAGAAATGATCACTTTGTTCGCGGACTTGCCAGAAGCGATTGAAAACACGGTCGAGATTGCCCGCCGCTGCGCCTTCAAAGCCTACAAGCGTGACCCGATCCTGCCGAAGTTCGCGGATGATGAGGTCGCTGAACTGCGCCGCCTTGCCAAAGAGGGTTTGAAAGCCCGCCTTGCCGTGATCCCGCATGCAGCCCCACTGGAAGACTATGACAAACGGCTCGAGTTTGAATTGGGGATCATCGAAGGGATGGGCTTTCCCGGTTATTTCCTGATTGTTGCGGACTTTATCAAATGGGCAAAAGACAACGGTATCCCGGTGGGGCCGGGCCGTGGTTCCGGTGCGGGTTCGCTTGTTGCATACGCATTGTTGATCACCGACCTTGACCCGCTCCGTTATTCACTGCTGTTCGAGCGGTTCCTGAACCCCGAACGTGTGTCCATGCCCGATTTCGACATCGACTTCTGCATGGACCGCCGCGAAGAGGTGATCCGTTATGTGCAGGACAAATACGGGCGCGACAAGGTGGGCCAGATCATCACCTTCGGCGCACTTTTGTCCAAAGCCGCCGTCCGCGATGTGGGCCGTGTCCTTCAGATGCCATACGGGCAGGTGGACCGCATTTCCAAGATGATTCCTGTTGAAGGTGTCAAACCTGTCTCGATTGAAAAGGCGCTAGCGGACGAGCCGCGCTTGCGTGAAGAAGCCAAAAACGAAGAAGTCGTTGACCGTCTGCTAACCTATGCCCAACAGGTCGAAGGGTTGTTGCGCAATGCTTCGACCCACGCGGCGGGTGTTGTCATTGGCGACAGACCATTGGACGAATTGGTGCCGCTGTACCAAGACCCACGATCCGATATGCCCGCGACCCAGTTCAACATGAAATGGGTGGAACAAGCCGGATTGGTCAAGTTCGACTTTTTGGGATTGAAAACGCTAACGGTGATCCAGAACGCGGTTGAGCTGATCCGAAAGGCCGGGCGTCCGTTGAATGTCGCCGCTGACGGCACTCATCTTTATGATGTGCTTGAAGGCTTTGAATACGATATCGGGGCGATCCCGTTGGACGATGAAAAGTCCTATCAACTCTATTCCAGTGCCAAAACCACTGCCGTGTTTCAGGTGGAATCCAGCGGCATGATGGACGCGCTTAAGCGCATGAAGC
>UPTN01000412.1_pt1 | contig 22875 bp, 28 predicted proteins | sample 2160111 | NCBI WGS metagenome assembly UPTN01 (sample SAMN06265058, study PRJEB28932) | marine metagenome | isolation source: Columbia River Estuary | place: USA:Columbia River Estuary, USA | collected 2014-05-05
GCCCGTCAATGACCTGTCCTTTCGATGTATTCGACTGATTGTATCACCGTGTGCGACATCAACCCACACAGGACAACATAACCTCAAAAAAGGAGCCCCTTTTTTAATTTAGAGCTGTAATAGCAAGGTATCGCAAATGGAGCGCCACACTGAATTATTGCCAACCCACTCCACCAGGAACCCGGCAGCATTGACCGTAAAGGCCAGTATCAATGCGGGGTGGAGGTTTTTCAGGCGCCAGGCGGTAAAGGCGATGACCGCCATCATTATGGGTTGCGAAAAATAAAGCACGTCGATAAATGTCAGCCCTTCAAACCCATACACCCACCCAACCGGTCTTACCATCATGCGGGCCAGCGCGGGCCCCAGGATGCAATAAACGGTAGAAACCATCCAGATGGCGTGGTTGTCCAGCTGTTTCGATCGAATGACAGCCATCACAATGCACGCGGCAAACGCAGTGATGGTGATCACATCGAAAAACGTAATGCCGTACAGGAACGTCGCCCCGACAAAACCGCCGTCCGGTATGCCCTGGGCGTCCTCTATGTTGCCGGGGAGCATCAACATGGCTGAGGCCACAACCAGCCCCGCTACAAAAAGCCCGAGCATACCGTTGCGGCGGTGTCGCTTCATATGCCCCCGCGTCGCCAGCCATGGTTGCGCCATTAGAAAGCCAAACCATATGAGCGCCGAAAACATGTGCAGGTGGTGACCGAAAGATTCTTCAGCGAAGCTTGACCAGTAACCTCTCAAAAAACCCAGCAGAACAACAAAGAATGTAATCACGAGCCAGCGGTGGGCGTTTTTATACTTATTCATAAACTCATCCCCAATACTATTATTTGACCAGTTTCACTTAAACGGGCCGTTAAGGCCAAGTATAGGACACATAAAACGGAATGGAATAAAGGGGGCAGATAAGGGGCCGGATAGTTTTAATTAAATGTATCCGGCCCTTTTTTACTTTTTACTAGCGCCAGCCATTAACCCACTGGTCACCTTCTTTCAGCGCGCGCCAGTCGATTTTGAATGAGCGGTGGGTCATCACCGCTTCAATAAGGCAATGCACAACAACGCCCTCCTCATCAAACTCAACCTCGGTCACCAAAAAGTGTTTTTCTTTATTGCTTGGCTTGACCGCAGTCCACTTACTGTTCAACAGCTTCTTTGGGTTTAAGGTATTCATTGACACATAACCTGGTAGTTTTTTGAAAATTCAGACACGATCACCATGGTATTAGCCTGCCATCCCAGTTCACAAAGCGCCCACTGTCTTCGGGCCTTCCTGCGCTGACCACGCGCAATATGCGCTCTGCACTCTGTATTGGGTTGTATAGCTTTTCGGGCTTCACATTGGCCTGAAACGGGCGTGACAACTCAGTATCTGTAGTGCCCGGGTGAATGGCGGTAATACAAAGCTGCGGATGACTGCGATGACATTCCACCGCCAGCGTTTTCATCAGCTGATTGAGCGCTGCCTTGGAGGCACGGTAACCATACCAACCGCCCAAACGATTATCTCCAATGCTGCCCACCATCGCCGAGAGCACAGCAAAATGCCCTGCACGATTCTTGGGCATTAAAGGCAGAATTGCTCTTGCCAGCATCAGCGGAGCAATACTATTGACCTGAAACAAACGGGTAAGCGCGTCCTGTTTGCACTGATTCAGAGATTTTTCCGGTTGCAAGGCATCTTCATGCAATAACCCGGCACAGTTGATCACAAAATCCGGATGACTCTGGTCTGCTCGAATATTGGCGGCCAAGCTTTGTAAATCGTCAGCACTGGTGATGTCCACCTTAAGTGCGTGCAGACGGTCATCATCAATTGCCAACAAAGCTGTTGCATTGTTAGGTTGCCGGTAGGTCGCATAGACACGTTGTATGCCGGGCTCTTGCAACAGTTGTCGCGCAATCGCCAGGCCAATACCCCCGCTCGCGCCGACCACCAGGGCCGTGCGACGGTCAGTCATGGTTTGCGGAATCTTCCGGCCCGGTGAATTCTATATGCCGAATCTCCAGCTCAAACTGCCCGGCATTTTTATCGGCCAATAGAAAGCCAATTTGCTCAATTGCAGACGCCACCACCGGTCCTGCCTGCGGCACCTGTCTGCCCCGGAATACGGGGGAAAACTGATCAAAGGCGATATCAATCTGCTGCCAATCAGCGCTGGAAGAAAACGCGGCACTCCAGGCCACGCCATCAAAGTCGGAGCTCTGGCGAATACGAAACTGGTAGTCGCGCCCGTCACCACGCACCTGAATACGCACGCCGGTGGCGCCGGAAAGGTCCTGGCTGACCAACCTGCGAACCGAAGAAAAACCACCGTTGTTTTCAAGCGAAAGACTGCCGGTGAATTTCAAACCTTCATCAGATTGCACCATACCACCGGCCGAACGCCCGCCCATCACACCGTCGTTGATAGAGCGCCAGGGTTCGATATCCATATTGAGGTTTACGATGGTCATTAAAGCCACACTCATTAGTAAAGGAAATATCATAATTATGTTTAATGCTCTTTGTTCTTGTCATCCGAAGTTAAGAGCATAGTCCGAAAAAAAGTGACCGGATACTTTTGTTTAAATGTATCCCGCGCCTTTTTTGTGCCTGCAAATATCAGGCAACTTTCAACTTGATGTCGCCACCCAGGGCGGCAAGCATATTGACCAAAGCATCAAGACTGAATTTTGAGAGTTTGCCGCTCAACAAATCAGACACCCTGGGCTGGGAAATACCCAGCTGTTTCGCGGCTTCGATTTGAGTCCAGCCTGCCGCTTTTATTTTGCTCCTGATTTCACGAACCATGCCCGCCCGCAGTTTCATGTTCAGTGCCTCTTCGGGAGAGGCGGCAATTGCATCGAAAACACTTTCAAATTTCTCAACCATTTTAACTACCCATTTCTCTTAAGCTCTTTCGGGCCAGATCAATATCCAGTTTCCGTGTTTTTTGCGTTTTCTTCTGAAACGCATGCAGCACGAAGACCTCGTCATCTAAACAAGCCAGATAAACAACCCGATACTGGCCTTTGGACCCCCTGATTCTTGTTTCCTCGACGCCTTTACCAACCGTCTTCAAGGACTTCCAGTCATCCGGGGACGCCCCCCTTTGCACCTTGTCTATCTGAAAACCGGCATCCAGCCTGGCATCTTTAGGGAAACCCCTGATTCGTACCAGTGAGTTGCCGACAAATATTACGTCCTTCATTCAGTTTATATACTATTTTATATATTATACAAGTTTTTATATAAACGCCGTTTCAAGAAATGGCTATTGATGACCTGTGGTTTATTACTGGTTTCTGACCAGAACCAACCAGTCCGTTAGTGGCGAAATGTGCGCAAGGTGCAGCGGTGACGACCAGTCGTTTACTAAGAACTTTGCTCTTTACGGACTGGGTAGTGACAGTTTAGGGGGCTTGCCAGACCTTTTGATATGGCAAACGTCTCTAATAGTGGTAAGCAAGTCGCTAGAGGGAGCAGGTTGATTTACGCAATAAAGCAAAGGAACCTGCGCCCTTAATTCAAACTTGAATTAAGATTGTTCACTACGGCCCTTTAATCTGCCCCCTTAATTGCTGATGGGAGACATCACATGCGTCTTTTACTACTTCTAAGCTTGTTTCTTGCTTCCCTGTCATTGGCACAGGAAGGCGTGACAGGGGCAGATGGCGTTCCTTTGAGTCGTGATGCGGCCGACAAGCCCACGTTTTTAAAAACCAAAAAACTTGCCGAACCGGTTACCGGTGACACCCCGCAGCCACAAAACGAACAGGGTGTTTTGAGCGAGCGCACCGAAGGCTCCTCAAGCACCCTCATTATCAACAGTAAGCGTGGTGATTTTTCGTGCCCGACCGGCACAGAAGCTGCCTGTCTGAATGGTGGCGACAAAGTCTGTCCCGGCTCAACCCGCTGCATTGATGAACACGCTACCTGCTTTGACAACTACCCTTGTAATTTAAGCGGCGGTTTTGTCTGCCAGGCGCAATACGATGACGCCATGACCGGCTGCAAACAGGCGGTAGGTCAATATGACGAACTGGCGACAGAAAATGTCAGCCTGCGCGAACAGCGGTTGGAACGGAAAAACTGTGTGTTAAATGCGTCTAACCTGAAAGACGCGAGAAGTTGCGTCAGGTAGCACTGCCCTGACCCATTCATTCGATTTACTCTGCCGTTTTACCCCCGGCAAAACGCATTCCCGGACGCGTGAAAAGGTCGCCAGCGCATTTAGCCTGACGTCACCTTCCAGCAACACATTAAACCTGTCTAGCGCGGGGGCAATAGCACAGCCAATAAGGCGGCTATTTCAGGTTAAGTGCCTCAGAAGCTTCTGCAATGAGTTCAATAATGGTATAGTTATTATACTATGTTTGAGTTCGACGATTTAAAGAGTAAGTCCAACTTTAAAAAACACGGTATAGATTTTATTGCTGCTCAAGCTCTTTGGGACGATTCAAATTTGCTGGAGATTCCAGCGAAAACTTTAGATGAACCCAGGTTTCTAACAATCGGTAAGATTAATCAGAAACACTGGTCGGCCATAATCACGTACCGAAATGGAAAAATTAGATTGATCTCAGTGCGACGGTCGCGAACTGAAGAGGTGACACTATATGAAAGCTAAAACGTTTGAACGTAAATTCGATGAAGGTAAAGACATCACTGATGCTCTGGATTTGACCAAGGCACGGCGCCCGCTGCAAGAGCAAAAGAGGGTCAACGTTGATTTTCCGATTTGGATGGTTGAGCGACTGGACAGGGAAGCCAAGCGTGTTGGTGTAACAAGGCAGTCGATTATTAAAGTCTGGCTGGCTGAAAGGTTGGAGCATACGACACCTAACAAATCATTAAACACGGACGCCAGCGATGCTGGCACCGGTTAATTCGGACGTTTTCTAGCTTTTGGGAATCTTTACCGCCGAGGCAACAATCGAATACTCAAAACGCTCGGGGGCTGATACGGCCGTTTCGCCCAGGTCGGCAGCATAGTGCTCGGCCTCTTCCTTGCTTACGTTCTTGCGTGAAAAAGTGCCCAAAAGGATAACGTCTTTACCGCCGGAGTCGGTGGGAATAAAAAAGCCATAGTCCTTAAATGATACCCGCGCCGTTGCTGCCCCTTCCTGGGCAACAAAGAAACAACCTTTCTGCTGGCAAACTTTGGCGATACGCGTTTCAACCAACACTTCCTGGTCCAGGTATTTCTCGCTGTTGTTCATCAGCTCGCCAAAACCCAGCGGTGTTCCATTTTCGGGTAACGTGCCACCAAAAATCTCATGGGTTGCTGTCACCTCAACAGGCTCCGACAATCGTTTCACCGCAGTTTCTGCTGCTAAAAGGGCGGGTGCCGCACCGACAACCACAAAGGCGAACAGCGCTGTAAAAAGTCGTGGGTTTAAGAACGTTGTTTTCATGCGGCAAGTCTCCTGTTTGATCGCATATTGTATATGCAAAGTAAAAAAGGGGCTCTTTTTAAGCCCGTTTTCCTATTCGTCATCAACCAGAAAATGACAGCCTTTACTATCCGGGTTCAGGTTTGCGGCATGTACCACCAGCAAGGCGGTCTGCAAAGCATTTCTGAGCTCGATCAACTCGCGGCTCAGACGGCAGTCCCGGTAGAAAGAATGCACTTCCTCGCGCAGCTCCAACAGAATTCTTCGAGCCCGGTTCAAACGGTGTTTCGAGCGCACGATACCAGCGTAATTCCACATGGTCTGGCGCACCAGGTTCATATCCTGCTGGATTAGCGTTGGGTCGGCTTCATGGCGGGGGCTTTCCCAGTCGTTGGGTTCCGGCAAGCGGAATTCCATGTTGCTGATGTCGTTGATATCGGCAATGGCAGTACATTTGGCGCCGGTCAGGCACTCCAGCAAAGATGTGCTGGCAAGGCGATTAGCGCCGTGCAGACCGGTGCAGGCGGTTTCGCCGATGGCATTCAAGTGCTGCACATTGGTGCGACCATTTAAGTCGGTATGCACGCCACCGCAGGAATAATGCGCGGCGGGCACCACCGGGATGGGCTCCTTGCTAATGTCGATTCCCTGCTCCGCGCAGCGTCGGTAAATAAAAGGAAAGCGCTCGCTGATGAATTCCGGTTTGAGCGCAGAAAGATCAAGGTACACACACGGGTCACCCGAGGTGACCATCTGCTGGTGAATGGCACGGGAAACGATATCGCGTGGTGCCAGTGAGCCCTGTGGGTGGAAAGCATCGGCAAATTTCTCGCCGCGACTGTTCACCAGCACTGCGCCTTCGCCTCGCAGGGCCTCGGTAATAAGAAAGCTCGGTGCGTTGTTGCCGTAAAAAACGGTGGGATGAAACTGCACGTACTCCAGATCAATCAAGCGTGCGCCAACGCGGTAGGCCATCGCCATGCCATGGCCCACAGACCCCTGGCGGTTGGTGCTGTGCTGGAAAACCTGCCCCAAACCGCCTGTTGCCAAGATGGTTTTACGCGCCACGATGGCCATTGGCTTGCCGCTTTGCTCATCCAAAATATAAGCGCCGAAACAGGTCAGCGGCGCAAACCGGTCTGCAGGCTCATCGGTGTTGTGTGACAGGGTCAGCAGGTCAATCGCGACAGCGCCCATTTGACGGGTAATGTTGGCAGTGGCGTCTACACAGGCAGCAACCGATGACAGGATCGCGTGACCGGTCAGGTCTTTTGCGTGAATAATCCGACGCTCGCTATGGCCGCCCTCACGGGCCATCTCAAGTGCTCCATCCGATTCGCGATCGAAGGCAATATCCAGCTCGTCCAGCAACAGCTCGCGCACAGCCTGCGGACCTTGTTTGACCAACTGGTCGATAGCCGCCGGGTTTGCCATGCCGTCACTGGCGGTCATGATGTCGTTGGCCAGAGAGTCGGTACTGGTAGAGGTGTCGAAAATGATGCCGCCCTGTGCCCAGTCGCTGTTCGCCTCGGAAGGCCCGCCCAGCGATAGCAGTTGTACCGCAAGCCCTGCTTTGGCCGCGTGGAGGGCATAGGCTGAACCAGCCAATCCGGCACCAATAACCAGGCAGTCGGTATGAATAACTTTCACTTAGGGCCACTCCCTATGGTTTGGCGTGATGCGTATGCGGGGGCATGCAGCCAGTGCCCAGTGGGTCAGTGCACAGGCACTGATCACCTTAATAACGGGGCATGCAGCAAGCCTCTTTTTTAATGACATATTGTATACGCAAAAGTCTGGCGGTCCGCCTTTAAAAAAGGCTAAAAAGCGCCCGGATACATTGTCCAAAACAAATGTACCCGGCCGCCTTTGCTGGATCGTGCGGCTTTGCGGAAGCCTATAAAATAGACCGCCCGAGTTCTTTTTTAGAAACACCGAGGGCCAACAGCGACCTCACGAGTAAATCAATGGAAACTGTAGGGTCTCCTGCTTCCATTTTGGCCACTCTTGATTGGCTGGACTTCATGAGCTGAGCGAACTCGGACTGGGTTAGTTTTTTACTCACCCGTTTTGCCTTTAACGCGCCACTCAATGCCAGCTTTAGCTCTATATATGCCACCTCATTTGCTGAAAGGCCGAGAAACTCATCCGCTGTTCCGAACTGCCAGCCCTTTCTCTCCAGCTGTGTCCGCTTTGCTTTATTTGCTGTCATATTCCTTTAACCGTTGAAGGGGTTCACCTCGCTGTAATAATCGCAGCAAGAGGCCCGCTTCAAGCCTTGCCTTTTGTGAAAACGGCGGAGATTTAACCTCTCCACGCAACCAGGCGAGTGGCTTATCCATTTAAGCGTCTCAACGAATATAATATGTCATATATGACATATTTACAATGTGAGTTTGTGTAAGCAGGAAACGAAGAATATCGGCGGGCACACCCGCTTTTTTTGATGCTCCGACAATCGACCATGGTCGCTCCCCCTGTCTTGTGCGAGCTCCGAACAAGCCCACCACCAGTATGGTGTAGGTTCAACAACGGCTTAAGACGCAAAAGACGGGGTTCGCGGTAGGTAATTGACTCAGCAGTGGAAGTGGGAAGCTAAAGCAGGCCGCGATGTCGTTGCGGCAGCGCGCCGAATAAAGTGCAGAAAGAACGGGCAAAAAGTGGCCGGATACGTGTATCTAACCCGTTAATGTATCAAGCCGCTTTTTCTTACGTTAATGGCTCCCAGGCAACCTCGCACTCGCCCAGCTCAGTTGCGATATAGGCCGAGTTACCCGTGATGGTGACGGACAGCTGCATGGTGCGTTGTTGCAGCGCGGCCAGGGTCTGGATGCTTTCCCACTCGAAGCGATAAAAGGAGGCTTTGAGTTGCTTAAACTTTTCCTGCCCTTGTTCCCACCAGGGTTTTGACTTGCGATTGAAACAATAGACCTTTACCTCGTTGGCAATGCGACTGGCTTTTTTTATCCGGTCCAGTGAAGGCTCGCCAACATCAATCCACAACAACAACTGGTCATCCAGTGAACGGGCCCAGATATCCGGCTCATCAACGGCACTGAGCCCCTTGGTAAACTCCAGACGTTCCTGCGCATTGATACAAAAAACCAACACCCGCACCATCATCCTTTCGGTGGTTTCAGAAGGGTGCTGGGCAACGGTCAAATTGAGGCTGTCGTAGTAGTTTCGGTCAATATCAGATAACGATATTTTCAATTTACATATTTTTGAATTTGAAGCCATACGTGTGCGCCATGGGATTAGCCTGTCAGCATAACAACCTTAAAAAGGGACCGGGTACATTTCTTATGGTTTCATGTCATGTGATACAGGCTGCCCCAGTACCCATAACCTTGTGTGAAAACGGCTAACCCTGACCTCAATGTTTTGAGCGGGTTATACTAAACATCAATGGACAGGCTGAGTTGTCCAATTGAACAACCCCGGGCTTTCACCCTTTACCCCTTTTACTTATGTGAACACGTTATGCGTCCTTTGTTATTTATTCTCGGCTGGTTGTTGTTTGGTTTGGGCTTTGTAGGGGTTTTTGTACCCGTGCTGCCAACCACGCCCATTATGCTGCTGGCCCTGTGGTGTTTTGCCCGCAGTTCGGACCGGTTTCATGACTGGCTATACACGCACCGTGTATTTGGTCCGCCATTACAACAATACCATCAACACAAAGTGGTTCCCCTGGTGGCCAAGTGTGTTGCCGTTTTGTTTATGTCCGCCAGCCTGGTTTACGTGTTTGTCTTTTTGACGACTGCGGTATGGGTGAAAGTGCTCATGACCGCCAGCATGGCTTTTGGCGCCTGGTTTATTTTGAGTAAGCCGTCTTTGCCGCCCGAAGAAGCATCAGAACCAGAGTAAAGTGCCGGGGTAAAGCCGCTCTATGGTCGCGCGCGACGCCCAACCGCTTATTCCGTTACCACCGCTTCTGTCTTGGGCTCGATAACCAGGTAGCTGGTGGTTGTATCACCAATATTGAGCACATCATGTACCGTTATCTTGTCTGACGACCAGCTTTTTCCGGTAGTGGTTGTTACCACTTTCTCTACCCCCGCTGCATCACGGATACGCATGGTTCCACCCTCCAGCACATAGCCAAAATGAGGGGCGTGAAAATGTTTTTCATGCCCAACACCGGGCGCGAAGCTGCAACGGCCCACCCGCACTGAATCTAACTCATACAATACTTCGCAGGTCTTTTCACCTTTCCACCCGGCATCAAAGGCTGCAGGAAGGTTTTGCTTTGCGCCATCGGCCAAGTCTTCCGCGAACGACCACTGAACAAAAACAGCAGACATACCGAGCAGGAACAAACCTCTTACATAAAAGCGCGTTGACGGGTGCATTGAAAAAATCCTGTTTGTGGGTTTAGGCGCCCATGATTGAAACAGAAACCAAGGGGTTAGTAAATTCGGCAGTTAAACACAAAACCCTCAATTTATTCTATTGGTCAGGCTTCCTGCACAACGCCAGGGTAGGTCAGGCGGCCTTTACCGCCCGGAATAATGATTAACCAGCACCATTGAAAGCGAGCAGCAGCAACCTCAAATAGTAGATCTAGGGTTTTACCCGTCTGAGTGCTTGTTTTATGACTGACTCAGGTTCACATTATTCGGCCGTGGTTCTGTGCGGTCTTCTGGCGCTGGTGTTGTCGAGCCTGGCCCGCGCTGAGCTGTGTAAATGGGTCGATGAGACTGGCTGTGTGCACTACGCGGAACAATGTCCACCGGGCGTTGATTCAAAAACTGTTGAAATTAAAGCGTCTCCGCCCAGCGAGGGTATTCTTCCGCCGCCCGCACCCGAAAAACTTCGCTCTCAAGACGACCTGACCGAGAAAGAATTACAGGAAGCGCTTGATCAGAGCTCTTTCGAACAGGTTTCCAGCATTTCACAACTCGAAGGGTGTTGGGAGAAAATCGAACCCTCGTTGACCGACAACCCCAACCCCAACAAAATTGAAATTTATCCCTTCGAGGAGCCCCGCTATCAATATTTCTGTTTTGAAAGCGCCGGCAAACTCTATACCTACATGACCACAAAAAAACCGGACTATTCACCGCGAAAACTTAAAAGGGTCGCCACCGCGCTTCCCAGTGTAGAGCGTTACTCCCTTCTCAAAAAAGGTCTTGTTCTGATCAAGCACCAGGATGCAAAAACCGAGTTGCTCTGGGTGGCCAGCATAGCGAAGGTGAGCGGTGTTGATGAGTTGTACGGTACGCGCACCGGCGACCTGTTAATGACACTCCGCAACGCGAAAACCGGTGAGGACCTCTATTTTCGGCATTTGAGGAAAATTGATTAGGCGCGCAGAAAAAGGCCCGTGTCTTTATTGGAAAACATGCCAAAACTGATGAACAGAATTTATAAACATAGCTTGCTGGCTGCCATGGCCGGAGTTTTGATGAGTGCTTTACTGGTGGTTCACGATGCTCGCGGTGAGTTGTGTAAGTGGGTGGATTCCAAAGGCGTGACGCATTTCGCCGAAATCTGCCCGGAAGAAGTGGAAGCCGAACCGGTTGAGATCATAGAGCCGCCACACCCTGGTGTAACGACCGACAGCACAACCCGCGCGTACACAGGCAGGGACCCGGATATCAGCGCGCGCTCACAATCACTCGAAGACCTGGGCCCGCCACCGGCACATACCGGATCGAAGTATCTGCAAACGACCGCAACCACGGTGCGTCCTGATGCCGCTAGCCTCGGCGCGCAGTTTATTGTCAGGCTAGAACCAACCAAGCGCTTGCAGGTAGGCTCGATGTTGGAGGCGCGTTTTCCCGACCCGGCCAACCCGGGTAAAGCTGTTTTTGAAAGCGTTTTGCATCAAGGGCTGTCACCCGAAATCCGCATTGCCTCGCAACCTTTAATGGGGTTTAAGTGCTGGAACTACCACGTCGTCATTTCGGTTTTTAGCGACAGCTCGAAAACAACGCTGCTTGGCACACATGAACAAATGGTGCAGTCACATTTTGACCTTGCACAGGTGAGCGACGAAAAAGACTTTTCCCGCGCCAATTCCGTTCTGGGAAACTGTCCCCGGGCACGCATTTCAAAACGCAGTAGCAGTAAAGAAAGCCTGGCGCAGCTCAACAAAGAGTGCGAGCGTGCTCGCGAGCGACTGCTAAAACCGGAGCGCGAAGCGCTAATCAAACGCTGTAAAGAGACATCGGATAAAAGCGACAGATGGTGCGAGGCCTACTACTCCGATTACGGCGCGGCGCAACGGCATGGCGATTTCATGGGCCGGCCCAAGTACTGGAACATCCCCGAGTGCCAGGCAGCAGAGCGCGCGTTAATGCAAAACAAATAAAACCTGAACCAACAATTAGCGCTTTTTTCATATCAGAAAGCTCAAGGCCACTTATCTTTTATTCCTGTTTAAGTGCTATTGTTATTACGTTAACAACAAGAAAATGCACCTATGACCAACCTTAAAAATCCCGAATCTGCGCTAAACCGTGTCATCGGCAAACTGGGTTACAGCGCCATCAGCATCAATGGTGTTATCGGCGCCGGTATATTTGGTCTGCCGGCGGTGGCCGCAGCCAGGGTCGGGGCTTTTAGCCCGTGGGTATTTTTGGTGGCCGGGCTGCTCATTTTTACCGTGGTTTTGTCTTTCGCGCGCGCCGCCAGCATGGTGCGTGAAACCGGCGGCGTGGTGGTGTATGCCACCAAGGCCTTTGGCCCGTTTTTCGGCTTTCAGGCCGGTTGGCTGGGTTATCTGAGCCGGGTGGCCTCGATTGCCGCCAACACCAATCTGCTGGTCACCTATGCTTCATGGTTCTGGGCGCCGCTGGATGTAGACCCGGGCCGCGCCATCGCTGTTTCATTGGTGATCGGGAGCCTGACCTGGCTCAATGTGGTGGGGGTCAAAAACAGCATCGGCATGTTGTATGTGTTTACAGTGCTCAAGCTGTTGCCGCTTTCTTTACTCATACTTTTTGGTCTTGGCCACGTTGACCTGCAAATGCTGGCAGGCGCGGAAATCCCCGAGGTCGGCAGCTGGGGCGAGACCATCCTGGTGGTTTTATATGCCTATGTCGGGTTTGAGGGCACCGTGGTTACCGCTGGTGAAGGGCGCAGTCCACGGCGCGACATGCCAAGGGCGCTGATTGATACGATTCTTTTTATTGGCGTGGTCTATGTACTGGTGCAGGTTGTGTCCATTTCGGTATTGCCGGACCTGGCCAGCAGCCCCACCGCGCTGGCTGATGTTGCCAACGTGCTGTTTGGTGGTATTGGCGCAACCGTGCTTACCCTGGGTGCGATCTTCTCAATTGGCGGCAACTCCATGAGCTCAATCATTTCGGCGCCGCGAATGCTGTTTGCGCTGGCCCGCGACGGCAGCATGCCCGCCAGCCTTGCTCGCGTTCACGAACGGCACCATACCCCGCACGTTTCCATTCTGCTTTACGGCGCGCTTAGCCTGGCGCTGGCCCTGAGCGGCAGCTTTATCTGGCTGGCGGTGATGAGCACGCTGGTGCGCTTGATAACCTACATCATGTGTATCGTGGCGATACCCTTTTTGGAAAAAAGCGAAGAGGCCATCGATGATCAGTTCACGTTGCCGGGCGGTTACCTGATCCCCGCCATCGCACTGCTGCTGTGTCTCTGGCTGATCACCCACGCCAACGCAGATGCGTGGCTGACCATCGGCGGGTTTACGGCGCTGGGCACGTTGATGTACCTGTGGAGCACGCGGTGGGCAAAAGCGGCAGAATAGACTTCGATGGGAAAACAGTGAGCGCCTGCACACAGTGAAAAAGTTGCTAATCATCTCGCATACGCCTTCGCCACATACCGCAGCAATGACCGATGCCGTGGTCAAGGGGGCATCACACACCGATATTGATGGTGTAGAGGTGTGTTTTAAACGGCCACTGGAAACAGAACCCGCGGATGTACTTGGCGCCGACGCCATCATTCTGGGCACCACCGAAAACTTTGGCTACATGAGCGGCGCCATGAAAGACTTTTTCGACCGCGTCTACTACCCCTGCCTGGAAAAAACCGAATCCCTGCCGTTCGCTCTTTTTATTCGCGCCGGCAACGACGGTCTTGGCGCGCAGAGCAGCATCGAGCGCATCACCAAAGGCCTGGCCTGGAAGCAGGTGCAAGAACCGCTGATCTGCAATGGCCCCTGGCAAGCGTCATTTCTGCTTCAGTGCGAAGAACTGGGTATGACAATGGCCGCCGGTCTTGAGGCCGGCATTTTTTAAAACGGAGCGACCAAATAACGGGGGGGCAGGCAACACAACATTAATATGGGTGTTTTGCTGTCATCGGTGTAAGGGAGCCACAACGCCTCCGGCCCGCCATTTCCACTCCACCAAACGCAGGCCCCTTAAACTTGGAAAGACAAACTCCCACCATGTCTTGTAGGATATAGCCCATAAGAATACTCGGGCGTATGGCCGGGCCCGGAAAACCAAATAACAGACCGTAACCAGGAGCACCAGCCATGACGGCTACAGCAAACCCAACACCCACAGACGCCAATCTACTGCTCACGCAAAAACGTGACGGCGTGACCACCCTCACCATGAACAACCCCAGGCGTCTTAACGGTTGGACTCTGGACATGATGAACGCGATCACGGCGGCCTTCAAAACCGCCGCCGAGGATGATGAAACCCGGGTGCTGGTGTTGACGGGGGCGGACCCGTATTTTTGCGCGGGGGTCAATTTATCCGGGTCTTTTAAGCTGGGCCATCCACGCAAAATGCACGCAGCCATTGAGCGTAACAACGTGGTGCTATTTGACATGTTTCTGGATTTCCCCAAGCCACTTCTAATTGCCGTTAATGGCCCGGCCATTGGCGCCAGCGTCACTTCCGCAACGCTTTGTGATGGCATTATTGCCTCTGAAAAAGCCACTTTCTCGACACCTTTCGCCGCACTGGGGGTGACCCCGGAAGGTTGTTCAAGCGTGCATTTTGCGCGGCTCATGAAACAGGCAAACGCCGACCGGATGCTGGGCAAAGAAGGCTGGAGACCGACCGCCGCCGAAGCACTGGAAGCCGGCCTGATTCAATGGGCTGTGCCGCATGATCAACTCGCTGAAGAAACCTACCGAATTGCCAAAGAGTGGATCGACTCAGGTCATCAGCGCAGTTTTCGGGGCGGCAGCACTCGTGATGAACTCAAAGCCGTCAACGCCCGCGAGTCAGCCGAGCTGGCGGACGCGTTTTTAAGCGCGCCATTTATCAAGGCGCAGTTCAAGTTTTTATGGAGCAAAAAGAAGTGGGCTCCCGCCATCACGTTTTTAGCCATGCTGGTCACGCGGCCGCTTTGGGCGCGTCTTCTTTAGTGACTAAGACGCCATAGCCGCGCTCCAACAGGCCTGATATCAGCACAAACGGCCCGTTGGTGAGCGCTTTATAACACGCGCCTGAAGGGTTTCAATGGGCGCGCAAAACCGCTATTTTTTGTGCGTCACTCCACCAGACGGTTATATTTTTTCAGCGTTGCCCGCAAACGATCGTGGGGCAGCCTGATAACGGTGCGGTTCTCAGCACCCGTCATGGTTTCGGCTGCCACCAGGGCATTGACGATGGACTCTTCTGTAGCCTGGATGGTGGCGTCAAACAACGCGGTCATCCAGTCGTTGGGAAGCATGGAAACCTGCCCCACCTTGCCACTGATACCGGCAAGGTCTGCGCTGGTCGAAAAGGCGATAAAAATATCTCCGGATGAGTCGCTCGCCACACTGCCGGTGCGCGCGATACCCATGGTCACACGCCTTGCGATACGCTTGAGCTGGTGGGGCAATAAAGGCGCGTCGGTCGCCACCACCGCGATGATTGAACCCATATCACGGTAGATCCCCTCTCTGGTTGATAACGCGTAGGCGGGTTGCTCAGGAATTTCTTCACCCACCGGAACACCAGCGATAGTCAGTTGCCCGCGCGACCCGAAATTGGCCTGAACCAATACGCCCAGCGTGTATTGCTCGTCGCCAAACGTCACCACCCGCGATGCTGTGCCGGTGCCGCCCTTGAATTCGTAACAGATCATGCCGGTGCCGCCGCCAACATTGCCTTCGGCGACAGGGCCGCTGCCCGCGGTATCAATCGCCTCGAAGGCATGCTCGGGCTTCACATGAAAACCGTTGAGGTCGTTCAGCCAACCATCCCAGGTTTCACCCGCCACCGGCAGACCCCACCACTCATCGGTATCAACATTGTGTTCGAGGTCCGTCTGGTTAACTCCCCAGGCAATCACCGCGTCACGCACCACGCCCACGCTGTGGGTGTTGGTGATCATCACGGGGCCCCACAACTGGCCGGACTCTTCCACCCAGGTGGTGCCGGTCATCTCGCCATTGCCGTTTTGTGAAAACCAGCCGGCAAACACGGGGTCAACGCTCTTTTTACCGCGCGGCAAAATGGCGGTCACACCGGTTCTCACCGGGCCTTCGCCAACCACCAGCTTGCCATCACCACTAATGAGGGTGGAAAAACCAACCTCTACACCCGCTACATCGGTAATGGCGTTCAATTTACCGGGTGTTCCCTTGAACGGCACACCAAGGTCACGCGCTCTTGGCTTGGCATCGGCCAGCACATTGCCGGTGACTGTAAGGATCAAAATGAAAAGGGTGGTTTTTAAGTAGCGCATTTTTATGTCCTTTTAAATCAACCTGCCAAGCATAAGCGATTGCCCCGATTAAGACCGCAGAAAATTGCCAGAAGGGGCTGGTAATAAAACACGCTTCTGCGTTTTTTTGGGTTTGTCCTATACTTTTTTTCAATGGCGCTCGAAAGCCAGGCGACCTCTTTGAGGCCGAAATAAGAACTGATTAGGGAGACAATATGAAAAACATTGACCGTTTATGGGTTTTGACCGGACTTATATTTTTACTGGCGGGTATGGCGCTGGGCCTCAAAATGTCCATGACTCAGGACTTCGCTATGCGCGGTCTGCACGCCCACCTGAACTTGCTTGGGTTTGTGCTGATGACCCTATTTGGGCTTTGTTATCGTAGCTGGCCCAAAATGCAGGAAAGTGCTTTGGCCACAGTGCATTACTGGCTGCACACGGTGACCGTCGCGATATCGCTGGGACTCTTTTTTGTGCTGCTCAACAACTACGAACTCGCACCGAAGATCGGCCCCGTCATGGATGTATTTCTGCTCGGCACCTACGCCGGCATCCTGTTGTTTGCCTACCTGCTTTTAACGCGCGCAAAAGACTAGCGCGTAACCCGCAAATGGCGCCGGGGATGCATGTGGTGTGCACCCCGCGCCTGCTGTGCCCGGTAAAGACCGGCTATCGGCCTTTGCGGTTACTGGCTTTGCGCCCTTAACGCTTCGTCGCAGCGCTGTTTGGTGAGGTAACAGGGGTTACCTATTTGTGACCGGTTATTGATGCTGGCCATTTCTTTGCCGCCCTGCACCTTGGTCACGGCCAGCAGCTTTTCGGGCCGGAACGCTTCCAGGTAATACACACATTCTTCCCAGGTGGCGCCTTCGGGCAGGTGAACAACCTGGATGCTGTCCTCTCCATACCGGCAATTAGCATAATCAATATATTTGGTTTCACCGCTTGTGTAGTCGCACGCGATGGCGCTACCTGCGGCTGTCATGAACAAACTTGCGAGAGCGAGTTTTAGAACCTTTCTGTTCATTCCGTATCTCCACGTTGCACACGCTCTGAAAGAACCCGGTGCGGATCGTGAAACGGCAATAGAGCACTGAATTCTCAGAGCGTCGATATGAATTCAATCACATGCCAACGCGAAACGTAATGATGTATATCAAATAAATGTATTGGCGGGTTAGCCACCCTACTGTTAATCAGTATTCGTTGTATTTCTTCGAGCTGCCTCTGACCATTTCTACCGGGTATTTCGCTTCGTTCGATTTGATTTTATTCCGGGCGGCTTTGATCAGGTCAATATCAAGCCGGTCGGCAATTCTGATCAGGTAAACAAGGATATCCGCCAGTTCTTCTCCAACGGCATCGAGCTTGTCTTTGGGAAGGTCGTAGCTGTCGTCCTGTTTCATCCACTGAAAATGCTCAACCAGCTCAGCTGCCTCCACAATCAGCGCCATCGAAAGGTTTTTGGGGGAATGAAACTGTTCCCAGTCGCGCTCGCTGGCAAACTCGCTGACACGTACTCTTAGTTCTTCTAATGGATTCACTGCTGGTCCTTTGCTTTTCGCGGTGTTTATTGATCGGTGACGGGGTTGCGAGTCAAGAGTATAAGGGGCACGGCACGATGGTGGAAGCGGTCCGCAGCACGGTGTCGCCAGCGGAATAACATTGTGCAAACGCCCTCCGGACAGCCATAATGTTTAGCCATGAAAAACCCCGACCTTATCGTTATTGGTGCCGGCGCGGCCGGCCTGATGTGCGCCATCACCGCGGCCCAGCGCGGCAAACGCGTGTTGGTGCTGGAGCGCTCCAACAAGGCCGGCAAAAAAATCCTCATGTCGGGCGGCGGGCGCTGCAATTTCACCAATCTGCACGTGGCGCCAGACCGCTTTATTTCCGCCAACCCGCACTTTTGCAAATCGGCTCTTAGCCGCTTTACACAGTGGGACTTTATCGCCAGGGTCGAGCAGCATGGCATTGCGTATTTTGAGAAGGAAACGGTTAATGGCCTTAGCGGCCAGCTGTTTTGCCGCGAGTCATCAAAGCTGATTGTCGCCATGCTGATGGAAGAGTGTCGCCAGGCCGGCGTGGAAATTAAGCTGAACTGCGAGATTGAAGCGGTGCTTCACGCCACCGCCAACTGGTTCGCGCAACCGCGCAAAGGCGGCAACAGCGAGAACAAACAAGAGCATGGTGAAGGTTTCAAGCTGGTCACCAACCAGGGTAATTTCACCTCGCCAGCACTGGTGATTGCGGCCGGCGGTCTGTCGATACCCAGCCTGGGCGGCTCCGGCATTGGCTATGAACTGGCAGAAACTTTCGGCTTGCGGTTGCTGACCAGGACAGCAGGACTGGTGCCGTTGACCTTTACCGATGCCATGCACGATGTGTGCGGGCGGCTGTCCGGTGTTTCTACTGAGGCGGTTTTATTTAACGACCGTAAGGCCTTTCGCGAAGACCTGTTATTTACCCACCGCGGCTTGAGCGGGCCGGCGGCACTACAGATTTCCAGCTACTGGCACCCGGGCGAGGCGATCAGCGCCAACCTGTTGCCGGACCATCACGCTAATGAGCTGTTATTCAGCTGGAAACAGCAACACCCCAGAACATTGTTACGCACCCACCTCGACCACCTGTTGCCACGCAAGCTGGTGCTGGAGTTGGAGCAGCTGTGGTGGCCGGAGCTCGCCGAAACCGCGTTGGCGGAATGGCCCTCTGTGTGGCTGGAAGCCGTTGCCCAAAAACTGTCAAGCTGGTCACTCAAGCCCGCGGGCACCGAAGGCTACCGCACTGCGGAGGTGACCCTTGGCGGCGTTGATACCCGTGACCTGTCATCCAAAACAATGGAGTCTTCCACGCCGGGCCTGTTTTTTATTGGCGAGATTGTCGACGTCACCGGTCACCTGGGCGGTTTTAATTTTCAGTGGGCCTGGTCTTCCGGCTACGTTGCAGGGGCCGCTGTTTAGGTTCAAAACCTACCCTTTCTTTAGCGCTTAAGCGTCAGACCTGTTGCTCACAAAACACCCCACCACCACTTTTTAAGTATCGCAGCACTGAACTTTTGCGTGCAAAATGTCTTGACATGAAGATGTTCTGAATTTCTAATCCCCTTTTATCCTACCAGTGGATGTTCAGGAGCCTGAAAATGGCCAACAAAAGTCAAGTACCGATAGACGATGACGACGACACACTTGATGACTTTGATGGTGATGATGACTTTGAATCATCGTCCGACAGTGATCTGGACGCGGACGTTGATACCGGACCCTGCGGCGACATTCACTTTAATGCCAGACGCGCTATCGAAAGAAGGAATGAGCTCAAAAAGCTACAAATGGAATTGGATGACTGGGACACCTCTTTTGATGAAGAGGAATGGTAAGACGTCATCGCGCTAGAGTGGTAGGTAGATCACCGTATTTGATATCAGGATCATGATAAAAATAAGCCCTGTGGTCATCGGCCCCAGGTAGATGCGGCCCGTCATATTGAAGAAGTAACGGTTGAAGTAGGGCAGCACGAACATCATGGGCACCACCGCAAACAACAGGTTCACGTACAGCCAGCCCGTGGTCCAGTAAACGGTTCCTGTCATCGCGAACGTCAGGTACTGCACCACCACGATTAACATCAGACCCAACGAATTGGCAACACCGCCAAGCAGCAGGCTCTTCCAGGTTGTTTCCCCCTCAAACCGCATGGCGCCATTGATGCGCAACGAGTTGGACAACAGGAAAATAAAGAAAAACGGCACATACATGGCCAACAGAACCAGCAGGGGCGGCTGAAAAGTACGCACACCCATAAACAGGAAACGGTAATCGACGTGCAGGAAGTAGTACACCGTAAACAGCACCAGAAAATAAAACACGAACAGCGACAGCGCGAGTAGAAAAGTCCGCCACAGCTCTGCAGGGCTTGTGCGCACACCCCACACCTGCGGCGACACGCCGTTTTTCTTGCCGATAAACCGATAGCTGAGCCAGAACATCAGAAAACCAACACTGCCGTTGAACACCGCCCACAACATGACGGCATTGTTCATCCGTTGCGGGAAAAACCAGGTTTGCTGGCGAGTCGATGCCGCCACAAACAACTTTTGCGACAGCTCCGCCATGGGAATATAAGTGAAGCAGGCAATTAGCGCGCCAATTATGAACATGGCCCAGAAAACCACTTTGCCTTTGCCCCGCGGCCTGGGTAGTGCCGGCGGCAGCGGGTGAACCAACCCCTTGAAGTAAGGAACCTCCAGCAGCAAACGACCCATGGGCACAATCGCCACCAGGGCCGCGATTAACGAGATAAGACCCAATAGCTCTTTCCAGTACCACACCTGATTACCGCTATCGATATCACTCTTGATATCAAAAACACGCTCAAAATATTCAATCTGGTTGGCTGTGGCCTCGGTGATATAGGGTTGGAACGGGTGCAGGACTCTTTCGTTATGCACTACCCTCAGGGTGCGCTTGGTCTGGTCGCCGTAGTAACGGCCTAACTCCACCTCTGTGATGGCCTCTGTACCCGGCGCAAAGCCAGAGTTAACCGCACGCAATGCTTCCGGTGCCTGACGCATGTCGCCATTTTTTAATTCGTTCCTGAAGGCGCCTTCATCGTAATAGGCATAACTCACGCCAACATTGGACCTGACGTCTTTAAGTACTTCATCGGTCAGCGTGAGCACATAACCGGACACAAACACCGAATGCAGTTTGCTTGGAAGGCCTGTTTTGATGGCCTCGCGGCCAAAGTAGTTGGCGCCGCGAATGGCCGCGTTGCCGCCGGCTGAATGACCCGTTGCGCCGATGCGGCTAGTGTCGATGTAATTGAGGTTGGGTGTGCCGGCAACGTAATCAACCACGGCAAACATACCGTAACCTTCTGTGGTCGCGGCCATACGACTCATAGAGGCGCTGGAGAAGCCCTGTGCGTAAGGGTCTATGAGGATGGCAACAATGCCGCGCCGCGACAGCTCGATGGCCACATTAGCGAGCGCCTCTTTCGAGCGCTGAAAGCCCGGAATAACCACTACCAACGGCGCCGGATTTTCACTACTCACGGAGCGGGGCTTGTACAGATCTGCCACCACCCACTGACCATTGTGGGTAGGGATTTTTATATCCTGTACCTTGACCTGGCCGCCGGAAGTTTGAACCATCGACGCGATAAAGCTGGATAACAGAACGATAAGAAGCGAAAGCAACAGCAGTCGCTTGCTGGCACGCACCTGTTCACTTCTTTCTATCACCTAAAAACCCCTGCATTGATGTTGAGCACCCTGCCCGAAGTAGCGCAAGGTGTTGTTGGTAACGCGTTACTTCACGAGTTTGATATCTACCATCAGGTCATTTGCCAGCGCCTCAATGTTCCTTTCAAGCGCTAGAATGTCGCTGCCTTCGGGAACCCTCAGTTCTGCACTGGCTTTGAATAATTCACCACCGCCCATGGACGCTCCCTCAACCGAGGTTTCCAGGCTGCTGACGCTGACTTTGTGATCAGCCAGGATGCTGGTGATGTCATGCACAATACCCGGCCGGTCATTGCCCACAAGCTGGATGAAAAACTTGCTGGCACGATCTGCCGGAACCTCATCACTAACCACCCGAATAATGATTCTCAGGCCATCCGCCTCCAGCGCTTTTAGTGCCGCGAGGCAGGCTTCGGCTTCTTCTTCGGGTACAGAGGCCAGCAAGATACCGGCAAACTGGCCCGCAAGAGAGCTCATGCTGCTCTTGGTCCAGTTACCGTTGTGTGACTTCAGGGTTTTCGATACAGCCTCGACAATCCCGGGTTTATCATCAGCAATAATGGTTAATACGATCGCGCTATTCATGGGCCTGCCTTCAGTCACTTTGCCTACGGAAGTGGCTATGATATCGGAAACACCGCCCTATTTGGAAAGGCGTTCACCGGTGTCGAGATAATGATTCATCGCGGCTTCCCAGCCCTGCATGAAGGTCTCATACCAAGAGGCTGTGAAGGCCCGCAAAAACTCATCGCCGGGAGGTCCCAGTGAAGTGAATTCATAGGATATCTGCGCGTGGGCGCCGGTGCTGCCATTGGGCGCAAGAGTAATTTCCAGTTTACCCACGGTATGACCCGGAGTGACCTTGTACATTTCTACCTCGAAAGCCTCGGGGTGATGGTGTGTTACAACCCAGATAGAGGCGTTTTTTGCGCCCGCCGGCGGCGGCGTCTGAAACATGCAGCCCTGCTCGGCTGCACCTGAGCCGGAAATTATCCAGTCGGTTGCCCAGCCAGGCACCCAGTCATGTTCACGCACCGGGCAAAGCAGTGGAAAAACCTGCTCGGGTGTCGCCCTGATGGTTTGTGTGTAGGTGTGTTTAATCCGGTTGGGCCGGTCAACTGTCGAAGAGTCGCTGTTGCTGCTCATTGATGGGTTCCTTGGCATTGCTGGCAGGGCTATATGTAACCCGGTTGACCCGCACATTAAACCATCTCGCGACAGGTCGTGCGGCAAGTGGTTGCCGGGCATGCCGTTTAGCGGACTTCAAAAACAGCTTATGGCAATAAAAAAACCCGGCACTGCGGCCGGGTTTTCTCAACGCTCAATAAACTAAAACTTACTTCTTGTCGCCGTAGTCACTTAGTGCCGGCTGATGCTTGAGCATGTACTTTTCACCGACCCAATAGCTTTCAGCCCAAGTGGCAACAAATGCCGCGGCCTCTTCCTCGCCCATGGCCTTGTTCATAATATCCATAAAGCCCGGTTCTTTTTCTGCCATATCAGCATAGTTTTTCCTTGGGCTAACCAGGGTGACCGTGTTGCCTTTGCCGCCGGTTACGTTATAAGTGAAGCTGTAGTAATTTGGCCAGCCGCCCGCTTTGAGTGCCGCGTCAATTTTCTTGATGCCG
>UPTN01000415.1_pt1 | contig 22781 bp, 22 predicted proteins | sample 2160111 | NCBI WGS metagenome assembly UPTN01 (sample SAMN06265058, study PRJEB28932) | marine metagenome | isolation source: Columbia River Estuary | place: USA:Columbia River Estuary, USA | collected 2014-05-05
CGCCCAGCGTAGACGCACGCGGTTACCTGCTGATAGAGCAAAGCTCCGGCCAGATCCTGGCCAGCAAAAACGCTGACGAGCCCCTGGAGCCCGCCAGCCTGACCAAGCTGATGACCGCCTATGTGCTGTTCCACGAACTGGCATCGGGCAAAGTTCAGCTTAGCGACATGGTCACCGTCAGCGAGAAAGCCTGGCGCACCCAGGGTTCGCGCATGTTCATCGAGGTGGGCAAACAAGTTTCCGTGGAAGACCTGATGCAAGGCATGATCGTGCAGTCCGGTAACGACGCCAGTGTCGCCCTGGCTGAACACGTGGGCGGCTCCGAGACCACCTTTGCCGCGATGATGAATGAATACGCCAGTCGGCTTGGAATGACCAAGACGCAATTCAACAACGCCACCGGACTGCCCACTGAGAACCACATCACCACCGCCACCGACATTGGCAAGCTGGCCCGGGCAATCATTGCCGAGTTTCCCCAGTACTACGGCTGGTATTCGCAGAAATCCTTCCGCTACAACGGCATCAGCCAGAACAATCGCAATGCATTGTTGTGGCGACTGGACTGGGTGGATGGCCTGAAAACCGGCATGACCGATGCCGCGGGTTACTGCCTGGTTTCCTCGGGCGAACAGCGAGGCATGCGCCTGGTGTCGGTGATCATGGGTTCCTCCAGTTCCAAGTCGCGAGCCAATGCGAGCCAGGCACTGCTGGGCTATGGCTTCCGCTTCTACGAACGTCACCAGTTATTCGAGCAGGACACGCCGATTACCAAGGCACGAGTCTGGAAAGGCGAATTTGAGCAGGTCGAACTTGGCCTGAGCAAGCCGCTTTCCGCGGTGGTGCCCACCGGGCGTCGCGAGTTGCTCAGCGCAGAGATGGACTTGAACGACAACATCATGGCGCCGGTCAGCACCAGCCAGGAGCTCGGCCAGGTGCGCATCATGCTGGACGGTGAAGTCATCGCACGGGAACCCCTGCACGCCCTGCGTGATGTGCCCGAAGGCGGTTTCTTCAGCCGTATGCTGGATGAAATCCAGCTGTGGTTCGAATAGCTCCCCGGAATCATGGCGTCTTCCATGACAATCGGTTACCTGAATGGTGAATTCGCGGATCTCGCGAGCCTGCGTATACCCGTCCTGGACAGGGGATTCCTGTTCGGCGACGCGGTCTACGAAGTCATCCCTGTTTACCAGGGCCGGCCCTTCCGCAGTGAATTTCATTACCAACGCCTGCAGCGCAGCCTGGCCCAGATTCACATGGATGCCGTGCTGGATCGGGAACACTGGGACTCACTGGTCCACGACCTGATCGAACGCAATGGTGGCGGATCCATGGCGGTATACCTGCAGATCAGCCGGGGCGCTGAAAGCGTTCGTAATCACCTCATCCCCAAGGGCCTGGCACCCACCGTGTTTGGCATGACCGCGGCCTTGAAAAGTCGCAGCCCGGAAGTACTTGAGCGCGGCCTGCAGGTCATCACCCGTGAGGACACCCGCTGGGACCGTTGCGACATCAAGAGCACCTCCTTGCTGGCGAACATCCTGCTGTACTCGGAAGCTCACGAGCAGCATGCCCAGGAGTGCCTGCTGCATCGGGAAGGTCAGCTGACCGAGGGTTCCTCGAGCAGTGTATTCGTGGTGAGAAATGGCCGGATCTACGCGCCACCCTATGGCCCGGAAATTTTGCCCGGCACCACCCGGGACCTGGTTGCAGAACTGTGCGAAGCCAACGGCACGCCGGTCAGGGTAGGACCCATCGACATGCAGGAACTCGCCGATGCAGACGAAATCTGGCTGGCCAGCGCAACCCGTGAACTGCTCCCGGTAACCCGGGTTGATGGACATGCGGTGGGTGACGGACACCCGGGCCCGCTGTGGCGTGCCATTGATACCCGCTTCCAGGAATACAAGCAGGAGAGCGCCAATGACTAAAGAAACCCTGATGGAATTTCCCTGTGAATTCCCCATCAAGGTGATGGGCGAGGACAGTGCGGAATTTCGCCTGGTAGCCAGGCAGATCGTTGAAACCCATACCGGCACACTGGAAAGCTCACGGGTAACGGAACGACACAGCACCCAGGGACGTTACCTTGCCCTGACCTTCACTGTTTCAGCGAATAACCAGCAGCAACTGGATTCGATTTATCGTGCCCTGACTGCCTGCGAACTCGTGAAGATGGCGCTCTAGTCGACCATGGCCAGCCCGGAAAAGACATCTCCGACACTTAAATACCTGGGCCAGGTGGACTACGAACCAACCTGGCGCCAGATGCAAAAGATCACCGACGTTCGGGACGAAAACACCCCTGACGAAATCTGGTTTCTGCAACACCCACCGGTTTTCACCCTGGGAATGAATGCCAGCAGCGAGCACCTGCTGGCTCCAGGCAGCATTCCCGTAGTACCGATTGATCGCGGCGGACAAGTGACCTACCACGGGCCAGGACAACTGGTGGTTTACCCTCTGATAGACCTGCGACGGGCCGGGCTGGGCGTACGTGACATGGTCACTGCGCTGGAAAGGTCAGTGGTGGACAGCGCCGCGGAATATGGCATCCAGGCCTACCCCAGGGCGGATGCGCCGGGGGTATACGTCGATAGCAAGAAACTGGCCAGCGTTGGCCTGCGGGTACGCAGAGGCTGCACCTATCACGGGCTGGCCTTTAACGTGGATATGGATCTGGAACCATTTTCCCGGATCAATCCCTGCGGCTACCAGGGACTGCAAATAACCCAGCTACGTGAACTTGGCGGACCTTCGGACGTCGAGCTCATGGCCCGGGTACTGGCCCCACACCTGCTGCGCCACCTGGGTTTTGCTGTAAACAATAACCAGTTGTTCAGCGCCGACTGAGCTGGGCTTCAAGTTCGGCCAATCGTTCCGGCGACCCCACATCCGACCAAAGCCCCTGGTGCGCGATCCCTGACACCCGATCATCGCCCATGGCTGAGACCAGCAACGGGGCAAGGGGGAATGCTCCCTCGGAACAGCCTCTGAACAACTCCGGATGCAGCACACTGATGCCGGAAAAAGTCAGCCGCTCGCCATCCCCGGCATGTACCCGCCCCTGCTCCAGGATGAAATCTCCGCGAGGATGATGAGCCGGGTTGGGCACCATCACCAGCTGTGCCAGGTCGCCCCCGGTCAGCCCAAGGCTGGAAAAATCGAAGGGACAATAAACATCTGCATTGACCAGCAGGAAGGGTTCTTCCCCGAGTAACGACAGGGCTTTAAATATCCCGCCACCGGTTTCCAGGGCCGGATAGCCTTCCCGGGAATACTGCAGCGCCATCCCGAAGCGCTCGCCCTGCCCCAGGTGTTCGCGGATCTGCTCACCCAGCCATGACAGGTTGATGACCACATCCCGGATTCCCGCCCGGGCGAGGCCCTCCAGGTGATACTCGATCAGTGCGCGTCCGGCCACCTGTACCAGGGGCTTGGGGCAGGTGTCGGTAATGGGACGCATGCGCTCGCCGCGCCCGGCCGCCAGCACCATTGCCTTTTTCGGGGTCTTCACGGGTCAATCCTGGAAATCTTCTCGGGGCCCAGGGATAACACGTCCCGCCTGAGCAAGCGGGCGAAATCCTGCAACGCTTCATAACGGGGCGCCACCGTTTCAATGTACGAAAGCGTGCGCGGTACGTCAGGTAAATAGCCCGGCTTGCCGTCCCGGTACCACAGCCTGGCAAAAATTCCGCTGGCTTTAAGGTGACGCTGGATACCCATCACGTCGAACCAGGCCAGGAATTGCTCTTCATCCGGACCCACGTCCACACCCTTGTCCCGGGCCATTTGCCTGAACTGCAAGGCCCAGGTCCGCACTCTCGGCTCCGGCCAGCGGATGTAACAATCCCGCAGCAGGGACACCAGATCGTAGGTTACCGGCCCATACACCGCATCCTGGAAGTCCAGCACACCCGGGTTGCCGCTGTCACAGCGCATCAGGTTGCGAGAATGGTAGTCCCGGTGCACAAACACCCTGGGCTGGGCCAGGGCCTGCTCCCGAATCCAGTCAAAGGCTACCGTGGCTGCCTGCTGAATCTCCGAATCCGGACCAAAGCCAAGATGACGCTCCAGGAACCAGTCGGTGAACAGGGCCATTTCCCGGTCGAGCAACGCCTGGTCATAAGGCGGCAGGGTTTCCGCCTCCGAAGCCAGCCCCGCCTGCATATCCGCCAGGCTGTTCATGGCATCCCGATACAGGCCATCGGCCAGTTCCGGGTCCCGTACCAGTTCATTCAGGTAAGTCAGGTGTCCAAGGTCCTCCAGCAGCAGAAAGCCCTGTTCCAGGTCCGAGGCCCGGCACTGGGGAGCATGGGCCGAGGCACTGCGTATCATCCCGGCAACCCTCAAAAATGGCCGGGAATCCTCCTTCTCAGGAGGGGCATCCATGGCAATCCAGGTTTGTCCTTGTGCAGAAATACGGAAATAACGTCTAAAGCTGGCGTCCTCACTGGCTCTTTCCAGTGTAAAATCCCCACTACCCAGCACTTTGAGCAACCACTGCCGCAATAGCGCCACCCGAGCATCAGAATTTAATAACGGGGCAGTCATTTAGGAAAATTGAAGGCACTGGGCGAGTGTGCCATTGTAGCGAGCTTTGATGAAAACCATACCTCAGCTGATCCTCCTGATACTTACTCTATTGCCCGCCATGGCAATGGCGGACGGGGATGTATGTGGCGTATACGGGCAAATTGATGACCCGAATCTTCAGCCTGACGAAACCTGGCCGACCTTACCCCAAGATGCCATAGAAATCACCGCCGACCACGCCGAAATCAATCGCAGCGGCGAAGGCGAAGTCAGCGGCAACGTCCGCCTGAGGCAGAACGACAAGGCCTTGCTGGCCGAACGCGCCCGGTTCAACACCGAAAACATGAGTTTTTCTCTCAGCGGCAACGTTCGCCTGGTAAGCCCGACCCTGGAACTGAGCGGCCAGAGCGCAAACTTTCTCAGCAGCCAAAGGACGGTCAATTTCTCCGACTCACAGTTTGTCCTGCCCGGAGCAGGACGAGGCGCCGCGAAACGACTGGATGCACCAGAAAAAGGCATCATCAAACTTGACGACGTAAGCTTTACAACCTGCCCTCCGGGCAATGATGACTGGCTGTTGGAAGCCGATCGCATCAGCCTGGATCGCGAAGGTGGCAGCGGTGTAGCCAGGGGGGCGCGCTTTCGTTTTAAGGGGGTACCCATTTTGTACACCCCGGCGTTCTCATTCCCCTTGAACGATGCACGCAAAACCGGCTTGCTGGTGCCAAGAATTGGCAGCTCTTCGCGAACCGGTTCGGAAGTGGAAATCCCGTTCTACCTGAACCTGGCACCTAACTACGATTTCACATTCACCCCCAACCTGATGAGCAAACGGGGTGTGCTGTGGCAAAACCAGTTCCGCTATCTAACCGAGAAGAACTCAGGAAGCCTGGAACTGGATTACCTGCCTAGCGACAAGGTGACCGGCGACGATCGAATTCTTGGCAAGGCCTATCACCAGACTCGCTGGCAAAGCGGCTGGTGGGCGACCCTGGATGCCAGCAACGTATCGGACAGCAATTATTTCGAGGACCTGGGCGGCGGCATAGGCCTGACCAGCCAGACCCAGCTTGAGCAAAACCTGCAGATGGAATACAACGGCAGAAACTGGTCGCTGCTGGCACGGGTGCAGAACTTCCAGACCATCGATGACAGCATCCTCGATGAGGAAAAACCCTATACCCGGGCGCCCCAATTGATGGCCCGTGGATATTGGCCGGACCTCATGCTGGGACTCTCAGCAGGACTGGATTCGGAACTGGTGCGGTTTGAACGCAACCTGGGGGTCACCGGCACCCGCCTTAACGTGGCGCCCCGGCTGAGCCTGCCATTGGGCAATCCCGGTATTTACCTGACACCCACCCTGGAGTGGGAGTTCACCGGCTATACCCTGGAAAACACCTTACCCGGCGAAGAAACCAATCCCAGCCGTAATACGCCTATATTCAGCCTGGACAGCGGCCTGGTGCTGGATCGATACACCGGCGGAAAACGCAATCTGATTTCTACCCTCGAACCCCGGATGCAGTACGTCTACATCCCCTACAAGAGGCAGGATGATCTGCCGATATTCGACACCGGTGTCCCGGATTTCAACCTGGTGCAGCTGTTTCGCCAGGACCGTTTCGCCGGACCTGACAGGGTGGGCGACACCAACCGCCTTGCCGCCGGCTTGACCTCTCGCCTGCTTGACCCGGACAATGGTCGCCAGTATCTTTCAGCCACGATTGGCGGACAGTACTACTTTGAAAATCAAAGAGTTACTCTTCCTGGTGTGACGCCTGAGGAGCGCAACAGCTCGGATTTGTTTGCCGAGCTTGATTTTGGCTTCTTTAATCGCTGGAGCCTTGGGCTGGCAACACAATGGCAGCCAACGGAACGCGTCAGCCAAAAAAATGTCGTACGAATACAGTACAAGCCAAAAGACGACAGGGTAATCAATCTCGGCTACCGAATGCAGAGAGATGAACTGGAACAAACCGACTTGTCCTTTTCCTGGCCCGTGGGTCAGAACTGGAACGCGGTAGGGCGCTGGAATTACTCTCTGCCCGACGGGAAGACCCTGGATAGCCTGGTCGGCCTGGAATACGAAAGTTGCTGCTGGGCGATACGCCTGGTGACAAGACGCTATATAGCCTCCCGCTCAGGCGACCGTGACAGTTCCATCATGTTGCAGTTCAACTTCAAGGGACTAAGCAACCTGGGTTCCCCGGTTGAAAAGGTCCTCGCCATGGGCATACTTGGATACGAATAGGAAACTGATTTGGACATTATGAAAATTCGATACCCGCTGTTTGCATTGCTGATGATTGCAGCATCATTGCTGACCATTGCCCCAGTCCACGCCCAAACTCGTGAAATCAGTACCTCGGGCGAACTCCTGGATCGCGTCGTTGCCCAGGTGGATGAGGGCGTGGTGCTACAAAGCGAACTGGACTCCCAGATGACGATGATCTCCCAGCGACTGATCGAACAGGGTGTTGAGTTACCCCCGGACAGCGTTCTTCGCCAGCAGGTACTGGAGCGCCTGGTGCTGACCGAAATCCAGATGCAGCGCGCCAACGACCTGGACATCCGGGTGTCCGACGAACAGCTAAATGGCGCACTGGTCAACGTGGCCAGCCGCCACAGCATTCCGTTCAACGACCTGCCAGCGGTTCTTGCTGCCGAGGGCATTGAATATGGCGCTTACCGCGAGGAAATGCGCCGGGAAATGATCATGGGCCAGCTGCGCCAGCGCGATGTGGAGTCGCGGGTGAATGTTACCCCCAGGGAACTGGATCAATACCTGGCGAAGCAGAGTGAGCGGCTGGATGCCAATGCCGAATATGAACTGGCCCACATCCTGATCAGCCTCCCCGGCAATGCCACGCCAGAACAGATCAAGACCGCCGAGACCAAGGCACAGGATCTTTATCGCACACTGCTACAAGGTGCAGATTTCGGTAAGACTGCCGTTGCCTCATCCGAGTCCCGTGATGCGCTGGAAGGCGGCTATCTTGGCTGGCTGAAATCCGGTGAGGTTCCAACGCTGTTCGCAGATATCATCCCGACCCTGGGCAAGGGCCAGGTGTCTGAGCCAGTGCGCAGCGGCAGCGGTTACCACCTCCTCAAGCTGATGGGGCTACGCGGCGTGGAGCCGGTGATCGTGTCCCAGATTCATACTCGACACATCCTGATTATGACCAACGAAATCCTGGACAGTGAATCCGCTCACAAGAAGCTTCAAGATATTCGCAAGCGGATTGTCGAGGACGGTGAGGATTTTGGCGCCGTGGCAAAAGCTATTTCAGATGATCCGGGATCGGCCGCCGAGGGCGGAGACCTGGGCTGGGCAACTCGCGGACGGTTCGTGAAGGACTTTGAAGATGTTGCCGACACCCTGGAAGAAAATGAGATCAGCGAGCCATTCAAAACCCAGTTCGGCTGGCACATCCTGCAGTTGCTGGGTAAACGCCAGCACGACAGTACCGCCGAGAACCGTCGTAACCAGGCCTTCCAGGCACTGCGTCAGCGTAAGGTGGTCGAGCAAACTGAAATCTGGATGCGTCGCATAAGGGACGAGGCGTTCGTGGAGATCCGGCTCTAGGGCCGGAATTAAGGGAGCTAGCTGTGGCCAGGCTGCCGGGACTGATACTCACCGCAGGGGAACCTGCGGGAATCGGCCCGGATCTTTGCCTGCAGCTTGCGGATCACTCCTGGCCCGCACGGCTCGCCGTGGCCGGCAATATGGACCTGCTCAGGCAACGCGCCCAGTTGCTGGGAATCAAGGTCACGCTCAAGGAATGCGACCTGGATAATCTCGTCGAGCATGAACCCGGCACCATACAGGTTATGCATCGCCCGCTGGGATCACCGGTCATTGCCGGCAAACTCAATACCACCAACGCAGCCCACGTTTTGGGGTTACTGGACATAGCCAGCGACGCCTGCTCCTCGGGAAAGGCCGACGCCATGGTAACGGCGCCCTTGCAGAAAAGCGTTATCAACGATGCTGGAATTCCCTTCACCGGTCATACTGAATACCTGGCGGAACGCACCGGCGCCGCCATGCCGGTAATGCTGCTGAGCAGTGGCAAATTGAAGGTTGCCCTGGCTACAACTCACCTGCCCCTTCGTGAAGTTGCCGATGCCATTACCGGCCCCTTGCTGGAACAAGTCCTGGAAGTCTTGCTGGCCGACCTGGAACACCGTTTCGGGATAGCCAAGCCACGCGTAATGGTCTGCGGTTTGAACCCCCACGCCGGGGAATCCGGTCACCTGGGCAAAGAGGAAGAAACCACCATCATTCCGGTGCTTGAGAAACTCCGCGCCCGGGGTGCATCAATAATCGGCCCGGTACCTGCGGACACCGCCTTCACGCCGGCGCAACTGGCCCGCGCCGATGCGGTTCTGGCCATGTATCACGACCAGGGTCTGCCGGTCATCAAGCACGCGGGCTTCGGCGAGGCCGTGAATGTCACACTGGGTCTGCCAATAATCCGCACCTCGGTGGATCATGGAACCGCACTGGACCTGGCAGGGACCGGCAGGGCCAGCGCCACCAGCCTTGAGGCGGCCGTCCGGCTGGCTATAGAACTGGTTGCCCATTCCCGACACTGAGGACCGACGAGGTCATTTCAGCTCAAAGTGCCGTCCCCATCCTCGATCATCATAAAGAGTCCTTAATGGGGTGATATCATTGAACGCCTGGTTGAACTGCGGCTCTACCAGGCACAGACAGGCTATTTTCCAACCCGATAAACTGTCACTGATTTTCGAGAAGAGCAACGGTGCTGCCTGGGGATTCTCTGATTTATTCTGGGCTTAGCAGTCAAGATACAGTTTCATGAATAAGTTAGAGACTCCCTAGATGCATCAACCAAGAAAACGCTTCGGTCAGCACTTCCTGCATGATCACCAGGTGATCGAGAAAATAATCAAGGCTATCGATCCCAAGCCGGAAGAACGCCTGGTAGAAATCGGACCCGGCCTGGGCGCCATCACCCTTCCCCTGCTGAAGAAGATGGGCAAGCTCATGGCAGTGGAACTGGACCGGGACGTCATTCCTCACCTGACAAAGTCCGCAGCAGAGTTGGGCGAACTGACAATTTTCCAGGCGGATGCCCTGCGCTTTGATTACACGGAAATCGCGGGTACCGGTGACAAGCTGCGCTTGATCGGCAATCTTCCGTACAACATCTCAACCCCTCTGCTGTTCCATTTTCTTGAGCAAAAAGAGTGCGTGAAAGACATGCACTTCATGCTCCAGAAGGAAGTGGTTGACCGTATGGCCGCCGGTCCCGGCAGCAAGACCTTTGGTCGCTTGTCGGTAATGCTGCAGGCCTCGGCGAAAGTGGAACACTTGTTTGATATTGGTCGCGAGGCGTTCACCCCTCCTCCCAGGGTGGAATCGAGTTTCGTGCGCCTGGTGCCCTATGAGACCCCGCCATTTCAGATCAATGATCAGAAGGCGTTTGCACAACTCGTGGTCAGCGCATTTTCCCAACGACGCAAGACACTGCGCAACAGCCTGAAAAAATTGCTGGATGCAGACCAGATCGCCTCGACAGGCGTGGATCCCACCGCTCGTGCGGAAACTCTGGAACCTGAACAGTTCGCGAAACTGGCCAATCTCCTGATTCCCGACCGGAAAGCGGATTGAGCTATAATCGACGCGGACACAGAGGAAAATCAACGCTATGTATAAGCAGATTCTTGTCGCAATTGACCTTAGCGAAAACAGCGAACTGGTGATTCGACGCGCCAGTGCGGTGGCCGAGAAATTCGGCGCCCAGGTCCGTTTGTTGCACGTTGTCGAGTATGTTCCGATCGAACCCATGGGTGAGGCCCTGATGCCGGCCATGGAAATCGAACGGGACCTGGTTGCCAACGCGACACGCAACCTTGAAAAGCTCGCCGACAGGACTGGTCTTGCCGATGCGCCTCGTTCAGTAGAAGCGGGGAGCATTAAATCCGAGATCGTGCGCATCGCCGCTGAAAACTCGGCGGATCTGGTGGTACTGGGCAGCAAGGAACGACATGGCCTGGCAATACTAATCAATGCAACCGAAGACACGATCCTGCATAGCGCAAGCTGCGACGTGCTTGCGGTACGGTTGCCCTGAGCGTGATGAACCCGGCGAATAACATCACGGTGGATGTCCAGAGCGAGTTTATCGAGGGACAGTCCAACCCGAAAGAAAAGCGCTACGTTTTCGCCTACACCATCACTATCGCCAATACCGGCACGGTTCCGGCGAAACTGCTCACCCGTCACTGGCTGATCACCGATGCCAACGGCGAAATCCAGGAAGTGCGTGGAGAGGGCGTGGTTGGCGCGCAACCCCACCTTAAACCGGGCCAGTCTTTTCGATATACCAGCGGTACGGTCATCGAGACCCCCGTCGGAGCCATGCAGGGTAGCTACCAGATGATTGCCGACAACGGCGAGGAGTTTGACGCTCTCATTGCACCCTTCTCCCTGGCTGTGCCGGGACTGGTGCACTGACCACCCATGGCAGTTTTTGCGATCGGAGACATCCAGGGCTGCTATCAGGAATTTCGTTCTCTGTTACGCAAGATGAAGTTTCGCGATGATTGCGACACTCTCTGGATAACCGGAGACCTGGTAAATCGCGGTCACGATTCCCTGAGCACCCTGCGCTATGTATCGGCCATGGGTCCCTCGGCCATCACGGTACTGGGCAACCACGATCTGCACCTGCTGGCCATGGCCGCAGGACTGCGCTCTGCCGGCAAGGGCGAAAAGGATCTTCGCAAGGTACTCAAGGCGAAGGACTGCGATGTACTCATGGAATGGCTGCGCAGACGCCCCCTGATCCACCATGACGAGGAACTGGGTTACACCCTGGTCCACGCCGGCCTGTCTCCCGCATGGACAATCAAGAAGGCCCTGAAACAGGCAGGCAAGGTTGAGAAAGTCCTGACCAGCGACAAGATCAACCGGCTTCTGAAAAAGATGTACGGAAATAAGCCGGACCAGTGGAGCGCCGAACTGGGCAAGACAGATCGCTGGCGATACACCATAAACAGCTGCACACGAATGCGGTTTTGCTACGCAGATGGCAGCCTGGACCTTGAGCAAAAAGGTCCTCCCGATGCTGGCGGCCCCGGCCTCAAGCCATGGTTTGACGTTACCCGGCCACACCAGGGATTACGCATCGTATTTGGTCATTGGTCAGCACTGGGCTTGTTCATCAGGCCGGATGTAATCAGCCTGGACAGCGGATGCGTGTGGGGACGAAGCCTGAGCGGGGTTCGCCTGGAACCCGAGGGTGTGGTGCAGCAGTGGAGCGCACCCTGTGCCGGAGTTTCCAGCTAGCCTCGAGTTGGAGAATCCCAATTCCTCCGTTTTGCTATCAGGGATTCAGGCGTTCAAGGGTGACGAAAGAATAATCCAGGCGGTTACGCTCATCAGCAGCATGACGCTCCCGAGTGACTTCCTTCCAGCTCGAGGCATCCAGTTCCGGGAACCAGGTATCACCCTCGATGTCAGCATGTACCTCGGTGAGGTAGATCCTGTCGGCCCGTTCCAGCAAGGTCTCGTACAAGGCGCCACCACCAATAATCATCACCTCTTCGGCATCCCCGGCCGCCGCCATGGCCTGGTCCAGGTCGAGGCATATATCACAGCCCGGCGCCTGGAAATTCGAATCACGGGTGAGCACGATATTCTGCCTGCCAGGCAGTGGCCGGCCGATGGATTCATAGGTCTTGCGCCCCATGATGATGGGCTTGCCAAGAGTGAGCCGTTTGAAATGAGCAAGATCGGCGGGCAGACGCCAGGGCAAGTCGTTATCACGACCGATAACACGGTTTTCCGACATGGCGACGACCAGGCTGACTAACACGTTGCTACCTCTTTGAGAGCGCGTCGCGGTCTAGACCGCGACCGGCGCCTTGATGTGCGGATGATGCTCGTATCCAACTATCTCGAAATCCTCTGGCTGGTAACTGAACAGGTCTTTCGGCTTGCGCTTGATGTTCAGTTTCGGCAAGGGATGGGGATCACGGCTTAACTGCAAATCAGTCTGCTCAAGGTGATTGGAGTAGAGGTGACAATCACCGCCGGTCCAGATGAATTCACCAGGTTCCAGGTTGGTCTGCTGAGCCACCATGTGGGTCAACAGGGCGTAGGAGGCAATGTTGAACGGCACACCCAGGAATATGTCGCAGCTGCGCTGATACAACTGGCAGGAAAGCTTGCCGTCTGCCACGAAGAACTGGAAAAACGCATGACACGGCTCCAGGGCCATGTGCTCCAGGTCACCCACGTTCCAGGCACTGACGATCATGCGCCGGGAATCCGGGGTGGTGCGAATCTGTTCCAGCACCTTGGAAATCTGGTCGATATGACGCCCATCGGAAGCCTTCCAGAATCGCCACTGGTGACCGTAGACCGGACCCAGGTCGCCATTCTCATCGGCCCACTCGTCCCAGATCGAGCATCCGTTGTCGTTCAGGTACTTGATGTTGGTGTCGCCGTTCAGGAACCACAGCAACTCAACAATGATGGACCGGGTGTGCAGTTTCTTGGTGCTGACCATGGGAAAACCCTGGGACAGGTCAAAGCGCATCTGGTGACCAAACACACTCAGGGTCCCGGTTCCGGTACGGTCTTCTTTTTTTGCGCCGTGCTCACGCACGTGACGCATAAGATCAAGATACTGCTTCACGCCTTTACCTCTTTGGAGTCATCACGAAGATTTGCTGCAACAATCAATCCCGCTCCCAGTAGTACCAGGGGCAGCGACAATACCTGTCCCATGGTCAGCCATTCCCATGCCAGGTAGCCAATGTGGGCATCCGGCAGTCGCACGAATTCCACCGCGAAACGGAATGAACCGTACATCAGACAGAACAATCCGGAGATCAGCATGGTGGGCCGGGGTTTTGACGACAGCCAGTACAGCACCACGAACATCACCACGCCTTCGAGCAGGCATTCGTATAACTGGGAAGCATGACGCACCTGGCCATTGACCAGGAAGCCCAGCGGAGAATCCGTCACCTTGCCCCACAACTCACCGTTGATGAAGTTGCCGATGCGTCCGGTGCCCAGGCCGATAGGCACCACCGGTGCGACCACGTCCGCCACCTGGAAAAACCCTTTTCCATTCTTGCGACCGAACCAGAACATGGCGATGATCACGCCCAGCAGGCCGCCGTGGAAGGACATGCCGCCCTTCCATATCATGAAGATACTGATCGGGTCCGCCAGCCAGGAATCCAGGTCGTAGAACAACTTCGAACCCAGTCGCCCGCCCACGATGATGCCGATCACCGAGACAAACACCAGGTCGTCAATTTGCTGTGAACTCCAGCCAGATCCGGTCTTCGCAGCCCGCCGGCGCAGCAAAAACCAGGCCGCCGAGATACCCACCAGGTACATCAGTCCGTACCAGCGGATTTGCAGCGGCCCCAGGGTCAGGAATACGGGATCGATTTCCGGGTATACAAACATGTCTTATGCCTTCACAACTGGCGCCAGTTTACCACGCTGATTTGCCTGCCCTCTCCGCTATCGCTCGCGGGGAAGGACCCGGAATACCATGGATTTAAGGTAGGCGGTTTCGGGAATCGCCGGGTGTACCGGATGGTCCGGTCCCTGCCCACCAATCTCAAGCAACTGTCCGCGCTGGTCGGTGCGTCGCAGGCTCTTGACCACCACCTTGCGAAGATCTTCCTGGGACAAGTGGAAGGAACATGAACAGGTCACCAGGATACCGCCCGGCTTGAGCAATTTCAGACCCATCTGGTTGATCCGCTCATAGGCGGTCAGACCGGCTTTCTGGTCCTTGCGCTTCTTGATGAATGCGGGGGGATCCAGCACTACCACGTCAAAACGCTCACCGGCTGTCTCCAGGTCACGCAGGGCGTCAAAGGCATCCTTCACCAGCACATCACATTCCACACCATTGAGGGCAGCATTTTCGCGTATCCACTCGCCGGCCCTGGCCGAGGAATCCACGCAAGTCACACTGGCTGCACCGGCCTTGGCCGCGCGCACACCCCAGGCGCCCAGATAACTGAATACATCCAGCACCCGGCCACCCTTCACGTATTTCAGGAAGCTGTCGCGATTCTTGCTCTGGTCGTAGAAATAGCCGGTCTTCTGGCCGTCTTTCAGCGGCACCTTGAAGCGGCAATCTCCTTCCAGGGCCTCACCAAACTCCGGCACCTCGCCATCGGCGACCTTGACGTACTGCTCCAGGCCTTCGAGTTCCCGGGTGGAGGTATCGTTGCGCAACAAGATTCCCTTGGGAGACAGCAGGTCCTTCAGACCCTGCATGACCAGGGGCCAAAGCGCTTCCATACCGGCCGTGGTGAGCTGGACGACCAACTGGTCACCGTAGCGATCCACCACCAGTCCGGGCAGGCTGTCGGCCTCGCCAAATACCAGCCGGTAATGGGGCGTCGGGTAAAGACGCTCGCGCAACTCCAGGGCCTCTTCCAGGCGAGCACGGATCCATTCCGCATCCGGCATGGTCTTGGCGCGGGATAACACCCGGGCGCAGATCAGGCTGGCGGGATTCACGTAACCCCAACCCAGGAAACCGCTACGGCAGTCCTCGATCCGCACCATGGAGCCCGGCTGCATGCCCTTGATTGGCGTTACCGCCACGTTGACCTCGTTGTTGAACACCCAAACGTGTCCGGCGCGCAGGCGCCTGTCTTCCTGGGGCCGCAGACGCAGGAGGTTTTCAGTTGTCATGACTGGAAATCCATTCAGTTAGATAAAGGCACATTCTACAATGCTTGCGCCGCCTTCGGGCGGCCAGTGTGAATTCAAGTATAGTTAGCCTTCAAAAATTCCCCGGAGATCCCATGGCAGCGGCACCCAATCGACTGGCCGGTGAGACCAGCCCCTACCTCAAGCAGCACGAGAATAACCCTGTGGATTGGTATCCCTGGGGCGAGGAAGCGCTGGAACTGGCCCGACGAGAGAACAAGCCGATCCTGCTGTCGGTGGGCTATTCAGCCTGCCACTGGTGCCACGTGATGGCCCATGAATCCTTTGAGGACGAGGACACCGCCGCGCTGATGAACCGGCTGTTCGTGAATATCAAGGTGGACCGGGAAGAAAGGCCGGACCTGGACAAGATTTACCAGACCGCCCACCAGATCATCACCCAGCGCGCCGGGGGCTGGCCCCTGACCATGTTCTTGTCCCCCGAAGACCAGACCCCGTTTTTCGGCGGCACCTATTTCCCGCCGGAACCGCGTTATGGCATGCCCGGCTTCCAGGACATCCTGAACCGGGTACACCAGTACTACACAGAACAAGGGGATGAAATTTCCCGCCAGACCGAGTCCTTGCGGGACGTATTTACCCGCCTCAATCCAGAGAAACCCGACCAGGTGGAACTGACAGACGAGCCCATAAGCATGGCCCGCACCGTGCTTGAGGAGCAGTTCGACAGCAAATACGGCGGCTTCGGCGATGCGCCCAAGTTCCCTCACTCCCCGGGCATCGAACGCCTGTTACGCCATTGGCGGGAAAGCGCCCACGGCGAGGAACCCGATGTACAGGCCTTGTACATGGCGGCCATGACCCTGCAACGAATGATCCAGGGCGGTGTCTTCGACCAGGTAGGCGGTGGTTTCTATCGTTACTCGGTTGACGACTTCTGGATGATTCCCCACTTCGAGAAAATGCTTTACGACAACGGGCCACTGCTGGCCCTGTGCGCCCAGCTCTGGCTTGCCACCGGTGACGAGGTATTCCACCGGGCGGCCAATTCAACTGCGGACTGGGTGCTGGCCGAGATGCAGTCCCCGGAAGGCGCCTACTACGCCACCCTGGATGCGGACAGCGAAGGCGAGGAAGGCAAGTTTTACGTGTGGACCCCGGAGCAGGTGAAAGACTTGCTGGACGAGGAACAATACCCGCTGTTTTGCGCGGTGTACGGCCTGGACCGGGAAGCGAACTTCGAGGGTGCCTGGCACTTGCACACCTTCCGGGATCCGGAGGAAGTGGCAAAGGAACTGGGCGCCACCGAACCTCATGCCCAGCATTTGCTGGCCCAGGCTCGCAAGCGCCTGCTGGACCACCGGGAAAAACGAATCCGCCCCGCCAGGGACGAGAAAATCCTTACCGCCTGGAACGGCATGATGATTCGCGGCATGGCCATCGCATCACGCAGCCTGGGCCGCCCGGAACTGGCCGAGTCGGCACGCAACGCCGCCGATTTTATTCATGAACACATGTGGCAGGACGGTCGCCTGCTTGCCAGCTACAAAGATGGCAAGGCGCGTTTCAGCGGTTACCTGGACGACTATGTCTTCCTGGCCGAAGGACTGCTGGAGTTGCTGCAGTGTGAATGGCGCAGCGATTACCTGGCCTGGACCACTGAACTGGCGGACTGCCTGCTGGCCCATTTCGAAGACCCGGAGGCCGGCGGATTTTTCTTTACCGCCGATGACCAGGAACAATTGATTCATCGCCCCAAGAGCCTGAGCGACGACGCCACGCCCTCGGGCAACGGAGTGGCCGCCAGCGTCCTTCGAAGGCTGGGACTGCTACTGGGCGAGCCTCGCTACCTTGAGGCCGCCGATCGCGCCCTGGAGGCGGCCTGGCCGGCGATACAGCGCTATCCCTATGCTCATTGCAGTCTGCTCCAGGCGCTGGAGGACACGGTACTGCCGGTGGAAACACTGATCATTCGTGGCGAGGGAGAAGCCCTGGAGGACTGGCGGGAAACCACCCAGTCCATCTACGCCCCCAGGCGCATGGTATTCGCGATTCCTTCCGATGCGGAGGACCTCCCCGAGGGCATCAGGGGCAAGGCAGCGAAGAAAGAGACCGTGGCCTACCAGTGCGTGGGCATGCAGTGTTCCGCGCCCCTGGAGAGCATCCAGGCACTGCTGAGCACTATTGCCGGGCGCTAGCCCTGCTCGTCGCCCCGGTAATCAACACCAGAGTTACAGGTCTCGCGGATCGAGATCCTGCTTAGCAGCGGGAGCTCGGGCTTGAGCCTGGCCCATATCCAGCGCGCCATGTTCTCGGAGGTCGGATTTTCCAGCCCCGGCAACTCATTCAGATAATTATGGTCCATCTGGGCATACAAGGGCTCAAAGGCCGCCTTCAGGTCGGCAAAATCCATCACCCAGCCCAGCTCCGGGTCCAGGGGGCCGCTGACGTAAATATCGACTTCAAAGGAATGGCCATGCAGCCGGGCGCACTTGTGGCCCTCGGGTACATTGGGCAGCCGGTGGGCGGCCTCGATATGAAAGCGCTTGTATATATCCATAACGGTGAAACTGGTTCAGAAAAACGGGGCGCCATTCTACCAGAGCATGACGGGGCCGCGTCAGGCCCGGGCGCATGATCGGCAAGCCTCAGAGCATCTCCAGCAATTGCTCCGGGTGTGAAATCACGCTCAAGGCGCCACCGGCGAGTAATTCCTCGTGTGACCGAAACCCCCAGCTGACCCCCACCGGATAGCAACCGGCAGCCACCGCGGTTTGCATATCGATGGCCGTGTCACCCAGGTACAAAACCTGCCAGGGCTTTACCTTGAGCGCCTCCAGTACCTCCAGCAGGCCTGAAGGGTCTGGCTTCCGGGGTCGGCCTTCCTGCGCACCCAGCACCATTTCAAAGCGCCATTGCGCTAACAACTGCTCGACACACAGGGTGGTAAAGCCGTGGGGTTTGTTACTCAGCACCGCGGTGGGGAGTTTCATCCCCTCCAGGGCATTCAGCAGTTCGGGAATCCCCCGGTAAGGTCGGGTGCGCTGATTCCAGCACTGGCCATAATGGTGCTCCAGGCGCTGTACCGCCTGGGCCAGGTTATGGCGACCTGCGCTTTCCCGGCGTACCGCCCTTTCCAGCAGGCTCAGGACGCCCTCGCCCACCAACTCCCGGTAGGCCTGCAATTCCAGTTCAGGCTCCCCCAGTTCGGCAAGCGTGGCATTGGCCGCGGTGGCGATGTCTTCCAGGGTATCCAGCAGGGTTCCATCCAGATCGAATACCACCGCCCGATATTTTCCTGTGTTTTCCATCTCCACCCTGGTGGCCTCCTGAAAATGATGCCTTGCAGCACAATCGGGATCATGATACCAATTCAATCCACGTCCGAAAATTTGATGAGACCATGACCCAGGAAATTAAGACCCACAACCTGCGCCGACGCAACCTGCCAAAGGACGGCTGGGCTGTGTGTTGATCTAGGAAAGGACGAACAAGATTGCACCAGGAACCCGGCCCCAGGCCGGGTTTTTTTGTTTAAGGAACCTCTGATTAATTCTGGACGAAGTAGATTGTAGGCGAAAAGATTCAGATTCAAGGCGCCAATCGCACGGAATAGCCAGCTATTGCGAAGATTGGCAACACAGAAGCTGGATTTTTTAGCCCCAAGAGTCGAGTTCATGAATAAATCAGAGGCTCCTTAAGGGATATACAAAAAGTTTGGAGTCACCCATGTCACCGAGGCATTTTCTGACCACTGAAGAATGGACAAGGCAAGAACTGCAGTTGGTGCTTGATCGCGCCCGCGCCTTTAAACAAGGCTCCGACTCCTCCCGATCCATGCAGGGCAAGAGCATCGCCCTGCTGTTTTTCAATCCTTCGCTGCGCACTCGCACCTCATTTGAGCTGGGGGCATTTCAGATGGGTGGGCACGCGGTGGTACTGCAACCGGGCAAGGACGCCTGGCCCATGGAATTCGAACTGGGCACCACCATGGATGGAGAGGCCGAGGAGCATGTAAAAGAAGCCGCCCAGGTACTTTCCCGCTATTGCGACCTGATAGCGGTGCGCGCGTTTCCCAAGTTCACAGACTGGGAGCAAGACCGGCAGGACAAGACCCTGATGGCATTTTCCCAATACGCCACGGTGCCGGTAATCAATATGGAAACCATCATCCATCCCTGCCAGGAACTGGCCTTGATGATGAACCTCCAGGAAAAGCTAGGGCAGCCCGACAAGAAAAAATTCCTGCTGACCTGGACCTGGCATCCCAAGCCGCTAAATACTGCTGTCGCCAATTCGGCCCTGTTGATCGCCTCAAAATTTGGCATGGACGTAACCCTGCTGTGTCCCAGCCCCGAGTACCTGCTGGATGAACGTTTCATGCAGGCAGGCGCGGAGAACGCGAAGCGCGAAGGCGGATCCCTGACGGTCACCCATGACATCCAGGAGGCGTACAGTGGCGCCGACTTTGTTTACGCCAAGAGCTGGGGAGCGCTGCCCTACTTCGGTCGCTGGGAGGAAGAGACGGGCATCCGCATGGCCAGCCGGCACTTCATGGTGGACGCACAGAAAATGGCCCTGACCAACTCGGCGAAGTTCAGTCACTGCCTGCCCCTGCGGCGTAACGTGAAAGCCACTGACGAGGTGATGGATGCGGACTACTGCGTGGCCATCGACGAGGCGGAAAACCGCCTGCATGTGCAAAAGGCCATGATGGCCACGCTGCTGGAAAACCAACAATGAGCAAGAGGAACCCCCCCATGTCTGACAAGAATATCGTGCTGGCGTTTTCCGGCGGTCTTGATACCAGCTTCTGCGTTCCATGGCTCAAGGAACAGGGCTACCAGGTGATCACGGCATTCGTGGATACCGGTGGAGTCAGCGCGGAGGAACGAGAGTACATCGGCCACAGGGCCATGGAGCTAGGCGCTGCCGAGCACGTGGTAATCGACGCCGGAGACGAGGTCTGGCAGGAAGTGGTGGTCCCCATGCTGTGGGGTGGCCAGTGGTACCAGTACCAGTACCCGCTGCTATGTTCCGACCGCTACGTGATCGTGAAAAAATGCCTGGAGCTGGCACAGCAAAAAGGCACTCGAAATTTTGCCCACGGTTGTACCGGCATGGGTAACGACCAGGTGCGTTTCGACCTGACCGTACGCGCCCTGGGCGACTTCAACATCGTGGCGCCTATCCGGGCAATCCAGCAGGCCGGTCGCGCAGTGCGGGATTATGAAATGCAGTACCTGCGGGAGCACGGTTTCGAGGTGCGCCAGAAAACTGCCACGTACACCATGAACGAGAACCTGCTCGGGGTGACCATCTCGGGCTCTGAAATCGATCGTTGGGAAAGCCCGGGACCAGATACCTGGTATTTGTGCAGCCCACCGGCCAAGTGGCCCGGCGAGGCCCTGCGCAGCACCATCGAATTCCGGCGTGGCGTTGCGGTTGCCCTGGATGGCGAGCCCTGCCAGGGACCGGAAATACTGGCCCGCCTGAACAAGGCATACGGCGCCTATGGGGTGGGACGAGGCATGTATACCGGCGATACCACGGTGGGACTCAAAGGGCGCATCGTGTACGAGGCACCGGCCCTGCACGCGCTGCAAATTGCCCACCGGGCCCTGGAAGAGGCAGTCAGCACCCGTCACCAGAACGGGTTCAAACCCCAGGTCGCCGCCAAGTGGGTGGAACTGGTTTACCAGGGCTTTTTCTACGAACCCCTAAAGCATGACCTGGAGGCCTACCTGGAATCTTCCCAGTACGTGGTCAACGGCGAGGTCACCATCGAAACCCAGGGCGGCAACGTCTATCCGGTGGCAGTGGACTCTCAGCACATTCTCAACTCGGCCGGCGCCGTCTATGCCCAGAGCGCCGACTGGAGCGTGGAAGAGGCGGAAGGATTCATCAAGCTGTTTGGCCAGAGCTCGTCCCTGTGGACCCAGGTCAACGGTGGCCCGCGGGGAGACAACAGCTGATGACCGGGTCATTACAAAGCACCCTGGAACACCTGTCCGGGCTGGTGGCCTGCGACAGTCGCAATCCGCCCCGCACCATCCAGGCCGACGGACCCCTGTTCAATTACCTGCGTGGGAATCTGCCCGGATTCAGCTTCCAGGTGCAGGACCATGGAGATGGCTGCATCAGCCTGCTGGCCGTGCGCGGCAACACCGACACGCTGTTCAACTTCCACGTGGACACCGTCCCGGCAAACCAGCAATGGAGCATGGACCCACTGGAATTACAGGTGAAAGACGACAGGGCCTATGGACTCGGCGCCTGCGACATCAAGGGCGCTTCGGCTGCCATGCTAAGCGCAGTGAACCGTTGCCAGGGCCCGGCGGCCCTGCTGTTCAGCAGCGATGAAGAAGCCGGCAACAGCACCTGCATACGCCGATTCCTGGAATCCGATCATGGCTACACCCGGGCAATCATCGCCGAGCCCACCCAGGCCATGGCGGTCTGCGCCCACCGGGGAATCGCCACCGCCGGGCTCACGTTCCGGGGCATTCCCGGCCACGCCTCCGCCGCCCGGGCACTGGATGACAGTGCCGTGCATCGCGCCGTGCAATGGTCGGCTGCAGCGCTTGATTACATCCGGGCACACCAGCAGACCACTTTCGAAAACCTGCAGGGCCTGCGTTTCAACATCGGCCAGATCAATGGCGGCATCAAGCCCAATATGATTGCCGCCGAGGCATCACTGGCCATGGGGCTGAGAACACTTCCCGGCCAGGACGGCCAGGCCCTGCTTGAAGAACTTGTGGCCTTGAGCCCCGCCGAACACCTGGCCGACTGGGCACCGCGATTCCTGGCCCCTGCCCTGCCTGATGCCAGTCGTGGACAATCCGGACTGGAGGCCAGCACTGCCCTGGCCAATCAGTTGGGACTACCCCTGGGACCGGCGGTGGATTTCTGGACCGAGGCCGCCTTGTTCGGCCAGGCTGGCCTGGACACCCTGGTTTACGGCAGTGGTGATATAGCCCAGGCACATACTGCAGATGAATGGGTGGCACTGGAACAACTGGCTACCGTAACCACAACCTACGAAAGACTGATCTCCCATGGAATCTAGTAAACAAACCCGACAAATTATCCTCAGACTGTTGAACAACCTGGGCAGCCAGAAAGAAGTTCAGCAGTACCTGAAGAAATTCTCCGCCCTGGAAACCGACAAGTTCGCCATCGTGAAAGTGGGTGGTGAAATCCTGCAACAGGACGTTGCCGCCCTGTCCTCATCCCTGGCCTTCTTGCAGCAAGTGGGACTCGCTCCGATCATCGTTCACGGCGCCGGCCCCCAGCTGAACCAGACCCTGGCAAGCGAGGGCATCGAGTCCCGGGTGGTGGACGGATTGAGAGTGACCACCCCCGAGGTGCTAAAAATGGCCCGGCGGGTTTTCCAGGCAGAAAACCTGCGCCTTGTGGATGCCCTGCGTGATGCCGGGGTGCGCGCTACATCCATCACCAGCGGCGTATTCGAAGCCGAACTGCTGGACAAGGATAAATACGGCATGGTGGGTAAAATCACCGTGGTACACATGGATCTGAT
>UPTN01000419.1_pt1 | contig 22644 bp, 20 predicted proteins | sample 2160111 | NCBI WGS metagenome assembly UPTN01 (sample SAMN06265058, study PRJEB28932) | marine metagenome | isolation source: Columbia River Estuary | place: USA:Columbia River Estuary, USA | collected 2014-05-05
CAGTAAAGCAACAAAGTCAGCTTCAACATCGTCCGCGGCCTGCACGATCAGGGTTTTAATAGTTTTCTCTATGGGTACGCCATAACCATTGACCAGTTCTTCAATCGTATGCGCGTTGGGTGTATCTACGGTACGCAAGTCTTCAGTAGGCGCGGCCAGAGTGCCCTGTGGCGCGGCGATGGCTGTCATTTCGACATTGGAAGCATAGTCAGACTGGTCAGAGAACGCGATCTGATCTTCACCAGAATCAGCCAGTACGTGGAACTCGTGCGACTTGTGTCCGCCAATCGCACCTGAGTCCGCCTCTACCGACCTGAAATGCAGTCCTGTGCGGGTAAAGATGCGTGAATAAACCTCGTACATTTCCCAATAGGTTTTATCGAGGCAGTCGTGATCGATGTGGAAGGAATAAGCATCCTTCATCAGGAATTCACGCGAGCGCATGACACCAAACCGTGGTCGAATTTCATCACGGAATTTGGTTTGGATCTGATAAAAAGTGATTGGTAATTGTTTGTAGCTTTTGATCTCGTTACGAACGAAATCCGTGATGACTTCCTCGTGTGTCGGACCAAAGCAATATTCGCGTCCGGCGCGATCCTTGATTTTTAACAACTGTGCGCCAAACTTTTCCCAGCGGCCGGTCTCTTCCCACAACTCTGCGGGTTGAACCGCCGGCATCAGCAATTCCTGGTATCCAGCCTGGTCGAGTTCATCGCGAACAATGTTTTCAACTTTGCGTAATACGCGCAGCCCCAGCGGTGTCCATGTGTAAATACCCGAAGTGAGTTTACGAACCATGCCGGCACGCAACATCAGTTGATGACTGGCGATTTCGGCTTCGGCCGGGGTTTCACGGGTTGTGAAGAGGTGGAATTTACTGGCTTTCATATTTAATCCGCTAATTTACAGGCTGGTCTGCCACGCTAAAAGGCGCCATTTTAGCTTGCAATGCGAGTCAGTACACGCATCAATTTGGAGGGGGCGCCAACAGGGTCTATTTGTTACATTTTTTGGCGATATAGGCCTTGGCTTCACTGAGCGCTTTGAGGCGTGCGTCATCATCCATCCGGGTGATGCTGCCGTCTTCATTTTTGATCAACACTTTTGGTGAGGGTTCAAGTTGCGCAACGAGGCTGTATCTTTGCTCGCACCCGGCTTTCACTGCGCTCTGCAGTTCAGCCTTTTCCTTGCGTTTTTGCGCGCGCTCATCACGCCTTTGTTGGGCGTATGACGGCGCAGGCTCGACAGTTTCGGCGCTGTCAGTTGCCTCTGGTTTCGTTGATGCTGGTTCTGCGGTGGCAGCGGGCTCGGCAACAGTGGTGGTGCCATGTTTAATGTTTATGACTTCTGCGTGGGTGTTTCTGCTGGCCATGTCTTCAAAATGGACTACGCCATTTTTATCGACCCAGCGATACACTTTATCCTGTGCGCTTGCGGCGGTGACTGAGCACAGCAATAGGGCAGCGATAACAGACACCCAAACTATCTTACTAAGCATTCCCAAACCCTCTTTTACCGCAATCAACACAATTTATATCACACTACACCCACCGACCCCAATAATCATGCAGAATTGCGTGTTATTATCAGCTTCAAAATGATGGCTTGGAATTTTTCATGAACTCAGATAAATCAATGCGACGCCGGGGCGTTTACCTGTTGCCCAACTTGCTGACATCAGCGGCACTGTTTGCCGGATTTTATTCGATTATTGCAGGGATCAATGGAAAGTTTGAGGACGCGGCTATTGCGATCATTGTTGCCGGTTTGCTGGACGGACTGGATGGCCGTGTTGCGCGCCTGACCAATACGCAAAGCGATTTTGGCGAACAATATGACAGTCTTGCCGATCTGATCTCATTTGGTCTGGCACCGGCTTTGCTGGCGTTCAACTGGTCACTTTCAAGCCTCAGTGACATCAGTGTCTTTGCTGGCAAGATCGGTTGGCTGGCGGCATTTCTGTTTGTGGCTTGTGCCGCGTTACGGTTGGCGCGTTTTAACACGCAGGTTGGCATTGCCGATAAACGCTATTTTCAGGGGCTTGCGAGTCCTGCCGCGGCTGGAACGTTGGTCTTTACGATTTGGTTTTTTGTCGCCAACGATGTGGCCGGGCCGAGCGTTCGCTGGTTGATATTTTTTGAGATTATTGTGCTCGCAATTTTGATGTTTTCACGGGTGCGATATTACAGCTTCAAGGCGGGCCCAAGCGGCGATAAAGTGCCGGTGTGGTGGGTGTTTTTAGCCGTATTGATTATTGTCCTGCTGGCACTTGATCCGCCCGTGATGGGAATGATTTTTGGTAGTGCTTATGTACTGTCAGGCTTGTTCATCACCATAGCTGGCCGTCGTGACTGGAAACTTAAGCGTGAAAAACGCCCGGCACGGCATGCGTCAGAAGCGTTGCCGGATGGCGACGATGCTGCAAATGTTGAGGTCTCTGACGATGACGGCTCCGACTCAGACAAGCCAAGTGATTAGTAACAGACAGAAAGCCTATTTGGAGGCGATGGATATCGGGGTGTGGGTTTTGCGTGACACCGATACTCTGCAAGCGCGTGGGTTAGAAGCAGTGGCAACTGAGTCCATCGCAGCTGAGATATCGTCGCCCGGGGCGGAGCCGGTTCAAACTGTCCCGGTTGTTGTTACACCATCGCGCAATACACCCACCCTGAAGCTTGGGCCTGGTCGTGGCGGGGTTTTGCTGGTTTGTGGCGCGGATACCGATTCTGCCAGCCGTCTGGCAAGCGACATCAGCCGCGCCTTGGGAAGTGTCCCCGTATGGGCCTGGCCGCATACGGATGCCAACGCAATTAAGTTGGACAATGCGGTTGAAGAAAACCTCTTCACCACAGTGGCAATTTTTGGCGATGAGTTAGCGGCCCAGTTTTTTGAAGGCAATATTCCAGCCAGTTTGAATGCGGCCAACGTGGTGATGTTACCGTCAATGGAGGACATCCAAAACCGTCCCGACGCAAGGCGCCAGCTTTGGGCTGCTTTTTGCCGTTCCGGGATTGTCAGCACGGCTTGAGTGCAATGTCTGACACGGTACATCCACTGATCCGGCGCCTGGTTGCGGCCGATATCGACAGAGTGTATGAAATCGAAAAGTCGGCCTATCCGTTTCCCTGGTCCCGTGGAATTTTTGAAGACTGCGTGCGGGTGGGTTCCACCTGTTTTGGTCTGCAGTTGGGTAGAAACCTGGTGGGTTACTGCATTTTCAACTGGGCGGTTGGCGAGGCACATTTATTGAATCTGGCTGTGCACCCTGAATGGCAGCACCGGGGTTATGGCAAGTTACTGCTCGAATATGCCGTCAATCATGTGACCCGGCTCGAATGTGAAGTCATGTTTCTGGAAGTGCGGGCGAGTAATACGGGTGCTGCCGGTTTATACGAAGCGAGGGGGTTCAAGGTTGTTGGGCGCAGGCCTGCGTATTATCAGGCTGGTGACGCGCGTGAAGACGCGATCGTCATGCGATTGGAATTACGCTCAGGTATCTCGCCGGCAAGTTGACGCGGAACGTCATTCTCAATCTGCCGTAAAAAAGGGTGCGTAGGCACCCTTTTTGTTAGTCTCTCAGTTTTTCGAGCTTTTGAATCTGCGACTTGAACCCCGCCACTTTTGTTGTGTGCGCAACCAGACGTTGTTTCTCCTGCTCGACCACTTCCGCGGGAGCGTTATCGACAAATCTGCTATTGCCCAGCTTGGCTTTGGAACGCTTCAAGTCTGCGGATTCGCGATCCAGCAGTTTGCCGAGACGGGCCAATTCATCTTCAAAATCGACCAGGCCTTTAAGCGACACCAGTATCTTCAGGTCTCCAACCAGCGCGACCGAGTATTCGGAAGTGTCGGCATTATCATCCAGCCATTGGCAGGCTCCGATACGCCCGACACCTTGTAGTAAAGACTCAAAACGCTGTTGTCTTTGCTGATCGGTGGCGGTACCTGACTGGAACGCGATTTCCAGTGTCTTGCCAGGAGACACGTTCAGTTCAGCGCGTATGTTGCGCACGCCCTGTAATATTTTTTGCAGCCAGCTGATGTCATCTACCGCCTGCTTATCAATTTCGCCAGCTTCCGGATACGCCTGCAACATGATGCTTTCGCCAGCAATGTTGAGCGGTCCTTTAAGGCGTTGCCAGATCTCTTCGGTAATAAACGGCATGATCGGGTGCAGTGTGCGCAGGGTGCTTTCCAACACATACAAAAGCGTATAACGCGTCGCGTTTTGTTCGTCGCTATCGCCTTTTTGCAATACTGGCTTGGACAACTCCAGGTACCAGTCGCAATACTCGTTCCAAATGAACTCGTAAAGGCGTTGCGAGGCGAGATCGAGGCGGTAGTCATCGATGTGCGCCCGCACATTGGCAATCATTGAGTGCAAGCGGGACACGATCCAGCGGTCTGCGGCGCTGATCGGCGGCACTGCCCGCACCTCATGACTTTCGGTGCTCATCAGTACGTAACGCGCGGCGTTCCATAACTTGTTACAGAAATTGCGGTTGCCTTCAATGCGACCCAGATCGAAGCTGATATCTCGGCCGTTGGTTGCCATGGCCGCAAATGTGAAACGCAACGCATCGCAACCAAAGGCTGACGTGCCATCGGGGAATTGTTTACGGGTGTTTTTTTCAATCGAAGGCGCCATTTGAGGTTGCATCAGTCCGGTCGTACGTTTTTTGACCAGATCCTCAAGATCGATACCGTCAATGAGGTCGATTGGATCGAGCACATTACCCTTCGATTTGGACATCTTCTGTCCATTGGCGTCACGGATCAGGCCATGTACATATACCTCGCGGAAAGGCACATCACCCATGAACTTCAGACCCATCATAATCATCCGCGCCACCCAGAAGAATATGATGTCGAAACCGGTGACGAGTACGTTGGTCGGGTAATACTTGTCGAGACGCGGGGTTTTCTCCGGCCAGCCTAGTGTGCTGAAAGGCCACAGGGCTGAGGAAAACCACGTATCAAGCACGTCTTCATCCTGTTGGAGCGGAACGTCGTCGCCCAGTCCGCCGCGCTGACGGGCATCGGCTTCATCCAGGCCAACGTAGATGGTGCCATCTGGGCCGTACCACGCGGGAATCCGGTGGCCCCACCACAGTTGGCGGGAAATGCACCAGTCTTCAATGCGGTGCATCCAGTCGAAATAGGTTTTGTTCCAGTTTTCGGGTACAAAACGAATTTGACCGTTTTCAACCGCTTCAATCGCTGGCTTGGCCAGTGGGGCAATTTTGACGTACCACTGGTCGGTCAGGTATGGCTCAACGACAGCCCCGGAGCGGTCGCCGCGCGGAATCATGAGCTTGTGAGAATCAATTTTTTCCAGCAGTCCAGCGGCTTCCAGATCAGCGACGATCTTTTTGCGAGCCTCAAAGCGGTCGAGGCCCTGATAGGCTTCCGGCGCTTCGTCATTGATTGTGGCGTCATCATTGAGAACATTGATCGTCGGCAATTGATGGCGTTTGCCCATCTCGTAATCGTTAAAATCGTGCGCCGGGGTGATTTTTACGCAACCGGTGCCAAATTCGATATCGACATAACTATCGGTAATCACCGGAATGGTGCGTCCGGTCAGCGGCAACTCCAGCTCAAGACCCACCAGGTCTGTGTAACGCGGGTCATCGGGGTTAACCGCCACGGCACTGTCGCCCAGCATCGTTTCGGGCCGTGTGGTGGCAACCACGATGTAACCTTTACCGTCGACTCTGGGATAACGGATATGCCACAGATGACCGTTTTCTTCTTCGGATATGACTTCCAGATCAGACAATGCGGTATGCAGCACCGGATCCCAGTTCACCAGTCGCTTGCCACGGTAGATCAGGTCTTCGTGGTAAAGCTCGACAAATACTTTGGTGACCGCGCGGGACAGTTCTTCATCCATGGTAAAGCGGTCATGGGCCCAATCCACCGACGCGCCAAGGCGCCGCATTTGTTTGGCGATCTGGCCTCCGGAACTGTTCTTCCAGTCCCACACCGCGTCGACGAATTTTTCGCGGCCGAGGTCATGGCGTGAAACACCCTGTTCTGCCAGTTGGCGCTCAACCACCATTTGGGTAGCGATACCCGCGTGGTCCATCCCGGGTTGCCATAGCGCCGACTCACCCTGCATGCGGTGAAAGCGTGTCAGCACATCCATAATGGTGTCCTGAAAAGCGTGTCCCATGTGCAGGTTGCCGGTGACGTTCGGCGGCGGCAGCATGATGGTGTAAGGCTGTTCCTGTTCGCTGGGTGAGAAATAACCATTCTCTTCCCACAGTTGATACCAACGCCCCTCGATGGCTTCGGGTTGATAACTCTTGTCCATTATTTTTTAATCTCTTGCATGCGGGGGTCGAGCCCCAGATCGCGGTAAGTTTTATATTTCGCCCTGGATGCCTGCCTTTCACTGTTAGCAAAAGGAACGAATTCCAGTATGCGGCTGAATCTTTCAGGTTGCGGGACAGCCTCATCGCAAAGGTTAATCACGACATCGGTTGAATTCAAGCTGGCAACCGTGCCGATCTGAACCGGTGCTTTAACCGCATCCGGGTCTTCAGCGCGGGCATGCGGCAGGAACCGTCCTTGCGGGTATTGCCACATCAATTCATCCAGTTTTTTACCGGCGGATTCCGTGGGCGCGATGATAAAGATTTTCTGATTTCTTTCCAACGCCATCAACGCCAGTTCGCAGCTGTAATTTTCCGCGCCGGGTGACGACTCACCCAGTACGTAAAAATCAACCTGACAAGTTTCAGCGTTTGTGATTTTGCTAGACAAGGGTCAAAAAATGCAAAGTCCGGCTGATCAGGCCTGGTTAATCAAAAATTGGGTCAACAAGCCAACCGGTCTTCCGGTTGAGCCTTTGTCATCGCCCCATTTCCAGGTTGAGCCTGCACAATCTATGTGGGCCCAGCGCTGGTCGGTGGTGAAGCGTGACAGGAAGCAACCCGCAGTGATGCTGCCAGCCGGCATACCGCCAACATTTTTCATGTCGGCAAACGTCGATTTGATCTGTGGCTGGTAATCATCCCAAAGCGGCAGGCGCCAGCCCCGGTCGACGGCTTTTTGGCCGGCTGCGAGCAGTTCGTCCACCAGGTCGTCGTGCTTGCTCATAATTGCCGAGGCATGGTGCCCCAGTGCGACCACGCAAGCGCCGGTCAATGTCGCCACATCGATCAATGCGATGGGGTTGAAACGCTGGCTGTAGGTCAGAGCATCGCATAGTACGAGGCGGCCTTCCGCATCGGTGTTGAGTACTTCAATGGTTTTGCCTGACATTGAGGTAATCACATCACCGGGCCGGTAGGCATTGCCATCCGGCATGTTCTCGGCAGCGGCAACGACACAGACGAGGTTGATGGGAAGCTGCATATCTGCACAGGCCTCAAACGCGCCAATGACGCTCGCCGCGCCGCCCATGTCATATTTCATTTGTTCCATATTGGGGCCGGGCTTCAGCGAAATGCCGCCGGTATCAAAGGTAATGCCTTTGCCCACCAGCACCACAGGTCTGCTGTCCGTGTCCTTGCCCTGGTATTTGAGGACAATAAGCCTCGGACCGTTGACGCTGCCCTGGCCAACCGCCAGTAAAGCCGACATCTTCAGTTCTGCCATTTCGTCCTGGCCCAGAACCTCGACTGTGACGTTTTCATAGTCGTTGGCGATTTCTATGGCTTGTTCTGCAAGAAAAGCCGGGTTGCAGATGTTAGGCGGCAGGTTGCCCAGTTCGCGCGAACGCAGATAGCCTTTGGCAAGGCCCCTGGCTTCATCGAGCGCAGGTTGCAATTCGTTGCCGGCATTGAAAGAAGCGTTGCTTAGCGGCTTTTTTTCATCGTCTTTTGGTGCTTTGGTTGCCGTGTAAGAATAGTTGGCCCTGTCCACATTGACAGCAGCCTGGCGAAGACGCCAGTAAGCGTCAGTGCCGTTAACCTCGACTTCGTTCAGGCAAATGTGCGCGTTGGTGGTGACGTGTGTGCGCAGAAATGCTCCCGCGCTCTTGCATACTTCGTCAAAGCGCACCGCATCGAATTTGTCAGCCTCACCACAACCCATGACCAATATACGCTGAGCGGCAACACCGGCCAGTCCGTGCAGCAGGGTGGTGTGTTTCCAGTCGGCATCCACATCGCCGCTCTCGATAAGTTTGGACAAGGCGCCATTGCTGGCCTGGTCGACCAGGCTGGCTGATCCCTTGAGTTCTGTGTGCTGAAATATTCCAATAACCAGACAGGCAGTATCGATTTCTGGAATTGCAGTTGTGTCGAGTGTAAATTTCATTGTTTCGGGCCCTTCCCCAGATTCCCAGCCCGTAAAAATAGCCAGTGAGATGTTTAACACTGCTAGAATGCGGACGAATCAAGCATTCTACAACGATTTGACGCGAAGATACGAATATTGAGCATACTGCAAAAATACATATTGCGTGAGTGGTTCTGGACCTTGCTGGCTGTCAGCGTCGTGCTCGTCATCGTGCTGCTGGGTGCCTACCTGGGCGATTTACTTAAAGATATTGCTGCTGGCAGGGCGCCCGCGGGGCTGATGAGTATGCAGTTATTGCTGCATCTGCCAGAAACCCTGTCGAATATTTTGCCGCTGGCGGGCTTTGTTGCTGTCATGTGGGGGCTGGGTCGTCTGTATCGGGATCAGGAAATGGCGGTCATGCGCTCCAGTGGTTTCGGGTGGGTGCAACTGCTCAAGCCGCTGGGTGTTCTGGTAGTGCCTTTGTGCTTTATTTTACTGGCTCTGGGCTTGGTAGTTACACCCGCGACCAACAAAATATCTGAGCAACAATTGGAAAAAGCATTTCGCTCTGCTGCCGTCTGGGGGTTGCAGGCCGGTAAATTCCATGTGCTCCAGCAAGGTAATTTAGTGATATACGTTGAAGCATTTGAAGAAGATGGCACCACCTTGAGAAATATCTTTATCAAACAACGTCAAGAGGAAAGGGAGCAGGTCTGGGTGGCCCAAAAAGGCCGGTACTGGATGGACAGGGCGACCGGTGACCGTTATCTGGTTCTTGAAGATGGCAAGGTGACTGAATTCGCACCGGGAAAACTCGACTTGCGGGTGCTGAGCTTTGCCCGCAATGACTTGCGTTTGCCAGAGCCTGAGATTCGCAAACAAAAAAAAACCAAAATCAATTTCAAGTCGACTTCGGCGCTGCTTAAAGATGGCGGTGCTGAGTCTCATGCCGAATTGCAATGGCGTTTGTCCCCCGCTATTACTCTCGTAGTACTGGCTTTACTTGCAATTCCTCTTTCGCATTCAGAGCCGCGTGAGGGCCGGGGAATAAGAATTGTCCTGGGTATTCTGGTCTATCTACTGTATGGAAATATTCTGTACCTGTGCCGCACCTGGATTTGGGAAGGCTTGTTGCCAGCCTACATCGGCATGTGGTGGGTACATATATTCTTCATTGTGATCACCTTTGTCTGGATAAGACGGCAGGGGCGGTTCCGCGACAAGTCGGTCTTGACAGTATGAAGACGGTAGACCGGTACATTGGCAAGGCGGCGGTCCTCGGCATTCTGCTGGTATGGATAAGCCTGACTGCGTTAATGATGATGTTCAGTCTGTTAGGCGAGTTACGCGACACGACCTCCAATTATCTCGCTAGTGATGTTTTCTGGTTTGTGTTACAGACCGTTCCAAGGCTGGCTTACCAGATATTTCCGGTATCGGCACTGATGGGTTCGTTACTGGGCATTGGCAGTCTTGCCAGTGCAAACGAGTTGGTTGCCTTTCGGACCTCCGGTGTATCGCGCCTCAGGCTGGCCACCGCCGGTGTGGCCGGTGCATTGATCATCACGATCCCCGTGATGATCATTGGTGAGTGGGTTGCGCCGGATATAGAACAAAGGGCCCGCGCATTCCGGCTGAGTCAGCTTGCCGGACAGGTGATTATCGGTGGTCCATCGGGAATGTGGATGAGGGACGGTGGTACCGTGGTTAATATTCGGCGTCCATTGCTGATAGTTGATCAGGGGCAGCAACTCATCAAGTTTCAGGATGTTGAGATCCATAATTTTGACGGGTTTTCGGGGTTAAAAAAGACCACTCATGCTGATAGCGCCTTCTTCAACGGCGAACAATGGACGCTCGAAGGTGTTTCCGAAATTGAGGTAGGTCCGGCGGGCGTTGTACGGTCGGATTTTGAAAGTGTCCCCTGGGTTTCAGAGGTCAAGCCGGAATTGCTGGAGTCGGCCGTAACCCGGCCGGTCTATCTGTCGATCAGGGTGTTATGGGATCAGTTAAAGTACCTGCAAAGTAACGGGCTGGACGACCGGGTTTACAAATCCGCGTTTTGGGAGAAAATCATGTACCCGTTTGGCGTGCTCGCCCTGGTGTTGTCTGCCATGCCATTTGTATTTGTGTCCTCACGGCAGCATAACCTTGGTTTCAGGCTTTTTATCGGCATGACAATGGGCGGCTTGTTCATGTTGGTCAATGCCGCTGCGCAAAATTTTGCCGCGGCCTATTCATTGCCGGTGGTGTTGGGCACCATATTGCCGTCGTTTATTTTAATGACGGTAGCGATCATCGTTCTGCGTCGATCTGTTTAATCTGAAAAAAAGTTCAGGGTAGGCAGCCCTGTTTGTTGTTTATTTTTTATCGAGCTTGACCAGCAAAGTATTGGCGGCCAAATCGTGCCAGCTTCGATTTTTTTTATCCAGCAGCGCCCAGGCGATACCGAGGCCGAAAACGCAAAGCGAAACCAGCCCGACAAAAAAGCGTATTAAGCATCTTGGCCACGAAATGGTTTTTTCATCAGCACTGACAAGCCTGATTCGCCAGGCGCGCATACCCAGCGTGCTCCCATGTCGCCAGCAGCCGCCAAGGTACGCGAAGCACACAAACAGCAGCCAAAGGGTAAACCAGATGTCATGCAGGGCAACTTTGTCCGCGCCGCCGAACGGCAAAGCAACAGCGGCGGCCACAATGAGCAAACCGAGCAGGATGACGCCGTCGTACGCCATGGCCAGCAATCGTCGTGGAAACGGGCAATAAATGAGGTTGGGTGTTGAGCTCAATGTGTTTTTAGTCAGTTTTAGTCACTTTATGCTTAAAATTTACGTGCGAATGTAGCGCAATTTATCGTGCTCGGTTATCCTGACCGGCTAGGTTTTGGGGAATGGTAACAATATATCATTGAACTCAGGTATTCTTCGAACAAACCCATTGGAAACAGGTTATGCCAAAACAATTTATTCGACGTGCTTCAGGCTTGGTTTTGAGCGCTACGGCGCTGATGCTGTTATTGCCGTGTGCCAACGCGCAAGTTTTACAGTCTTCTGTGAAGACAGAGACAGGTATCAACAAGGCCGCTTCAACTTCTCAAAAGCGTGTAACTACCCTGGCGCAGCAAACGACCGATTTGCTGGCTGAATACCGGGCGGTGGTGCGTGAGACCGACAGCCTCAAAATCTATAACGACAACCTGGAAAAAATCGTTCAGGACCAGCGCTCCGAGGTGGTATCCATCAACGAGCAGTTGAGCGGGCTTGAGGCAACCAACCGGGGTATCGTACCTCTGATGTTGGAGATGATTGATACGCTCGGCAAAATTATTGAGAACGACATGCCTTTCCGGCTTGAAGAGCGCCGCGCAAGAGTTGAGCGTTTGCGCGACATGATGGATCAGGCGGATGTGACCGCTTCGGAAAAATATCGCCGGGTTATGGAAGCTTACCAGGGTGAAATGGAATACGGCCGAACCACAGAGGCCTATGCAGAAGCGTTGCCATCAACAGGACAAACGGTTGATTTCCTGCGTGTTGGACGAACCTTGCTGATTTATCAAAGCAGCGATCAGATCACCACCGGGTGGTTTAACCCCGCTACGCGTCAATACGAGGACTTACCAGACCGTTATCGCCTGGAAGTGAAAGAAGGCCTGGCCATTGCCAAAAATGAGAAGGCACCGAACCTCGTTGTGCTTCCCGTACCTGGCGCGGGAGCAGCACAATGAAAAAAATAAGCATCATGATAGCCGCTGCCCTGTTGGCATTTTCTGTCACCGCGGGAGCGCAGACACTGGATGAACTGGCCGAAATCGTACGCCAGGCAGCAAATTCTGAAGGGAAGATAAACAAGGACAGGGAAGCGCAGTTTCTGGCGGAGCGTGACAACCAGCGAAATTTGCTGGCGCAGGCAAAGGCAGAAAAAAAGCGTGAAGAAAAACGCAGTGACGACCTGAAGTCGGAATACGACCGTCTCGAGCGTGAACTTGCCGAAATGACGACCGTTCTGCAGGAGCGTATGGGCAACCTGGGCGAATTGTTCGGCATCGTGCGTCAGTCTTCCGGTGATATTCAGGCCGCGTTGAACGACTCCATGGTCTCGGCGGAACGCCCCGGACGCGGTGCTTTCCTGTCGGAACTGGCGCAACGCAAGGCGTTGCCCAATGTGCAGGAGTTGCGCACGGTCTGGTCGCGCATGGTTACTGAAATTGCCGAATCAGGCAAAGTGGTTAAATTCCGTGCCACGGTTGAGCGTGCCAATGGCGCCAAAGAAGAAATGGAAGTTGTGCGCGTCGGCGTGTTTAACGCCATTAGCAACGGGAGCTTCCTGGACTGGGATTCATCCAAGAGTACAGAAAACCTGATTGAACTGGCCCGCCAACCGGCAGCCCGGTTCCAGTCGATGGCAAAAGATTTGCAGCAAGCGGCACCCGGTGAGCCTTCTGCCATGGCGGTTGATTTCACCCGCGGCCAGATTTTGCGCGCTGTCGTGCAAAGCAAGACCCCGATCGAAAGAGTTAAAGAAGATGGCGGCCCCGTGGGTTACGTCATCATCGGTGTCGGTATCTTTGGTTTGCTGCTGTGCTTCTGGAAAGCGTTTGTGCTTTATACAACCGGCGGCAGGATACGCAGGCAGCTCAAGAATGAAACTGCCAATAAGAACAACCCACTGGGTCGTGTCATGTCTGTTTACACCGACAATCCGGAAATCGATATTGAAACCCTTGAGCTTAAACTGGATGAGGCAATTTTGCGTGAATCCGCACCGCTCGAGACCGGCCTGAGCTTTATCAAGGTACTGTATGTTGTCGCGCCTTTGCTGGGCTTGTTGGGTACGGTCGTGGGTATGATTGCGACCTTCCAGATGATCACCTTGTTTGGTACCGGCGACCCACGGATGATGGCCGGCGGTATTTCAACCGCCCTGGTAACCACCGTTCTGGGTTTGGTTGTGGCCATTCCGCTGACATTGCTGCACGCCTTTTTGCAGGGTAAGAGCAAGGCTCTGATCCAGGTGCTTGAAGAGCAGGCCGCCGGCATCATTGCGAGGCTTGCGGAGAGCAAATAATGATCTGGTTTTACGATGCGCTCGCTTCCATCCGGAGCTTCCTGGATTTAGGTGGTGACGTCCTCTATGCCATCATGCTGGTATTGTTCCTGATGTGGGCTTTTATCATTGAGCGCCTTTGGTATATCTACCGGGTGCATCCGGGCGCGAAGCGTGAAATTGTCAACTCGTGGGAAGCTCGGGCCGATACCCACTCGTGGTACGCCAAGCGTATTCGTGAAGAAATGATTTCGACGACCTCCGGGGCGCTGACCAGCAATATCGATTTGATCAAGGCCCTGATTGCCATCTGCCCATTGCTGGGCCTGATGGGCACAGTGACCGGCATGGTCAGTGTTTTCGATGTGATGACCTACGCCGGGTCCAGCAATGCCCGCGCCATGGCCGCCGGCGTTTCCATGGCAACGGTGCCAACAATGGCCGGCATGGTTGCAGCACTTTCCGGCGTGTACTTTGGTACATGGCTTGAGCACAAGGCCAATACCGAAACCGAAGCGCTTGGCGATTTGCTGCAGGCCCACTAATGATGATGGTGAGCAACAGGGATGGCGCTGAAGCGACTGAACATGGGGAATTAATTCGTGGCTAGAAGGCATGCCCATACAGAAGACGCGGAAATCAATATCACGCCCATGCTTGATATTGTTTTTATTATGCTGATTTTTTTCATTGTCACGACCTCCTTTACCAAGGAAACCGGCGCTGTCATTGAAAAACCGATTGCTGAACAGGCAGCGGCGCTTCGCAATGGCACCATTCTCATTGGCATCAAATCGAACGATGACATCTGGATGAGCAAACGTCTGATTGAACTGAGAGAAGTGCGTTCAATGGTCGAGGCAGCCAGGGCCGAGAACCCCAAAGGCAGCGTCGTTGTAGTTGCTGACAAGGACTCGCGTATTGGTACGGTCACACAGGTGATGGATCAGGTAAAAATGGCGGGTGTTCAGGGCATTGCAATTTCGGCAGAGAATCCCAGTGGGTGAATGGCAGTTATGAATAGATTCAGAGGCCCGATTTCCGCACTCCTTGCTGTCGTGGTGACGTTCGGATTGTTTCTGTTCATGTTTAAGCTGATTTCATCGGGCACAAACAACAATGAAGAAATGGAGGCGATCGCTGGTATTCATTTTGGGCCGGTCGATATTTCGGATGACGTGATCACCAAAAACCGTCGCATTCCGAAAAGACCACCGCCACCTAAAAACCCGCCGCCGCCGCCAAAAATGCAAGTAAGCAAGATGGACCAGACGGTACAGAACATGCCGACCCTTGATTTGCCGAACCTGGAGACGCCGATGACGGGCGGCGAAGGTATGTTCATCGGCAATTTTGCCAGCGTCGACAAGACGGAAGAGGGCGATATCATCCCTATCGTCGTTATCCGCCCCATGTACCCACGCGAAGCCGCGATGAAGGGGCAGGAAGGCTGGGTAAAAGTTGAGTTTACAATTACCGCAATCGGTACGGTCAAGAACCCGCGCGTCATCGACTCCAAACCGCCCAGGGTATTTAACCGTGAGGCCATCAGGGCCATTTTAAAGTGGAAGTTCAAGCCGCGCGTTGTTGACGGGGTAGCGGTGGACCGTTCGGCCACACAGATTATTGATTTTAGCCTCGACCAGTCTGGGGGTTAGTGGATGTACGTTTGGTTTAAAAAACTCTTGTTTCCCCTGTTGCTGGCGATGGTGATGGTTTCCATGTCCGGTTCGGTTCTGGCGCAAGCCTCCGAATGCAGCGTAAAGCGCAACAAGACTTCCGGTGCGCTGGATGAGGCGACCTGGAAAAGGTTGAACGATGTCTATGAGGACGTCGGCGAAGAACGTTACGATCTGGCCTTCGACAAATTGAAAAAAATGAACGCAAGGGCCAATGATGACTACCAGCAAGCGGTACTCGCCCAGGCGTTGGCCCAGGTCGAATGGGCGCGGTCAAATTATGATGAGGCACTGGTCGGTTTTGAAAGAGCAGTTGGTCTTGACGCGTTGCCCGATCTCACGCATTTTTCCCTGATGTACCAGATCGCCCAGTTGTACTACCTGAAAGACCGCTACGCAGAGGCTTTGGATAAACTGGCTTTGTGGATGTGCAAGGTTCCCGAAGAAAAAGTCACAGCCGCGGCTTATGTTTTAAAGGCTTCTCTGCACACCCAGACGGAAGACTGGAAGAACGTGATTCCAGCCATTGAAAAAGCCATCTCGATGTCAGGTGAACCCAAAGAATCCTGGTACCAGTTAAAACTGGCAGCCCACTTCGAGTTGGAACAGTTTCCGGAGGTTGTGCAAACACTGGAGACCATGATCAAGTTCTGGCCGGACAAGAAAAGCTACTGGGTTCAGCTTTCGCAGATGTATTACAGACTGAAGAAAGAAGACGAAGCGCTTTCGGTGCTGGCCCTGGCATACCGCCGCAATATGCTGGATAAACAGACAGACATCATGTATCTGTCCAGTTTGTATTCGAATAAGAATGTGCCCTTCAAGGCTGCCGAAGTATTGCAAAAAGGCCTGGAAGACGGTTTGGTGGAGGTCAGTACACGCCACTGGACGATGGTCGCCGACTCCTGGTACGCCGCCGAGGAGATGGATAAATCACTGTTTGCTTATGAAAAAGCCGGCAAGGCTTCAGAAAACGGCGAAATTGATTTGCGCCGCGCGTATATCCTCGTCGATATGGAGCGTTGGAGTGAGGCCTCTGTCGCGGTTCAGGCCGCGCTCGATAAAGGTGGTTTCAGCGACCGCAAAACCGGCGATGCTTATGTGCTCCAGGGTATGAGTGAGTTCAATCTCGGTAATTACAGCAAAGCGAGTACAGCGTGGGGTCGCGCAAGTAAATATCCCAAAGCCAAAAAGTCCGCCGAGCAATGGATGAACCATATGCGTGAGGAGCGGGCCAGGAAATCCTCCTGAGGTCGAACCCTGCAAAGGGTTTGAAACCGGACCCGCTGGTTGATCGGTTCCTGGACAACCTGTGGGCCGAACGCGGGCTCAGTGACAACAGCCTGCAAAGTTATCGCCACGACCTTTTACACCTGCATGACCGGCTTGCCGCTCGCAGCAAAACCTTGCAGACCGCTGCCCGCGAAGACCTTTTGGCAGTACTTGCGGCCGAGGTCCAGCAAGGCAAAAGCCCCCGTTCAGTTTCACGATATCTGTCCGCTTACCGGCAGTTTTATCGCTGGCTAGTCCGCGAAGGAACCATCAGCGCCGACCCGGTGGCTTTGATCGAAAGCCCCAAAATCGGTCGCGGACTACCCAAAGCACTATCAGAACAACAGGTTGAAGCCCTGTTGGCAGCGCCCGATACAGACGCCCCGTTGGGGGTTCGTGACAAGGCCATGCTCGAGTTGATGTACGCGACGGGTTTGCGGGTCAGTGAGTTGGTGGGTTTAAAGCTGTCGAACATTAATCTGAACCAGGGTGTCGTTCGGGTGGTTGGTAAAGGGCAAAAAGAACGACTTGTGCCGATTGGTGATGAGGCCCATGAGAGCATGCGTGCTTACCTGTCCGGCGGCCGACCAGAATTGTTAGGCGGCGCGCAAACCGATAGCGTTTTCGTGACCACGCGGAAAGCAGGCATGACACGCCAGGCGTTTTGGTACATGGTGAAACGCTACGCGCTGGTGTGTGGTATCTCGAAAAAACTGTCACCGCATATGTTGCGGCATTCATTCGCAACCCATTTGCTTAATCACGGGGCAGATTTGCGTGTGGTGCAACTACTGCTGGGGCACAGTGATCTTTCTACTACACAAATTTATACACATATCGCCCGAGAGGGCTTGAAGCGAATGCATGAGGCACATCACCCTCGAGGTTAGATTAAAGGTTGAACTTTTCACGTTACCCATGTCCAATGCACCGCTAGATTACAATTTATATTCAAAATCGGAGAAAACAATGAATCGTATACCGCTGATTTTTGCGGCTTTAGTAGCTGGTTTGATAACGACAACGGTGTACGCCGATGTGGCGGAAGAAAAAAGCTTCAGTGTTGTTGAAGAGAAACTACGCGGGCTGGTTCCTAACGCGGCGACCCTCGCTATTTCAGAAACACCCATTGAAGGTGTTTTGCAGGTTCAGATTAACAGCGATATCGTTTACGTAACTGCAGATGGCCAATACCTTTTACAGGGTCAGATCATGGACATCGATACGCGAACCAATTTAACCGACCAGGCCAAATCGAGTATCCGCTTAACTTTGCTGTCTGACCTGAACAAGGATGAACAAATCTCCTTCGCGCCGGAAAACCCAAAGTATGACCTACTGGTTTTTACCGACCTTGATTGTGGTTATTGCCGGAAACTGCATAACCAGATGGCTGAATACAATGCCGAAGGTATTGCTATCCATTACCTGGCATTTCCGCGGGCAGGCGTGGGCTCAGCATCGTTCGACAAGTATATTTCTGTCTGGTGTGCCGACGATAGAAAAGAGGCTTTAACGCTGGCCAAGAATGGTACCGATCCCATAGCGCAGAAGTGTGAAAATCCAATTCAGGCCCAATACGACCTGGGTCGTGAAGCTGGCGTCACCGGCACACCGGCACTGTTAACAGCAGATGGCACATTGATTCCGGGTTACATGCCGCCAGCGCAATTGCGTCAACGGTTGGAAGCACTGCAAGTACCTGCCGAATAAATCAATTTCAACTTGAAAGACAAAAGACCCTGCCAGCTTTGGCGGGGTTTTTTTATGCCTGAAACTAACGGGCTTCAAAAACCAGTAAAATGCTACTCAATTGATGCGGTTCAACCGCTATAATATGGGTTGCAAATATGGGAGTGATGCTTTGAGCGAGTTTACCTGCCTGCTTGGTGGCCCAGCTTTTTCTGAATTCCACATGCAAAAACTTGTCGATGGTTTGCGTCAGCGCACGGGTCGCGGGTTTTTGTTCACAGCGCAATTCATATATTTTGTTGAGAGCCCGCAACCGCCTTCGAAAGAAGCGTTGGGGCAGCTTGAGGCGTTGTTAAAAGCAGAGCAGTTAACAGGCACCGACCCAGCCGGTGAGTTGTTGGTTGTGCCGCGTCTTGGAACACAATCACCCTGGTCCAGCAAGGCCACCGATATCGCGCACCGCTGTGGTCTCGAGGCCATTAGCCGAATAGAGCGCGGCACGCTGTTTCATCTGACCGAAGACATGCTTGAGCCACAGGTGGCCGATGTCATCAAGGCGTTTTTTCATGACCGCATGACGCAAACAGTGTTAAGTGATCTTGATGAAGCGCGGGCCTTGTTCGGTCACCATTCGGCCCGCCCACTGGGTATAACAGACCTTGCTGTGGACGCGGCACAGGCGCTCGAAAAAGCCAATCGTGAGCTCGGACTCGCCTTGTCGGCATCTGAAATCGACTATTTGATTTCCGCCTATCAAAAAATGGGGCGCAACCCCACTGACGCAGAACTGATGATGTTCGCGCAAGCCAATTCAGAACACTGCCGTCACAAAATATTTAACGCCAGTTGGACGCTGGATGGCGAACCTCAGGCGCTTTCGTTGTTTTCAATGATCAGAAATACCCACGCGCAAAACCCGACGGGCGTTCTTTCTGCTTACCACGACAACTCGGCAGTTATTGCGGGTCGACGCAGTGAGCGTTTCTTTCCCGCGCCCGCCAGCGGGGAATACGGTTACCTGGATGAAGACCTGGGCATACAGATCAAGGTGGAAACACATAACCATCCGACCGCCATTTCGCCATTTCCGGGTGCCGCAACCGGCTCCGGCGGAGAAATTCGTGACGAGGCGGCAACCGGTCGCGGTGCGCGGCCAAAGGCCGGCCTGACCGGGTTTTCGGTATCCAACCTCCTGTTACCCGGTCGTCAGCATGACTGGGAGGAAAACTCCGGCAAGCCTGATCGTATCGCCAGCGCGCTGGATATCATGATAGAAGGGCCGGTGGGTGCCGCGTCTTTCAATAACGAATTTGGTCGCCCGGCGTTGACGGGTTATTTCCGCACATTTGAACAATCCATTGGCGGCCGGCTGTGGGGTTATCACAAGCCCATCATGCTGGCTGGCGGTATGGGCAATATCCGCTCTGGCCACATTGAGAAACTGCGTTTGTCTGAAGGCGCGGCGGTCATTGTTTTGGGTGGGCCGGCAATGTTGATCGGTCTGGGCGGCGGTGCGGCGTCTTCGGTTGGCAGCGGGCAGGGTAATGAAGAGCTCGATTTTGCTTCCGTGCAACGTGGTAACCCGGAGATGCAGCGGCGTTGTCAGGAAGTCATCGACCGTTGTTGCGCGCTTGGTGATACCAACCCCATCATCTCAATCCACGATGTCGGTGCCGGCGGGTTGTCCAACGCCTTGCCGGAATTACTCAACGACAGCGAACGCGGCGGCGTGCTTGAACTGCGGGAAATTCCCAGTTCGGACGGCGCCATGTCACCCATGGAAATCTGGTGCAACGAGTCGCAGGAACGGTATGTGCTCGGCATAGAGCCAGACCGGTTGGCGGAGTTCGAAGCACTTTGTCAGCGTGAACGGTGCCCCTATGCGGTGCTGGGGACCGCGACCAGCGAGCGTCAGTTGCGCTTGACCGACTCATTACTGCAGAAACCGCCGGTCGATATGCCGCTGGAAGTTCTGTTGGGCAAAACGCCTAAAATGCACCGCGACGCCACTACCGCAGTGGTTAAGCCAGAAGCGGTATCGCTCGGTCAGGCATCTTTGCAGGATGACCTTTTAAGCGTGCTTCGTTTTCCGGCCGTTGGCAGCAAATCATTTTTGATCACCATTGGCGACCGGTCGGTCGGCGGGTTGGTGGCGCGCGACCAGATGGTCGGTCCGTGGCAGGTGCCGGTGGCCGATTCAGCGGTAACGCTACACAGCTTCCACGGTTATCACGGCGAGGCCATGGCGGTAGGTGAGCGTACTCCTTTGGCGGTCGTTAACAGCCCGGCAGCGGCAAGAATGGCTGTCACCGAAGCCGTCACCAATATTGCGAGCGCGCCTATTGCCAGTCTTTCAGACGTGCGGTTGTCCGCGAACTGGATGGCGGCTGCGGGTGAACAAGGGCAAGACGCGGCATTGTACGAAGCCGTAAAAGCCGTAGGTATGGAATTATGCCCGGCCCTTGGAATTGCTATTCCGGTGGGCAAGGATTCACTGTCGCTTAAAACCGACTGGACTGACGGGCAGCAATCGCGGCATATGCTTGCGCCTGTTTCACTGGTCATCACGGCGTTTGCGCCGGTCACAGATGCGCGCCTGGCGGTCACCCCGCAGTTAAAGCGCGATGATACCTCCCGTTTACTTCTGATCGACCTGGGTCGTGGTGCTGACCGCTTGGGTGGTTCGTGTTTGGAGCAGGTGCACGGCGTCTTCAGTGATCAGGTCCCTGATCTGGAAAACGCCTCAGAACTGGCAGGCTTTTTTGCCGCCATCCAGGAGTTGATCGCAGCAGAAAAAATACTCGCCTACCATGACCGCTCTGATGGCGGTTTGATTACAACACTCTGCGAAATGGCATTTGCGGGTCGTTGCGGGCTCAAGCTGTCATTCGGTCAAGCGGCGGGTTTTGATGAACACAGTTTGCGCGCGCGCCTGTTTGCCGAAGAGCCGGGTGCGGTCATACAGGTGACCGAGTCAAACCGGCAAACTGTGCTGGCCTGTTTTGCGAAGCATGGTATTGATGCTCTGGTTGAAGATATCGGGGCGCCCGCGAGCGGTCACACATTGAGTCTGGAAGTCGGCGGTCGCAAAACCCTCGAATGCGACTTGCGTAAACTCCACCAGGCGTGGAGTGAAACCAGTTACGAAATTCAGAAGTTACGCGACCATCCGAAATGCGCGGAAGAAGAATTTAACCGTACGCTGGAATGGAACCAACCCTTTTTGAAAACGGCACTGACATTCAACCCGCATGAACAATCGGTCGCGCCGGCCGTGGTCAGCGGTAAAAAACCCGCCATCGCCATTTTGCGTGAACAGGGTGTCAACGGGCAAATTGAGATGGCCGCGGCTTTTGACGCGGTAGGCTTCAGGGCCGTTGATGTACATATGTCGGATTTACTTGAGAAGCGATCTGATTTGTCGCAGTTTCAGGGCCTGGTGGCCTGCGGCGGTTTCTCGTATGGCGACGTCCTCGGCGCCGGTCGCGGATGGGCGGCTTCCATACTGTTTCAAGCCCAGCTAAGAGACCAGTTCGCCGCGTTCTTCGAGCGTGACGACAGGTTTGCGCTTGGTGTGTGCAATGGTTGCCAGATGCTTTCCGCGCTCAAGGATATTATTCCCGGCACTGAAAGTTGGCCCGAATTTATTGCCAATCGATCTGGTCAGTTTGAAGCCCGCTTGAGTCTGGTTAAAGTGACCGATTCGGCCTCGCTGTTTTTCAAAGGCATGGCCGGCAGCCTGCTGCCTGTGGCAACCGCTCACGGCGAAGGCCGGGCGCAGTTCCAACAGCCGTCTTCATCACCAGCCACCGTGGCGCTGCAATACGTAAATGCGAGCGGCAACGCGGCGACTGAATACCCGCAAAACCCGAATGGCTCTCCGCATGGTGTTACCGGGTTGTGTAATACCGATGGCCGCGTAACCATCATGATGCCCCACCCGGAGAGAACCTTGCGCACCGTCAATTTCTCATGGGCGCCGGAAGACTGGCCGGAAGCGTCACCCTGGCAACGTATGTTTCTCAATGCCCGCCAATGGATTAACTGATGACTCAAAAAGCAGACAATAATGATCTACGGTTAACCGAGTTATTGATACTGGCATTCCTGTGGATGGTGTTCGGTTTTATGCTCTGGTATTACCTGAGCGCTTTTCACGGTACCCCGGTGCGTCTGATCGCCAGTGAAATTCTGTCGCGTTGGCTTGGCAGTGATTTTATGAACATCATTCCCAACCCGGACCGGCATTATTTGTTCCAGGTACAGACACAGATACCTTTCCAGTTTCCCGATGGCAGCCGTGAGGCGCTGGGGTTTATTGTTAACCCGCTTATCTATGGTTTTGGTTTGCCGCTTTTGTTTGGACTGGTTATGGCCTCGGGTGTTTCCTTTTTCCGAAAGCTCGGTATTTTGTTGGCCGGGTATGTGTGCATCATGTTGGTACAGGTTTGGGGCGTGGTATGGCAAACTCTAAAGATGTTGTCGTTCAATTTTGGAGCCGATGCACACCAGATGGTTATTGATGCCGGCATCTCGGATGAGTTGATCGCTTTATGCTATCAACTGGGTGTGTTGATTTTTCCACCCCTGGTACCGATTATTTTATGGGTGCTGGCCAATTGGGCGCTCATTGAGCAATTTACGGGTTGGCAAAAGAAGCCGTCGACATAAGTGTCAGGAACTACTGTCCTGTGACGGCGGTCACTGTAGTCGGCAC
>UPTN01000420.1_pt1 | contig 22633 bp, 23 predicted proteins | sample 2160111 | NCBI WGS metagenome assembly UPTN01 (sample SAMN06265058, study PRJEB28932) | marine metagenome | isolation source: Columbia River Estuary | place: USA:Columbia River Estuary, USA | collected 2014-05-05
TACGTTCGCTTGACGCCTTGAATCTGACTTTTTTGGCTCCCAATCTGCTAAGCCCAGAATAAATCAGAGGCTCCCTAGTGTCTGAAGCGTCTCTCAATCCAGTAATCGATGCTGACGTAACGACCGCCGCCCATGAACAACAGGGCGAGCAACATCACCAGGTAAGTGATGGCCCATTCAATGCCATTGTTGGACAACACAAAGTTCCCATACTGGGTCAGCCATTCGTAATTGCCATGTTGCTGGAGAATTTCTTTAGCCTCGTCCAGGCGCACCATGGCATCGGCAGCGTGAGGACTGGCGAAGGGGCTTTGCAAATCGTGCACGGCCTGCCAGCCGTTATGCCAATGCACGCCGGTAGCTGCTACCACCATGGTCACGATCAGCGGTATGCAACTCCAGCGTGTTGCCAGACCCAGCAACAGGGTCACGGCGCCGACGACTTCTGCTGAAACAGCCAGGGTTGCCATGAGCGTGGGGAAGGGCAGCCCAAGTCCCCAGTCCGAATTGCCGAACCAGGCCACCACGCTTTCAAAGCCCTGCAACTTGTTGGTGCCGGCGATCCAGAAAACCGGCGCCAGGTAAAGGCGTAGCGCCAGGGGTGCCAGCCAGTCGACGCTGCGTGTTGCATCCAGCATATCTTGCAGTCGGTTAAAGAATGAAAGCATGGGTTCCTCCAGGTTGATCCCTTCTTTTGTAGTCTCGGTTTTCTATTCCGGGTTTTATATTTGGGAGTACTGTCGTCAGGCGTTGCGGGTACCGAGAATGACTTGGCTGTCGCGCAATCGGGTGAGAATTTTTTCACCGGCCGTAATGGTCGAGACTGAATCCTGCTCGCCAAGTTCAGCTGCTATTTTTTTCAGTATCTCTTTGCCAGTGAACTGATCTTCTTCCATCAGTTCGAGCAGCCTGGCGGTGACCGGATTGATTTCGGTGAAATTCACCTTGTCATTGTCATCACGGTTTATCAGCAGGTGCACCGGTTGCTCTTCAGGTTCGGTGGGTTGGTAGTCCACTGAGATTCTGTGCACGGCAAAGTGATATCCCAATCGCCATGCCAGCGGGGAAAGCACCGGGATTTCTTCAAGCAGATCGCCGGATGGATTCACGCCTGAAAGATCTTCCAGGTCGTCTTCCAGGGTCATGGCCAGTTCCACCCACTCGTAATGGGCCAGTTCGAACAAGTAGGGCGGGTCATCGTTGTTGGATGCTCTTGCTTGTTGCAGGTAGGCCAGGAATTCTTCCGATACCTGGTGAAAGTAGGGGGTGTGGCAACGGTGTTCAATCATGAAATCCCGGATCAAACCTTCCCATGCTGATTGGCCGATGACTTTGTTCAGTACCGGGAAGGTTCCGGACAACAGGCTGGAGAGATTGTTGAAAAACAAGTCCCGGTAGATCGCCATGCGACGGTCTTCTATGTCGGCCGGTGGGGGCGTGTTCTGTGGATTTCGTATGTGGGCAGCGAAATCAAATTGTAGATCCTGGAAGCGTTTGCGATCACTCACGAGAGGCGCTTCCTTCAGATCCGGCCCACTTTTCCTGCAGGGCGTGTATCTGGTCTACCTCTTGGAGCAGTTGCGGCAGGGGCGGGATGTTGAAGTCTCTTTCCAGCAGGGTGGGGACGATGCCGAAATGCCGGTACGCTTGTTCCAGCAGGGCCCAGACCGGGTCGCAGACATCCGAACCATGGGTGTCCACCCGCAGGTCTTCGGCCTCCACGTAGTGGCCTGCCACGTGGAAATAGCGGACTCGTTCCGCGGGCAGGCCCGTCAAAAATTCCATGGGGTCGTATCCGTGATTAATGCTGTTAACGTAGATGTTGTTCACGTCCAGCAGTAAATCGCAGTCCGCCCGCAGCAGTACCTCGTTAACGAACTCAAGCTCGCTCATCTCTTTGCCGGGGGCTGCGTAGTAGGAAACATTTTCCACCGCAATGCGTTGCCCCAGCATGTCCTGTACCCGGCGGATCCGTGCGGCCACATAGTCCGCTGCTTCGGTGGTGAAGGGGATGGGCATCAAGTCGTACAGGTGACCGTCGTCGCCGCAATAGCTCAGGTGTTCCGTATACAAGCGAATGTCATGTGCCTGGATGAAGGCCTTCACTTGCTGAATGAAGTTGGTATCCAGGGGGGCGGGGCCTCCCAGGGACATGGATAAGCCGTGAACCACGAATGGGTAGCGCTCGGTGAAATAGCGGAACTTCCGGCCCAGTGCACCGCCCACGCCTATCCAGTTCTCCGGCGCCACCTCCATGAAATCTACCTGGGACGGAGGATTTTCCTTGAGCACATCCATGATCCCGCGCCGCAAACCCAGGCCTGCGCCGGTCACCGGGTATTGCCTGTTTGCGAGGGATTGGGTCATGTGCGTGGCTCGGCGTTGGGGGGACGTTACAATTTTTCTATTATTTTGATCAGACCGCGCTTCTCGGCGGTGGTTCCGATATTTGTCTTACGCTACGGCAGTTTGCGCTGTATGGACAGCAGGTATTCCTGTTCATCTGTCTCGGTGCCGTTGCGATGGGCTTTCCACAATGACTCTGCCAGGCACTCCAGCAGGCTGTGCTCGGCGTCATGCTCGGTGTCTGCGGCCGCGGCGATGCGTGCGTATGCTGCCTTGATTCCCATTGGCCTGTCGGTGCTGACCTGGTCGCGAATTGCCAGGTGCAGCCCCATATGCAGGAAGGGGTTGGACTGGCCAAGCTCCGGGGGAAAGTCCTGGCTCAAGGCGGCATCGGGATTGTCCAGGATCCCATGGTATTCCGGGTGGGCCTGGACCACGGCGGCAATCTGCGCTTGCAACGGCTCAAGGGGTTGGCCCTGGCGGAATCGATTCCATGCATCCAGGTACATCTGACGTAGTTGATTGCGATCAGGATTAAAAAGCATGTAACAGGCGCCTTGGAAATTTGCGAAGGACCATTCTAACCGGGTGGAGGCCGCCGGGTCAGGCCGGGGTCTTTTTTCGATATTCGCACAGGTCGGCAATGCCGCAGCGGGGACAATCGGGTTTGCGGGCCTTGCACACATAGCGTCCGTGAAGGATAAGCCAGTGGTGGGCATCCAGTTTGAATTCGTCCGGCACCAGTCGCAGCAGTCGCTTTTCCACCTCGACAACGGTCTTTCCCGGCGCAATGCCAGTGCGGTTGCTGACCCGGAAAATATGCGTATCCACCGCGATGGTCGGCTTGCCAAAGGCGGTGTTCAAAATCACATTGGCGGTTTTTCTACCTACCCCTGGCAGCGCTTCCAGATCCTCCCTGTTCTGAGGAACCACGCTGTCATGTTTCTGGACCAGGATATGGCAGGTCTTGATGACGTTTTGCGCCTTGGTGTTAAACAGGCCGATAGTCTTGATGTAGCGCTTCAGCCCGTCCAGACCCAGCGCCAGTATGGCCTCGGGTGTATTGGCCACGGGATAGAGTTTGTCAGTCGCCTTGTTCACGCCCACGTCAGTGGCCTGGGCAGACAGGATGACTGCGATCAGCAGTTCGAAAGGGGAACTGTAGTTAAGTTCTGTGGTGGGTTTGGGATTGGCTGTGCGCCAACGGCTGAATATTTCGATGCGCTTGTCGCGATTCATAAGACGCTGGGTGGTCAGGAAGGCGTTGCAACAGGCAGCGCTTCGGCAGGTTTGGCTGCCCGCCGGGCAAGACGCGCATCGATGACATTTTTTGCCGCGATCATCAGACCCAGCCCGATGAATGCGCCGGGCGGGAGCAGGGCGATCAGCAGTCCATGGCGATCGGCGCCAAACTGCAGGGTCCAGTCCCTGGCCATGGGGCCGAACAAGGTGTGTGCCTGGTCGAACAAGGTTCCCTGGCCGATAATTTCACGGCCGGCACCCAGGATGACCAGCACTGCAGTAAAGCCGAGTCCCATCATCAGACCGTCCACGGCTGCGGCCGGTACCGGGTTGCGCGAGGCGAAGGCCTCGGCCCTGCCGATGATGGCGCAGTTGGTCACGATCAGCGGAATGAAAATTCCCAGTACCCGGTACAACTGGTGGAACCAGGCGTTCATGGCCAGGTCCACCGCCGTCACCAGCGAGGCGATGACCAGCACAAACACCGGTATGCGGATTTCCCTGGGAACCCAGGCCTGGATCATGGAGATCACTGTGCTGGAACCCACCAGTACCATGGTGGTGGCCAGGCCCAGTCCCAGGCCGTTGGTCAGGCTGTTACTGACCGCCAGCAAGGGGCAAAGTCCCAACAGCTGCACCAGTCCGACGTTGTTACGCCAGAGGCCGTCGCGGCTAATTTCGCGGTAGCTTGTTTGCATGGTCCTGGGTTCCAGTTTTCTCGTCAGGCTGGGAGAACAATTCGTCTTTGTGTTCGGCGAAGTATACCAAAGTGTTTTTGACGGCCTTGATTACCGACCGTGGGGTGATGGTCGCGCCGGTGAACTGGTCGAATTCGCCACCATCTCGTTTGACCTGCCAGCCGTCCATGTCCGGGCGGCCCAGCCCACGGCCATCAAATCCCATCACCCAGTCCGAACGCTCGATCTCGATGCCGTCACCCAGTCCGGGTGTTTCCCGGTGGCTGGTGACGCGCACTCCGGCCAGGCTGCCGTCGGTATTTACGCCAACCAACAGGTGTATGGCGCCGTTGTATCCATCCGGTGCGGTCGAGGCGATGATCGCCGCCACGGGCTTTCCTCCCTTGCGGGCTCGATACACCTGCACCGGGTCCTTGCTGCCCAGCAGTTCCCGGTTGTGGACCATCAGCAAGTCGTTAAACAGATCGTTGTCGTAGCGTTGTTCGTCGACAATCTGGTTAAGGCTGCGCAGGGTAAATTCCCGTTCGTTCTGGGCAATGCGTTCATAAGTGCTGGAATAGGTCAGTGCCAGCAGGCTGCCGCCGGCCAGGGCGAACGCCGCCAGTAATATTCCGGCCTTTGCCGAGTGTTTCCAGATTGGCCCGCCGGGATTACTGCTCATTGCCGTACACCCGGGGTCGTGTGAAATGATCGATCAGGGGGGCTGCTGCGTTCATCAGCAAGACGCCAAAGGCGATGCCGTCGGGATAGCCTCCCCACTTGCGAACCACGAAGGTAATCACACCCACGCCCAGTCCGTATATCAGTCTTCCCCGGGGGGAGGTGGCTGCCGAGACAGGATCGGTGGCGATGTAAAAGGCACCCAGCAAGGTCGCACCGCTGAACAGGTGCAGGCCTGGTGAGCCGTTACTGCCGGGATCGACCACGTAGGCCAGGGTGGCGGGAATCAGGACGCCCAGGATGACGGCTACCGGTATGTGCCAGCGGATGACGTTCTTATAAATCATCCAGGCGCCGCCCAGGGCGATAAAGTTGCCTACCCATTCATACCCGCGCCCGGCGAAATCTCCGAACATCACGTGGGATTTTATTTCCGGCATGGTGGTTAGCCTGGCCAGTTCTGTTTTTACGTAGTCCAGGGGAGTGGCCATGGTGACCGCATCCCACTGCAGACCACCGCCAAATTGCCCGGTAAATGTGGCCCACACGGTTTGCAGGGCGTCGGGACCATTGCTGGCCAACGTGGTAATCGGTAGCCAGCGGGTCATTTCCTGGGGGAAGGAGATCAGTACCAGCACATAGCCGGCCATGGCTGGGTTAAACGGATTGTGGCCGAGCCCGCCATACAGGTGTTTTGCGAAAACCACCGCGAAGATCATGCCGGTTGCAGTGATCCACCAGGGAGTGGCCGGCGGCAGGCACCAGGCGAACAACACCGCTGTGACCAGTACGCTGCCATCGCCAAGGTAAGGCCTCAGAGGGCGTTTTCGGAGGTTCAGGACCGCTGCCTCGGCCAGTATTCCAACAATGCTGGCGACCAGTATGTTCAACAACAGTCCCGGGCCGAAGAACCAGGTGTAGGCCGCGGCAGCCGGCGCCAGTGAGAGCAGCAGACGAGTCATCATCTGGCTGACGGAGTTTTTCGGTTGCAGGTAGGGTGCGCCCGAGGTATCGAAGCGTTTCATTGTGTTTCGCCTCCCTCGTCAGCATCGGTTTGTTTCGCCTTGCTGCGGGCAAGAATGGCGTCTATCTCACCCTTGATAGCCTTGGGGGCCTTTTCCTGGGAGGCTCTTTTCTTGCGCTTCTCTTCCAGGCGTTGCTTGCGTCGCGCGGCCTCGGAATCCAGGCGTTCTTTACGATCTTCGAAGCGCTGCCGCGCAATGTCGGACTGTACGCGCCGGGCGTCCAACAACCGGACCTGGGACTTGGCGAAGCGATAATACTGGCTCAAGGGGATATGGCTGGGGCAGACAAAGTCGCAGCAGCCACATTCGATACAGGCGGAGAGATTGAGCTCGTCGGCCCCGGCAAGGTCATTGCCGCGAATATGCCAATACAGTTCCTGGGGCTGGAGTTGCGAGGGGCATGCTTGCTCGCATTCGCCGCAACGTATGCAGGGCATCTGGTCGCCCGTGGCGCGCACCTCGTCTTCCTGTAATACCAGCATGCAGTTGGTTGCCTTGACCACCGGTACCTCATCACTGGGCAGTGCAATACCCATCATGGGCCCACCCATGATCAGCCTGGATGCCTTGGGGCTGTAGCCGCCCGCTGATTCGGCCAGCGCTCCCAGGGGAGTGCCGAGCATGGTCAGGTAATTGCCGGGTTCTGCGATACCGCTACCGGTTACCGTGGTGATGCGTGAGACCAGGGGGTGGCCATCCTTTACCGCACGGTAGATTGCCGCCAGGGTGGCCACGTTCTGGCACAGGTAGCCGATGTCGATGGGCAGTTTGCCGGCGGGTACTTCCTTGCCGCTGAGAACCTGGATCAATTGGCGCTCACCGCCAGCGGGGTAGATGGTAAAAATCTTTTCCAGTTGAAAGCGTGGATCACCCAGTCGATCGATAGCGGCCGACATGCTTTCCAGGGCCTTAAGCTTGTCCCGTTCGATGGCGACCAGTGCGCGTTGAGCGCCCAGTGCATCCAGTACGATTTTCGCACCCAGCAAAATCTGGTCTGCCTGCTCTCGCATCAGCATGTCGTCGCAGGTGATGTAGGGCTCGCACTCGGCGCCGTTAATCACCAGGGTGATTCCGGTGGAGGCAGCTGCCCCGGCCAACTTGGTGGCCGTGGGGAAGGTGGCGCCACCGAGTCCGGCAATTCCCGCGTCGCTCACTCGAGTGAGCAGGCTGGGCAAATCCAGATGGTCTGGATCCATAGCCGGAAGGAATTTGCCGAATTCATTTTTACCGTCGGGTTGCAGTACCAGGCAGTCGCCCATCAGGCCGCTGGGATGGGGGATGGGCAAGCGTTGAACACCCAGCACTGTAGCTGAGGTTGGTGCATGCAGACTGCAGGAGACCTCGCCATCGGGCCTGGCAATTTCCTGGTGCCCGAGTACCCGGTCTCCTGCGTTGACCACCGGCACCGCTGCCCGACCGGCATGTTGGGTCAATGGCAGGATTAGTTGTGCCGGGACGGCGGCGGTCTTCAGTGTGCCGCTGGTCGATTCCAGCTTGTGGCCGTTAAGTGCCAGGCCGCCGTGAAAGCTTTTAGCGCGTGGTGATTTATTCATCATCTCAGGCCGCGCTCTTGCTGCTGGGCTCTGCCGGGGATGGCTTTGGCCAGCTCCATGCAGCCAGTCCGGTCTTTACGACCACCATGTCTATGCAGTCCACCGGGCATGGCTCCAGGCACAGGTCACAACCGGTGCATTCACTGGCGATGACCGTATGCATTTGTTTTGGACCACCGACGATGGCATCTACCGGGCAGGCCTGGATGCACAGGGTGCAGCCAATACAGGTGTCCTCGTCGATCACCGCCACGGTGGTGGGTTTTTCTTCACCATTTTCCGGGTTTAGCGGCTTGGCTTCCCGGCTGAGCAAGTCTGCCAGGGCGCGAATGGTTGGTTCACCTCCGGGAGGACACTGGTTGATGTCCGCCTGGCCGTCGACGATTGCCTCGGCATAGGGTCGGCAACCGGCGAAGGAGCACTGGCCGCACTGAGTCTGGGGAAGCAGTGCATCCACCTGGTCCACTACCGGATCACCCTCGATGCGAAAACGCTGGGCGGCAAAGCCCAGTGCCAGGCCGAAGGCCAGGGCGAGTGATGTCAGAAGCAGTACCGCGACCATGATGCTACGCCAGGCCCGCGAAGCCGAGGAATGCCATGGACATCAGACCTGCGGTGATCATGGCGATGGCTGCTCCCTGGAAGGGCTCGGGCACATCGGCCATGGCCATGCGCTCACGCATGGCGGCGAACAGGGCCAGTACAAGCGAGAATCCGGTGGCGGCGCCAAAGCCATACACCAGGGACTCGACAAAGGAATGTGACTCCTGCACGTTGAGTAGCGCAACGCCCAGCACGGCGCAATTTGTCGTGATCAGTGGAAGGTAAATACCCAGCACCTGGTAGAGCAGGGGGCTTACTTTCTGCACCATCATTTCGGTGAACTGCACCACTGCGGCAATCACCAGGATGAAGGCGATGGTGCGCAGGTATTCCAGGTCAAGGGGGGCCAGCAGGTAGGTGTCCACCAGGTAGCTGCAGGCCGCCGACACCGTCAGGACAAAGGTGGTTGCGGCAGCCATACCCAGCGCGCTTTCCAGTTTTCTGGAAACACCCATGAACGGGCACAGGCCAAGAAACTTCACCAGGACGAAGTTATTGACCAGTACCGTACTCAGGATGATGAGCGCCAGTTCTTTCATCAGCAGGTGCTACTTGATCCGCATGCCGGGCTCGGCACCTTCGTCGGGTGACAGGATAAAGATATCCGCGCCACCGGGGCCTGCGGCGAGCACCATACCTTCGGAAAGGCCGAAGCGCATCTTGCGAGGCTTGAGATTTGCGACCATGACTGTCAGTCGGCCAATGAGTGTCTCGGGGTCGTAGGCGGCCTTGATGCCGGCAAACACATTACGTGTCTCGCCCCCGATATCCAGGGTTAACTGCAGCAGCTTTTCTGCGCCTTCAACCTGTTGTGCATTGACGATGCGCGCAACCCTCAGGTCTACACTGGCGAATGTATTGATATCGATTTCGTCGGCGATGGGGTCCATGGGTGTTGTTTTCTCCGAGGTCTTCAGGTCTTCGCGCGAGGCTTCCACCATGGCGTTCACAGACTGGGGGTCTACTCGAACGGCCAGCGGTTTGAATGTTTCGATCTTGGTTCCAAGCAGGGGCGACGAAACGCTGTCCCAGTTCATATCGCCGGTGGCCAGGAACTCTTCCGCACGCTGGGCAATGCCTGGCAGTACCGGTTTGAGGAATCCCATCAGCACCCGGAACATGTTCAGCCCCTGGGTGCACACGGCCTGTACCGCGTGCAGCTGTTCGGGATCTTTCGCCATGACCCAGGGCTTGTGAGTGTCTATGAACTGATTTGCCTTGTCTGCCAGCGCCATGATCTCGCGCATGGCCCTGGCGAATTCGCGCGACTCGTAGGCCTGGGCAATGCCTTCGCTGGCCTGGGTGAATTCTGCAAACAACGCGGGGTCCATGAGCTCATCAGATAGCTGGCCGTCAAAACGCTTGCTGATGAAGCCGGCGCAACGACTGGCAATGTTTACCAGCTTGCCCACCAGGTCGGAATTTACCCTGGCGGTGAAATCTTCCAGGTTCAGGTCAATGTCGTCGATGCCCGCGCCCAGCTTGCTGGCGTAGTAATAACGCAGGTATTCCGGATCCAGGTGATCCAGGTAGGTACGGGCGGTGATGAAAGTGCCCCGGGACTTGGACATTTTCTGGCCGTTCACGGTCAGGAAGCCATGAGCGAAAACGGCAGTCGGGGTGCGATAGTTCGCGCCGGTGAGTACCGCAGGCCAGAACAACGAATGGAAGTAGACGATGTCCTTGCCAATGAAATGATACAGCTCGGCTTTGCTGTCCCTGCCCCAGAATTCATCGAAGTCCAGGTCGTCGCGACGTTTGCACAGGTTCAGGAAACTGGCCTGGTAGCCAACCGGTGCGTCCAGCCAGACGTAAAAGTACTTGCCGGGCTGGTCAGGTATTTCAAAGCCAAAGTAGGGAGCATCGCGGCTGATGTCCCAGTCCTTCAGGCCTGCGTCAAACCACTCTTCCAGCTTGCGTGAAACGCTTTCGTGCAGCCGGCCCGAAGAAACCCACTCCCTGAGCATTTCTTCGAAATCTCCAAGGCGGAAAAAGAAGTGCTCGGATTCGCGTTCTGAGGGGGGCGTGCCGGAGAGCACGGACACCGGGTTTTTCAGATCGCCGGGAGAGTAGGTGGCACCACAGGACTCGCAGCTGTCGCCATACTGGTCAGCTGCTCCGCAACGCGGGCATTCGCCACGCACAAAGCGGTCGGGCAGGAACATGTTCTCCTGCTCGTCAAAGGCCTGCTTGATGACCTCGCTGCGAATATGGCCCGCGTCCCGAAGGCGCAGGTACATTGTCTCCACCAGTTCACGATTTTCTTGGGAATGGGTGCTGTGGAAATTATCGAAGTCCACCAGGAAATCCGAAAAGTCCTTGCTCATTACCTCGCCGACCCGGGCGATCAGATCCTCGGGGGCAATGCCTTCCTTTTGGGCCCGAAGCATGATGGGAGTGCCGTGGGTATCGGTAGCGCAAACGAAGATGCAGCGATGACCGCGCATCTTCTGGAAGCGCACCCAGATGTCTGTCTGGAGATACTCCACCATATGACCTAGATGGAGGTCCCCATTAGCGTAGGGCAGGGCGCTGGTGACAAGGATATTTCTTTCGTGTTCGCTCATGAGCTGGACCCGCGGGGTCTGTGTGGTTGACCAAACCCCCAATTATGCCATAGCCAGTGCAGCAACTGGTCACGAAAGATGGCGTTTGATCGGCCGGAATTCACCGACCGGAGCCCCTAGCTGCCGTAGAGCCCGGTGCCTTTGAGTTCCTCGAACTTCAGCTTCTTGATGGCTTTTTGGTAGGCCTCGTCACCGGTGATCTTCCGTTGCTTGTAGAGCTGCGTCAGTGCCCCGTCCATGGTCTGCATCCCGGATGAAATTCCGCTTTGGATGGTATTTTCCAGCTGGTCCAGTTTTCCTTGCCGGATCAGGTTGGAGACCGCCGAGGTGTTCACCATGATTTCCAGGGCCGCCACGCGTCCCTTTTTGTCGGCAGTGGGTATGAGCTGCTGTGAGATGACCGCGCGCAGCGAGGTGGCCAGCATGGTCCGAATCGGGCCTTGCTTGTCGCTGGGGAAGGCGTTCACGATACGGTCCACAGTGGGTGCGGCGCCGTTGGTGTGCAAGGTGCCCATGACCAGGATGCCCATCTCGGCCGCGGTAACGGCAATTGACATGGTCTCCAGGTCGCGTAGCTCGCCCACCAGGATGACATCAGGATCCTCACGCAATGCGGAATGCAGGGCAGCGGCGAATGAGCTTGTATGCACGCCCACTTCACGTTGGCTGATCAGGCAGCTGCGACGTGGGTGTATGAATTCGATAGGGTCCTCAATGGTGATGATGTGCCCCTTCATCCGACGATTAATCGCATCAACCATTGCAGCCAGGGTGGTGGATTTACCAGAGCCGGTTTTTCCGGTAACCAGTATCAAGCCGTTCTTGTGCTTGCACAGGCTGTAAATCACGCTGGGCATGTTGAGTTCTTGAAGGGTCTTGGCTGCAGAGGGGATCGCCCTGAATATTCCGCCCAGACCATTCAGATGACGCATTACGTTCACCCTGAATCGTCCAATGCCCTCGATTTCATGGGCAAAATCGGCGCCATCGTGGTCGTCCAGTGCCTTGCGCGCAGTGGCCGACAGGATTTCTTCCAGCATTTCTTTCGCCATCGCTGGCTGAAGCACGTCATTTTCCAGAGGTTTCAGATCGCCATTAACCCGAATCCGGGGTGGATCGCCCGCAAGGAAGTGCAAATCTGAACCGCCGTTCTCGACCAGGCGCTTGAGGTATGAGTCTATTGCTGCCACGTGTTCTCTCCTATGCCCGCTCAGGAATCAGCCAGGTCGATCTTGGGAAGAATTGATGTGTCAGTAACAAAGCGCTGGAACTGCTTTTTGTCCACTGCATAATTGTAGGCATCATCCGGGTCGATCTCCTTGGCCTGGATTGCCAGCAGCAAGGCCTGATCCAGTAACTGCATTCCTTTATCACGGCCGGTCTGCAATTGAGCAGGAATCTGGTGGGTTTGATCAGTCATGATTAGCTTGGCGATGGCCTTGGTCATCACCAGGGATTCAACGATAGCTTTGCGACCACGGCCGTCCGGGGTGCGAATCAGGAACTGTGACAGCACCGCAATCAGGCTTTGTGACAGGAAGCTCTTGGTTTGCTCTCTCTCGTCGGAGGGCAAGGCGTCCACGACCCTGTCCAGGGTTTTAACCGCACTGGTGGTATGCAGCGTTCCCAGGACCAGGTGTCCGGTTTCCGCTGCGGTCATGGCCATCGAAATGGTTTCTTCGTCACGCAGTTCGCCTACCAGGATAACGTCGGGGTCCTCACGCATGGCGGCGCGCACGCCTTCTGCGAAGCTGGGTACATGAGTACCAACTTCGCGCTGGATTACCTGGGATTTCTTGCTTCGATGCACAAATTCGATGGGGTCTTCGAGACTGATGATATTGACCGCGCGATTGGTGTTGATGAAATCAATCATCGAGGCCAGGGTTGTGGATTTGCCGGTACCGGTGGAGCCGGTGACCAGCACCATGCCCTGATGGTAGTCACATAATTTCGGCACAATCTCGGGCAGTCCAAGCTTTTCCAGAAGAGGGATGTCGCCAGGAATGTTTCGGAAGGTAGCTCCCAGGCCAGTTTCCTTGCGGTAGATGTTTGCCCTGAAACGGCCGCCGTCTTCGGAGACGTAGGAGAAATCCAGGTCCTGTCCGCCGTCGAACCATTCCTTCTGCTTGGGCGTCAGGACTTCGTAGATATAGGTTTCCAGTTCCGAATCACTCAAGTCGCGGAACTTGATTGGCATGAGTTCGCCGAACATTCGAAGCATTGGGGGAATGCCCACGGCCAGATGAACATCTGAACAGCCCTGGGCCATGCCGAGTTTGAGGAATGAGTCTAGTCTAGCCATTTGTCACCCTGTGCCGTACCTGGCACCGGAGTGATAACCAGGAACGGCTATTTAAATTTTTCTACCGCCTTCTTGAACTCGTCCATGGAGGCGTATCTCTTGCTCCGATCTACCTGCATGGCTTTTGAAACTGCAGCATCCAGTTCTTCTGGAATTTCAGCGTTCAACTGCCTTACCGTCTGGGCCTTGCCCTGGACATGCTGGTACATGACCGACATGTGGTCGCCCTTGGTATACGGAGGTATTCCCGTAAGCATTTCGTACAATATCACGCCAACACTGTAAATGTCGGCCTTCTCATCGACCTTTTTACCAAGGATTTGTTCCGGTGCCATGTACTTTGGCGAGCCAATGACATAACCGGTTTTGGTGAGCTGGGTGTCTCCGCTTGAGCGTGCCGCGGCAACACCAAAATCCACGATCTTCAGCAAGCCTTCATCATTAATCAAAATGTTTGCGGGCTTCAAGTCGCGATGCACGATGCCCGCCTGGTGAGCCACCGTCATTCCGGTGGCGATATCCATGGCGAAGCCCACGGCCTTGCCGATTGGCAACGGCTTTCCGTCAGTTTCCTGGCCCAGGGTGTGGGAGGGGAAGTATTCCATGGAGATGGCGTAATGGCCGCCCAGGTGCAAGAAGTCATAGATTCGAATGACGTTCTTGTGAGTGATCTTTCGTGAATAACGCAATTCGTGCACGAAGCGCTGCAGCATTTCCTCGTCTGAAGAAACGTTGGGGTTCAAGAACTTCAGGATAAGCTGTTCGTCCACCACTGTATCTTCCATCAGCAACACGGTGCCGAAAGCGCCCTTGCCGATCTTCTGCAGATACTTGTAACGCCCTTCGATTATATCGCCGGGGTTGAGGGTGGAAATATCCAGGCTGGGTGCTTTCTGCCTCTCCATCACTTCCTGGATATCCTTGCTGTCCATCAGCAAGGTCTTGGCCGGTTCCACGAATTTTTCCGCGTCTTCCCTGGCTGCAATAGCGGTGGGCGAGAAGCGGTCATCCAGGTTCGAAATGGCCGAGGACACAGCCTTGTTTACCGAGCTGTCCTGTCCGGTGCTCAAACTGGCCAGGTTTGCCCTGATGGTATCTGCCTGGGATTCCTCTGACAGGGACGAGAGGGCCTTGACCGCCTCGATTTTGATTTCTCTTTCCGGGCTGGCCAGTAATTTCATCAGCTCATCGACGGCGCCGTGATCTCCCAACTTGGTCAGTGCCCTGATTCCCGCGGGAATTGAGCGCGGATCTCCGGTAAGCATTTTTCTCAGTGCCGGAATCGCCTTTTTGTTGCCAATTTCAGCCAAGGCATCCGCGGAGCGCTCTTTCACCCACCAGTCCTTGTCCTCAGTGGCGCTGATCAAGTGATTAACAGCCCTTTCATCTTTGGTGGAGTTGAGGATTTCCACGGCCGAGCGCCGGATTTCCTCATCCTCGTCCTGGACCAGGACCAGTACAGCTTCCACGACCTTTTGTCCGCCAATCTTGGCCAGTGCGTCTCCGGCCCGGGAGCGAACCCACCAGTCCTCGTCCTTGATAGCGTCCAGCAGGTACTTGATGGAATCCACGTCGCCAAGTTCGTTGAGAACCTCGACCGCTGCGCGTCTCGCGTACTCCGATTCGTCCTTCAGAACTTCAACCAGGTACTTGACTGTATCCGGGTGGCGCTGGGCGATGATTACGTCTACGGCCTTGTCCTGTACGTCCAGTTCCGGGTCCTGCAACAGGACGCAAAGTGTCTGGATATTGACGTTGCCGGATATTTTTTCCAACGCGCTCAGGGCGGCGTGCTTTACCAGTTTGTTGCGATTGCCCAGTTGCTTCTCCAGGGCCCGGTGCACTGGAGGAATGTTGAATTTGGCCAGGATGGACATCAGGTGCACTCGCACCAGGGTATCTTTGCCTTCAAGCCGGTTTATCAACTCGGGGACCATGGCCTCATCAGCCATTTCCCCGATGATCTTGAACAGTGCCGCTTTATCCTGTGGTTCAAGTTCATAAACAATCGTGAGCAATTCCCGCATATTCAGCCGGCTTTTATGGGCTGACAGAATTGCAATGACGCCGCCCTTGTTCATCTCAGGGGCAGCGAGCAGAGGCAGCAACTTGTTGGGGTCATAGCGCTTGTTACTGCTCATGGCCCAGGCGAGGCCAGAAATAATGCGCTGATTTGAGCTTTTCAGTCCCTCTACGAACAGGTTCAAGGTCTTGGTGTCCAGCACCTTGGATAGAACCTCGACAATCAGTACGGTTTCTTTCTTGTTGCTGTGCTCCAGAGCGGCGATCAGCTTGGGCACCGACGCGCCACCGATCTTGGCCAAGGCCTCAACAGCCTTTTCGCTCTGCGCAGAATCCTTGTCCGCGCTTTCGATCAGCTGGGCAATGAGCTTGTCAGCTCTTAATGATCCAAACATTTTCAACATAAGTAGTCGCGTGACCCCGGGGATTCCCAACAGCTAAAGTCTCCGACGTGATCGCCGGGTTCACTGAAAATGTCTGGACGTGGTTTACACATCACACAGTATGTCCTTAACAAGCTTCATCTGATTGGTTCTCTGACCCGGGACGTCCCTGTTTCACCGGGTGGTATGCATGGCTTGGGCACTTCACCCTCCCGGACATACCTCGCCGAATTATGCCATACCCACCAAACTCTTATAAGTCGAACGAGTCTGAATTTGGTGACCAAGTTTACCCTTCCGTGGGGTTGGGGCAAGGGACCTGGTGGATTGAATAGTGAGGATTTCTCTGTTTCGGGTACAATCTTGTGCTTTCGGGCATTCTGACTTGGCGCAGTAAGGATTGATGGTATCTCTATGGAGCAAGACGTAGATAAGCAGGTTAAAGAGGCGATTGCCGCAATTCAGGATCCCTATGCGGGCAAAAGCCTGGGCGAATTGAAATGGGTGAAGTCGACGGCGGTGGAGCGGGGTGTTGCCTCGGTTCACATTGAACTTGGTTATCCGGCCGCAGGTGCCAGGGAACAGTTCGAACAGTTGGCCAAAGAGGCCGTGGAGTCTCTGGAAGGCGTGAAAGAGGTGAAGGTGGAGATCTCCTGGAAGATCCTTTCCCATGCCGTGCAGCGCAATCTCAAGCCGATCAAGTCCATCAAGAACATCATCGCTGTTGCCTCGGGCAAGGGAGGCGTGGGCAAGTCCACTACCTCGGTGAACCTGGCCCTGGCGTTGATCGCCGAGGGCGCCACAGTGGGTTTGCTGGACGCAGATATTTATGGCCCCTCCCAGCCGCGAATGCTGGGTTTGTCCGGTCGTCGTCCTGAAACTCCGGATGGAAAGTCGATTGATCCCCTGGAAGCCTATGGTCTGGAATGTATGTCCATCGGCTTCATGATCGATGACGAAGAGCCAATGATTTGGCGGGGTCCCATGGTGACATCGGCTCTGAACCAGCTGATCGGCGACACTAACTGGAGCGAACTGGATTACCTGGTGGTGGACATGCCCCCGGGTACTGGAGACATCGCCCTGACCCTGTCACAGCAAGTGCCTGTGAGCGGTGCGGTCATTGTTACCACGCCCCAGGATATCGCCTTGCTGGATGCCCGTAAGGGTCTGAAAATGTTTGAGAAAGTTTCCGTTCCCGTGTTGGGTGTGGTGGAAAATATGAGCACCCATATCTGCAGCAACTGTGGCAATGAGGAACATATTTTTGGTACCGGTGGCGGCGCATCGATGGCCGAGCAATACAGTGTGCCCCTGCTGGGTTCGCTTCCCCTGGATATTCGTATCCGTGAGGAAGCTGACTCAGGTCATCCCACGGTCATTGCCGACCCGGAAGGACCGTTGGCGTTGCGCTATCGCGAGATCGCCCGCAGCGCGGTGGCAAAACTGGCTGCACAAGGACGCGACTACAGTCGCCTCTTCCCTAAAATCTCCATCGAAAACAGTTGATTACATGAGCATTAAATCAGATAAATGGATCCGTCGGATGGCTGGCAGCCAGGGAATGATTGAACCCTTTGAGCCAGGTCAGATAAGGGCAAACGAGAAAGGAAAAATCGTCTCCTACGGCACCTCAAGCTACGGCTATGACGTGCGCTGTGCTGGCGAATTCAAGATCTTCACCAATATCAATTCCGCGGTGGTGGATCCAAAGAATTTTGACGCCAACAGTTTCGTGGACGTCAATGCGGATGTCTGCATCATTCCGCCGAATTCCTTCGCCCTGGCCCGCACCGTGGAGTACTTCCGGATTCCCCGTAACGTGCTGACTATCTGCCTTGGAAAATCCACCTATGCGCGTTGCGGGATCATCGTGAACGTAACCCCGCTGGAACCCGAGTGGGAAGGTCACGTGACCCTGGAATTCTCGAACACCACACCGCTGCCGGCGAAGATCTATGCCAACGAGGGCGTCGCCCAGATGCTGTTCTTTGAATCGGATGAGGTCTGCGAGACCTCGTACAAGGACCGGGGCGGCAAATACCAGGGACAGATCGGGGTAACCTTGCCCCAGACCTGAGTCGACGAGACCCAGGTTAATATCCTCGGCCAAGAGGAGCGCTTCGGCTTAGTCGGTTTTCGCCTGAGCAGCGTTTGAGGCCGGTTGCTCACAGGCCACGACCGGGCCGTATCCATTTCGGGCCAGGCTGTTGATGGTCATGGTGGCCTGGGTTTTCCCCCTGCGCTTGTACTGGATTTTTACCGGCAGGTAATCCAGTTCGGGAGCAACCCACACTTTGCGAGTGCGGATGTCAGTCTCAAGGCCTTCCTGCAAAACCAGTGTAGAGACCTTGCCCACCTTGGTCTCCAGTTCTTCTTCACCGACCGCCTTGAACGGGTAGGTCTTGATCTTGGTCCTGTCCAGGGCGGTATAGGTGCCCAGGGTCAGTCCCTGTTGCATATCCAGCATGACTGCCAATGACAAAATCTGGGGGTCCACGGTGCCTGGGGGCAGGTCGAAGTTCAACGTTTCGCCCTGGTAGTTCACTGTGGCTTTGTGATTGTCGGCGTCGAATGCGGTGAACACATCCTCGTCCAGTTTTTCCGAGCCATCATCCCGCTGGTTCTCCACCGGGACAATGCCGCGACAATCCAGCTTGAATCGGCCCTGATCGTTGGCGATGCCTGGAAATTTCAACGTTGCCAGGCCATTGGCCTCAACTCTCGTTTGGTAGGCGTACTCAGCGGTCTCATCATTCCAGCCGATGGTCGTGTCGGTGTCTGCGGTAAAAGTCAGAATGCCGAAGCGGTAGCTGGCGGTGTAAGAAACCGAATACAGGGGCATGCTGATTTCAGCCGCTGAGGCGAGGTTGCCAACGCCGGTCAGGGCAAGCGTCAGTATCAGGATTCGCGTTGCAGTCATAGGCATTATCTCGACAGGTCGAACTCCATGGGTTTCTCTAGTGGCTTGTCATCCAGCCACGCTTGACCGTCTTTCATTTCTATCCGCTTCGCAGCGAGCATATTCAGTACGGCTGGGTACATCTTGCGTTCGCGTTCCTTAACGCGAGCTGAAAGCGACTCTTCATCGTCCCCATCCAGTACCTTTACCCTGGCCTGCATAATCAGCGGGCCGCCGTCGAGTTCCGCGGTAACAAAATGTACGCTCGTACCGTGCTCGGCATCACCGGCTTCCAGGACCCTTGCGTAGGTATCCAGGCCGCGGAACCTGGGCAGCAGCGATGGATGTATGTTCAGTATCTTGCCCGCGAAGCGCTCGACGAAGCTCTTGCCAAGAATGCGCATGTAACCGGCCAGCACAATGTACTGGGGTTTGTAACGGTCGATGCACGAGGCGAGGGCGTGATCGAAGCCTTGTCGATCAGGATAGTCCCGGGGTAACAGGGCGCAGGTCTGGATGCCCACGTTCTCTGCCCGGGTCAGTCCGGTGGCATCAGGCTGATCGCTTATAACAGCGTTGATCTCGACGTTGATATTTCCAGAGCGTATCTCGTCGATAATCGCCTGCAATGTGGTTCCGCTACCGGATAGCAAAACTACTATTTGCAGCGGAGAAGCGGGGTCGTTCACTAGATCAGTTCAACCTCGTCACTGCCGCTGACAGTCTCGCCAATGTGCCAGGCTTTCTCGCCCAGGGCGATCAGTTCTGCGACACATTGTTCCGCCTTGTCGGCGTCCACCACCAGTACCATGCCAAGTCCGCAATTGAAGGTGCGGTACATTTCACGATCTTCGATGTTGCCCTGTTCCTGCAGCCACGGGAAAATCTCGGGACGGGTCCAGCTCTTGCTGTCAATGCGAGCGCCAATGCCATTGGGCAATACCCGGGGCAGGTTTTCAGGCAGGCCGCCGCCGGTAATATGCGCCATCGCTTTGATGGGAATCTTTTTTATCAGCTCCAGTACCGGTTTTACGTACAGGCGGGTAGGGGCCAGCAGCGCCTTGCCAAGGGTCGTTTCACCCAGGGGCTGATCCAGGTCGGCACCGCTGGTCTCGACTACCTTGCGAGCAAGTGAATAGCCGTTTGAATGGCAGCCGGAAGACCCGATGCCAATCAGTGCATCGCCTGCGCCGACCGATTCGCCGGTGATCATTTCGCTGCGCTCGACGGCGCCGACACAGAAGCCGGCCAGGTCGTAATCGCTGCCCGAGTACATGCCCGGCAGTTCCGCGGTCTCACCACCGATCAGCGCGGCACCGCAATCCTTACAGGCTCTTGCGATACCAGCCACCACGGCTTCGGCAACATCTACGTCCAGGTGGCCGGTAGCGTAGTAGTCCAGGAAAAACAGGGGCTCGGCGCCGCATACCAGTACGTCGTTCACGCACATTCCCACCAGGTCATACCCTATGGTGTCGTGAATGTTCAGGTCTATAGCGAGCTTGAGCTTGGTGCCGACTCCATCGGTACCTGAGACCAGCACCGGTTCTTTGTAACGGTCCACGGGGAACGCAAACAGCCCGCCAAAGCCGCCAATACTGGCCATGACTTCGGGGCGCCGGGTTTTTTCGACGTGGGGTTTGATTCGTTGAACGAGATCATTGCCTGCGTCGATGTCGACGCCAGCATCTCTGTAGGTCAAAGAGGGCTTGCCGGTCATAAGCTGTCTGGTTCCGATGGAGGAATTTAATTGGATTGTTTGCCCGAAATGGCCACAGCCATTCCAAGGGTTGTAGTATTCTACATGAGCTTTTCCTGGAGGACACGAGACACCGTGATGGTACCCATGAGCAGAACCTTGTTCGGCTGCAGTCTTGCCCTGATGATTTTCATGGCCATCTGGTCGGGAACCGCCGTGGCGGTGACCCGTGTTGACCTGTATAGCGAGACCGTTGAAGTGGAGGCCAGGGATTACGCCGCGCGGCTGAAGGGCTACCAGGAGGCGCTTGCCCGGGTACTGGTGCGGAGTACCGGCAGGCGGGATATAGCCAATGAAGCCGGAATTGCCGGCCTGGTGAAGGGGGCCAACCGGCTGGTGTTGCAATACCGGTTCCTGGAAGACGGCCGCATGAACGTCAGTTTTGACGGCCCGGTCATCGAGCGATTCCTGTCCAGTAACAAGCTGACCCTGTGGAGTCGTGAGCGTCCCAAGACCTTGATTTGGTTAGCAATGGACAATGGCGCCGGGGCGCGAACCCTGGTGGGTGGCGAGCAGGCGGCCCAGGCAAAGGAATTTCTGGAGGGACTTGCCCAGGTGCGCGGAATGCCGGTGGTGTTTCCGATTATGGACAGTGTCGACATGGCGGCTGTCCCGTTTGTGGATGTCTGGGGCGGGTTCAGTGACAAGGTTATGCAGGGATCCGAGCGATATCAGCCGGATGCGGTATTGATTGGTCGCGCATTACGTGACGCCGCCGGCTACTGGTCGGTCCGCTGGAGCCTGCATTTCGACGGCCAGGTCCAGGCATTTAACGGAACTATTGATGACGGTGTGCAGGTCAGCGCCGACTGGTTCGCCCGGCAGTTCGCTATCGAACTGGACTCGGGGCCCTCGCGAGTCCAGATGCACATTATCGGGATCGAGGATGTGGAGCAGTACGGCCGGGTGCAGGCCTATCTCAGGGATTTGAGCATGGTGCGGTCGCTGAGGGTGCTCCAGGCCAGCGCAGATGATGTGGTGTTTGACCTGACCCTGGGTAGCAGCCTGCAGGTATTGCGTCGGGCAATGGCACTGAACAGGACAGTGGTCCAGGTGAGCGGGCAGGCAGCTGGACAGGATGACACTCTGTACTATCGGATAGGTAAGTGAAGCTCAGTTACATTCCAAACTTGATTTGCCTTGGTCGCATCGTGCTGGTGGGACCGATCGTGATGAGTCTTGTTCGGGAGCGCTATGAGGCGGCTATCTTGATGTTTGTGCTGGCCGGCTTGTCAGACGGACTGGACGGTTTCCTGGCCAGGCGTTTCGACTGGCGTACCCACCTTGGGCTGATCCTTGATCCTCTTGCTGACAAGCTGCTGATGGTCAGTGTTTTTGTCACCATGACGGTGATGGGCCTGATCCCAACCTGGTTGGCCGCGGTGGTGGTGGGACGGGACCTGATCCTGATGGCCGGTGGCATTGCCTATCACTTTATGATCGGCCAGGTGGATGGAGAGCCATCCCAGATCAGTAAGTGGAATACTTTCCTGCAGCTTGTTTATGTGTTCGGCACCATGCTGGCCGCTGCCGGTTTGAGTTTCCACCCGAAGGCCATGATCATCCTGGGTTACGTCGTCTTTTGCACGGTGATTATCAGCGGCGTGGACTACATTGTCTTGTGGGCACGCAAGGCAATCAAGAACCGGCCGGGCGCGAACCAGTGAGCCAGATCCCTCTTGGATTGGTGTTGCGGGACCGCAGCACCTTCGACACATTTTTCCCGGCTGGAAATGAGCAAACCGTCGCTTTCTTGCAGAGCTTTGTGCTGCAAGGAGAGCAAAATGTGGCATGGATCTCCGGTCCGGCCCACAGCGGTAAGACTCATCTGCTTGGTGCATCCTGTATCGCCGCTATCGAAGCCGGCAGGCAGGCTGCCTACCTGAGCATGGATCAGTTACGTGACCTTGGGCCGGATTCCCTGGCAGGCTGGGAAGAGCATGATTTGCTGTGTCTGGACGAACTGGACGCGGTGCTTGGGAACGCGGCCTGGGAACAGGCTCTGTTTTCCCTGTTCAACGCGATGAACGACTCGGGCAAGCAGTTGCTGGTGGCAGCTTCGGGTGGCCCCCGGGCCTATGAGTTCTCCCTTGCAGATTTGCAGTCCAGGCTGAGCTGGGGAGGCGTCTATGAATTGGCGGAACTTGGCGATGAGCAGCGCGTATCGGCCTTGAGGTTGAGAGCACATACCAGGGGTTTCGAACTACCGGAGGAAACCGGGCGGTATTTGTTGCAGCGAATTCCCCGGGACATGACCAGCCTGTATCAATTTCTGGACACCCTGGATAAAGAGTCCCTGGCGGCTCAGCGACGCCTGACCATTCCCTTCGTCAGGATGGTTTTGGAGCAGAAAACGTCCTGATTTTCAGGCTTCCCGGGGCAGGCGAAGTACCGCGACCGATCCGGCAAAACAAAGCAGGCTCAGCAGCAAGACGGCAGCCGCCCATGGACGTGCGGCCTGGTTGGCAATGACCTCGGTCAGCCCGATGGCCATGTACAGCGCTTGTAACAGGACTCCGGTCTGTAATGCCCTGGGCTTGTTGCGTGCCAGGCCCCATGCGGGAATCA
>UPTN01000422.1_pt1 | contig 22479 bp, 21 predicted proteins | sample 2160111 | NCBI WGS metagenome assembly UPTN01 (sample SAMN06265058, study PRJEB28932) | marine metagenome | isolation source: Columbia River Estuary | place: USA:Columbia River Estuary, USA | collected 2014-05-05
TAAGCCGCATATCATGCGCGTCTTGGATCGCGGCGAAATCAAGGTGTTTACGCCAAACAAACGGCTTGAGTGTCGCAAGGAACCGCTCGCCTGCGTCGATGTCGCCTGCGCAAGCGCGGGCTTTGATATAGGCAGCGCGTTCCCAAGTTCGTCCGACGCTTTCATAGTACCGTTCGGCGGCTTCCATCGACAGGCAGACGGGTGTGACTGATGCATCTGGGCGCAACCGCAAATCGGTACGAAACACATAGCCACCATCGCGCACGTCCGACAGAATCGCAGCCATTTTTCGGGTCACGCGAATGAACGCCGCACGCACGTCATGGTAGTCATCAGGATCAAAACGGGTTTCATCAAACAGGCAAATGAGATCGATATCGGATGAATAGTTTAATTCCCCCGCCCCCATCTTGCCCATTGCCAGGACGACCATGCCGCCCGCATTTGCCGGGTCATCCGCTTGGGGAAGTTTGCCGCGGCTGACCTCTGCTGCCACCAGCGCCACGATCGTGGCTTGAACGGCGGCATCGGCAAAATCAGTCAGGACTTGGGTGACGGTTTCCAGCGGCCAAACGCCGCCCAGATCGGCCAAGCCCACCAACAGTGCGATACGCCTTTTGCAGCGGCGCAGCTCAACCGGCAAAGCATCTAGCGGGATTTCTGGAATTTCGGCCAGAAGGTCAGCAACCGCCTTTTCCGGATCATCCAAGGCACCGGTAATCCACGTGCCTTCAAGCCGCAGCAGTTCAGCCAAGTAAGGACTGCATCCCGCAGCACCACTGATCAATTCGACCACACTTGGCGTAAGCTGGCTGAATTCAGCGCAAACATCTGCCCCGCGCGCGGGGTCAAATGCATTTGGTGTGCGGGTGATGCGAGATGCGAAAGTCATTTCATTACAGTATGCTTGTCACGGCGCTGGTCAATGCGGACAGGTCAGTTAAAATTCACCAAAAGGGACATGAAGACTATGAGTAAGAGCCTGAAACGTGTGCTGCGCGCTTTGGAAGATGCGCAGCTTCAAATCACGCCGCTGGAACTTGGGCCAGAAACCCGAACAGCACAGCAAGCGGCAGATGCGGCAGGTTGCGCGCTGGATCAAATCGCCAAATCCGTGATCTTTGCAGGCCAAACCAGCGGTCAGGCGATCCTGTTTATCACGGCCGGTGGCAATCAGGTCGATCCAGTCAAAGCAAGCGCTGTCGCGGGCGAACCGTTGGGCAAAGCCGATGCCGCATTGATTCGCGCCCAAACAGGTTTTGCCATTGGCGGTGTCGCCCCTATTGGCCATCTTCACCCGATTACCGCCTATCTTGATCCAAGACTGACTGAATTCGATGTGATCTATGCTGCCGCAGGTACGCCAAGGCACATTTTTCCGATCACGCCCCAAGTTCTTTTGAAAATCTCCAACTCGCAAGTATCTGATTTTACACTATAATAAATGTTAATGTAAAATACATTTACATTTTCTCTTGAAATTCGTTTGGCAAAGCCCGATATCGGTAATGTGAAAAGCATTCACATAGACTTTAACAAAGAACGAAGGAGTTAACCATGAACACCGCCACCCCCCATTCCCCCATGGCAATGGATCATCGCCCCGGGTTTTTCGCACGTGCCGAGGCTTGGCTAGATGCACGTGGTAAAGGCGCTTGGATCGCCGCCATGGTTTTGGGCTTCATCTTCTTTTGGCCAATCGGCCTCGCCCTTCTTGCTTATATGATCTGGAGTAAACGCATGTTTAAATCTTCTTGCAACGCCATGACCCACCGCGGCAGTCGCCATATGAACAAATCATCCGGCAATGCAGCATTCGACGCTTACAAGACTGAAACGCTGCGCCGCCTCGAGGAGGAGCAGGACAACTTTGAAGCCTTCCTCAAGCGTCTGCGCGATGCCAAAGACAAGGCCGAATTTGACCAGTTCATGAACGATCGTGCGACTGCAAATGACGCCGCACCCGAGCCGACACAGACCGGTCCTGCGACAGCATAATCCGGTATGTCCCCAAGGTGGCCTGCTTCCCCCCCGGCAGGCCGCCTTTCCCTGTTCTTTGCAGATGAAAGTACGCAAAAGATGTCTATGAACCACAGCCCCTATTCCACCCGTTTCGCGCCACGCCAGTTCGCCGGTGTCCTGTTCAAGCGGGGCATGGCATGGGTCTTTGACATGGTGCTAATCGCGATAATTTGTACGCTGGTTTTGCCGTTTACGGCCTTTACCGGCATCTTTTTCTTTCCCTTCCTCATGCTCATCGTCGGCTTCATCTACCGCTGGTTTACCATCGCAGGAGGTTCGGCCACGTGGGGAATGCGGATAATGGGAATTGCCCTCTGTGATGCCGACGGCGCACCACTGAATTCCAGCCTCGCACTGGCCCACACCTTTGGCTACTCGATGAGCGTGGCATTACCCCCGCTTCAGTTGATTTCGGTGGTGTTGATGCTGGTTAGCGCACGCGGCCAAGGCCTGACCGATCACGTTCTTGGAACGACTGCGATCAATCTGCACGCCTGAACTGCGACCAATGCTTCATCAAATTGCGCTTCGGGCCTCTTGGCGGATGGTAAATCGATTGTTAAGGTCGGTCTGATCTAAGCAGGTACCGTCTATGCGTCATACGCTTCCAGTTGCGCCACAGTTCTATGTAACAGCACCGCAGCCTTGCCCTTATCTTGACGGCAGGATGGAGCGGAAGCTGTTTACTGCGTTGCAAGGTGATGCAGCCCCTGATCTGAATAATATGCTATCCAAGCAAGGCTTTCGCCGTTCGCAGAATGTACTGTATCGGCCATCCTGCGCGGAATGTGCCGCCTGTATGTCAGCCCGCATTGATGTGTCGAAATTCGCACCCACCCGCAGTCAGCGTCGCGTGGCCAAACGTGCGTCCCATCTGACGCGACGCGCAACTTCGCCTTGGGCGACCGAAGAGCAGTATGATCTTTTTCGGGACTACCTTGACGGCCGTCACGCCGCGGGCGGCATGGCGGACATGGATATGTTCGAATTTGCAGCCATGGTCGAAGAAACCCCCATCCGGTCACGCTTGTTCGAATATTCCGAAGGGGCCACGCTTACTGCGGTTTGCTTGACAGATATCCTCGATGACGGGTTGTCGATGGTCTATTCGTTTTTTGATCCAGATCTCGAGAAGCTATCACTCGGTACATACCTAATTCTGGATCATATCGCGATCGCACAAGAACTGGGCTTACCTTACATCTATCTGGGCTATTGGGTGCCGGGCAGCCCAAAGATGGGATACAAAGCCAACTTCCAAGGCTTAGAGATTTTCCGCTCTGGCGTATGGGAACCGCTTGGCGATCCGCAGCAGTATGACGCCGATTTACATCCGTTGTCGACCGACCCCATTTCGGAACAGGTCGCAAGGATCGACCTGCCGCCCGGACGCACCTAGCACCGTTATAAATGTTCTAACGAAAAAAGGGCGGCACCTTTCGGTCCCGCCCTGTTTTTTTGATCTGCCTGCCGCTTAGTTCAGCAGGTTTGGAATGATCGTGACCACACCCGGGAAGAAGGCCAACAGCATCAAGCCTGCCACCTGAATTCCGATGAACGGCATAACACCGCGATAGATTTGACCTGTGGTGATCGACTTCGGTGCCACGCCGCGCAGATAGAACAGCGCAAAGCCGAATGGTGGCGTCAGGAACGATGTTTGCAGGTTTACCGCAATCATGATCGTGACCCATTTGGGATCGAAGGTACCGCCGTAGATAACAGGGCCGACGATGGGGATCACGATGTAGATGATCTCGAGGAAATCAAGCACAAAGCCCAAGACGAACAGCACCAACATCACCAGCAAGAACACGGTCCATTCGTTATCGAACGAGCGCAAGAATTGCTGGATGTAGTGTTCGCCGCCAAAAGAGATCAGCACTAGGTTCAACAACTGCGAACCGATCAGGATCGTGAACACCATCGACGTAACCTTGGCGGTTTCGCGAACAACTGGTCCCAACACGCCGCCTGATATCAATATCCAGCAGGACCAAAGCAGACCGAACATCGCAAACAGGAACGACCCAAAGGCCACCAGGAATGCAATGCGGTTTTCAAACAGCACGACTTCTTGGCCAAGGCGCATATCAAAGTTTGTCCCGATGATCAGCATCAGCACGATTGCACCCGCTGTCAGCAACACGATATTGCCGGACTTTTCCTGATCTTTGCGCTTGCGGTAGGCTGCAAGCAGGATCGCACCGCCCGCACCCAATGCGGCAGCAGGGGTCGGGTTGGTAATACCGCCTAGGATCGAACCCAGCACCGCGATGATCAAGACCAGCGGCGGGAACACCACGCGCAAAATCTCGTTTCCGGAAAGATACCGCGCCGCAGTCCGAAGCCCGATGAAGGTAATGATCAACGGGACCGCGATTAGCACGGTTGTTGCCCCTGGCGATGTCAGCGGTGTGATGAACAAGATGTCCACCAAGAGCATCAACAAGACGCCAGCCGTTCCAACCCACAACATTTTTGGATCAGAGCTTGGCGTGACGCCACGTGCAAATGCCAACATCAGACCAAACAGAACTGCTGTGATTGCAATACCTGTGCCGATCGGAGCAGCGTTATCTGCGCGTTCCAAAACCAGCACGGCCCGTTCTTCAGGAGACAACTCACGTGCTTGGGTCACACCGCCTGCTTCAGCGATTGCGGCCTCTTCGGCCAATGCGGCTTCCCATGCTTCTGTTCCGTGCAGTTCGATCATGGACGCAGCACAGTCTTCACTGACGCGTGTGCGCAGTGACGCGCTTTCACCTGAATCGGTGAAGCTGTCGACGATGGTCGATTGCGTGCCGACGATGTTCACCTGCCCCATTGCAATCGTCAGACCGATGATCGCCACAGGCACAGCGAGGAACCACGTCAGGCCCTCGTTACGCGTGATGACTTCTTTTTGGCCGTCGGATGCAAACTGAACGGGTGGGGCTTTGCTTGGGTTCAGCAGTGCGAAAACAAAAGCATAGCCCGCGTAAAGGAACGCAAGCAAAACACCAGGCAACAAGGCCGCTTGGAACAACGTGCCGACCGACAAAACTGCGGGGCTGCCAAGATAGGTTAACGCGTCCGTACAACCGGCAAGTTGCGCACGGTTTTCCTGGGCAGCGGAATAGATGTCGCCAGCCAGCGTTCCCAAAAGCACGATGACAATGGAAGGCGGAATAATCTGGCCCAACGTGCCGGATGCCGCGATAACACCAGTCGAGAGTTCGGCAGAATACCCGTTCTTGAGCATCGTCGGTAGCGCCAACAAGCCCATTGTGACAACCGTCGCACCCACAATACCAGTAGACGCAGCAAGGAATGCACCAACGATAACGATCGATACGGCCAGACCACCCGGCAACGGTCCAAAGACCTTTGCCATTGATGTCAGCAGTTCGTCTGCAATGCGTGACCGCTCAAGCACGATGCCCATCATCACGAACATCAACACGGCCAGCAGCGTTTCGATTGACTGGCCCGCCAGAACGCGTTCGTTCATCCGGTTGACCATGAAGCCAATGTTGCGATCAAGAGCGACTTCCCAGCCTTGCGGGAAAAGGACGTCCTCGTAACGGGGCAGTTCGGGGTATCTGAACACCGAAATTGCTTCGCGTCGCACACCGTCGGCAAGCAGGGATGCATATTCCGGTGAACTGGTGTCAACGGCTGCGTGGATCAACAGGCCAGAGCTGTCGAGGGCGGCAATGATCGCGAAAGAGATCACCGCAGAGCCCGAGATTGCGAATGCCACCGGGAAGCCTGAAAGGATCCCTGCAAACAAGGTCAAAAAGACGATAATAATACCGACTTCGATGCCATCTAGTCCGAAAAGCATGTGTCTACCGCCCTACTTTAATGAATGTCTGCGACAAGTTCGGCGGTTGGATCGCCAAGCTGGTCTTTATCAAGGAATTTGCCTTCGCTTTCAGGGCCTTCTTTGAACTCGAGATACGAGCGGTAAAGGAAGGCGACCGCTTGCAGCAAGATCATCAAGACGAAGACCACCAAAAGAACCTTGAACATGAAATAGGCGTTGAAGCCGTTGGGCGAGAAGCCGATCGTTTCGATATTCCAACGCAAGGCGCGGGCCTTGGTCAACAATCGGTCAAGCGTGTCAGAGGCGGACGGGTTCGGAACCACAAGGTGCCGCCACATAAAGAACCAGCCGTAGAGCCAGATGATCAATCCAGCCGGAACCATGAAGACCATCGAGCCAACCATATCAACCACCCGCTTTGCGCGGTAGCTGATCGCGGAATAAACAAGGTCAACGCGGACATGGCCACCTTGGACGAAAGTATACGCCGCACATAGGCACACGATCATCGCGTTGTAGAATTTCAGTTCTTCTGACCACCAACTGACATCTTTGGTGAACGTCGCCCCGAAACCAATGCTGATTTCGGCGACCGCAAAGACGCGTTGCATGAAAATGATTATGATTTGCTGGATGACCATCAGCAATCCCGCCCAAGCAGCGATGCGCCCGACGGTGTTTGCAAACCCTTCAAGGCCACGCACGCAGCCCCACATGAAGCGGTTGTTGATCACGCCGATCGTCGTAACGATCAAGAAAATCAAAAGGATAACGAAAAACAGCTCGACCGAGGCACCATAGTAGATAAAGCGCATCAGGGCTTCTTTTTGTTCCGTTTCCATGGCGCCGTTGATGGTCGGCACCCACGACAGCCATAACCCGGGGTGAAAAATCGCGTAAAAGAAGTTGTAGAACGCTTCGATCAGATGGGCAAAAAACCACCCTATTGCGTTCCCGCCCCATGCTTCGACTAGACCCATGGTCTAACCCCCCGATTGATTAACGACTGCTGTTGGCATGTGGGGCCCTGTCGATGACAAGGCCCCACACTTTTTATATCAACTTCAACCGATTAGCGGTCAAAGCTGATGAATTTAGCCTGCGTTGACGCGTGTACGCTGACGGGCGAATTCAGCGTCAGAGATGCTGGTCCAACCGGATGTAGACGCTGCAGATGCTTCCTGGCTTTCGCGAATACGTGCGAACAGTTCGTCGCCCATAAACTCGTCCAGCGCTTCTTTGGAAGCCTTGCCAAACGCATCCCAAACGTCGTCAGGGAATTGCATGATCTTTGTGCCCTGCGCTTGCAGACGCGACAAAGCCGCACCGTTCACAGCGTTAGACTGTGACAGTGACCAGTGGTGTGTCGCCATCGCCGCTGTTTCCATGATCTGCTGCTGTGCAGGTGTCATTTCGTTAAAGACATCGCGGTTGAACGCAGCTGTCAAAACGGAACCTGGCTCGTGGAAGCCGCCTGTGTAGTAGAACTCACAAACTTCCTGGAAGCCAAGACGCTCGTCTGCGAATGGACCGATCCACTCGGCGCCGTCGATGGCACCAGAAGACAGCGCTTGATAGATTTCGCCGCCTGGAATGTTCTGAACGGACGCACCTGTGCGACCCAGTGCAAGACCACCAAGGCCCGGCATACGGAACTTCAGGCCCTGCAGGTCAGCAGCAGAGCTGATTTCCTTGTTGAACCAACCGCCTGGCTGGTGGCCAGTGTTGCCGCACATGAAGGATTTCAGGTTGAAGATCTCGCCCAGCTCGTCGTGCAGCTCTTTGCCGCCGCCATGCTGGTCCCAGCTGATCATCTCGCCGCCAGTTGCACCGAATGGTACCGCTGTGAAGAAGTAGTAACCCGGGTGCTGGCCACCGAAGTAGTAATCAGCAGAGTGGTAAACGTCAGCCTGGCCCGAAGACACAGCGTCGAACACTTCAAACGCACCGACCAACTGGCCAGCCGCTTTTTTCTCGATGGTGATCGTGCCATCAGACATAGTGTTGACCATATCGACGAACTTAACAGCCGCATCATCAAAGATTGCGAAGCCGTCAGGAACGGATGTAACCATAGTCAGTGTGCGGTTGCCCTGTGCATAAGCAGGTGCTGCCAGAGCCGCAGTTGCCGCAGCGGTCCCCCCAACGGCAGTGTTCTTCAAAAATGAGCGGCGATCCATATAGTAGTCCTCCAGTAGTGTACGCGAAAAAGGCGGGTGTCGCCTTTTCGTCGCCGGATACTAAACGGACGTTGTCAGATTGGTCCAGCGGGAAAAGTGGAAAGCGAAGCCTTATTGCAGGTTTGCGACCAACCTAGTTCGGGCCGTATTCGCACTGAAATTAAGCATTCGGTCAATGTTAGCGCAAAAGCTATCGCTAACATGGCGATTCCGTCGATTCACGCCTCGATTTAGCACACCTAATTTTGGTAAATATTTTTTGCCAATTTGAAGGTTCGGTGAAGAGAATCGTAAAAATGACGACATATAATTGCTAATAATGATAGTAATTTGGATTTTTATTACCATTACGGGAAAGCCGTGGAGGGCGCACATTGCGCAAATAAAGACGCCCACAGCATCGAAATGCTGCGGGCGTTCGTCGCTATTTTGTGGTTGGTCGAACTTAGTTCTCGACCGTTTCCTGGATAGACTCGCGAACAATCGTGAACCACTCACCAGACAGGCGAAGCTCTTCCAGACCTGCGTTGATAATTGGCAACGCGTCGTTTGCGAACTTGTTGTCCTTTGAAACGAAGATGTGTGTTGTCACGGTGGACTTCAGCGCTTCGAGGGTCGTGATTTGATCCGTCAATCCGGCTTCACGAGCGTCTTCCTCAGCAGGCAATGCGTCGTAAGTCACAACATCGACTTCACCATCGACCAGCAGCTGCCAGCAACCGTTCTGCGCAACTGTTGTTCTGTATTCAACATTTGGCGGCGTCAGGTTTTCAGCCTCAAGGTCGAATGTGAACCAAGCTTCAGGACGGCACAGACGTGCGCCTTGCAGATCATCATAGCTGTCTGCGCTTGCATATTCGCTGCCATTGAGAGTGTAGAAGTCAACGAACACTTCATAGAACGGCTCTGAGTGGTTGAAGTCTGTGCAACGGAAAGCACTGCTTGGTGACAGGTTCTCTACGCGGTCACAGTTTGGCTTGAACCAAGGGAACACCATATCGATCGCACCCGACGGGAGCAGCGTTTCAAGGTGTGAACCCCAGTCGTTAATAAAGATCATGCTGAATTCTTGATCTGGGTTACCCAAATTCATTGAACGATCGACCATGCGCGTAATCATACCACCGCCGGGCAAACCCTCATCGGTGAACGGCGCATAACCGGACGCCGTGGCGATACGCAACGGACGTGTTGGTTCGGATGTTGCGGGCGCTGGTGCCGTTGACGCAGCTACGACACGGGCAGCACCGCTTGGCAATGAACCATCGGCACATGGGATCTTGAGAACCTGACCGACTTCAAGACGGTTCGGGTTGTTGAGAACATCTGTGTTCGCATTGAATAGGAACTGGAATCCGCCGGACACATCCGCTGCGGACGCAATGCCGCTAAGTGTGTCGCCGCGCGCAACTGTATAAGTCGTGCACTGCTCTTGCGCTTGGGCTTGTTCGGCCCCAATCATCATAAAACCACTGGCAGCCGCTACAATTGCGGCCAAACCTGTTGAACTCTTGTACATTTCTTTCCCCTTTATCCGGCATCTGCCGTCTATATTGTCTGTGTTGACACGAGAGACCCAAACAACACTGAGTTTCTTCATCTCGTACTATCCAGTACAAAAAGGCGAAATGTTGACGAAATAGGGACCAATAAAGAACTTCTTAGCGGTCATTGTTGACGAAACGTGGACGATAACCTTACTGAGACCTCTTTGATTACCACCAATTTTCTATATATAAAACAACACACTAATCAAGAAATTTGCAATTTTACAGAGCTTACAACGCCAAATAATAGTCAAAACTGACATCCTGATTGTTTCAGAATCCAGCTTTCAACTAAGGATTGCGTGCCGCTTTTTTTTGCACAAACGGTATTCAAACCTTGCTGACAGCCCAATACAGTCCACATTAATAAAGAACGAGCCAAAAATCGGAGCCCCAATGTCTGCTAATTCCCCCTACACCCCTCCTAAAGTTTGGACTTGGGACGCCGAAAACGGCGGTGCATTCGCCAGCATCAACCGTCCCATCGCAGGGCCCACCCACGACAAAGACCTTCCCGTGGGCAAGCATCCCTTACAGCTTCATTCGCTCGCGACCCCCAACGGTGTAAAGGTCACTGTCATGCTCGAAGAGCTGTTGGCAGCGGGCTATGGTGCCGAATATGATGCATGGCTGGTGAACATCCACGAAGGCGACCAGTTCAGTAGCGGCTTTGTAGACGTGAACCCCAATTCCAAGATCCCTGCCCTGTTTGACAAAGAAACCGGTGTGCGCGTTTTTGAAAGTGGCGCGATCTTACTGTATTTGGCCGAAAAGTATCGCGCTTTTCTGCCGCGCGATCTTCCCGCACGGACGGAAACACTGAACTGGCTGTTCTGGCTTCAGGGGTCTGCGCCTTATCTTGGCGGCGGCTTTGGACATTTCTACGCCTACGCCCCTGAAAAGTTCGAATACCCGATCAACCGTTTCGCGATGGAAGCAAAACGCCAGCTTGATGTGCTTGATCAGCGCTTGGAGGATTGCGAGTATCTGGGCGGCGATGAATATTCGATTGCCGATATGGCAACCGCACCGTGGTATGGCGCGATGGTTAAGGGTCTGTCTTATAACGCGGGTGAGTTTCTGGATGTGACATCTTACGAAAACGTCGTTCGCTGGGCTGACACTGTGATGAACCGCCCAGCCTATGTGCGCGGAAGAATGGTGAACAAAGCATGGGGCGAACCGTCAGAGCAATTGCGCGAACGCCATGATGCCAGCGATTTCGAGACGCAAACCTGGGACAAGATCAAACCAGCCGACGCCGACTAGGCCAATCGCTGCGGCGCATAAAATATACTTTAGCGGCCACCTTGTAACGCCTCGCATCCGTGCTTCTCTATAGTCGGGAAACGGGGATGCGATGCTGACTTATCTTACTCTTGCCTTTGGCTTTGTCGGGCTTTTTCTTGGTGGTGACTGGCTGGTCAAAGGCGCAAGTGGCATCGCTTTGCGCTTTGGCGTTGCACCTATGATCATTGGCCTGACAATCGTGGGCTTTGGCACATCTACGCCAGAACTGCTGGTGTCGCTGACGGCCGCTTTCGGCGGGCAACCCGGCATTGCCATCGGAAACGTCGTTGGGTCGAACATCGCCAACATCTTGCTTATTCTTGGCATTGCGGCCGTGATCGCCCCGATTGCGGTCAATTTCGCCAGCATCCGCCGCGATCTATTGTGGATGACTGGCGCGGTTTTGATCCTTCCTCTGCTGTTTTGGTCGGGCACAGTCGGCTTGATCGAAGGTCTTTTGATGGTGGCGGCACTTGCCGTTTATCTGGTGATCAGTCTGCGTGGCACCAACCAGCCCCCCGACGATCTTCCTGAAGGCACCAGCCTTGTCCGCAGCGGCGTGTTCGTCCTGTTGGGATTGGGTGCCGTTGTCCTTGGTGCACATTTCCTTGTGCAAAGTGCGACGATTATCGCGCGGGACTTTGGCGTGTCCGAAGCCATGATCGGGCTTAGCATTGTCGCGATCGGCACGTCGTTGCCAGAGCTGGCAACAACCGTGATGGCGGTTATCCGCGGGCAACGTGATATTGCCATAGGCAACGTGATCGGATCGAACATCTTTAACGTGCTTGGCATTCTGGGGATCACTGCATTACTGACGCCAATTCCGCTTGCGCCACGCTTTCTGAGCGTTGACACGCCGCTGCTGATCGTTGTGACACTGGGGGTCGTGGCTTTGGTCTGGGCAACCGGCAGGATTGGCCGAATAAGTGGTGCCGCAATGCTGATTGGATATGCGGTCTATATATTCGGAACAGCCAATCTTTGATCCGGCGCAAACTGCTGATTTATCAACCGCCCCAAATCAAGCCCTGAAAGAAAGTTGCGAAAAAGTGGTGTTTTGTGAAATTTTCTCCACTCGGGCGGTTGACCCCCCTTTTGCTCCGCACTAATGTCCCCCAACGCAAAGGAAACCCGATGACAGACGTCGTACTACTTATTCGAAAATTGCGCATGGGCCGGTAACGGTAAATCCATAATGATCCCATGCGCCCCCGACACACTCGGGGGTTTTTTTGTGACCAAGAGAAACCAAAAGCGATAGGACGCGAGAACAATGAAGAAAACCATGACGGGCGCAAGAATGGTCGTACAGGCACTGATTGATCAGGGCGTGGACACAGTCTTTGGATACCCCGGTGGTGCCGTCCTACCGATCTATGACGAGATTTTTCAGCAAAACAGTATCAAGCACGTTTTGGTCCGCCACGAACAAGGTGCGGTGCATGCTGCCGAAGGCTATGCCCGTTCAACCGGAAAACCCGGTGTCGCACTGGTCACATCCGGTCCGGGTGCCACCAATGCGGTGACTGGCCTGACCGACGCGCTGATGGATAGTATTCCGATTGTTGTTCTGACCGGACAAGTGCCGACATTCATGATCGGATCAGATGCGTTTCAAGAATGCGATACCGTTGGCATCACCCGTCCCTGCACAAAACATAACTGGCTGGTCAAAGAGACTGACAAGCTGGCAGCCGTCATGCACGAAGCCTTCCATATCGCCACTTCTGGTCGTCCTGGACCTGTTGTGATCGACATCCCTAAGGACGTGCAGTTCGCAACCGGTAAATACACCGAAGCGCGGCAGGTTGAAACGCACTACAACCCGCAGGTCAAAGGTGACATGGAAATGATCACCGAGCTGGCCCGTGCGATGGAAACCGCAAAGCGGCCATTGTTCTACACGGGTGGCGGCGTCATCAACTCTGGTCCTGCGGCCAGCCAATTGCTGCGTGAATTGGTGGCTGAAACAGGCTTCCCGATTACATCAACCCTCATGGGTTTGGGCTGTTATCCGGCTTCTGGTGACAACTGGCTGGGTATGCTGGGCATGCATGGCCTGTACGAAGCCAACATGGCGATGCACGATTGCGATCTGATGATCAACATCGGCGCGCGTTTTGACGACCGGATCACGGGCCGTCTGGACGCATTCAGTCCAGGATCAACCAAGGCGCATATCGATATTGATGCGTCATCAATCAACAAGGTAATCAAGGTCGATATTCCGATCTTGGGCGATGTGGCCCATGTACTTGAGGACTTGCTGAACGTCTGGAAATCCCGCGGTCGCAAGACCAACAAGGAAAACGTTCAGAAATGGTGGCACCAGATAAACGAATGGCGCAAGGTCGACTGCCTGAAGTTCGAACAAAAGGGCAAGGTAATCAAACCGCAATATGCCTTGTCGCGTCTGGAAGAACTGACCAAAAAGCACGACCGCTATATCTGCACTGAAGTTGGCCAGCACCAGATGTGGGCCGCGCAATACCTTGGTTTCGAAGATCCTAACCGCTGGATGACGTCAGGTGGCTTGGGCACAATGGGTTACGGCTTTCCCGCCTCGATTGGTGTGCAAATGGGTCATCCTGATGCGCTGGTCATCAACGTGGCCGGTGAAGCTTCGTGGCTGATGAACATGCAGGAATTGGGCACTGCGATGCAGTACAACCTGCCAGTAAAGCAGTTTATTTTGAACAACGAACGTCTGGGAATGGTCCGTCAGTGGCAGCAATTGCTGCACGGTGAGCGGTATTCATCAAGCTGGTCGGAATCGCTGCCTGATTTCGTAAAACTGGCCGACGCGTTCGGTGCCAAGGGTATCTTGTGTTCTGATCCGGCTGATCTGGATGATGCCATCATGGAAATGCTGAACCATGACGGGCCGGTTCTGTTCGACTGCCTGGTTGAAAAGCACGAGAACTGCTTCCCGATGATTCCATCAGGCAAGCCGCATAACGAAATGCTGCTGGGCGAGAACGCAGATACCGCGAATGCAATCAAATCCGATGGCGCGGTGATGGTTTAAGCCCTTCAACCGACAGTTTGATACGAATATTTAGATAAAAGGGACATCTCATGTCACCGCTCAAGATCAAAAAAGGCGCAACCAGCCATTCTGCTTACGACCTACGGCCCACGTTTTCAGATAAGGAAGAGCGTCACACGCTTGCCGTGCTGGTCGAAAACGAACCGGGTGTTTTGTCCCGCGTGATTGGCCTATTCGCCGGACGCGGCTATAACATCGACAGTCTGACCGTGGCAGAGGTGGACCATCTGGGTCACCGTTCGCGGATCACGATTGTCACAACCGGAACGCCCCAAATCATCGTTCAGATCAAGGCGCAGCTAGGTCGTTTCGTGGATGTGCATGCCGTCAATGACCTGACCGTCGAGGGTCCTTCAGTCGAGCGGGAATTGGCGCTTTTCAAAGTCACTGGTTTGGGAAACGACCGGATCGAAGCGATCCGTCTGGCCGACATTTTTAGGGCAAGTGTGGTCGATAGCACTTTGGAATCATTTGTTTTCGAGCTGACAGGCACGCCTGAAAAGATCGACGCATTCGCCGATCTCATGCGTCCTTTGGGCCTATTGGAAATCGCACGCACAGGCGTCGCCGCACTTTCGCGCGGCGCTGTGGCTTAGGACGGCAACAAACCTGCAGCAGTGCCGGCGTTGATTTCGTCGGCGCTCAACAGGCCGTCACCGGATGTGTCGAGGATGCCGAATGTATCTTCGGAGATGTCAGGCAGCGCCGCACGCAATTCTGCATAGCTATACATGCCATCGCCGTTGATATCGATGGCGGCGTCTTGCGCGATTGCGGGGACCGCTAGCGCGAACAATGTAGCAACCGATGCGAACACCTTGCTTGAGTTAGTCATTTCTTTCTCCAATCCAGAGAATGCGGGGGTATTGTCCCCGATAACGCAACAAATAGACGATATTGAAACGATTTTCTAATCGCCTTTTTCCTATACCACAGATGCGGCGTCCTTGCGCCAAATTCAATGCCCTTCTTGCGCAAAATTGTGCTGACATGGGCCATGCACCGCCCAAACCGATGTCGCTATGGGAAAAGTCGCGGTCGCAGGCAGGCTGATTAAAGGCCAAGGCCCTATGCTATGATCTTTACAGCAAAAGGATCATCGACATGGCCAAAGATATCGCCCCCCAGACACTTGATGCGGTCCGTCGTCCGATTGAGACGGCAAATGGTCTGCCCAATGCGCACTACGTTGACCCCGCCGTTTTTGATGTCGAGAAAGCAGCCGTTCTTTGCGCCAACTGGTCAGGACTGGCCGTGGCCGCCGAGGTGCCAGAGATTGGCGACGCCAAGCCGATCGAGTTTCTGGGAATGCCCCTGCTTTTGGTTCGCGACCGCAATGCGCAGGTGCGCGTGTTTCAAAACATCTGCCGCCATCGCGGCATGATCCTTGTGTCAGAGCCCAGAAAAATCGAAGGCGCGATCCGCTGCCCCTATCATTCATGGTGCTACAGTACCGAAGGTCGGCTGGTTTCGACCCCTCATGTGGGCGGAGCGGGCCACAACACGCATGAAGCAATCGACAAATCGCTACTGGGCCTGATCGAGGTGCGCAGCCATATCTGGTTTGACACGGTTTTCATCAACATCGACGGCAATGCAGCCCCGTTTGAAGATATCCACGCAGAGCTGATCACCCGTTGGTCGAATTTTGATCAACCAATGTATCACGGCGGCTCTGACAGCACTTTCACTTTGTCAGTGAACACCAACTGGAAGCTCGCGGTCGAAAATTACTGTGAAAGCTATCACCTGCCTTGGGTGCATCCGGGGCTGAACAGCTACTCGCGACTGGAAGACCACTACAATATCAACGAGAAAGGCAGGTATTCGGGACAAGGCACGTTGGTTTACCGCCAACTGACGGGCGATAATGGTGCAGTTTTCCCCGATTTTCCGAAACTCGACGCCAAATGGACCGAAGGCGGTGAATACATCACTGTTTATCCCAATGTCCTGTTAGGTGTGCAGCGCGACCATGCCTTCGTGATCGTGCTTGAACCTGTGACCCACACCCAAACCCGCGAGCATATCCACCTTTATTATGCTTCCCCCAATACCGACACGGCGTTGCGTGAAAAGAATGCCGCGCAGTGGAAGGTCGTCTTTGAAGAAGACATCTTCGTGGTTGAAGGCATGCAAAAAGGCCGCAACGCACCGGGCTTTGACGGTGGCCGCTTCAGCCCTGCGATGGATGGACCGACCCATTGTTTTCACGATTGGGTTGCGTCCCAAGTTGCCAACCATCTTGACGCTTCATGACATCACTCCAAGACCGTTTGCTGGATGCCCATGCGCAGGGCGATCAAATGGCACTTGTCGCTTTGTACACCGAAGCGGCAGACAGCACCGATGTGGTTGATGCCGCCTGTTTTTATCTGACCCATGCCTATATCTTTGCGTTGGAACTGGGTGATCCGGCGTCAGAGACGCTTTTTGCGCGGCTAAAGGTCCACGGACGCGTCTGACCCCTTGCCCCTGCCCGCCTGTCGGACCACGTTAGATTAAACCAGACAGGATGCAGACATGACCCCGCGCAAAATCATTATCGACACTGACCCCGGACAAGACGACGCGGTGGCGATCCTGCTTGCCCTGGCATCCCCTGAAGAAATCGAAGTGCTTGGCATCACAGCTGTCGCAGGCAATGTGCCGCTGCACCTGACCGAAAAAAACGCGCGTATTGTGTGTGAACTGGCGGGACGGCCCGACACTTTGGTCTTTGCAGGCTGTGACGCGCCGATAAAGCGAAAACTGGTCACGGCAGAACATGTCCACGGGAAGACAGGCCTTGATGGTCCACAACTGGCCGAACCCAAAATGCCCTTGCAAGACCAGCATGCTGTTGATTTTATTATCGAAACACTTCGCACAGAACCAAGTGGCACAGTAACGCTTTGCCCGATTGGTCCATTGACGAATATCGCGGTGGCATTTGAACGGGCGCCCGATATCATCGCGCGGGTGCAGGAAATTGTACTGATGGGCGGTGCCTATTTCGAGGTGGGTAACATCACTCCCGCAGCAGAATTCAACATCTACGTAGACCCAGAGGCTGCAAAAATCGTCTTCGGTGCTGGCGTTCCACTGGTCGTGATGCCGCTTGACGTCACCCACAAAGCGTTAACCACCAAACCGCGCATTGACGCCTTCCGTGCGTTGAAAACGCCTGTGGGCGATATGGTCGCCGCGTGGACCGATTTCTTTGAGCGCTTCGATATGGAAAAATACGGATCGGAGGGCGCGCCTTTGCATGACCCCTGCACTATCGCCTATTTGATCGCGCCGCACTTGTTCGCAGGGCGACATATCAACGTCGAAATCGAAACAGAATCCCCGCTAACCCTTGGCATGACCGTGGCCGACTGGTGGCGCGTCACAGACCGCCCCGCAAATGCAATGTTCATGAAAGACATCGCCGCAGAAGGCTTTTTTGAACTGCTCGCGACACGACTGGCGCGGCTATGATGCGAATTCCATTCGATAATTCATATGCAAAACTGCCCGCGCAGATGTTTACGGCGCAACTGCCGACGCCTGTAAAAGCCCCCCAGATGATCGCCGCCAACGCCGATTTGGCGGCTATTTTAGGCATTGATCCGACCCAGTTAACGGGACCAGAAGCCGCGCAAGTTTTCGCGGGCAATCACATCCCCGACGGGGCCGCCCCACTGGCCCAAGTTTATGCAGGTCATCAGTTTGGCAACTGGAATCCCCAGCTTGGCGACGGACGCGCAGTTATGCTGGGCGAAGTCGTGGGGACCGATGGTATCCGCCGTGACATCCAACTCAAAGGATCCGGCCCGACCCCCTATTCGCGTAGCGGCGACGGTCGGGCGTGGCTGGGGCCTGTGATGCGCGAATATCTGGTCAGCGAAGCGATGCATGCGATGGGTGTGCCGACGACCCGCGCGCTGGCGGCAGTGACAACAGGCGAAGATGTCTACCGTGAAGAAAGACTGCCAGGTGCCGTTATTGCCCGCGTGGCGCAAAGCCATATCCGCGTCGGAACGTTCCAGTTCTTTGCTTCACGCGGGGATCTGGCAGCACTGCATGCGTTGACGGACCACGTCATCGCGCGACATTACCCCAAGGCTAATGGTCCAGGCGAATTGCTTGATATGGTGATTGCGCGCTATGCCGAGCTGATTGCGAAGTGGATGGGCCTTGGGTTTATTCATGGTGTGATGAACACTGACAACGTGTCCATCGCAGGCGAAACGATTGACTACGGACCTTGCGCTTTTATGGACGGGTTTCACCCCGACAGTGTGTTTAGTGCGATCGACCAGTTCGGACGCTACGCCTATGCGAACCAACCCGGGATCGGGGCTTGGAATATGGCGCAGTTTGCGACCTCGCTGATGCCGTTGATGTCCGACCGCGACCAGGCAATCACGGATTTCACCGCAGCAGTCCACCGCATGCCGGTTCTTTTTGAAGCAGAATGGCTTGCAGTATTTGCGGGCAAATTGGGAATCACAAACCCCGGCGACGACGACCGCGCGTTGATTACGGATTTGCTTGACCTGATGGCAAAGGATGGTGCGGACTTCACCAATACATTCGCATCGCTCGGTTCCGAAAATGCGCGTGATCAATTCCTGAACCGCGATGCATTTGACACATGGGCAGAACGCTGGGCGTTGCGCAAATCACAAGATGCGGCGGATATTATGGCACTCGCCAACCCAAAAATCATTCCGCGCAATCATCGCATTGAAGAAGTGATTACAGCGGGCCGTCATGGCGATTTCGCTCCGTTTCACGCGCTTTTGGCCGCGATCACGGTGCCTTATGCGCCGCTTACCGATGCCACAGCGCCTTTTGCCCGCGCGCCAAGCAAGGACGAACAGGTTACGCGGACGTTTTGCGGGACTTAGGCGGGCGGTTGATCAGCAATATCCCAAGGGTCACCAAAACGAGCGCCGCGATCAGGTTTGGCCCGACCTTTTCGCCTAACATCAACCACCCTAAGCCAACGGTCAGGACCGGCGAAAGGAAACTGAAAGACGCCACGCCGGACGCCGGATAGATCGACAGAAGCCACAACCAAAAGATAAAGCCGGCACTTACCACGACAACGATCTGGAAAACCAAGCCGATGATGTGGATCGGTTCCAGTTCGCGGATGAAGGGGCCAAAGAACATCGCGGCGATCAACAACAGCGGGGCTGACACGCCGACCTGCCACATCAACTGAATCTCGGGGCGTACGCGCGACAAGGATGACGCCTTGGCCAACATCGCCGTCGCGGCCCAGCCTACAGCAGCGCCCAAGGCCGCCAGATCGCCCCAAAAGCTGCCCTCCCCCTCAGCACCCGTCAGGATCGCAATCGCGACACCGCCAAGGGCCAGACCAAGACCCAGCGCCTTGATCGGCGTGACTTTGTCATTGGGCAGAATGAAATGCGCCATGATCGCGAGCCAAACGGGCATGGAATAGAAAATCACGCTCGCGCGGCTGACTGCGGTCAGATCAAGGGCGATAAACAGACACATAAATTCAAACGAAAAGACGCATCCAATTGCAAAGCCCGCAACCCGCGTGCCGGGTTCAAAGCGCAGGGGAATGCCGCGCCAACGCAGCCAAAGCCAAATACACAACACCGCCCCTGCAGACCGTAATCCCGCGAAGAACACTGGCTGCAACCCGCCATTCGTCACCTTGATCACCACCTGATTAAAGGCCAGCAACAGCGCAAAACCCGTCAGGGCAACGGCACCAAAAAGATCAATCTGCGATTTCTTATCCATCCGCGCAGATCATGCTTGCGGGTCGGCTATGTCAAGCGCGCAATGCAACTTGTTTATCTCATTGGCTTTTACCGTAGGCTTTGGCGACCAAACACCTTAACCCTAGTTACCCAACATCCATTCGCCATCCGGCCAGAACGCGTGAAAGGCGAATGCGAACATCACATCATGGGCGATATCTTGACCTGCGGCGTCCTGAACACGCACATTGCCAACTTCTTTGCCCGAACCGATCCGCGCGTCGTCCAATGCCGAGGCCTGCCCTTCGGTCCAACTAAAGGTGACCCCGTTTTCCGTCAGCGAACCTTTTTCAGAGAGCCGCGTTAACGGCCAAGCCTGATCGCCGACCCGTACAACCCGTGCCAAGGCGGGAATATCATGGGGGGGCATTTCACCGGAATAAAGGAACGGGCGGTGCGAACTGTCATAGCGCACGTAAGGATTGGCCCCATAATCGCGGCGGAACGCAGGCTGTTCCATCACAAGCCCGTCCGGATTTCGGGTCGCGAACGCGTCCCAGCTTTCCATCCAGCTTGGCAGGGTTTCCAATTCGGTGCCGGTCAAATCCCCTACGATCGCTTCGCCAATCGCTTGTTGCCACCAGCTTTCGGTTTCGCGGTCATACATGATCATGTCAGAATTGCGCAGTTTGCCCGATACGCCAAAACTAAGCGTCCCTTGATCGATACGACGATCAAACGTGATCCCGGAATTACACAGCGGGCAAAAAGTGACCGCCACGGGAATACCACCGACCACATCGTTGACGATTTCATGCCACGTTAAATAGCGGATCGGATACGCGCGCGGGACCTCGCCTTCGATTTCCAAGGTGATCACGGGTTCGCGGGGCAACAGGTCGAGCTTGTCAACGACAGCGATAAAGGATGGGTTATCAAGCGCTGGAATGCCGTCCTTGGGTGGGCCGCCTGAAAGAACTTCGACCCAGTTTTCAACACTTGTTTTGTCGAAATCGGTGTTTGGCCATTCGAATTGCCAGAATTCTGGGCTTGCCGCCGACATACTGGCGGCAGTGCAAAATGCAGCGATTGTGGGGATCAGGCGCATCGGTTCCTCCTACTTTTCCCAAGCAAGGTGTCCGATTGTCTGCGCAGCGCCTAGCCCCCTCGCGGCAAAGTGAGGGGGCTAGGTGTTTTTTGTTACTCGGTGACGCGTACCGCAGCCATCATATCTGGCTGGCCGATGACGGCACCATTGGCACCTGTGCCACGCTTGATCGTATCAACGATGTCCATACCTTCGGTGACAGCACCCACAACGGTGTACTGCCCGTTCAGGAAATACCCCGGTTCGAACATGATGAAGAACTGGCTGTTGGCAGAATTCGGGTCTTGCGCCCGTGCCATGCCAATCACGCCACGCTCGAACGGCAGGTCAGAAAATTCCGCCGGAATATCCGCGAATTCAGAACCACCCGTGCCAGCGCGCGACAAATCCATACCCATCACGCCGTTCTCGACATCGCCGGTTTGCGCCATAAAACCATCAATCACACGGTGAAAGACCACGCCATCGTAGTTTCCGGCTGCGGCAATTGCCGTGATTTGGGCGACGTGCAGCGGGGCGGTTTCCTCAAACAGGTCAATGACAATCGTGCCATTGGCTTCGCCTGCGATGTCGATCTCGAGACCGGCACTGAGTGCAGGCGACGCGACCAGCGCCAAAACTGCGGCTAGCTTAAACATCGGCAGCAACTTTCACGCTGATCATACGATCGGGGTTCATTGGCGGCTCGCCCTTCATGATCGCATCGACGTGTTCCATGCCAGAAATCACCTGACCGTAAACAGTGTATTGCCCGTTCAGGAAATCGTTGTCTTTGAAGTTGATAAAGAACTGGCTGTTTGCCGAATTCGGGTTGGCTGAGCGTGCTGCGCCCAAAGAACCGCGTGCGTGTGGGATCTTTGAAAATTCTGCAGGCAGGTCAGGCAACTCGGATGCGCCAGTTCCAGCGCGGCCAATGTTAAAGTTGTTTTCCATGTTGCCGTTGGCCACATCGCCCGTTTGCGCCATAAAGCCATCAATTACGCGGTGAAAGCACACATTGTCATAAAGACCGGCACGGGCCAGTTCTTTCATGCGTGCCGTATGTGCAGGGGCTACATCCGGCAGCAGTGCGATGACGACTTCACCGTTTTTGAGTGTCATGATGACTGTGTTTTCTGGGTCTTTGATATCGGCCATTGGGCGCTCCATTCTATGCGTGTTCGGCAATGACATATGACCCATCGCACCGATTGCCAACCCGGCACGGTTGACGCGGGTTCAACTAAGCGTAAACGTGATCGAAAAAGGAGCATGATGATGGCTTGGAAGACACTCGACGATATGGATTTTGCAGGAAAACGCGCTTTGGTGCGTGTGGATATCAACGTGCCGGTCGAAGACGGCGTTGTCACAGACACCACGCGGATCGAACGGATCATCCCCACGGTCGACGACATCCATGAAAAAGGCGGCAAGGTTATCTTGATGGCGCACTTTGGTAGGCCAAAGGGGCAAGTGGTGCCTGAAATGTCGCTTGAGCATATCGCTGGTGCGGTTGCAGATGTACTGGGTTTGACGGTTACCTGGGTCAATTCGGACTATGCCGATGCTGTGGCCGAGATGGAGGAAGACGAGGTCTTGCTGCTTGAAAACCTTCGTTTCAACCCTGGTGAAGAAAGCAATGACAAGGCCTTTGCCGCAAGATTGGCATCGCTCGGCGACATCTATTGCAACGACGCCTTCTCTGCCGCCCACCGGGCTCACGCCTCGACCGAGGGCATTGCCAAGCTTCTCCCGTCATGTGCAGGCCGGTTG
>UPTN01000423.1_pt1 | contig 22467 bp, 38 predicted proteins | sample 2160111 | NCBI WGS metagenome assembly UPTN01 (sample SAMN06265058, study PRJEB28932) | marine metagenome | isolation source: Columbia River Estuary | place: USA:Columbia River Estuary, USA | collected 2014-05-05
ATGAAGTTGAGCGGATTAATGAATTGACACCAAAGCAAAAAGCAATGAAGCAAGGCGCAATAACTTCTCCAAACGCAGGCATAAGCGCGAAATTTGGATTGATGGGCGAACCTATGACTTCGCAGAAACTTAAAAAACAAGGGCCAAAGAACCCTGATCATGACCGAGCAGAAAAATTAATTAAGAATGGACCGAGAGGAACTGCCACTGCATATGATAAGGGCGTTAAGCAACGCTATGCCCAAAAATGGGGGAAAAACACAAACACCCCCTTGTCACAAGTTAAGAGCGACCGTTTCGATCTTGAAGATAGAATGGACCAAAAACACGGGTACAAGTCTAGAAGGATGCGTGGCCCAATCAACAAACTTCCAGAAGGCGTAAACGAAGGCTTTAGCGGCTGGACTGGTTCTGCACGTAAGAGTGTAAACCAACTAGAAAGCGCACGTATTATTGTTAAGCACAAGCGCACTGTCGACGAGGAGAAGCGCGGAGCGCGTACACGTCAGATTGAAAGCATCTTTATTGAGAACGCAGAAGGCGAGCGCTTCAAGTTTCCTAGCACAAACATCACCGCAGCTAAAGCTATGGCACGTCACGTACAAGAAGGTGGCGCACCGTTTGATGACTTTGGCCAGCACATTTACGGCATTATGGAAGAGCTCAACCAGCTTAAGACATTTAGCCGCAAGAACAAGCGTAACGACTTCTTTGAAGACGCGCAGATTGGCGAGGAGATCACTGCACACATTGGCAACCTACGCGGTAGCCTAAAGAGCATGTCTACACCACGTGGCTATAAAGCACAGATGGAAGGCTTCACTAAAGAGAACGAGGATGTGTCACAAGAACGCATTGACGAGCTAAAAGATGCAACCACTATGTCATACTTTGACGAAAGCATTGCAGACAGCCTACCATACGTAGCGCGTGTTATTGAAACACTCCGCGCCCGTCAAGCTAACGAATCACGCATTGTTGAGTTTGCACGTCAGGTTATGAACAATACAGGCGGCTTTGCACTTGCAGAGGCATGTGACGACGACGATCCTGAGAGCCCATCAGCACGTACTTACAAAGACAAGATATCTGAAGTTGCAGCATGGGCAGCATATTTGGCACCTAAAGTGCAGAACGAAGCACTGTCAAACTCATTAGCACAGCTAGAAGAGAACTTGGCATCTGTAGGCAACAAGCACGTTAACATGGCTATGTCAGCTATCAACGTAGTTAAGCAGCAAGGCACAGTTGCAGAAGCAAAAGATACTGGTGAAGAAAAAATTGACGTTGAAGAGTCAGAATTGAGCAAAATTGCTGAATCTTTAGCTAAATACGATGTACGCAAATTATTCGGAGTCTAATCAATTACTTAGTTGACAGACCCCGAAAAATAGTGTAGATTCAAGGAGTTACGTAAAAAGTAACTCGCTTGATTATAGAGCAAAACTTAAGCCGGAATACCGGTAACAAATATAGGCTATTATAGGAGAATATCAATATGGCAACTCTAGCAGAAATCCGCGCGAAGCTTCAACAGCAAGAATCGAAGCAAAAAAATCAAGGTGGTAGCACAGGCGGCGACAACGCACTCTACGCACATTGGAACACCCCCGAAAACGAAACATCTACAATCAGGTTCTTGGCTGACGACGATCAGTCAAATGACTTCTTCTGGCGTGAACGTCAGATGATTAACCTCACATTTAGTGGTGTTAAAGGACAGGACGAAGGTAAGCCTGTTACGGTCAAAGTACCATGCGTTGAGATGTGGGACGGACAGAAGTGCCCAATCCATGAAGAAATCCGCCCTTGGTTCAAGGACCCTAGCATGGAAGATATGGCTCGCAAATACTGGAAGAAGCGTAGCTATCTATATCAAGGACTCATTGTTAACAGTGCGTTCGTTGAAGAAGAAACACCTGAGAATCCAGTTCGACGTTTCATTATCAATACACAAATTCACAACGTAATCAAAGCAGCACTTATGGATCCAGATTTTGGTGATCATATGCCAACTGACTACGATATGGGTGTTGACTTCCGTATTACGAAGACTAAGAAAGGTCAATACAACGACTTTACAACATCAAGCTGGGCACGTAAAGAACGCAGCTTGAACCAAGCAGAGCGTGACGCTATTGCTGAGCATGGACATTACAACCTTAATGACTTTATGCCTAAGAAGCCTAACGCAGAAGAGCTACAAGCTATCTTTAACATGTTTGAAGCTAGCGTAGACGGAGAGCTTTACGATCCAGAGCGCTTTGCAGACTTTTACCGTCCATGGGGCGTAGAAGCACCAAACAGCGGTTCAAGCAATCGTTCCGCCCACAGCGAAACGCCTAAGGCTGAAGAGCCTAAGGCACCAAGTGTTAGCAAAGCGCCAGCAGTTGATGAAGATGACAGCGATGACGGTGCTGATCTACTTACACCACCAGTTGAGTCTACTACGGACGGCGGCGGCAAGGATGCAAAAGACATTCTAGCTGCAATCCGCGCACGTAAAGAAACCAGCTAATTCCACACAAAACTAAGGATGGGGCAAGAGCCCCATCCATTTTAATTTATAGAAGGAAGAAGTATGGCTAAGGCATTTGACGTTGCGAAGTTTCGCAAAGGTATTACTAAAAGTGTAAAAGGACTATCAGTTGGATTCAGAGACCCTAAGACATGGATCTCAACAGGTAATTACACACTAAACAGACTCATTTCAGGAGACTTTAACAAAGGCGTTCCACTAGGCAAAGTAACAATGTTTGCTGGTGAAAGCGGCAGCGGTAAGAGTTTTATTTGCTCAGGCAACTTGGTAAAACACGCTCAAGATATGGGTATTTTTGTTGTCTTAATTGACAGTGAAAACGCACTAGACGAAAAGTGGCTACATGCACTTGACGTTGATACAAGTGAAGACAAACTACTTAAACTCAACATGGCTATGATTGATGACGTTGCAAAAGTCATTGCTGACTTTGTGTCAGAATATCGCGCAGGCTATGGTGATGTTGACATTGACGAACGACCTGAAGTGTTGTTTGTAGTTGACAGTTTAGGTATGCTTATGAGTCCAACAGACTTAGCACAGTTTGAAAAGGGCGAGATGAAGGGCGACATGGGACGTAAACCACGTCAGCTTAAAGCACTCGTAACCAACTGTGTCAACATGTTTGGTGACTTAAACATTGGACTTGTGGCAACAAACCACACATACCAAAGCCAAGATATGTTTGACCCTGATGACAAGATCTCAGGCGGACAAGGAATGGTGTTTGCTAGTTCAATCGTAGTCGCAATCAAGAAACTCAAGCTTAAAGAAGATGAAGATGGTGTAAAGACAAGCCAAGTACACGGCATTCGTGCAGCTTGTAAGGTTGTCAAATCACGTTATGCCAAGCCGTTTGAATCTGTGCAAATTAAGATTCCATATGAAACTGGTATGAACCCATACAGTGGATTAGTTGACTTCTTTGAAGGGCATTCGGTATTGACAAAGAGCGGAAATAGTTTAGAGTATATTGATAAAGAGACTGGTGAAGTCTACAAAATGTTCCGTAAGGCATGGGAACGCAATGATAATGGATACTTAGATGTTATCATGGCACAATTTGATATGCATGAACCTGACGTTGTAGAAAGCGAAGTTGATGATATTCACGAACCTGACGAAGGTTGATACATATGACGTTACAGTGACGGGGTTAGCTACTGACTCCGTCGTTGCAATTACAAAAGACTATATAGATGACACACATACAATAGCGTGGCAAGGATGTGTTGTAGATTCTGATAATGGACAAATAACAGCACACAACATGCCTGCTGGTCAATACCGCGTAAGGGTTATACATATGAATTATCATGTAATTGAACTAGATTTTCGCCACTCAGGGCTAACTACACTTAACATACCCTTGACGCTAGAATACAACTATCAAAAACCATAACGGAGAAATAAATGACACTACACACTTCAGATGCTATTGCCCTTGTTGAACTTTGGGCAGGCATTAAAAACTATGTACCTGTTAAAGATCAAAAGCAGGCAGCAGAACAATTTATAACAAATATTGACGAGGCAGGACTTGTTGACCTTAGCGTAACAGGTAACGATCTGTCTGGTGTTTGTGATATATTTGACAAAGCAATGCGCACCTTCCTTGAGGAAAATGGACTTGAGATAGATACTGATTTTGAGGAATGGGACGAGTAAGTGGCAGGTAAATTCCAAATATCTGACTCATGTGAACATACATTGTACATGGCTGGCAATTATGATCATGCTATGCAACTATTGCAATCATATGTGACGCGCGGCGAATGTGTTTCTGTTACCAAAACAGACTACGTTTACAAATATGGTATGGAAAGCGGATTCGCTGTCAAGCTTATCAACTATCCTAGATTTCCACGTGACCCAAGCACTTTACTTGATGCAATCATCAAAATAGCAGACTTTTTACTTGAAGAATTAGGCCAGGGTTCGTACACAATTACAGGTCCTGACCTTACATATTTTTATGATAGGCGGGAAGATTAATGGCAGGCTGGTACAACAAAGTAAAAGATGATCTGGCTAACATTGTACCAGCAATTAGCTTTTACGAAAAAGAACTTGCGGATGCAAGAGGCGAAACATTCTTGAATGGCAATCTCGAAGCCAACAGTAAGCGCATTCCTGGCGATGTGGCTTACCGCTTTGGGCAGCTACAAGAAGTTGAAGCCATCCTTGAGTATCTTAACATTGAACTGCGCAAAATACATCGCAGCAAGTATCGCAAGTATCTTGAACACTACAACAAAGTGTTAAGCAGTCGCGACGCAGACAAGTTTGCGGAGGGCGACCAAGAATACATTGACATGGAACATTTGATCAATGAATTTGCACTTGTGCGCAACAAATATCTAGCCATTATGAAGGGCTTAGATAATAAATCGTTCCAAATCAACAACATCACCAAACTGCGAACAGCAGGCATGGAAGATATTAGTTTAGATTAATGTCACTTTTCTGTTGACAAAGTAAGACACTTCGCTTATAGTCTAGGAGTAAGCAAAGGAGAACTACTATGTCAACAACACTTCGCCCAGTTACTGCAAACATCACCCAGACACGCTTTAGCGGTGGCCCAAGCGGCCGGAAGGTCCAAGTGACCCAGCGCGGCTTGCCACGTGGTCCAGACACTCCATTGGGGTTTGGTTTTATCCAACTCACACGTGAAGATGCAGCCCTGCTTGCGGCAGAACTGTTGCGTTTCGCAAGCGGCACAGAAGTTGAGGAAGTATAAATGAATATTACAGATAGTGATTTTGATCGCGGCTTTGAACTAGCAATGTCCGCATTCGGCGACAAATATTCCGCGTCGCTGATTTATGCAACTGTTACAGAGTTTTTTCGTAACGATGTCGATTGCACCGAAGAATACTTCTTAGAGCAAATTGATGAAAGCGGCGATGAAATCAGAGAAATGATGCTTGCTAGGGTGAAACTGGCATATAACCTTAGCAGCGAAATTTGGAAGATTTCAGCGGAATGCAAGGGAGAAGTATAATGCGCACCTACAGCTCAAGCCACTTTACATACGACAAAGAAACTGACACGTTTATTGGAGAAGCATCTGAACTGGTTGGATTTGATGGGCAAGCGTTTTACATCCGCTCGCGCAAAACAAATGACACCCGTATGTTTTTGATTAATAAGTGTGAGTTTTCTGAAGACGCAGATGAAGAGCTCGTTGCTTGGCGTGGCATTAGCCCTGGCAACGGACACCGTGTTACAATATTTAACGATTGACAGCAACACCAAAGTCAGCTAAACTGTAATTCATAATCAGTCAGAAACAAAAGGTTAGAAAATGAAATATAAACGTACAATAGAATCTTATCCGCTTATGGACGCTCTTGCAACCGCTGTTGCAGTTGACCGCATTCAAGGATTTGTGAAGTCTGGTCGTAGTTACTACGATCAGGAAACCGAAAACCGTGTTGATGACAATCGTCAGACTGTCATGCTTACCTTGCGTGTTATGAATGGCAAAATGCCAGAAGATCAGCATCCTAAAGCTGTAAAGTTCAAGCCTACTGCTGATGACTATGCGAAGGCGACCGAAATCTTCAATCACTTCGATGAAATCCTGGTTATGGATAAGCTTGCTGACGACCTTATCAAACAAGGCAAGGACGGACGCATTAACGACTTTAATTTGCAGATGAGCAATTTGTTTAGTAAAGATACAGTTGATGTTAACAAAGAGCTAGCCATGGTGTGCAGCTTGCCTAACAGCCGCCGCATCAGCGCAAAGCGCATCGAGATGAGCAACTTCTATCGCGACAATAGCATGAAAGGCTATATTGGCATCGCCAAAGAACGCCTAAAGATTTCTGGGCGCGTCAAGGATATCAAATATATTCCAAAGTACGGCATCCACCTTGCAACAGTTTACACAACTGAAGGCAAACTTGCGAAGTTTTTCATGAACGATAAGATGAGCGAGACTGCAAAGCGTATTGTTGATACTGATATTACGTTTGTTGGCACAGTCAAGAAGCACGAAGTGAATGACTTTACTGGTTGCCAGGAGACGATGTTCAACCGTGTTAAATTGAACGAAGAACCTACATAAATGGTAAAAGGCATTGACAACCAATGCCTTTTACCTTAGACTCTAGAAGTAAGCAAAGGAGATCTTAATGGGTATATTTGGATTCAAATGGAAGTATCGTGTCCGTGATTGCAAAGAGCGGACTACCGCTTATTGCGAGACCTTAGAGCAAGCTATAAGAGTTGCGGATATGGAGCCTGCGGTCTTCCTTCGCCGCCTATTAGAGCAAGGTGAGTCAGTAAGCGACGGCGTCCGTTATAAAGTTGACGTCAAAGGCTCGTATTACGATAACACTTGGATTATCGGTAGTGCTAGAGGCAAAGTATGACGATGACACTCATCAGTAAGTCTTATGACGAGCTTACAGATTTAAGCTCTGCAATGGATGCAGATAATGTATTTGGACATGGTCCAAATCTAGATGAGTATGTTCAAAAGCACTGCTCATTTTATTTTAATGAAGAAACATGTCAGATGAATGTTTATAATAAAGTGTTACGGCACTCTGAAGTTGGTTATTGGGTATACCACGTTTTTAAACGAGTAGGCATTAAAAGCACAATAGATTACAAACGGGAGTATCCAGCTGGTAGCCATAGTGTTACACGCTTCAGGTTCCGTGATTATGAAGTAATGACAATGGCGCGGCTGGCGGTTTAATGGCTTGACTTTGGCACAGATTGTGCTAAAATGATACTATGGAACAACATATGACAGATAAAATTATGACAATTAATCAAGCATTGATTGACCGAATTGCCGAAGTAATGCTAGATGAAGGACCGGACGTTCCTGAATTAGTTGAAGTAATTGATCATAAATCAGCAGTTGAAGCAAAGAGTCAACTCGACAGTTACATGCGCAAGTATGAAGCGCGACGGAAAGAAGTGCGCAAAGCTGTAGTAGAACTAGAATACGATAAAATCCGTGAGAAGCATGGGTTTGAACAAGTACCAGATGCCACAGGTTGGCGTCTCAAAGAATAACTAGCCAGTAACTATCTCCTTTCCATTTTTGCGTCTCTGGTTAGTTAACGGGTCGGGCAGTAGCTCGGCCCGTACTCATCTGTGATAAATATACTCCAATGGCACTAAACCATTGACATCTATAGATAAAAAGTGTATATTAATCATATGGAAGCAAAAATCGAACTGCTTGACGAAGTTAATTGCAAAATCCATGGCCTAGCAACTGCAGATAGACGTAAATTTTATGATAAATTTTCGTACATGATACCAAGTGCGTATCATGTGCCTGCGTATAAAATGGGCCGATGGGACGGTAAGAAACATTACTTCGCAATAGGCGGCAAAACATATAGCAATTTACTTGAAGAGATTGTACCCGATCTGATTGAGAGCGGGTACGACGTTACGTTGAGTGACGGACGCCTAGCGTTTCAACTACAACTAGATACAATCACAAACACACACTTTGACCATAAAGTATGGCCAGAGGATCACCCTATAGCAGGGCAACCTGTTGTGTTGCGTGATTATCAAGTTGAAATTATCAATAACTTTCTTGTCAATCAAAAAAGTGTGCAGGAAGTCGCGACAGGCGCTGGTAAAACTTTAATTACTGCCGCACTTAGTAATCTTGTAGAAACATGCATGACTGATGAGCAGCTAGTGATGCACAAGCTAGCAACAGGAACAAATGGCGGCGCCCGCACTATCGTTATTGTTCCAAACAAAGGGCTAGTTACACAAACAGAAGAAGACTACATCAACCTCGGACTTGACGTTGGTGTGTATTTTGGTGATAGAAAAGACTACGGTCGAACACACACCATCTGTACATGGCAAAGCTTAGAGATCATACATAAGAATTTCCGTGAAGGAAAAACTGACTGGTCACTTGAGGACTTTGCAGATGGAGTAATGGCAGTTATTGTAGACGAAGCACACGGCGCAAAAGCTGATGTACTTACAAAGCTACTGACAGGTCCATTCTCAAATATCCCAATACGTTGGGGTTTAACAGGAACAGTCCCGCCAGAAGAACACGCTGCGATTGGATTGACAATTAGTCTAGGACCAGTTGTAGGCGACCTTGCAGCTAAAACGCTACAGGACGACGGTGTATTAAGCAATTGTCACATTGATGTCATTCAAATGCAAGATACTGTATTTTACGACAACTATCAGTCTGAAATGAGTTACCTCACTACAGACGATGACCGCCTAGATTATATGGCAGCAATGATCCTTGCAATTGCTAAAGAAGGTAACACCCTTGTACTAGTTGATCGTGTCAAAGCAGGTCGTGGTTTACTAGAGCGACTTCCTGAAGACCGCACAGTATTTGTTAGCGGTGAGATGAAGAATGAAGATCGCAGAGGTCACTATAAAGAGATTTCAAAGGAGGACAATAAGATTATTGTCGCCACCTACGGCGTTGCGTCTGTAGGAATTAACGTACCCCGAATATTTAACATGGTGCTAATTGAACCAGGTAAGAGTTTTATCCGCGTTATCCAAAGTATTGGACGTGGATTGCGTAAAGCTGAAGACAAAGATTTTGTCAACATTTACGACTTTACATCTAGTGCCAAGTTCAGCAAGCGCCACCTCACAGAGAGGAAGAAGTTTTACAAAAAAGCACAGTATCCGTTCAAGATTACAAAAGTAAATTGGCGAGAAGACATGCGCAAGCAAACTGATTTATTCGTAGGGTTCAACAACCAAAGGGCTAAAAAGAGATGAAAATATTAACCAGCGACAACGAAACTTATGAGCTGGATTTTGTACCTGAAGAGATTGACGACATCCGCTATTGTGTGTTAGATTATAGTGACAAACATAATCCTGACTACTACTTTATGCCGCTTGTGTTCCTAGAAATCTTTAATGCACCAGCTGCCGTACTGCAAATAGGTGAAGCTACGTTTAAGATGCCAATTGACTGGAGCCTAATTATATGCGACAGTGAAGTGGGCGAACCAGAAGTAATTCCAATCACAAGTTTAAATGATAGAGGCTTTACAGCTTTTGCCCTCAACCCAATCTCAAGCTACATGCCTAGCTACCCAAAAATTGAAATTGTAAACATCTATAGTGAAGTTAAATGGCACTTCCCTAAGCTAAAGCAAGGGCATTTGTTAGCAGTGCCGCTAAGTGACAAACCTGGCGCAGAGTGTGCTTTTTTTGTCAAAGAAACAAATAAAGTACCTGATGTTATGGACATTGGTGACTTATGGTAGTGTTTACTTCACTTGAATATAGATTTCCTGTTAGAGTATATGTGATGTCAGATGACACCGCAGCCGCCGTGTTATGCCTGACATCATAGCTAATGATATAATTGGCGCACAGCCAATGTCAGGACCTACAGGTAGTATAGTTTCACTGCGAGCATCAATGTTTCCTGGTGTACTTGAAACATTTGACGGACACATCTATATACCGTATAATATTAGAATAATGTGGTGGTTCAAAAATCAACAACATAAAGGTAAAGAAAAATGCCAACGATTAAAGAAGAAATGTCAGCGCTCGATAAGCGCAACTTTAAGTGGTATGACAATCTAAGCGAAGAAGACAAAAAAGGTCTTAGCATGTATGTCTTGATGCGCTATGCAGCAACGACTAACAGCAACGTTGTGGAAATAAACGAGCATTACCTTACAATGATTAATGAGTTGGTCAATGTACAGTTTAACGACATGCGCAAGCATCCTGAAATGCAATGGCGACTTATGCAGTGCGCATCGATTGGTACCAATCAGTTTCATCAGTGGATCAAGCCCATGAAGAAAAAGAAGGATACAAGCAAGAATCCTAAACTGTTTAGCTTTTATGAAGATATGTATCCACACTTTAATAACGATGAAATTGAAATGTTAATTGCAATGCAAGAACCAGATGATGTCAAAGCAATGCTTAAAGAGCATGGCTTGAGTGACAAAGAGATCAAGGCTTTGATGAAGTGAGTTTTAAGTGTGAGTACTGTGGTAAGAGCTTTAAGCAAGAACGCACAATCTTTGCTCACATGTGCCGCGACAAAAAGCGCTGGCTACAGAAAGACGATCAGCACGTTAAGATAGGCTTAACTTATTTCAATGAGTGGTATCGCATTGCAATGGGTACTAACGGTAAAAAAGACTATCGCGAGTTTATGAAGAGCCAATACTATGGCGCATTTGTTCGCTTTGGCATGTACATATTAGAGACTCGTGTGCTAGCGCCCGAACGTTACCTTAGTTGGTTGATAGAAAAGAAGAAACCAGTTGACATTTGGTGCAAAGATAGTGTATACAATGAGTATCTAGCTGAACAAAGTAAACGGGAAACGGCTGAGCGGGCGCTAGAACGCTTTGTGATACACGCAGACAGGTGGTCTGAGCGTACTGGTTATCATTGGAGTCGTTACTGGACTGAAGTATCAATACACGCATTAGTTAACGACATCAAAATGGGCAAGATTAGTCCTTGGGTGTTCTTAGGATATCAACCAGCAAAGGACCGCCTAGACGAATTGCCAAGCGAAATGCTAAGTGAAGTAGCGGACACAATTGACTTAGGATTTTGGCAACGTAAGATAGACTTAAACAAACCCACTGTGAAGTGGATAGAAGAAATATTGGAAGCAAGCGTATGAAGTTAATTTCAAAGAAGCGATCATATGTGATTGCAATGAGCGAAGATCTAACAATGCGAACAATTGCTCACTGCAAGACGTTAAGTATGGAAGAGCTACAAGAATACATTGATAGTAACTTTCGCAAAGCAAATAGGTTGGGCCATAGCCGTAAAAGCGGTGCTTGGTACGAGGGTAGAATGTTTAAAGAGAAAGCTAAAGTTGCCATCATTGAAATGGAAAAGAGACGTTACGGATGATAAAAAAGCTTAATACTATAAAAACACCTAATAAACATTCAGACAAAGTTTTTAACTACACAAGAGAATGGTTACCTGCAAAATTTAAAACTGTCAAAGAAATACTTAATCATTATAAAGATGTGCGCAATATCGCGATAATGATTAGCGATGACGACGATTATGTCTATCTCCATTTCCCAGCAGATGAAAAAGACCGGGATATATATCAAATAGATAAAACATTCTACAACAATGAGTTAGATAAGTTTAAATGAAAATGTATATTGCAGTATTGGATGAAGTGCCAGATTTTATGGTGCCGACTCTTGTAGCACACTCAGTGCTAGGTGCTCATCTTGCTATGTGCGAGTGGTCTGAATACGACGAGTGGTTGAACACGAGTTTTAGGAAAGTTGTACTAACAGTCAATCAAAAAGAGTTTGACAAGATAGCCGCTATACGTCACACTTACCTAGGACATGAAAATACCACATTGGACGGGCGTAAAAGTTGTGCGATTCCAGTCCCATGTGAAAACGAAGATCGACCTAACGTACTCAAGTATGCCAAAATGTGGAAACCAAAAGATGCCCAAAAGCAACCAACCACAGGAACAAATGTACCAACTCAAATGAGGTTGGACAGAGGGGAAGTCTCTACGAATGAAGACAGTAACTGATATTGATATTGACGTTCCTAATAGGGACGCAGTGCTAAAACTATTCCCACACGTTGTAGCAAACAACGGCGAGGCCAAGCACAACACTGGTGTATACTTCCATCGCGTACCTGTCAACCCATTTACTGGACGTTGCAGTATTGATTATGACGATGCTGAAGCTATGGGCTATTTTAAGATTGACGTACTAAACGTTTCTATATATAAAGGCGTCCGTGATGAGCAACATTTGCTGTCATTACTTGGACGTGAGCCAATGTGGGAATTGTTAGAGGAAGCAGATTTTTGTGACATGCTATTCCACATGCGCGGACATCATGACATATGTATTAAAATGAAGCCGCGCAACCTGCTACAACTTGCCGCAGTGCTAGCAATGATCCGTCCTGCAAAACGGCACCTGGTAGGTAAAGATTGGGATTATGTTAATAAGCATATATGGACCAAGGTTGACGAAGGATATGCGTTCAAGAAGAGTCACGCACTTTCTTACTCAATGGCAGTAAAATTGCATATGAACTTGATAACGGAGCAAATGGGTGGCTAAACATAATGATGAAATGCTTGAAGATGGCTATACTATCTTTAGAGATAGACTAAACAAATCTGTACTTTACGACTTAGTATATCATAAGGCAATATGGGATCGACCGACCCGTGGACATGACGTGTTTGGCAAGTATTATAGTAGTTATGAGGAAAATGTACCTTGGGCAAACTATTGGACAGACCCTGTAAGTGACAACTCCCGTATTGCTGATATTAGAAAAGTAGTTGATACGTTGGTATCAGAGTTTATGGATTATCCAGTTTTTTATCATTCTGATTGTAGTGTGGTCACGCCGCTATGCAATAAAATCCGTCCACACGTAGATACACCACACCGCCACACACCTTGGAATACAGACAGCAGATTACTTGGTATACAGGTCGCAATACCTATTAATGAATTTTCGCCTGCTGGACGAAGCGGGACAACTGCACTTGTACCAGGCAGTCACAAACGGCATTGGGACATTGCCCGTTGTTATAAGGGTGAATATACGACGCAGTTTTTATCTGAAGCAGTGCAACCTGAATTACATTACGGCGACATATTAATGTGGGATGCAAAAACATTGCATAGCCACATGCCGAACATAACTGATTTTGATCGTTATATGTTAGTGATGAATTACTTGGATGAGCGTATAGTAAAGGACGTAATGGACTACGAGGCTAGTCTGCTTTCCTAATCATTTGGACATTCTTACGCTTTACACGTTTTTGCATGATGTCTTTAAGACACACACTAGGCCCATATTTGATTTCAAAGTCTTTTATATTAAAAGTCCTTAATGATTCTCGAAACGGCAAGAAGCGTTGCCCTAATATGATGTTGATTGGAATCAAACGGTTTGTTTCCCACCACCATTCTGCTCCGTATTCTAAAAATGCACGACGTAAATCTTCGTCCTTTATTTCTTCAAATACATACATCGAGATCAAGTTTGCGTCTTGATTCTGTATAATACCCAAATACTCATTCTTTCCGTAAATTGCTACGGTAAGAAATGGGTATTCTTCTAGTAATTGTTCTAAGTTGTTATTCTCTGTCATGCATTTATTTATACGTAAAACGTTTTGGTACTTTGGATAAATAGTTGCATGACAGTATATGCATATCATACACCTTATATTGCGAGCCCTATTAATGATCGCCGAGCAGGCACATACAGGGTAGCGAGCGATAATCCGGACCCTATCCAAATTACAAAGGGATGGGACGCTGTTCTTTACTTTGCGTTCCGCAACCATACTCAACGCCCTTACTTTACAACAGGCAGTGTAATTGTTGCACGTATCTACAATACAGAGAATACGGAAGTATGGAGTGGCAATATGGTGCCAGACCCTCTTGTTGAAGGCACAGCTAACTTAGTAATAGGCAGCAGTGCAACAGGCGCATTTGGTGCTGGGCTATACAGCTTGACAATCGAAGTAACAGACGAGCGCGGCAGAACTTTGCTAGTGCAAACAACCCGCAGTATGCCTCGCTTCGTCGTAGAAGTGCTTGATAATACTACAGTTTCTCTTAATATCTGATAGACTTTACCCTTAAAATGTAATATACTGATAACAATGCATTTCTTTGTAGAATATATGCGCGGACTCGCGTCTGGATGGCGCCCTGCAAGTGGCGGATGGGTAGCTGGTAATTGCCCAGCTTGTACACGCATGGGCGAGGAGCGACCAGATACCAAACGCAGGGGCGGATTTCAGTTTGGAGAAGATGAGTGGGTTTACCATTGTTTTAATTGTAAACTGACGACTGGGTGGGGTAAAGGCAGCAAACTAAGCTCAGGTGCAAAGATACTACTAGACACATTTGGTGTATCGGACGCAGACAAACACCGTATTACACTTGGACTGATGCGGGAAGAAGAAACAGCGCAGTTACTAAACCCTATGCCAGTTGCAATTGCTGACTTTAAGCCAGACTGGCCTGAGGTTGAACTCCCAGCAGGCAGTCAGCTATTACTTGATACTGTGCCAGCAGCTATGCATAAAAACTTTGAAGAAGGGCTAATGATGTTAAGTGACAGGCAATTGCTGCATTGGACTGATTGGGCATATACCAGTTCAGACTTCAAATACCGCAAGCGCATCATACTGCCATTTCGTTACGATGGTAAGTTAGTTGGATACACAGCACGTTATATTGGTACTCCTCCTGACGGTAAGACACCAAAGTACCTCAATACTAAACCGCCTGGATTTGTATTCAATCTTGGTAAACAAAAACCTGACAGGAAATTTGTAATCGTGCTAGAAGGTGACTTTGACGCCATAAGTATAGATGGTGTTAGCTTAGGCAGTAACAGTGTAAGCGATGAACAAGCAAGTTTAATTAATCAGCTACGTCGAAAAGTTATATTGTTACCTGATGCTGATCGCCCAGGTAATGAATTGATAGACCCAGCAATCAAGAATGGATGGGCAGTCAGTTTTCCTGAGTGGATGGAAACGTATAAAGATGCAAATAGTGCAAGCTGTGCTTTAGGTCGCGCGTTCGTATTACAAAGCGTTATTGAAGCTGCTACAGACAACCCGACAAAGATTCGTGTGCTAGCAAAAAGATATTTAAGGGATTAATGTTTCAAATTACAGAAATAACACACGATGTTTGGATACCCGAGCCAAGATGGAGTTGGTACAAGTCTCCGATCTGGCGCATTAATGCCACCGTAATGAAAATACGAACATTAGACGCATTTGCATCGTCTACAATGGCTGGCACTGGATCTATTACAAGCAAAGAGACAGCGCAAATCTATCGCCAATACATTTACTTTACAGACGAAGAATTCGTTTTGTTTAAGCTATCACACACTATGCATTATAGAAATTATAATATGACAGAATTACAACAAGGATTAATATACAGTTAATGGCAGAAGAATATAACGTAGAACTACAAAAGCTTTTCCTAGAATTTCTAGTAAGTGACCACGACTTGTTTGTCAGATGCAATAGCATTCTAAGTGAAAGATATTTTGATAGGGCTATACGTGATAGCGTCAAATTTGTTCGTGAGTATGTTGACAATTATGGCAGTGTTCCAGAACGTAAACAAATTAAAGCCAAAACAGGATTAGATCTTCAGGATATTGGCCCAGCTGGTGATGAGCACCGCAAGTGGTTCCTGGATGACTTTGAGAAGTTTTGTAGGCACAAAGCACTTGAGATTGCTATCCTACAATCAACAGATAAGCTTGAAAAGAAAGAGTATGGTGCAGTTGAGGAACTGATTAAGAACGCTGTGCAAATTGGACTTGCTAAAGAGCTAGGTACCAACTACTGGGAAGATCCAGCAGGACGTTTGCAGCGTGTTATGGAGAAAAAAGGCGGTACAAGCACTGGTTGGACTACTGTTGACTATCCTTTGTATGGCGGCTTTAATCGTGGCGAGCTCAACATCTTTGCAGGCGGGTCTGGTGCTGGTAAGAGTTTGTTCCTACAAAACTTAGCGTTGAACTGGGCTGAAAAAGGCTATAATGTGTTGTACGTATCGCTTGAGCTTAGTGAAGATCTTTGCGGTACACGACTTGACTCAATGCTTACAGGTTACGGCACAAAAGAGATCTTTAAGAACAAAGACGACGTTGCACTTAAAATTGCAATGAAGGGTAAAAAGTACGGCGGCTTGCAAATTGTACAGTTGCCAAATGGTATCAACGTAAATGACCTGAAAGCATACATTAAAGAATACCAGATTCAAAACAAACTAACAATTGATTGCGTACTATTAGACTATTTGGACTTGATGAACCCTGCTAAGGTCAAAATCTCAAGCGATAACATTTCGCAAAAAGACAAGCATGTTTCAGAAGAGTTGCGTAACTTTGCAATGGAGGGCGACTATCTGTTTGCAACTGCATCACAGTTAAACCGTGGCGCTGTTGACGAAGTAGAATTTGACCACAGCCACATTGCTGGTGGCTTGAGCAAGATTCAAACAGCAGACAACGTGATTGGTATTTTCTCCAGCCGCGCAATGCGAGAACGCGGAAGAGTACAGATTCAGTTCATGAAGACACGCTCAAGCAGCGGTGTCGGACAAAAGGTTGACTTACATTTTGACATTGATTGTTTGCGCATCCGTGACCTTGAAGAAGACGAGGATGATGCAGAAACACACACATCAAATGGGCTATACGACAAACTTAGTAAAAGTTCACCAAGTGATAACATTCCTAAAGCAGAAAGGGCGATCAACAACGGTGACAAGCTTAAAGCTATTCTCAAACGAAGTGAGTAACGTATAAATACTACTAATATAAAGGATCACAAATGGTGAAACGTCGGACCCGCAGTATTCTAGAGGAAATCAGCCGTATTGATATCAATAAGGATAAAGATCACTTCATTGAGAGCAAGGCAAAAAATATTATTGCTGGTACAGAAAATCTACTGAATCTCATAAGCGAGACTTATGATGAAGAGACTGCAAATGACTTGACTAAGCGATTTCTAAATGCTATTCGCACACAAGATCCTAAGAAATTTGAGAGAGGCATAAGGAAAGTTAATGAAAGTCGAGGACATTCTAAGCGGAAGCAGTAAGCGTCGTAATTTACGACATAGCCGCGGAGTACGCAATAAAGGCGAATCACTAACGTCAAAACCAACCCCATCCAAATTGGAAGAGGGAGGAAACGTCTTTGATGACGTTGTGCCTTTTGATCACAAGAAAATTCCAGCAATTATGAAAGCTGTTAATAGTGTGCTTAGTAAAGCTGGCACAAAGGCTATTCCTATTGGCAGCGGCGCATCACCTCGCCCTGGCAAAGTAAGTGGCGATCTCGACATGATTGTTGACCAAGACCAAGTCGCGCAAGCAACTGGCACAGATAAACCCGCAGCAATTAAAAAAGGCCTACGTGCATTATTTGATCAAGCAGGGTTTCAGACAGGGCAGAGTGGCGTTAGTGTCCATGTACGTGTTGAGGTTGCTGGCGAAGCACACCAGGTTGATATTATGGTTGTGCCAAAAGCTGAAATAGCAGCAAAATTTCACACACATGACATTCCGCAAGATAGTAAATTTAAAGGTGTTAACAAGCACATCGCAATGGCTGCACTTGCAACAGAACATAACATGCTATGGAGCCCATATCAAGGTTTGTTTCACCGCAACGATGAAGGCAAAAAGGGCGAGTTTGCAACAGATGATATTGACAAGATAGCCCGAACACTGCTAGGTAATAGAGCAACTGCAAAAGATCTTGGCAGCATGGAATCAATTATGGCTGCACTAGGTGATAAACAAGGCAACGATTTATTAGCACGCTTGCGTGCAGAGCCGCATTGGAAGGAATTAGAATGAGACTTAAGACTCTTCTAACTGAAGCACCAGTAGGGCGCAACCTCCAACATTTAGAGGACCTTGTCTTTGTGGATGGCAGCGATGGTGCGATGAAGGCACTCGCTATTTTGGACCGATTCGGCAGCGATGTTGGGGATGTTAGTGTTAAATGGGACGGTACACCTGCCGTTATTTTTGGTCGTGATGCAGCAGGAGACTTTATCTTAACAGACATTGCGGGCTTTAACGCTAAGGGTTATGACGGCAAAGTAAAGTCCGCCAAAGACTTGGAAGCTATGTTTCTTAATCGTGGCACCAGAGAAGTTGACGATACCCGCCGTCAGTTTGCATCTAAAATGGCACAGATTTGGCCAGCATTTGAGAGCGCAACACCAAACAATGTGCGCGGCTTCTTTCATGGCGATTTGCTATATAGTAATACACCTCCAATGGAAGGTGGTCACTTTGTGTTTACACCTAACAAGGTAACATATGCAGTAAAGCAAAAGAGCGCGATTGGACAGCGCATTGCTAACAGTGATGTGGGCGTTGTTATTCACACGTTTACTGAACTTGATGGCAGTAAAGAGCAAGCTAATCCTAGCATGTTGCGTGAAGGTAGTTTGTTTATCATGCCGCCCGTTCTTATGCAACAACCACCTAAAACTGACGTTAAGGGAATAGACCAACTTCGTGCAGAAGTTAAGAAGAATGCTGCATTGATTGACAAGCTAGTAGAGCCGCAACCTGGGCTTAGCGACATCAGAAACATTATATACACATATGTAAATCAGATGAGCAGAGACAAGCGTTGGGATGAACTTAAATCTGGGTTCAAAGCCTGGCTGACTCAAAGTAAAGTAAGCGCAAACAAGCAAGCAAAGATCATGAGCTCACCTGAATTTGCACAGTATAATGTATTATTTGATCTAGTGCTTAGGATTCAAGAACTAAAGAATCAGGTGATTGATCATTTTGACGACTCAGACGTAGACGTTAAATCAAGCATTGGGGATGAACGTGGCGGCGAAGGCTACGTAGCGGCAAGAGATAAAGTTAAGCTTGTCCCGCGCCACAAATGGACAATAGGATAACACAATGCCAACAGATAAAACAGGATCATGGGTCCGCAATAACCTAGCATCAATAATGGTGCCACTTGCGAGTGGAGCAATTGCATTGTTTATTTCATACGGCGCTTCAGTTCAAGATGATACACAGACAAAAAACAGAATTGTTGCATTGGAAAAGCTAGTGATTGAACTCGGGGAACAGGATGAAGAATTTGACGATGACTTTGATGATTTGGAAGATCTAGTAAGTGACAAGACACGTGAACTTGAAAACCTGATTACCCGTGAAGGGCGAGACCTTGAACGCACTGTTATTAGAATGGAAAGTCGTCTTGATAATATTTCTCGACGCCTAGCACTATTTGATGGAATTGGCGCACCAAGTATGTCAATTACACCAGCGCCCTTTGGGCCAATGGAAATGCCATTGCTACTAGATGAATTGGAAGCCGAATAATGGACCTTAAACTAATTAACGAATTGAACGAAAGTTCACAGTACCGCAGCAAGAGTGCGTTTCATGGAACAACTGCTCGTGTAGTATGTGACCATGCCTTCATGGATATGATTGGTGTTTGGATTATGTTTAACGAGTTTGAATTTAACCCAGCAGCCCAAGATTATGCAGCCCGCACAGTGACGTTTAATAGATTCAGCCAATACCGTCAAATGGGGACAGACCTTTACCTCAACTTGCATGTGATTACTGAAAACAGAACAGACTTGGTTGGTACCACAGCAGATAGCGCACTTTTGGAGCGCATTCAGCTTGACGTGCCGCAGATTGTGCGCTATCTTCGTAGTGCAAGCCGCAACAATATGACCAAAGCACTAACGATGCAGACATTACAACGTATGGAAAATGCACTTTATATTGATAATTCAAATTACCGTTCAATACGCCGTTTAGCACAAAGCTGGCCAACATTGCAAACAGGGCAAAAGCGCACAGTAATAACACGTATGACTATGTTTTATCAAATGAACGCCCGCCGTAGTGAAATGTTTCAGATGATTAAAGCACTTGGCAAGAGCAAAGGGTTGATTGACAACTCAGCTAATAACCCAGAACGCCCAAGCAAAGCGAAGCTAGCTGCGGCTGGTGCAGCAGCGGCAGCAGCAGGATTTGCTGGTGGTTATCAGTTAGGTAAGAGTCTTGTATGACCTATCGTATTACAGCATTAACACTAGTCGACATAACTGATACTGGTGTGCAGCGCGTAAGCGAAAGCAACACTAAAGCATATCATCAACAACAAAATCTCAATGTACTGTTGCAAACATGTGGACTGCGCACACAAATATTTGAACCAAAATTTAAAATACATTACAATGCAGATATTAAAGGACGCTTCAGTGATTTCTTTGGCGTTGACCGCACCACCGTATGGGAAATGAATTTTCAGATTGAAACTGACATGATATGGAGTGATGGCGAGGACCATTTAGCTTTCCTCAAACAAGATGTACACGGCGTTGCAATTACGAGTGATTTAGACAACATAGTTGAATTTCCAGTCAATATATTTGACACACGAGATAATGTAAATACATACTTCCAAATTAGTTAAGTGGCAGTATTGCTTTGCCCACCAATGCACTAAATATTGGTGGAGAGTAAGACATGAGCAATGCATATAGCGAATTAGAAAAGACAAACCTTGAAGTACACGTTGACATGAGCCGTCAGCGTTATATAACTTTGAGTGAAAAGGTTGAGACTCTTGATGAGCGTTTTGATACTCTGCTTCGTGAAGTTGCTGAGTTTCGTAAGGAACATGCTGTTAACATGAATCAAATTCGTGAAGAAAACGCCCAGCATACTCAAGGTACAAATAGGTTGTTTGTAGGTGCCGCCGCTACAATTATTGGCGGACTATTGAGCACAATCGTTGTATTGCTAGTCGCCTTTATGTAAGGGTACTTATGGTCAGCTTAGTCAGAATCACAATAACGACATCAACAAGAAACTATATAAGTGTTAGTGTCCCAGGAAATGGGAGGACAGATAATGATTACGATGTAGGTTCAGTTTTTAATCAATTACAATCAACTAACTTTCCAAGTTTTACAGGGACCGAAGCTGAATGGCAAGTGATCCTGAATACCTCTGAAGAAGTCAAAATAGAGAATCTTGGGGCCTCTCCGCCTGCTTCACCAGCATCGCCGCCCAGTAAGTAATGTGTTTTGTATAAATACCTTAAAGGACTTGTCACATGCTAGTAGAAGACATCGTAAACAACAATGAGCCTACCACATTAGTCGAGACTAAAATGGTCTGGGCTAAAAAGGGCGGCAAAGTTGCTCGTAAGTATCGTTGTACATTTGGTAGCCGTAAAGGTAGGGTTGTGTCAGATCCCGCACAATGCAGCAAGCCAGTTGACATGAAGAAGCGATTTACACTACGTAGAACAAAAGCACAAAAAGGCAGTCGTATGACGCGCAAGGCGCAGCGTACTAAACGTACGAATCCAGCAAGCAAAATGGTAAAGGCACTAAACAGATGACAGATATTAACAGACTAAAAAAACTAAGTGGCATTAATGAAAGTGACGATCTTCGTCTAAAGAAAATTCGTAATGGCATTAATAATTATATCAAACAAGAAAACGACCATCATTGGCCGTATGGATTTGAATATAAAATGTCTGAATTCATAGTGGCTGAGTTGGATAAAGAAGAACCAGTTGACAATAGTCCTAAATGGGGTGATAGATCATGAAATTATTTGAAGACATGGCAGAGATGGGCGGCACTATTAATAGTGTTATCCAACAGATGGTAAACGATATGTTCCAACAAGAATTAGATGACGATGAGGTTGCTGAAATTGTCAGTAAGCTTAGCCTTAGCGATTTGTTATCACTTGATGACGCTTATACATCAGGCGACAAAGAGAAAATTCAAGACATCCTAGGGCCATTGCCAACAATGGAATACAGCATGGGTGGCAGCGGTCGTGAAGTAGCGTCAGCAGCAAGCTCACGTCCAGCAGCAAGAACAGCCGCAGCACCAGCAGCTAAGAAACAAAACACAACAACACAGTCATCTAGTAGTTACTCAGGTGGCGTACAGAATGGCGTAAGCACTACAAACATAGATGATGAAACACCAAACGATCCAAATGCAGTGATGCAGGACGATGAGCCAATTGAAGAAGATGACGACTGGGATAACTGGGACGACGTAGAGGTTGAACTCGGCCAAGTAATCTCACATGACCACTATGGTGATGTTACAGTAATTGAGGTTACAGATGACGATATGTACGGTGGCGCAGCCACAGTGCTAGTGGAACTGCCAGACGGGTCAACAATGGAAATGAGTTACGATTATTTGCTTGGCGCGACTGACGAAAATGAAATTGGTGAAGCAGGAATAGGTGCACCAGACTACAACCCAGCTCGTGGTGGATATGATCAACCTGACCTACAGCGCCTAGCACAGG
>UPTN01000424.1_pt1 | contig 22445 bp, 21 predicted proteins | sample 2160111 | NCBI WGS metagenome assembly UPTN01 (sample SAMN06265058, study PRJEB28932) | marine metagenome | isolation source: Columbia River Estuary | place: USA:Columbia River Estuary, USA | collected 2014-05-05
CCCCTGAGCGCAATCTTGTGGCCTAAATTTGCCATGCCAAGATTATGCGCAAGCGCATCCCATTGCACGTCTGATTTCGTCCACCCGTTCACAGTATCAACACATAACGAAACCCGTCGTCCAGCAGCTTGCGACAAGAACGACGATGGACGCACAAGCATCATGTCGGTATCCATAAAGACGCTCCAGCCAGATGCATTAATCAAGGAAGCAGCAATCAGCTTATTGCCTGCCGGATACCCGTCCTCAAATGTGTTGGTCAAAATGCGCAATTCTGTGTTGGTGCTCGCCAGAAAATCCTTGGTCGCTGGATTCAGGTCGTCAATGCGATCATCGCGGCAGAATGCGACGAGACGGTAGTTGTCAGTGCAATTCACTTCAAGTGAGGCGACAAGCAAATGCGCTTGCAACTCAAGCGGACCAGGTTCCACCATAAAGAAGATTGTCAGTGGATCCGAAGTCATATCACCCGTTTTTTCGCAGTGTACTGGGCGCACTGCGGTGTCTTGGTCCGCAATCGCATTTGAAAAAGGCGGGGTTTCTTGGCGTATTTTTATGATTGTATCTTGAAATTCGTCATCCGATTGCGCGACCTCAGACCGCGGTAACGCCAATTGCAAGATATGTCGGCATTGATCGGTTGTCGGAAATCGTGGTGGATAATCAACTGCCAGCTTTAGACTACGGCGCGTCACGCCAATGTCGCGGAAAAACCGGACAACAAAGCCTCTGGGATCGACCTCATGCAGACCGCTGTCTCTCTCAACCAATGCGATCTCCTCAAAATCAAGGCGCACTTTTTGACCGATGACCTCAAATCTCACATCACCTCCGCCACAGTAGGACACCATTGACTTCAAACCGGGCAGATCTTTAGGGTCTTCATCAGAAGCGAGCCATAATCGCACAGCTACGTTTTGAGACGCTTCACTATAAAGATGAACTGTTGTCTTTGCTGGGTCAAAGCCTGCCAAAATCGCAACCAACACTTGCTGCATTTGAAGTTCAAACGGTACCGCCTGGCTTCCTTTTGCAGCGGCGTCCTGATGAACAGAAAATTCGTGCATAAAAACCAGCCTGCGAACACCTTTCTCTTTCAACGCAAATTGCGTGTCCAGATTGGCTTGGGCCAGCTCTGCGTCTTCCCCCCCAGCGATCACCGTGTGGTGTCGGCGCAGCAGAGCGGGGCATGCCACGTCAGCAAGGTGAACGCCTTGCCTGCGCAAACGCCCACGATTTCCGCGAAACGCTGTTGCAAGCAGATCGGTACCGGTTCCAGCAACCGAGAAAAAAACTTCTACCTGCATTCAAATCGTCCAACTTTGATTGCGCGTCAGGCGTCACTTTTACCTTTGACTATACGCAGAATTCAATTGGTTTTCCTCCACACAATCAGCGCTGTTGCGTTTCCCAGTTGGGATGCAACCAAGGTTGATCGTTTGAAGGTGCAAGCGGATTTCGTTGCAGGATATGGTCTGCTGCCTTTTCACCAACCATCAACGATGGTCCGTTGGTATTGCCGTTTGGAACCCGGGGGAAAATAGAGCTGTCTGCAACACGTAGTCCCGCGACGCCAATGACGCGGGTTTCTGGGTCTACAACTGCCATAGGATCATCAGCATCACCCATCTTGCAAGTGCCGCAGGGATGATAGGCGCTTTCGGCATGTTCGCGGATGAAATCATCCAGAGCTTCGTCGCTTTGCGCAGTTTCGCCAGGCTGGATTTCGCGGCCACGAAAGGGGTCGAACGCTGCTTGGGCGAAAATTTCACGGGTGAGGCGAATACATTTGCGAAAATCAATCCAGTCTTGCGGGTCGGACATATAATTGAATTCGATTTTCGGGTGATCTGCCGGATCAGCGGATCGCAGCGTGACTTGGCCGCGCGATTTCGACCGCATTGGTCCGACATGTGCTTGGAAACCATGCCCGTCAGGGGCGACTTTTCCGTCATAGCTCACTGCAATTGGCAAGAAATGGAATTGGATATCAGGGTATTTGATCCCAACATCAGAGCGGACAAAACCTGCACTTTCGAATTGGTTAGAACTGCCTAAGCCCGTTTTCCACAAGAGCCATTCCAGTCCGATTTTCGCCTTGCCGCGCAGGTTCCAATAAGCAAACAAAGACACGGGTTTGGTGGCTGCCTGCTGGATGTAAAGCTCTAGGTGGTCTTGCAGGTTCTGGCCAACGCCAGGCCTATCTGCGACGACTTCTATACCGTGCTCTTTCAGGTGTGCCGCTGGGCCAATGCCTGACAGCATCAGCAGTTTCGGCGAGTTCAACGACGACGCCGCGACGATGACCTCTTTGTTGGCTTTGATAATCTCGATCTTGTTTCCGCGGCTGACTTCGACACCAGTGGCGCGTCCGCCTTCAATCACTATTTTACGTGCGAACGCGCGGGTGATATTACAGTTCGGGCGTTTCAGCGCAGGGCGCAGATATGCGGTTGCAGCCGACCAGCGGATACCTTTGTAGATTGTCGCATCAAAGGGGCCAAAGCCTTCTTGCTGCTCGCCATTATAATCGCCAGTCACGGGATAACCTGCTTGCCGTCCCGCATCGACAAAGGCCCGGGTCAGCGGGTTCTTGCGAGGCCCGCGCGTCACATGCAACGGGCCGTCTTTGCCGCGCCAATCGGGATTGCCGCCGTGGCCACCGTCGTGCCAGTGTTCCATCCGTTTAAAGTAGGGCAGCACGTCGGCGTAAGCCCAGCCATGCGCGCCAGTTTCGGCCCAATGATCGTAGTCGCAAGCGTGGCCACGCACGTAAATCATTCCGTTGATGGACGACGATCCGCCAATCACCTTGCCACGCGGCGTTACCAGCTCCCGACCACCCAAATGCGGCTCGGGCTCGGACTTCATGCCCCAATCATAGCGTTTCATGTTCATCGGATAGGACAAGGCCGCAGGCATCTGGATGAACGGGCCTGCGTCACTGCCGCCATGTTCGATGACCAAAACCTGTTTGCCGGCCTCGGCTAGACGGTAAGCGATGGCGCAACCGGCAGAGCCCGCACCGATAATGACATAGTCAGCTTGCATTTTGATATTCTAGCCTTTGATTGCGTTGTTGGCGCCGGAGCCTCCGGCGGGAGTTTGGACGGGCAAGATGATGATCATTCGCCCCGTGGGAACCGTTGGTTTTCTTCGAGAACGTTGAGGTCCATGTGGTTGCGCATGTAACGCTCGGACGCCTTTTGTAGCGGTTGGTAGTCCCACGGGTAGTAGTTCCCGTTGCGCAATGCCTCGTAGACGACCCAGCGGCAGGCTTGGGATTGGCGCACAGCGGCGTCGAATGCGGCGAGGTCCCAGCGGGCTTCGGATTTGGCGCGCAATTGGGCAACGGTACCTTGGTGGGCCGGGTGATTTGCGAGATTGGTCAGCTCGTGCGGATCAGTGTCCAGATCAAACAATTGATCGGGATCCAGCGCGCAGCGCGTGTATTTCCATTTGCCGTAGCGCAGGGCGACCAGTGGTGCGTAGCTGCCTTCGGCGGCGTATTCCATAGCTACAGGGCTGTCGCGCGTGCCGCCCTGCCCCAGATGCACAAGGCTTTCGCCGGAGGTCCAAGGGGCGACCTCTGACATGTCTATGCCTGCCAGTTCGCACAAGGTTGGGGTAACGTCGATATTGCTGACAGGGGACGTGTTCAGGCCCGGCTCCATATCAGGGCTTGCGATCATCAATGGCACACGTGCAGAGCCTTCAAAGAACGACATTTTGAACCACAGACCCCGTTCGCCCAACATGTCGCCGTGGTCAGAGACAAACAGGATCGTGGCCTCCTGGCGCGAGTCCTTAAGCGTTTGCAGCACTTCGCCGATCTTGTCGTCGAGGTACGAGATGTTTGCAAAATAGGCGCGGCGGGCGCGTTTGATGTGGTCTTCGGTGATGTTGAAATTGTCGCGGTCGTTGGCGTCCAAGATGCGTTGGGAATGCGCGTCTTGGTCTTCATACGGAATCGGACCAACTTGCGGCAACAGGTGCGCACAGTCTTCATAGAGATCCCAATATTTCTTCCGCGCCACGTAGGGATCATGCGGATGCGTAAAGCTGACGGTCAGGCACCAAGGGCGGTCGTCATGTCCGCGCGACAGATCATAAAGCTTGCGGGTCGCATTGTAGCAAACCTCGTCATCATATTCCATTTGGTTCGTGATTTCCGCCACGCCGGCACCCGTCACGGACCCCATATTGTGATACCACCAATCAATCCGCTCACCCGGTTTGCGATAGTCGGGCGTCCAGCCAAAATCGGGGGGATAGATGTCAGTGGTCAAACGTTCTTCGAACCCGTGCATCTGATCGGGTCCCACGAAATGCATCTTGCCCGATAGGCAGGTTTGATAGCCAGCACGCCGCAGGTGATGCGCATAGGTCGGAATAGACGACGCAAATTCAGCAGCGTTGTCGTAGACACCCGTGTCAGACGGCAGCTGGCCTGACATGAACGACGCCCGCCCCGGTGCGCAAAGCGGTGAAGCCGTATAGGCGTTGGCAAAACGTGTCGATCTTGCGGCCAAAGCTTTGAGGTTCGGTGCATGCAGCCATTCCGCTGGACCGTCCGGAAAGAACGTCCCGTTCAACTGGTCCACCATGATGATCAGGATGTTTGGCTTTGTCATTGCGGGCGACCTCCTAGTTCGATGTGTAAGAGCGTAAGAACTTGCGATGTCGCATCCGAATGTTTGGCTTGGGTACGTGCAAGACCTTGGCGCAGATACAACCCATCAATCAGGCCTGCCAGTCGGGCTGCAGCGCCCTCTGCGTTTGCGCCGATCAAGGGGCGAAGATCATGCAGCAAATTGCTGCGTAGACGTTCCTGATAGATACGCAACAGGTGGTGCGCTTCAGCAGAGGTCTGCGCGAGAACATAAAAGTTCAACCAAGCAGCAATAACTTCTGGCTGGAAATTGGTTGACGTAAAACCAGCACGGATAACAGCCTCTAGCCGCGCATTATGCCCCTTCGCCCCCTTGAGTGCCGCACGTACTTCGGCCGCATAGATTGCCAAAGTATGGCGCATTGCAGCCAAAAAAATCTGATCTTTGCCGCCAAAGTAGTGATGCGCTAATGCCGATGACATGCCTGCACGCTTAGCTATATTGCTAACCGTTACATCCAGATTGCCGACCGCACCGATTTCATCAATCGTGGCTTTCACTAAGGCCGCACGGCGGATAGGCTCCATTCCAAGCTTGGGCATCTGATCCTCTTTTTTGGTGACACAAGCAGTTAAATCGTTCTTTATTGACTCGTCAATCAAGAAAAATCAGGGAGTAACGATATGAAATTGAAATCAACACTATCCGTTCTGGCGATCTGCGCTGCGGTTCCGGCCGTGGCCGATTGCGGCATGGTCCGTTTTTCCGACGTCGGTTGGACAGACATCACCGCGACAACAGCGGCGACGTCGATTGTTCTAGAAGCATTGGGTTATGAGACATCCACTGATATTCTATCAGTTCCAGTGACTTACGCGTCAATGGCGCAAGGCGACATTGACGTGTTCTTGGGCAACTGGATGCCAACGATGGAAGGCGACATCGCCAGCTACCGTGAAGCAGGCACCGTGGACACCGTGCGCGTGAACCTTGAAGGCGCCAAGTACACGTTGGCCACAAATGCCGCTGGTGTGGCCGCTGGCATCACTGATTTCGCGTCAATCGCTGCCGCAGCCGACGCGCTTGATAGCAAGATCTACGGCATCGAGGCTGGCAACGACGGCAACCGCCTGATCCAGGATATGATCGATTCTGGGTCTTTTGGCCTTGAGGGCTTTGAAGTCGTTGAAAGCTCCGAGCAAGGCATGCTTGCCCAAGTTGAACGCGCTGTGGACCGCGACGAAGCTGTTGTTTTCCTTGGCTGGGAACCGCACCCGATGAACGCCAACTTTGATCTGACCTACCTGCCGGGTGGTGACGATTACTTTGGTCCTGATCTGGGTGGTGCGGTCGTCGCAACGAACACCCGCGCGGGTTATGTCGCGGAATGTGCGAACACTGGTCAACTTTTGCAGAACCTTGAATTCACACTGGCGATGGAAAACGAAATCATGGGCGCGATCCTGAATGATGACGTTGATCCCGAAGATGCTGCCAAAGCATGGCTTGCTGCAAACCCAGCCACATGGACCGCGTGGCTTGACGGTGTGACGACTGCCGACGGTGGCGATGCTGTTGCCGCGGTTACTGCGGCGCTCGCCAACTAAACCATCACGAAAAAGGGGGCGGTCCTAGCCGCCCCCTTTTACAGTTTGGAATTGAATATGAACTGGCTGACAGAGAATAAGATCCCCGTAGGTGACTGGTCCGAAACCGGCGTTGACTGGCTCAAGGAAAACGGGCGCCCGATCTTTGACGCGCTAAGCGATGGGCTTGATGCGATGATCGACGGGATTGTGTGGTGCTTGCAAACACCGCCAGAGTTCATTGTCATTGCTTTGTTCATCGCGCTGACGTGGGTCCTTCAGCGGTCATGGCAAACCTGTTTGCTCGTGCTTGCATGCCTCCTGTTTGTTCTGAACCAAGGTTATTGGGACGAAACCACCGACAGTCTGGCGCTTGTACTTTCGTCCTGCGTGGTGTGCATGGGCCTCGGCGTGCCGATCGGCATCTTCTTGGCGCACAGGCCCCGCGCGTATCAAGCGCTGAGCCCGGTTCTGGATTTGATGCAGACCCTGCCTGCCTTTGTTTACCTCATTCCTGCGATTGTCTTCTTTGGTCTTGGCATGGTGCCAGGTCTGTTTGCGACCGTGATCTTTGTTTTGCCCGCGCCAATCCGGTTAACGTATTTAGGTGTGTCAAACACCCCGACCCCGCTGCTTGAAGCCGCAGAGGCGTTTGGGGCCACCGGCGCACAACGTCTATGGAAGGTCGAGCTGCCTTATGCCTTCCCGCAAATCATGGCGGGCCTGAATCAAGTGATCATGCTGTCACTGTCGATGGTCGTCATCTCGGCATACGTTGGTGCCAACGGTCTTGGCAAACCTGTCGTGCAAGCCTTGGGTCGCAACGACCCGGGGCTTGGATTTGAATCCGGCCTTGTGATCGTGGCCGTTGCTATCATGCTGGACCGGATGTTGCGGGTGAAAACAAAATGAATGCAGTTGAATTTGATAACGTTTCCATCGTGTTCGGTGACAAACCGCACACGGCCCTGCCCTATATGGACGACGGATTAGAACGCCCTGAAATCCGCGAGAAAACCAACCAAATCCTTGGTGTGCATAACTGTTCGTTAAACGTCGAAGCAGGCGAGATTCTTGTGCTGATGGGGCTGTCAGGCTCTGGCAAATCAACGCTGTTGCGATCGGTAAACGGGCTGAACCCTGTCATTCGGGGCGAAGTACGCATCAACGATGGCAATTGGAGCTGCAGTGTCGGCAGCAGCTCTGCTGCGGATTTGCGCCGCGTGCGTCGTGAATGTGTGTCGATGGTTTTCCAGCAATTCGGTCTGCTGCCATGGCGGACGGTGCGCGACAATGTGGGACTTGGGTTGGAACTGGCGGGCCTTGAAAAAAGCGCACGCCTTAAGCGCGTCGATCAAGAACTGGAAATGGTCGGCCTCGCGGACCGTGCTGATGCATTGGTGGGCGAACTGTCGGGCGGTATGCAACAACGTGTCGGCCTTGCCCGCGCATTTGCAACAGATGCACCAATCCTGTTGATGGACGAGCCCTTCTCGGCACTTGACCCACTGATCCGCACGAGGCTGCAAGACGAACTGTTGGACCTGCAAAAACAACGCGGACGCACGATCATTTTTGTCAGCCACGATCTGGACGAAGCGTTTAAACTCGGCAATCGCATCGCGATTATGGAGGGCGGGCGGATCGTACAATGCGGCACCCCGCGCGATATCTTTACCAATCCGGCCAACGGCTATGTGGCGGAATTTGTCGCACATATGAATCCGCTTGGCGTATTAACAGCGCGTGACGTGATGACAGCAGGCACATGCGATGGCCCTACCATTGATGTCGAAACACCCGTCCAGGATATTATGCACCAGATCGACGGAACCGCGCTTCAGGTTGTAGAGAACGGCCAAGCCATTGGTGTGGTAACGCAAAGCTCTCTGCTTGCACGCCTTACTCCGCCTGCATCGGCATAATATATTTTCGTCGAACGCAGGCCCAATAGGCAAAACTCAGACCTTGGTTTCGACCGCCGCTGGTGTGATCTTGCGCCGTGCGATGGCCTCGCGCCAAGTGATGAAGGTGACTGAAGCCATAATCACAGCGCCACCAAAGATAACCCAGCCATCGGCGGCTTCGCCAAAGACAACAGCGCCCAAAAGCACGGCCCAGACCAGTTGCAAGAACGTGACCGGTTGCGTCACAGTCAAAGGTGCGGCAGCAAAGGCCAGCGTCATCGAATAATGTCCAGCGGTTGCAAAGCACGCGACCAAGAACAACCAACCGATTTGCTCCAACGTAGGCGTCACCCATACCGCAGCCGCGAAAGGTGCCAACCCAACCGTAACCGTAATCGACAACATGCCGACAACAACAGGGGCAGAGACTTCACCCGAAAGCTGCTTGGCGATCAAATAACCAGCGGCAAAGAACACAGCTGTTCCGAGCATCGCGATATGACCAATTTCGACTTCTTTCATGCCAGGGCGCAGAATGATCATCGCACCGATCAGCGCCATGATCACGGCGGCCAAACGGCGCGGCGGTAGCTTTTCGCCCAAAAACAACGCCGCGCCAACCGAGACATAAACAGGCGAGAGATAATTCATCGCCGTAACCTCTGCGATGGGAATGCGTGCCATCGCGAAGAACCACAAGATCACTGCGAGAGTGTGCGTAGCACCGCGAACCCAAAAAAGTTTCTTCTGTCGGCGCGTTAAATGTGCCGACAAGATCGGCTTGATCATCGGCAGCAAGAATACCAGCCCCAAGACATAACGCAGGAATGCAGCTTGGGCGGCAGGCACGTCGCTGCCGATATGTTTCACGACGGCTGTGACCGCCACAAACATCAAGCCCGTAAAGACCATCCAAAAGATGCCGACAACGGGCCGTGATTGTTTTGCTGCTTCCATGAAGTATGCGTCGCACCATGATCAGCCGATGGCAAGCCACTGACTGCAGTTTCCGCTGGATGATTGGGCGCACAACCCGTAACACCGATCCCATGAAAATACTCTTTCTTGGCGACGTCATGGGCCGCGCTGGCCGCACAGCAATTGTGAACCACTTGCCCCGCTTGCGGACGGCATGGAAACTCGACTTTGTTGTGGTGAACGGTGAAAACGCGACCTCGGGCATGGGGTTGTCTGCGGATCACGCAAAGCTTCTGCTGGATGCGGGTGCTGATGTCGTAACTTTGGGCGATCATGCGTTCGACCAGAAAGATATGCTGAGCTTTATCGAAAAAGAAAACCGGATCATCCGGCCAATGAATTACTCTAAAGCCGCCCCGGGTGTGGGTGCGCGGGTCTTCAATGCACCCGGAGGGCGCAAGGTGCTTGTAGCCCAAGTCCTTGGCCAAGTTTTCATGAAACGTCCCTTCGATGATCCGTTTTCAGCACTGGACAGCGTCTTGCGGCAATACCCGATGGGCGGCCAAGTCAGCGCCAGCCTGATCGATGTCCACTGCGAAGCCACATCCGAGAAAATGGCCGCAGGGCATTTCTGCGATGGCCGCGCCAGTATTGTCGTAGGGACCCATACGCATGTGCCAACGTCTGATGCGATGATCTTGCCGGGTGGCACTGCATATCAGACAGACGCTGGGATGTGCGGTGACTATAATTCCGTAATCGGTATGGACAAAGTAGAGCCATTGCGCCGCTTTATCACCGGTATGCCAAAGGCGCGTTTCACGCCGGCCGCGGATGAGGCAACTCTATCAGGTCTCTATGTCGAAACCGACAATATGACCGGCAAAGCGACGCGGGTTGAAATGGTACGCCAAGGCGGGCGTTTATCACAAACCGGCCCTGAATGATCACGGATCGAGTCCGGCTTACCGGCTTTTTGTTGCTCTTGGGAACTGGATGGGGCCTGACCCAGCCTTTGATCAAGATCACAGTCACGGCCGGCTATCAGCCTTTGGGTATGATTTTTTGGCAAATGCTGATCGGCGCAGTATTGCTTGGCATGCTGCGCTGGCGACATTTGCGGCATTTGCAAATCACGCGCAAGACTCTGGCCATTTGGGTCATGATCGCGACAATTGGATCACTCATCCCCGGGATCACAAGTTACCGCGCGGCGTTTCATCTGCCTTCGGGCATCATGTCAATCGTCATTGCCACGATCCCGATGATGGCTTTTCCGATTGCTTTAGCGCTTGGGAATGACACGTTCTCGCGGCGGCGGTTACTCGGGTTGATCCTTGGCCTGATCGGGGTGGGCTTCATTGCCCTACCGGATGCGAGCCTGCCCGAACGCGCAATGATCGCGTTTCTACCTTTGGCGCTAATCGCTCCGTTTTGCTATGCATGTGAAGGCAATATCGTGGCACGCTGGGGAACCGCAGGACTTGATCCGTTTGCGGTCCTGTTCGGCGCATCCGCCATCGGTGCAGTTATTTCATTACCTCTTGCCATTGGTTCCGGGCAATTCTTCTTTCCCCGCTCTCCCTTCATTCTGGCGGACGTCACATTGACTCTCAGTTCTGTAATCCATGTCTTGGTTTACACAGGCTATGTCTGGCTGATCGGGCGCGCAGGGGCAGTATTTGCGGGTCAGGTCAGCTATGTGGTCACCGGATCAGGTGTACTTTGGGCAATGCTTCTGCTTGGGGAAACCTATAGCCTTTGGATCTGGGTGGCTTTGATGTGCATGATTCTTGGATTGATGCTTGTGCAACCACGGCTTGCCGATGCACCAACTGTAGGTGAGACTAAATCTTATGGATAATCTTTTCCAACTGTCACAAACGCAAAGTGCCCTTCTGACCATGGCCGTCGTCGTGGGCATGTTCATGATGTTTCTGCGAGAGATCTATCCGACCGAAGTTGTCGCAATGATCGGTGTTTCGGTCCTTTTGGCCACGGGGGTCCTGCCCTACGAGGCTGCTGTGACCGCGTTGGCCAACCCTGCCCCATGGACGATTGCAGCAATGTTTATCATCGTGGGTGCGTTGGTACGGACTGGTGCGCTGAATGCGATGACCCAGTTGGCCGAACGCCAAGCGAAAATTAGCCCCGCGCGCGCAATCGGGGGTAGCCTTGTGTTTGTAGCCTTCGCCAGCGCAATTATGAACAACACGCCTTTGGTCGTCGTGATGATCCCGGTTTTCGTGCAATTGGCACGTAGCTTGGGGACTTCTGCTTCGAAGCTCCTGATCCCCCTTAGTTATGCGGCCATTGTAGGAGGCACGATGACCTTGCTGGGCACATCGACGAACCTGCTGGTTGACGGTGTCGCCCGCGCATCTGGGCTAAGACCGTTCGGTATTCTGGAAATCCTGCCGATTGGATTGGTCGTTGTCACGTGGACATTCGCTTATCTTTACTTCATGGGCCCGCGCTTGTTGCCGAACCGTCAAAGCATGGCAACGATGCTGTCCGACCGATCCAAGAAGAAGTTCTTTTCCGAGGCAGTCATCCCCCCCGAAAGCAACCTGATCGGACGCGAAGTTGCAGGTGTGCAGCTTTTCAAACGCGACGGTGTGCGCCTGATCGACGTTGTCCGTGGCGACAAATCGCTACGGCGGAATATGAAAGCTGTGATCCTGCAGGTTGGTGACCGTGTCGTTCTACGGACCGAGATGGCAGAGCTTTTATCTTTGCAGCAGAACAAGGAACTGCGCCGCGTCGATCAGGTTTCGGCGGTTGAAACAACAACGGTCGAAGTCCTGATTACACCGAACTGTAAGATGGTAGGGCGGCGCATGGGGGCCATGCGACTGCGGCGGCGCTATGCGGTTTATCCGCTCGCTGTGCATCGACGGGACGCGAATATTAGCCAACAGATCGACGACATCATCGTGCGGGTGGGTGATACCTTGCTACTAGAGGGCGCACCCGAAGACATCCAACGTCTTGGTGAAGACATGAACCTAGGTGACGTGTCAGAACCTTCGCAGCGGGCCTACCGCCGCAACAAGGCACCTATCGCAATCGGTGTTTTGCTTGGTGTGGTGATCTTGGCAGCCCTTGGTGTTGCCCCCATCCTGATGCTTGCCATGATTGGTGTGACTTGTGTGCTTATGACAGGCTGCATTGACGCGGAAGAAGCGTTTTCCTACGTGGACGGCCGCCTGCTTGCGCTGATTTTCGCGATGCTGGGCGTTGGGTCGGCGCTGCAGTCATCAGGTGCTGTGGGCATTATTGCGGATACTTTGTCACCCGTGATGCTTGTGATGCCGCCATTTTTCGTGGTGCTGTCGGTCTATTTACTGTCCAGCATTCTGACCGAGTTGGTGTCGAACAACGCCGTCGCCGTCGTAATGACCCCTATCGCCATCGGCTTGGCCACAGCGCTGGGTGTTGATCCTCGTCCTTTGGTGGTCGCGGTAATGATTGCGGCAAGCGCCAGTTTTGCGACACCAATTGGCTATCAGACCAACACGCTTGTCTATGGTCCGGGTGGCTACAAGTTCACCGATTTCCTGAAATTCGGTGTGCCGCTGAACCTATCACTCGCCCCGATTGTGTCGTTCTTTATTCCCTTTATCTGGCCGCTTTAGTCAAACGCATGGGCCTTTGCACACGGGGTTGCGGCGCAACCTGTGCATGCCGTATAGAGGCGCAGATTTACACCGCATAGATGAGGTTTCCGATGGCTGGCCACTCCAAATGGGCAAATATTCAGCACCGCAAAGGGCGTCAGGACAAGCTGCGCTCCAAGCTGTTTTCCAAGCTTGCTAAGGAAATCACTGTCGCCGCTAAAATGGGCGACCCTGATCCCGATAAAAACCCGCGTCTACGCATGGCCGTAAAAGAAGCGAAGTCCAGTTCTGTTCCAAAGGACGTGATTGATCGCGCGATCAAGAAATCCCAAGGCGGCGATGCGGAAAACTACGATGAAATCCGCTACGAAGGCTACGGCCCCAATGGCGTCGCAGTGATTGTCGAAGCGATGACAGACAACCGCAACCGGACGGCCTCTACCGTGCGGTCAACGTTTTCGAAGAATGGCGGCAACTTGGGCGAAACCGGCTCTGTCGGATTCATGTTCGACCGCAAAGGTGAAATCGTCTACCCCGCAACCGTGGCCGATGCTGACACCGTGATGATGGCAGCGATTGAAGCTGGCGCTGAAGACGTACAAAGCGACGAAGACAACCACGTTATCTATTGTGCGGATACAGACCTGAACGAAGTATCAACCGCGCTCGAGGCTGCACTGGGCGAATCCGAATCCACAAAACTGATCTGGAAGCCCAACATGACGACCGAGCTTGATCTCGAAGGGCTGACCAAGCTGATGAAACTGCTTGATACGCTAGAAGAAGACGATGACATCCAGCGCATAACGTCGAACTTCGAAGCTTCAGATGAAGTAATGCAGGCTTTCGCGGAACTCTAGCAAGACTAGGGCGTAATCACGCCCTGTTCGGTTACAATCAAATCAAGCGGCTGATCTGTCGCTTCTAGCGGCAGATTTTCGTCTTCTTGCGCGGTATAGGCAAACCCGATTGCCAAGGTCGGCTTGGCCGCGCGAAGTTTTTCCAGCGTGCGATCATAGAACCCCCCGCCATATCCCAAACGTCCGCCGCTGCGATTAAATGCGACCAACGGAACAATAACGATCTGCGGGATCATCCAAGCGCCTGACGCCGGAACCTGGGCGCCGAATTCACCAGCGATCATCTCGCAGTCGGGCTCCCATAGCCGAAACTGAAGCGGTTGCCCTGCCCCCATAATCACAGGTACGCCCACGGGACCGTGGGCCGCAGCCTCTGCCATAGCAGCGGTCGGGTCGATCTCGGTGCGCATCGCCATATAGCCCGCAAGTGGAACACCGCGATAGCCTGCCAACACTTCGCTAAGATAACCCGCAGTCGCAGCACCGGGTTGGTGTGCTAGCTTGCGCCGCTCGAATGCGGCTTGCCGTGCAGCTGCCTTTTCAATCATAGCAACCACATTGCAGCAAGACCCAAGAAGGCAAAGAAACCGACGACATCTGTTACAGTCGTGACAAACGCACCAGATGCCAGCGCGGGGTCGACGCCCAACTTTTCAAGCACGACGGGGATGACGGTGCCTGCGAAACCGGCCACCACCATGTTGATCACCATGGCGACAGCAATCACAGCGCCAAGCATTGGCGATCCGAACCAGACGACGCCCACAATCCCCATCACCACCGCAAAGATCGCACCGTTGATCAGGCCCACCAGTACCTCGCGGCGGATAACCCGCCAAACGTTTGCAGTTGTCAAATCGCGTGTCGCCAATGCGCGCACAGCCACAGTAAGCGACTGAGTGCCAGCATTGCCGCCCATCGAGGCCACAATCGGCATCAAGACGGCCAAGGCGACCAAGCCTGCAATCGTTTCTTCAAAAAGAGAGATGACCATCGAAGCAAAGATTGCCGTCACAAGGTTCACCGCCAACCAAGGAAAGCGTTGGCGGGTCGTTTCGATGACACGGTCAGATAAACTGCCTTCGCCGACACCAGCCAAACGCAAAATGTCTTCTTCGGCTTCTTCTTCCAAAAATGCCATCGCGTCATCGATCGTAATCACACCGACAATGCGTCCATCGTCATCGACGACCGGAGCGGTGATCATATGGTAGTGGTTAATCGCCTGCGCGACTTCTTCAACGTCTTGGTCAACGTGAAACGTACGAAATGTGTCCTCGGTCAAATCGCGCAATGGCGTAGCGCGCGGGTGACTTAGGATGCGTCCCAAAGTGACGTAGCCGACTGCTTTCAGCCGCGGATCAACCAAGATGATATGATAAAACTGATCCGGAAGGACCACATCAGAACGCAGGTAATCAATGGCCTCGCCCACTGTCCAAAACTCTGGTGCACGCACCAGTTCGGACTGCATGTGTCGGCCAGCGGATTCTTCAGGGTAAGCAAGCGCTTTTTCGACAACCACACGGTCGCCCGCTTCAAGCGCCCCCAACACGGCTTCTTGCTGGGCATCGGCCAGATATTCGACCAGATCGACAACGTCATCGCTTTCGAGATCGCGCACGGCGTCGGCCAATTCGGCAGGAGCCAGCTGCGAGATGACCTCTTCACGCAGGTTTTCGTCAAGTTCAGAAAGGATTTCACCGTCAAGACCACCCGGCCAAGCCGTCAACAAATCACGACGGTCGCGGGCGTCAACTTGCTCAAGCAAATGCGCGACGTCTGCGGGATGCAGGTGGTCAAGCAAAGCACTAAGCACGTCGCCTTGGCCTGCAGCGACAGCCGCCATTACATCGCCAACCAACCGGTCGGTAATGCCAAAGGCCTCTTCGTCGGTGTCGTCGTCGATGTCTGCCATAGTAAACCCCTGCTGCAGCGGCAGCATAGTCAATCACTGCGGGCGCACAATGTGCATTTGAGCGATTTACCAACTTGGCGCGGGGTCATATGTTTGAAGGATGACACAGCATTTACTTCTTGGCCAAACACTTGGTTTTTCTGGCAATCCACTGACGGGCGCTTGGCAAGATGCCGTGCAGTTCAATAGTGCGGGCGGCGTGCTTGTGGCAGACGGGAAAATTGTGGCGACAGGTGACGGGGCCACCCTCAGACAAGCATACCCGCAAGCCTTGGTCACCAACTACGGGAACGCGCTAATCACTGCCGGATTTGTCGATGCGCATATGCATTATCCCCAGACAGGCATAATCGCCAGTTGGGGAAAGCAGCTGATTGACTGGCTGAACACCTATACTTTTCCCGAAGAATCCCGATTTGGCGACAAAACTTATGCAGATGATGTTGCGGATCATGCGCTAGATCTTGCCTTGGCGCATGGCACAACCACGCTGACCAGCTTTTGCACCATCCACCCGCAAAGCGTGGATGCGTTCTTTGAGGCGGCAGCGGCGCGCAACATGGCTGTGGTTGCGGGCAAAACTTGCATGGATCGCAACGCGCCCGATTCGTTGCGCGATACCGCAAAAACGGCCTACGACGACAGCAAGGCGTTGCTGGAAAAATGGCACGGGAAGGGTCGTGCGACCTATGCCATCACGCCGCGGTTTTCGCCTACGTCCACTCCGGATCAGTTGACTGCTTTGGGCGCACTCTGGGCAGAACACCCGCACTGCCTCATGCAAACCCATTTGAGTGAACAACTGCCTGAAATCGCGTGGATGCGGATGTTGTTCCCGAATGCGCGTGACTACCTGGATACTTACGAAGCCTTTGGGTTGCTGGGAACCAATGGCCTTTATGGACATGCGATCCACCTTGAAGACCGAGAAATTGCAAGATTGTCAGAGATGGGCGCGGCAGTCGTCCACTGTCCTACATCGAACACCTTCATCGGGTCAGGCCTATTTGATCTGATGGGACTGGCTAAAGCATCGATTTCAATCGGATTAGCGACAGATACAGGCGGCGGATCGTCTTTTTCGATGTTACGGACCATGGCGGCAGCCTATGAAATCGGACAGCTTCGTGGAACAGCCTTGCATCCTGCACAGTTGATGTGGCTGGCGACGGAAGGATCTGCCGACGCTTTAAAAATGTCCGGCAAAATCGGACACCTTGGGGCCGGCGCCGCCGCAGACATCACTGTGCTTGATTTGGCGTCGACGTCCGCAATTGCACAACGCAGCGGACGGGCCAAAGACGTTTGGGATGCGCTGTTTCCCACAATAATGATGGGCGATGATCGTGCTATAAAAGATGTTTGGATCGCAGGGAAACGTTGGGCCGCCTAGCAGCCCGACGACAGTTTCATCACCCACGTATTGCCCACGCGACCAAGCCCATAGTCAGTATAGCGCGCCCCTAACAAATTGGCGCGGTGACCTGGCGACTCGCGCCAGGCAACAAAGACTTCTTGTTCAGAACGTTGCCCTTGCGCGATATTCTCGGCCCCTGCCCGCAAGTTGCAACCCGCAGCAGTCGCGCGCGCTTTGAGGTTTCTGCCGTTGGGACCCCCCACCGAACTGTGGGAAAAATAGCCGCGGTTTTCCATATCCTGCGCATGCGCCTGTGCGGCGCGGGTCAGAATAGCGTTTTCCTGCAATGGTCCCAGACCTTGGCTCGCGCGGAACGCATTAAAAGCTTTGCCAAAATCAGTAGTCGGCATCTCCAACGCCCGCGTGGCCTGTACAGGCGTCACATCCGCTGGAGGCGGAATATAGACGACACAGCCAGCAAGGCTCAGCAAGACTAAAGCAATAAATCCGGTTTTCATAACGCGCCTCGACATAGTGAGTGAGCGTCAGTCATATCGCCTAAAAGTGACGAAAGTTTGAATTCTCTTAGCCTTCGGCAAGTTTCCGCGCCAAAGCGTTTTGCCGCGTGATGGCCTGCCCCATATCAATAGATGTCATGCGCCCTTCAGCGACAATCTGACGTCCTTCGACAAACAGTGCATCCACCTTGGTTGGCCCTGCCAGCAAGAGCGCCGCTGGATCCCAAGAGCCTGCGTTTTCAACACCATTCGCATCCCAAATCGCAAGATCAGCACGCATCCCGACAGCGATTTGACCGCAATCATCACGGCCCAAAACCTGCGCGCCGCCACGTGTCGCTATTTCTAACGCCTCACGGGCCGACATCGCATCGGCACCGTTCTGAACGCGCTGCAGCAACATTGCTTGCCGCGCTTCTGACACCAGATTGCCGATATCGTTGCTTGCAGAGCCGTCGACTCCCAAGCCGACCTTTACACCTGCGTCCCGCATTGCACGAACCGGAGCGATACCGGACCCAAGCCTGCAATTTGAACACGGACAATGCGCCACCCCGGTGCCGGAACGTGCGAAAAGGCTAATCTCTTGTGCGTCGAGCTTCACGCAATGTGCGTGCCAAACGTCGTCGCCGGTCCAGCCAAGATCCTCGGCATATTGTCCGGGCCGACAGCCGAACTTCTCAAGCGAATAAGCGATATCTTCTTCGTTTTCAGCCAGATGGGTGTGCATCATCACCCCTTTGTCGCGGGCCAATATGGCCGCATCGCGCATCAGATCCCGTGACACGGAAAACGGACTGCACGGCGCAACGCCGACACGCACCATCGCCCCCGGATTAGGATCGTGGAACGCGTCGATGACACGTATACTGTCGTTAAGGATCGCAGCTTCGTTTTCGACCAAGGCATCTGGCGGAAGACCGCCATCGCTTTCGCCGATGCTCATCGCGCCGCGTGTCGCGTGAAAGCGCAAACCGACTTCGTTTGCCGCGGCAATCGTGTCGTCCAGCCGAGCCCCGTTAGGATATAGGTAAAGGTGATCCGACGTGAGCGTGCAGCCAGAAAGCGCCAGTTCAGCAAGGCCAATTTGGGCAGAAACAAACATCTCTTCGGGCCCAAAACGTGCCCAGATCGGGTAAAGTCGTTGAAGCCAGCCAAACAGCAACGCATCTTGCGCACCCGGCACGGCACGGGTCAGCGTTTGGTAAAGGTGGTGGTGCGTATTCACCAATCCGGGGGTGACGATTTTGCCCTGTGCAGAAAACACCTTTGCCCCGTCGGCCTGTATGTCAGCACCGATTTCAGCAATTATGCCATCATTGATCAAGATGTCGGCACCGTGCAATTCACGTCGCGTATCATCCATGGTCAGCATGACATCTGCATTTTTGATCAGAATTTTAGTCATCATCAAACTCCCGTAAGATTGCCAAAGCCTCGGCATGGACGCCCGCATTGGCAGCGGCGATAATTCGACCACCGTCGTGCGCAGGTCCGCCTTGCCAGTTTGTCACAATCCCGCCAGCGGCCTGCACGACGGCAATCGGCGCTTGGACGTCATACGAACTAAGTCCTGCTTCGATCACCAAATCAATCTGCCCGACAGCCAAAAGCGCGTAACCATAACAATCCAAGCCATAGCGTGTCAGTCGCGCCTGCCTCGCAACGGTCTGAAACGCGCGTTCTTCGGTTTTGCTCCCCACTTCGGGGAAGGTCGTGACCACTGTGGCCTCTGACAGCATTCGGGCCGGGCGTGTTGCCAACGTGGCTTGGCCCATCGGTCCATTAACTGTGGCCAGACCGAACCCGCCGACGAAGCGTTCTTTAATGTAAGGTTGGTCAATAACGCCAAACAGAGGGCCATGCGCGTCTGACACTGCGATCAGAACGCCCCAAGTCGGTGTGCCGCTGATATAGCCGCGCGTGCCATCAATCGGATCAAGCACCCAAGTCAGGCCAGATGTGCCGGCCTTTTTTGCGAACTCTTCACCCAAGATGGCATCATCAGGCCGCAACTGCGCCAATAGATCACGCATTGCCGTTTCTGCACCGCGATCCGCGATGGTAACAGGATCAAAACCATCGGTTTTCTTATTATCGGATGCCAAGCCAGAGGTGCGGAAATGGCGCAAAGTTACGGGCCCAGCCACATCAGCAAGCGCGTGGGCGACGCGCATCAGCTCTGATTGGGTCTTTTGATCAACAGTCATGATTGTGTCCTCGCGCTGCGCCGCATCTACCATTTGCGGTAGCGCGGCGCAGCCAACGAGGTCAAGGGCAGCGCTATGCGGCTTCGCTAAGAACGCGGGCCAGATCGAACAGGCGCCGGCGCTGGTTTTCAGGAATTGCATAGTAGGACCGCAGCAATTCAAGTGCTTCTTTATCTGTTAGAATGTCGCCGGGCATGTCTGAATTGCTGGTAACAGAAGGTACGCCTTCGTCCAGACCTTCAAAAAAGAATGCCACATCGACATTCAGAACCTTGGAGATATCCCAAAGGCGCGATGCGCTGACGCGGTTCATCCCAGTTTCATACTTCTGGATCTGCTGAAACTTGATGCCAACAGCTTCTGCAAGCTGTTGCTGTGTCGTTCCGTTCATCCAGCGGCGATGGCGGATGCGCTTGCCGACGTGGACGTCAACTGGGTGTTTCATATTTTTTCCTCACAATGAACAAGTATAACTCAAAAAATACAGCGGCAGGAGAGTGACTTAAAACACAAGCCGTCCTGTTCGCCTGTAGTGCATGACACCATTAACACAAAACACGCAACGGTTGCAGCGTATATCCTGACCTTTTGGACAGGTTCACCCAATCAATTTTGTGAAACTCTTCCCCAAACGTCACTGTTGCCATGTTCGGGTTCTGCCATAATACCCCTGAAGAACCTGTTAATTCGAAAGGATTCGTAAGACATGCGTGCATTCCAAGTCACGACATTCGATCAGCCCGCCATGGTCATTGACTGCCCCGAACCCGTTGCTAAAGCAGGCGAAGTATTGCTGAACATCGCTGCCTGCGGGCTGAATTTCGCTGATTTGCTGATGGCAAAGGGCAGTTACCAAGATACACCAAAGCCCCCCTTTACCCTTGGGATGGAAGTTTGCGGCACGGTTGTGGCCCACGGACCCGGTGTGACGAGCCCCGCAATCGGCACACGCGTAGCGGTCTTTGGCGGGCAAGGTGGCATGGCAGAACTGGGTGTTTTCCCCGCGGACCTATGCCGACCAGTCCCAGACACAATGGACGATGCGACCGCAGCTGGTTTTATGGTGGCCTATGGAACGTCGCATTTAGCATTGACGCGGCGCGCGCATTTGCAAAAGGGTGAAACGCTTCTCGTTTTGGGTGCTGCGGGCGGCGTCGGCCTTACGGCTGTCGAAGTAGGCAAGGCAATCGGTGCCACCGTGATCGCCGTGGCACGCGGGGCCGACAAGCTGGCAGTTGCCAAAGCCGCCGGTGCTGACCACCTGATCGACAGTTCAACGCAAGACATCAAGGCCGAAGTCAAAGCACTGGGCGGGGCTGATGTTGTTTATGACCCCGTTGGCGGCGATGCGTTCAAGGCGGCATTGGGCGCGTGCAACCGTGAAGCGCGTGTTATTGTGATTGGATTTGCCAGCGGCGAAGTCCCGCAAATTCCCGCCAACATCATTCTGGTCAAAAATATCACAGTTATAGGCTTTTACTGGGGTGGCTATCTGAAGTTCAACGCACCTGCCCTAACCGAAAGCCTTGCGGAACTGATGACGTGGCATGCAGAAGGAAAGTTGCGGCCGCATGTCAGTCACAAGATACCACTGGCCGATGCCGGCCAAGCACTTGAACTGCTGCGCAGCCGAAAATCTACCGGAAAAGTCGTCGTTATGCCGTGACTAGTTGCGGGACAACTGGTGGTGCAGCGTAACACCGCTGAATGGTTTCCGCCATTGCAACGCTTGGGTGATCTTCGGGTTTCAAAACATAGAGGTTGATATTCTGCGGTTTCAGGTCAGGCAGTAAACCACCGTGATCGATGACTTCGGAATGCGGCGGCAAACTACCTTTCAGGGCCACGTGAACCGCCAGATCGGCGCTGACCGCGGCTTCGACTGCGTTGTCCATCTCGGAATCGACGGCCATGTGCCATTCAATCCCGTTCTGGTTAAGAGCTTGCAACACACCACTGCGGAAAATGCAGTTGCTGCAAAAGGCGACTGGCAAAGGTGATTTGCGCCATGCATTCCCATCGATTGCGCCGACCCATTGCAGCGGCAACTCCACTAGCACCTGCCCGCCTGCTCCGCACGTTTCTTCGGTCGTCAAAATCAAATCAACTTCGCCCCGACCGAACATATCGAGCAGCTTGCGCGTCGGCGCAGAGATCAGGCGAACGTGCATGCGCGGAAACTCGGCAGCGAAACGCTTCAAGACGACTGGAACAGCCGGATAAATGATGTCGTGCGGCACACCGAGCTTCAGTTCACCTTCAAATTCGGTTGCCGTGAGACGGTTGAGAACCTCGTCATTGATCTTGAGCATATTGCGCGCATATCCCACCAATTGTTCACCTGAAGGTGTCAGCCCAATTGTCCGTGCAGAGCGATCCAGCAGCGAAAGATTAAGCGATTCTTCCAATCGCTTGAGCTGCATTGATACCGCCGACTGTGTCAGGTTCAGCATACCCGCCGCACGTGTCACGCCGCCTGTATCGGCAACAGCCACGAAAGAGCGCAAGGCAGTCAGGTCTAGATTTCGGGCCATATCACAATCCTTGATATTAGATCTCAATAACATTCATTTTTATTATGGCAAATCTCATCCTATGTATCAAGTATCGAAATATAAGAGTTTAAAAGCATCACGAAAGGGAATGATATGAGCCTCTCCATCCAGAACACCCAAGTCCGGTCCGCATGCCAGCCGAAGGCCCCTTCAATCGGTCACCGGATCGGCACTTTTCTTGCAATTGCGCGGCAGCGTCGTGAACTTGCTGCACTGGACCCGCATATGCTTGACGACATCGGCGTGACACGGTCTGAAGCCGTTACAGAAAGCCGGAAAACACTGTGGAATGCGCCATATCATTGGCGTTAATGCAGCCCAAATTGCAGAGACCTGCGACATTCCCGCCCAAAACGATCAGAAATGAGGAATTCGCTGTAGAT
>UPTN01000426.1_pt1 | contig 22315 bp, 18 predicted proteins | sample 2160111 | NCBI WGS metagenome assembly UPTN01 (sample SAMN06265058, study PRJEB28932) | marine metagenome | isolation source: Columbia River Estuary | place: USA:Columbia River Estuary, USA | collected 2014-05-05
GCATCAGGTCAGGGGTTTCGAATGAAATCCAGTTTTCCAATCTCTCTCTCTGCGCTGATGATAAGTCCGAAGCTCATGCGGTCTCCGACTTTGAACACCATTAACTTTCCGGCGTACTCATCAGGCAGCTGAACCTTTTCACCCATCATTCCGCCTTTCACGCGGTCGATGACGACATCGCCCTTGTTCCAGACTGACAACACATGGCCAGGCTCGATTCCATGGCGACTGCCACGGTTAAAGGCTATGACCATGAATTGTCCGGCCATGGCGCTGCCTGCGGCAACCGATATAACCTGCCCATTCACCTCGGAATTCGGCGCATGAGGGATGTAGTGGTTCGGGAAATCCTCGGCTTCGGCAAATAGCAGGTCGCCTTCCAGCGCTTCCCGGTGGCTTTCCGTCATCTTCACGGTTGCCGGGTCGCCAACAGAACTCACATTGCCCATGCCCACGTAATGGGCTTCGTAGCCAAGGCGGTCGCCGTTATCCGGGTCCACCAGGGGTTCGCCAACGTGCATGATGGACAGGTCTGATCCGGCAGCCGACTTGTTACGGCGCACATACAGGTCCATGCCAGCCGCTGCCACGAGATGTCCCTGCCTGGTTGACAGCACATAAGGGGCGCTCTCACGTTGTTCCTCGGAAATTATCCCGGGGCGTGACAAGAATCCGGCGATGGCGTCATGGGAAAGCGTGGTGATTGCTTCGTCCAGGGCGGTCGAACGGACTCGTGGGGAGAATTTCTCGGTGGTGCCGCGTTCCAGCCTGAGCTGGGGACGACCATCCACCCAGATCAGCACCAGGACATCGCCTGGATAGATCAGGTGTGGGTTTTCCACCTGGGGGTTCACATACCAGATCTCTGGCCACAGCCAGGGATTGGTCAGGAACTTGCCGGAGATATCCCACAGGGTGTCACCCTTGACCACCACATAGCGGTCGGGATGCCCCTGGGCAAGTTGCACAGTGTCTGAAGTGTTCGCCTGGGCTACACGTATTGCTGCATCACCAGTCGAAGCATTCACAGGAGCCGCTACGGCTACCATCGCCAATGCCAGGCACAAACTGTGTCCCAGCTTTGTCATTGCAAGCTTCGGAAGAGACATTATCTGGATCGCTCCTTCCGTCTGTCTACACTACTGCCCATTAAGGCAGCCCGCGTTGTTATAATGATTCCGGCTTATGGATTCCGGCACTCTAATCGTTAGTTGCCAGTGTCTACTTCCCTGTGAGAGGGTGATGTGACACATTTCGCATAATTCAGACAATTCTTCTGAATCCTCAAGAACTTTAGCAGCATTTTCTCGAAAACACACGAATTGACGAACCTACTAAACATGGCAAAGTTACAAATACTTGAATACCCCGATCCGCGGCTCAGAACCGTGGCTACACCAGTTACCGAGGTAACTGATGACACCCGTGAATTGATTAAAGATATGTTTGAAACCATGTATGCAGCCCCGGGAATTGGACTGGCTGCTACCCAGGTCAATGTACACCAGCGTATTTTGGTGGCGGATGTCAGTGAAGACCAGTCGGCCCCGGTGGTGCTGATTAATCCCGAGATCACAGAATCCGAGGGCGATGCCTGGTCGGATGAGGGATGTTTGTCGGTGCCGGATATATACGAAAAAGTGGCCAGGGCCCAGCAGATCAGGGTTCGTGGGCTGGGCATTACTGGCGAGCCGATGGATATGGAGGCGGAAGGGCTGTTGGCTGTGTGTATCCAGCACGAGATGGATCACCTGGAAGGCAAGCTGTTCGTTGATTACCTGTCTGAGCTCAAGCGCCAGCGCATTCGCAAGAAGATAGAGAAGGCCCGAAAAGTCACCGGCTCCCAGCCCGAACCGGTCCCGGTCTCCCGCGATCGATCAGACCAGTAGAGGCCTTGCTTGTCATCCTTGAAAGTTATTTTCGCCGGCACACCGGAATTCTCGGTATCCGCCCTGGATGCGCTGTCAGCGGCAGGTCATGAGATTTCACTGGTTCTCACCCAGCCCGACAGGCCGGCGGGTCGTGGTCGAAAACCCACTCCCAGCCCGGTAAAACAGCGCGCCCTGGAGTTGGGCCTTGAAGTTGCCCAGCCAGTGTCATTGCGTGGGCCGGAGATGGCCGCCAAATTTGCCGCCCTGGAGCCGGATGTAATGGTTGTGGTGGCCTACGGTCTTATCATTCCCCGGCCAATACTGGCTATTCCACGGCTGGGTTGTATCAATATTCATGCCTCCTTGCTGCCGCGCTGGCGCGGTGCCGCGCCAATCCAGCGGGCCATACTGGCCGGCGACCGGGAAACCGGGGTCTGCATTATGCAGATGGATGCCGGTCTGGATACGGGCCCGGTATGGTCCGCGGAAAGCCTGGCAATCGAGGATGACGATACCGGCGGAAGTTTGCATGACAAGCTGACAGTACTGGGTGGCCAGGCCTTGATGCGCGCCCTGCCGGCCATCATGGCGGCGAAGTCCGGACCCGCTCCCCAGCCCGGGGAAGGTGCGTGTTACGCCAGCAAACTGGATAAATCCGAGGCCATGATTGACTGGAACGACTCGGCGGAGGCTATTGCCAGGCGGGTCCGGGCATTTAATCCCTGGCCCGTGGCCGAGACCCTGTACAAGGACAAGCGACTGAGAATTTGGATGGCCAGGCCTGAACCAGGGGTTTCCAAGGCCCCACCCGGTTCGGTGGTCTGCGGTGACAAGCATGGAGTGGTAGTCGCCACGGGTGACGGTCTATTGAGATTGTTGCAGGTACAAATGCCGGGCAAACGAAATGTCACGGCCGGAGAATTTGCCAATGCCTATCCGCTTGCTGACGTGTGCCTGGGCTCATGAGTAGTTCTTCCATCATCAGGGCCGAAGCCGCCAAGCTGATTTCCGGTGTGGTTCACCAGGGGAAATCCCTGTCGGAACTTCTTCCTGAATCCCAGGCCGGCCTGGACAGTGACAGCGATCGGCGAATGCTCGGTGCGCTGGTCTACGGGGCACTGCGCTGGTATAGCCGAATGGATGGCTTGCTCTCAGTGTTCCTGGAGCGTCCCGTGCCACGCAAGCAACGGGTGTTGCATGCCCTGATGATTTGCGGCCTGTACGAGCAGCATTACTTGTCCACCGCGGAACATGCGGTGATTTCGGAAACCGTCAGCGCTGCCAGGAAACTTCGGCAGCCCCGCGCCGCGGGAATGGTTAACGCCATCCTGCGTCGCAGCCAGCGCGAGGGCGCGGCGGTTCTTGAAAAACTGGATAAGCAACCCGCGGCGCGTCATGCCCATCCCGGATGGTTGCTGGAACGCTTGCAGGCGGACTGGCCTGCCGATTGGGAAAAGATACTGATTGCGAATAACAGCCAGGCGCCTTTTTGGCTGCGGGTGAATCTGCAGCGGAGTACTCGGGAGGAGTATGTGGCGGCGGTGCACAGCGCGCGCAACCGGCAGGCGGAGATTGTGCAGAGCGTTCCCTCAGCCTTGCTACTCGAAAAAGCCATGGATGTGGAGCACCTGCCCGGGTTTGGTAGCGGGCGGGTATCCGTGCAGGACGGGGCGGCCCAACTGGCCGGACATTGCCTGGACGTGCAGCCCGGACAGCGGGTGCTGGACGCTTGTGCAGCGCCGGGAAACAAGACCGCGCACTTGCTGGAACTGGTGGATGGCAATCTGGACCTGGTGGCACTGGATAACTCGGGGAGGCGCCTGGAGCGGCTGCAGGCCAACCTGCAACGAACCGGCTACCAGGCCGGGGTGCGCGAAGGCGATGCCAGTGACCCGGCTGCCTGGTGGGATGGCAAGCCCTTTGACCGGATCTTGCTGGATGCTCCGTGTAGCGCCACGGGTGTGATTCGTCGGCACCCGGATATCAAGTGGCTGCGCAGAAGCGAGGATATTGAACAACTGGCCCGACTCCAGGCGCAAATGATCCGCGCTCTTTGGCCGCTTTTGGCCACCGGCGGCAGACTTTTGTATTGTACGTGTTCGGTATTGAGGCAGGAGAACGAGGCGGTTGTAGGGCCGTTCCTTGCTGAAACCGCTAACGCAGAGGAAGCGTCCCTGGCACTGCTGGAGGACGTGGCGACACGCATGGAATATGGTTACCAGATATTGCCGGGTGACTCGGCGATGGACGGCTTCTATTATGTGGCGTTAATAAAGCGCTGATCGGGAAAGGATCCCAATGAATATGCAGGGTGTCAGGGGCTTTGGGAAAATTGTAGGGCGGTGCATTGCGCTGTGTCTGCTGTTGTCCTGTGCCCTGGCCACGGCAGATTCCAGTGAGGGACTCTTCGAGATTCGATCGGTTTACACCGAGTTTCGTGAAGGTGTGTATTACCTCAATGGCAGGGTGAGTTATAGCTTGAGTGACCCGGCCCGGGAGGCGCTGCACAGCGGGGTACCGCTGCAACTGGAGTTGGAAATCCGCCTCAGTCAGAAGCGACGCTGGTGGCTGGATGCCGAGGTGGCCAGCCTGCACCAGATGTCGCAGCTGCAATTTCATGCTCTCACCCAGCGCTACATGGTCACTAATTTTAACAGTGGTGAGCAGTTCAGTTATTACACCCTGGCTGATGCCCTGGATGCAATCGGGCACATTAACCAGCTCCCGCTGATCGATGAATCGTTGCTGGATGCTGATGAGCCCTACGAGGTATCGCTGCGTTCAGTGCTGGAGCTTCGAGACCTGCCCGGTGCAATTCGCTGGATGACTTTCTGGTGGGGAGATCTGCGCACCGCCAGTGAATGGTACCGATGGCCGCTCAAACCCTGAGGCGCCTTGCGTTTCGCTCGCTGCTGATTGCCGGCGCGCTGCTCTGGGGTACTTCCTTGTACCTGTTGGCAGAGACTAGCCAGAACTGGGCCCAATTTTCTCGCACTCACGAGGCCATGCTGCTAATCAACGCGGTGGGCGTACTGCTCCTGCTGGTGCTCATTGGTGGCAACCTGTTTCGCCTGGTCAGCGATTACCGGCAACTGGTTCCGGGTTCCCGATTAAGGGCCCGCATGGTCACCATGTTTTCAGCCCTGGCGATCGTGCCCTTGCTGGTGGTCTTTTACTTCGCAGTGCAGTTCCTGAATAAAGGCATCGACAGCTGGTTTAATGTTGAGGTGGACCGGGGCCTTAGCCAGGCCCTGGAGCTGAGTCGCACGGCGCTGGAATTGCGCAAGCGCGAATATGTGGAGCGCACCTCCAACATGTCAGGGATCCTGGGTCGATTGGCGGATTCCGAACTGGTCCAGGAGATGAGTCTCCTGCGACGGGAAAATAACGCGCTGGAAACCACCATTGCCGGCGCCAACAATCGCATCATTGCAACCAGCTCGGATCGTCCGGGTTTTGAGCCTGCCCGCAGGGTGGGAGAAATCATGTTTCAGACCCGCCAGGGTCGTGACTATGTTCAACTGGAGGCGCTGGCCGAAGGTGGCTACGTCATTATTACCGCCACGCCCTTGCTTAACCGGGTTCCAGGTTCCGAGCCCAGGGTTCTGATCGTCGAATATCTTGTCCCGGAGAGATTGAGTCGACTGGCTGATGGTGTGCTGCTGGCCTATGACAAGTATGGTGAACTGAAGTATTTGCGTGAGCCACTGAAAACCAGTTTCACCCTGACCCTGACGCTGGTGTTGTTCCTGGCCTTGTTGCTGGCAGTAAACGGCGCATTCATCGTAGCCCGGGTGTTGCTGAAACCGATTCCGGACCTGGTTGCAGGTACCCGGGCGGTGGCCAAGGGCGACTTCGATATGCGTCTGCCCCAGCAGCCTCGCGACGAACTTGGGTTCCTGGTGGATTCGTTTAACGACATGACTCGAAGGCTTGCCCGCACTCGTGAAGAATCCATCCATCACCAACAGCAGGTGGAGGCAGAACGCTCCAGGCTGGCCATCATCCTGGCACGGCTATCAACCGGGGTAATTTCCATGGATCCCGGAATGGTTGTTCGCACTGCCAACCAGGCAGCCTCCGCTATCCTGGATGTGCAACTTGAGAAGTGGATGGGCCAGCCCTTACCGAGTATTGCTCAGGACTATCCCCTGGTGCAGCAGTTCGTTGATGCGGTGGAGCCGCAATTGCGCAAGGGAAAAACCGAGTGGCGCGAACAAATTGTGCTGCGTGGCGAAACAGGAAACAGGGTGCTTATTTTTGCCTGTAGCGCGTTGCCTGGTGACCTGGGTAGCGTGGTGGTCGTGTTTGATGAAATCACCGCATTGCTGCAGGGCCAGCGAGACGCTGCGTGGGGCGAAGTGGCCCGTCGACTGGCACACGAGATCAAGAATCCGCTGACGCCCATCCAGCTGTCCGCCGAGCGTTTGCGCAGGAAATACCTGGGCACCATGAGCGAGGAGGAGGGTGAGGTTCTGGATCGCTCTACTCACATTATTGTGCAGCAGGTTGAAGCCATGAAGGATATGGTGGATGCATTTCGGGACTACGCCCGGGCCCCGGACCTGGAAATTTCCAGGCTGGATATCAACGAGATTGTGTTGGAAGTGGGTGATCTTTACCGCGCCCGGGATTTTAGTATCAAGTTGAATTTGAACCTGGACCGGGAAATCCCATCGGTTGAGGCAGACAGTGGCCGATTGCGCCAGGTCCTGCATAACCTGATCAGAAATTCTGTCGAGGCTCTTGCGGGTAGCGAGGATGGCGAGATCTACATCACCACCAGCCTGCGCAAGGATGAGAGCTATGGGGCGGTTGAATTAAAAATTGAAGATAATGGTCCCGGCTTCGACATGAACAGTGTCGACCAGGTCTTTGATCCCTACGTGACATCCAAGCCCAAGGGCACCGGACTGGGGTTGGCCATCGTTAAGAAATTGATTGAGGAACATGGTGGTAGCATTGATGCCCGGAACCGTGAAGGTGGCGGTGCCTGTATTACCATCTTGCTACCTTTGAACGAGGCATCCCGCAATGCGATGATGCCAAGACTGGTTCGCCGATAAAATTTCTGGGAGAGCCCAATTGAGTACTCCGCAAATCATGGTCGTCGATGACGAGGCCGATATCCGCAGTCTTTTGCAGGAAATTCTTTCCGACGAGGGGTACGAGGTCAGGGTGGCGGCTGATGCCGAAGAGGCCCGCCGGCAATATGCCGAGCATGCTCCTGACCTGATCCTGCTTGATATCTGGATGCCGGGTACCGACGGTATATCCCTGCTCAAGGAATGGGTGAGCCGCGGCCTGAAAAGCGCGGTGGTAATGATGTCTGGTCATGGCACAGTGGATGCGGCCATGGAGGCCACGCGACTCGGGGCATATGATTTCATTGAGAAGCCGCTTTCATTGTCGAAACTGCTGCGCTCCGTGCAGCGTGGTCTGGATGAAGGCAGGCCCAGTCGTGAATCGACTGCCATGCAACTCGCATCTTCGGTCCTGACGCCCATCGGTAAAAGTGAAATCATGCGCGCCTTGAGGCTGCAAATAACCAAAGTTGCGCCCCACGACACGCCGGTGATGTTACTCGGCGAGTCCGGTGCGGGCCGTGAAGCATTCGCCCGCTATTTACACAGCGTTAGCGATCGGGCGAAAGGGCCTTTTGTCTCGCTTGCCGCGGGTACTTTGACGGAAGACAATGCGGACGGCCTGTTGCTGGGCGCGGTGCATGAACAAGGTTCTGATGCCGGTTACCTGGCACGCGCCCAGGGTGGCACGTTGTACATCAATGAACTCGAGGACCTGTGTCCGCGTGGTCAGACCGTATTGCTTGGCGTGTTGGAGCAACACAATTTCATCCCCCAGCACTCGACTGAAGCTGTACCACTGAATGTCAGATTGCTGGCCTCGGCCAATCAGTCGGTGGAGTCCGCTGACTCGCCGGTACGCAGGGATTTGCTGTCGCATATCAGTGTGCTTAGCCTGAAGATTCCTCCGCTGCGTGACTACTCCGAGGACGTGCCGGAACTGTTGAAGTATTACGTTGAAAAAATGGTTGACCAGGAAGGTCTTCCATACCGGCAGTTTTCGGTTGCTGCACAGAACCGGTTACGCAATTATCCCTGGCCTGGAAATGTCAGGGAGCTTAGAAACCTGGTCCATCGCCTGCTGATTTCGGGTGAGGACGAATCGGTTTCCCTGGAGGAAATCGAAAGCGAATTGCAGGTGGCGGCTGCCGCCAACGAACCGTTGGTAAAGCAGGACTTGCTGGCCCTGCCCCTGCGCGAAGCCAGGGAGCACTTTGAGCGCGCCTACTTGCAACAGCAGCTTATTCTCAGTGGTGGGAAAGTGGGTCAGCTGGCGAAGCGGGTTGGGATGGAGCGGACTCACCTGTATCGCAAGCTGCGGGCGCTAGGCGTGGATTTTCGCCAGGCTGGGGCTGACGACTGATCGAGGGCTTGAAGCTGCCTCCATCGGTAAACTCCAGGCCGCCGCCATTGAAGTCCGTTCGGGTAAGACTGCGGATCAAGGTTGCAGCAGTTTCCTGACTATCCAGTCGCGGACCGTCGGGACGCCGCTGACGGAAGGAAATGATCTTGCCCTCAAGCAAGCGACCATCTTCATCGACAGTTGCCATCAGCATTGGCGCCACACCCTTGTCGCCGCTAACACTAATCCCGTAATAGGTGGCGAAGTTCCCCAGGCTGTAGGCGATCAGGCGTTCCCGGTATAACTCTATTGCCCTGGGTACATGAGGTCCGTGCCCGATCACCATGTCCGCGCCGGCATCAATCATCCGGTGAGAAAAGCTGACCACGTTGCCACGGGATTCTCCGTAATAAAATTCTTCAACGTCGCTCACATGCATGGCGGCTTCACCTTCTGCGCCACCGTGAAAAGACACCAGCACCAGGTCATGATCCTGTGCCAGCTTGCTTACCAGGCAGGCAGCGGCATCCTCGTCATGTATGGAGTGTGAGTCGATATTGGGCGCGAATGCCGCCATGGCCAGTCGGTAGTCGCCTTGCTGCCAGGACGCCACGTCGCCCACCCGGCCGCTGTGTGCAATGCCAACCTCATCAAGGGCAAGCATGCTGGCGTCCCGACCTTCTTCACCGAAGTCCCGGGCGTGGTTGTTGGCCAGGCTCAGCACATCGAAGCCGGCATCACGAAAGTGTTCTGCATACCGGGCGGGGCTGCGAAACAGGTAACACAGGGACGGGTCCTTGCAGACCTTGGCCGGTTCGCCGCCGTCCATCAACACGCCCTCGAGATTGCCAAAGGCGACCTGGGCCCGGGACAGGTAGATGCCGGCCTCGGAAAGCTGACCTTTTCCGTCGTCATCGGCCAGCCGGTTAGTCGGAAAATCGGTTCCAATCATCATGTCGCCCACAGCGGCGATGGTGATTGGCGGTTTGGGCGGAGGAGGCGGGGGTGCCGGTTCAGGTATGACTTCTGCCACCGGGGCGGGAACTATAGCCTCGGCAACGGGGGCGGGTTTTTCTTCTATTGGTGTGGCACAGCCTGCGATCCAGGAGCACAGCGCCAGGGTCAGGATTAGCCGGTGGGGCTTAATCGCTGAGTCGAACCACAAAGACATCAATTTTTGCATTTCTCATCCGCTCTCGAAGGCTGTTGACCTCATCCAGGCGGGTCAGTGGTCCCACCCGCACCCTGTGCCAGGTGTTGTCGTCGATGGTAACGCGCTGAATGTTGGCTTCTGCTCCCAGCAGGGCCAGCTGTGCTTTCATCCGATCTGCATCGGCGAAATTCTTGAACGATCCGGCTTGCAGGACATAGGAGCCGGGTTTTTCAACCGGGGAATCCTTGGGGGTGGGCGCGCCGGATTCCATTTCCGGTATCACCACCTCGAACCTGGGCAGCATTTCGTAAAAATCGAAGCGCCTGCTGGGCACCTCTTCTTCTTCGTCAGCGGTGCTGGCGCTGACAGAGGCCTGGGGTTTGGCGGTCGGTCCGGCCAGGTGTTCCGGCTGGCGATCGTGCAGGTAAACCCACAGGGCGACGGCAAGGCCGACGCCCAGGCCGTATAACATCCAGACCCACCCGGGGACTTGTTTGCTCTTGCGGCGAGTTTTTTTATAGTCCCGTGGCATGGTTCACATGGAGTCCGGTGCAGATACGCCCAGCAGACCCAGTCCGTTGGCGATGACCTGCCTGGCGGTGTGAATCAAGCCGATACGGGCATCGCGAAGCGCCTGGTCTTCGACGATGAACTGGTGGGCGTTGTAATAGGTGTGGAAGTCATTCGCCAGGTCGCGCAGGTAATGCACCAGCATGTGCGGGGCGCGATTCAAGGCAGCTGTTTCAACGATCTCGGGATAGCGCGTGACGGTTTTCATCAGCGCCATTTCGTGGGGATTTTCCAGGGCATGCAGTGAGGCCAGGCCCGACTCCGGATCCCAGCGATAGCCCTTTTCATGTAACTGCCTGGTGACACTGGCCACCCGGGCGTGGGCGTACTGGATGTAGTACACCGGATTGTCCGATGACTGGGACTTGGCCAGTTCCAGGTCAAAATCCAGGTGCTGGTCGTTGGAGCGCATTACGTAAATCAGACGTGCCGCATCGTTCCCGACTTCCTCGCGCAGTTGCCGGAGGGTTACGAACTGGCCGGAGCGAGTAGACATCTGTTCTTTCTTGCCGGCCCTGAACAGGCTGACAAACTGTACCAGTTTGACTTCCAGCGACCCGGGGGGCTCGCCCATGGCTTCCAGGCCGGCCCGCACCCGGGCAATGTAGCCGTGGTGATCGGCGCCCAGCACATCAAGCAGGATCTCGAAGCCCCGTTCGCGTTTTTCCAGGTGATAGGCGATGTCTGAGGCGAAGTAGGTTGTCTGGCCGTTATCACGGACCACCACCCGGTCTTTTTCGTCGCCCAGGTCGCTGGCGCGGAACCAGGTGGCGCCACCTTTGATGTAGGTGTGGTTGTTGGCCTGGAGTTTTTCCAGGGCCCGATCGATGGCGCCGGTCTCGGACAGGCTGCGCTCGGAATACCAGCGATCGAAGACCACGCCGAATTCTGACAGGTCATCCTTGATATCCGACAGGATGGCATCCAGCGCCTTGTCCTGGACGATCCGGAATGTGTCCTCGCCCAGAAGTTCCCGACAGGCGGCGATCAAGTCACTTAGCGCGGTTTCCTTGTCCTCGGCATCGGTCACCGAAGGCAGTACCGAGGGATCCCTGACCAGTGAGTCGCCGTGCTCTGCCTGCAGGTCACGGGCGATATCGATGATGTATTCACCCTGGTAGGCGTTTTCGGGCAGCGCCGCCGCCACATCGTGAAGTTCCAGGTAACGCAGCCACAGGCTCAGGGCCAGGATCTGCATTTGGCGGCCGGCATCGTTGACGTAGTACTCGCGACGGACGTTATATCCGACTGCTTCCAGCAGGTTCGCCAGGGAGGCGCCGTAAGCGGCGTGCCTGCCGTGACCTACGTGCAAGGGCCCGGTGGGGTTGGCGGATACAAATTCCACCAGCACTTGCTCTCCCTTGCCCAAATGACTGGTGCCGTAGCTGACGCCTTCTTCCAGCACGCGGCGGATTTCGGTATGCCAGGCGCTGGAGGAAAAACGGAAGTTAATAAAGCCGGGTCCGGCAATGCTGACTTCCTGGATCAGGTGGGAGCCAGGCAGGGAGTCGATGATCTGCTGGGCCAGGTCCCGGGGCTTCATGCCGGCGCTCTTGCACAGCATCATCGCGCAGTTGCTGGCGAAGTCGCCATGACTGGGGTCGCGGGTACGTTCTACCTGGATAGTTTCCTCGGCGGGAACCGATTCCAGTACGCCCTTGGAGACAAGATTCTCCAGCGCTTTTGTCAGCAATGCATGAATGGATGACTTCATTTTTTTGTAACCGGAAGGGAGAAATAAAACAGCCACATAGTTTAACAGAAAGGCTGGCTGTGCCGTCTGTTTTGCAGGGTTTTCAGAATTCAGAAAAGCTCGATGGGATCCACATCTATAGACCAGCGAACCTTGCGGCCCTCGGGTAATTCCCGAACCTGGGCCAGCCAGGGAGTGAGCAGCTTGTGCAAGGCTGACCGGTCCCTGGACTCTACCAGCAGCTGAGCGCGGAAACGGCCGGCGCGTTTTTCCATCGGTGCCGCTGCCGGTCCCAGGGCGCCAACCGAGTTGTCCTCGGGCAGTATCAGGAGCCGGCGGGCATCGTCAAGAAAGGCAAGGGTCTGCTGCATACTGGGCGATTCGGCACGCATCAGTGCAAGGTGACTGTAGGGTGGCCAGCCTGATTCCTCGCGCTCGGCCAGGGCGGCTTCGGCGAAGGCCGCATAGCCTTCGGTCACCAGCTTGGTCAGCAGGGGGTGCTCCGGGTATTGAGTCTGCACAAGCACCAGCCCGGGTCTTTCCGCCCGGCCGGCGCGCCCGGCCACCTGGATAATGGTCTGGGCAAGTTTTTCGCTGGCACGAAAGTCCGTGCCAAACAGGCCCTGGTCTGCGTTGAGCACCCCGACCAGGCTGACGTCAGGAAAATCATGGCCCTTGGTCAGCATCTGGGTGCCGGTAAGGATGCGGGCATGGCCGGACCTGATTTGATCAAGCAGGCCCTCCATGGAGCCTTTGCGTTGGGTCGAGTCCCTGTCTATGCGTACCTGGGGGTAGTCCGGCAGCAGTTGCGAGAGGGTTTCTTCCACTCGCTCGGTGCCCTGTCCCACCGGTGCCAGTTCCTCGTGGCATTCCTCGCAGGTCTCGGGGATTGGTCGCCGGGTGTCGCAGTGGTGGCAGTGCAGTCGACGTTCCCGGTGATGTACCACCATTCCTGCGTCACAGCGCTTGCAGCGGGCGGTCCATCCGCAGCCGGTGCAGAACAAAGTGGGTGCATAGCCGCGCCGGTTCAGGAAAATCAGTACCTGGCCGCCCTTGGCCAGGTGTTTCTCTGCAGCCAGCACCAGCGGGGTGGATAGCCCTTCATTGCTTGCGTGGGCCCGCAGGTCCACAAGTCGAATCTCGGGGTGGGTGACCGCGCCGGGCCGCTCGGGCAGATCCAGTTGCCGGTATCGCCCGCGATGCACGTTGTACAGGGACTCCAGGGAAGGTGTCGCCGAGCCGAGGATGACTGGAACCTTGTGTCGCCGCGCACGGGCAACTGCCATGTCCCTGGCCGAATAGCGAAATCCTTCCCATTGCTTAAAGGAGGGGTCATGTTCCTCATCGACGATAATCATGCCGGGCCTGGCTAGTGGGACCAGGGCGGCGGAGCGGGTGCCGATGACGATGTGGGCGGCGCCGCTGGCCGCATCACGCCAGGATGCCAGTCGCTCTCCGTCTGCCAGTCCCGAGTGCAGAATTGCCAGCTTGCCATCGAAACGTGCCCTGACCCGGGCCAGTAACTGGGGGGTCAGTCCAATCTCGGGAACCAGCAGCAAGACTTGCCGCCCCTCCCGCAAGACCTTTTCCATGGCCTCGAAGTACACCTCGGTCTTGCCGCTGCCGGTGACGCCAAATAACAGGAAAGGACTGAATCCGGAGCAAGCATCGATAATTTCCGCCACTGCAGTGCTCTGGTCCCCGGTGAGGGTGGGCCCGGGATGAATCTCCAGCGGGTATTCAGTGCTGATTTGTTCTTCCCGGCTGCTCACCCAGCCCTTGTCCAGCATGCGCTTGAGGGTGTCACGCCAGTTCTGGGCAAGGTCGGCCAGGACGATTTCGGATATTCCAGCGGGAGATTGCTGGAGTTTTTGCCAGAGCTCCCATTGTCGGGGGGCTCGCCTGGCAAGGGCGGCAGAATCCTGTTCCGCCCCGCTGGGGGTCAGGCTCCAAACCAGTTCAATGCCACCCAGGGGCTTTCCCTGGCGCAGGGCCAGGGGCAGAGCGGTGGCGATCACCTCGCCCACCGGATGCTGGTAGTACGCCGCGGCCCACAGCAGGAGTGACAGCATCTCCTCATTCAGCACCGGGTCCTTATCCAGGATTTGGTTGACCTTGCGCAGGCGGGAGGCCGGGAACGAGGACTCATCGGCCACTCCGGCAATCAGCCCGGTGGTTTTACTCCGCCCAAAAAACACTTCCACGCGCTTTCCCAGGACGTCCTGGTCGCCCGTCCAGTCCGCCGGCGGCAGGTAATCAAACAGCCCGTGCAGGGGGGCATTGATGGCAACCTGGAAAATCATCGGCCATCGGCCCCCTGGCGGCGTCGGTTTTGTCCACAGTTCCTGTGGATAACTCTGTGGATGACTTGGGACAAAGGGGGTTCCTGGCTTGTATCAGTGGGGTTGTTACAGATTGGTTAAAAAGTGAGCGAAGTTAATACTATATATAAAACAATAAGTTATGAATCTTTCCAAGAGTCAGTCTTCAGTTGCATGCAAAATACACTTAAATTTTCAGTAATGTGCATAAAATTCATAATTGCCAAGACCAAAGATGAAATTAGACCTTGCCAAAATCCATCCAGAGGCCGGCAAAATCGGCTATTTCGGGCCGCGAGTCAATGTTCTCGCGGGTATTCATGGGCCGAAAGAAACGCCTGCCGTGACACTGTGGCCGCGGCAGGCGTTGGGCGCAAGACCAGTCGCCTCTCCAGGGGGTAGAGATCGGAGGGCTTGCCCAGGATTTCCCACCCAGGTGGATGAGGTCCGACGCTCCATTTTTGACCATCGCCCAGAGCAAACCGGAGTGGGGTCAGGCAGTGCACTGATCGGTCAGGTGTAGCCGCTGCTGGCCATTGGTTTGGCCCCACGGTTGGCATCGATGACCAGGGCCGGCTTGCCGGCCTGGAGTTTTGCATTGATCACATCCAGTTCTATGTGAACTCATTAAGTGGCCGGCGAGGGGCCCGATGTAAGGCTTCTGCTTCGTAAATCACTTACCAAAGTGCCTACTTTCCGTCTTTGCAGACCCGAGGGCCGTTCGGTTAGACTGCCGCGATCCAAATGGAGACTTACGAATGAAAATCGGTGTACCGAAAGAGATTTTTGCGGGTGAGCGACGCGTTGCGACGACACCTGACGTTGTCGGGCAGCTACAAAAGCTCGGATTTAGCGTTCTTGTAGAGTCTGGCGCTGGCGCCGAGGCGAACTACTCGGATGATGCTTATCGCGCCGCAGGCTGCGAGATCGTCGCCGGGGCTGACGAAGTCTGGTCCCAGGCCGACATTATTATGAAGGTCAGAGGTCCGGAGCGAGAAGAAGCTTCCCGGCTTACCGCTGGCAAGACGCTTATCAGTTTCCTCTGGCCGGCCCAGAACCCCGAAATGCTGAAACTGCTGAGCGACAGTGGCGCCACCGTGCTGGCAATGGACAGCGTGCCGCGTATTTCACGTGCGCAGAAAGCGGATGCCCTGAGTTCCATGGCGAACATCGCGGGTTACCGCGCAATCGTCGAGGCCGCCCAGCACTTCGGTCGCTTCTTCACTGGTCAGATCACGGCCGCAGGCAAGGTACCCCCCGCCAAGGTCCTGGTGATCGGTGCAGGCGTTGCCGGCCTTGCTGCCATCGGTGCCGCGAACAGCATGGGTGCGATCGTTCGCGCCTTTGACACTCGCCCCGAGGTGAAGGAACAGGTCGAGAGCATGAATGCCGAATTCCTTATGCTCGACTTCAAGGACGAGGACGGCTCTGGCGAAGGCGGTTACGCCAAGACCATGAGCGCCGAGTTCATCGAGGCCGAAATGGCCCTGTTCGCTGAACAGGCAAAAGACGTCGACATCATTGTTACCACCGCACTGATCCCGGGCAAACCAGCGCCGCGACTGATCACGGCGGAAATGGTTAGCTCCATGAAGGACGGCAGCGTCATCGTTGACCTGGCCGCAGAGCAAGGCGGTAACTGCGAACTGACCGAGCCTGGCAAGGTTGCCAAGGCCAATGGCGTAACAATCATTGGTTACACCGACCTGCCCAGCCGACTGGCTGCACAGTCCAGCCAGTTGTACGCGACCAACCTGCGTCACCTGCTCACCGACCTGACTCCTGAAAAAGACGGCAACATCGTCGTGGATATGGACGACGAGCTGATTCGCGGCGCGACAGTTTGCAAGGCTGGCGAGACCACCTGGCCGCCGCCGGCACCGAAGCTCTCGGCGGCACCGAAAAAGACCAAGCCTGCCCCGGAGCCTGTTGTTGTTGAGAAAAAACCACCGTCAAAGGCGGGTCCGATTATTGGCGTAATTATCGCTGCGGCCGCGTTACTGGGTCTGGGTGCCGTGGCACCGCCTGATTTCATGGCGCACTTTACGGTGTTCGTGCTGGCATGCTTCGTCGGCTACATGGTGATCTGGAATGTGTCGGCATCGCTGCACACGCCCTTGATGAGCGTAACCAACGCGATTTCAAGCATCATCGTGATCGGCGCGCTAATGCAGATTAGTGCAACGGACACCGTGACAATGTGGATAGCTGCAGCAACGGTATTGATAACGAGCATCAATATCGCAGGCGGATTCGCCGTAACACGTCGCATGCTCGAAATGTTCAGGAAGTGAGAACGACATGATTAGTAGTGGAATTGTAACTGTGTCGTATATCGCTGCGACGGTCCTGTTTATCCTGGCCCTGGGTGGCCTTTCCAACCAGGAGACCGCACGCCGCGGTAACTGGTATGGCATCAGCGGCATGGTGATTGCACTGGTCGCAACGGTGCTTGGAGTGGTGACCCAGAATTACGTGATCTTGATGGTCGCGCTCCTGGTAGGCGGCAGCATTGGTATCGTCCTCGCGCGTCGCGTGAAAATGACTGATATGCCCGAGCTGGTTGCCATCTTGCACAGTCTCGTGGGTCTTGCCGCAGTCGCTGTGGGTTACGTGAGTTTCATGGACCATACATCCGAGCTTGCCGGTGTAGAGAAAACCATTCACGACATCGAAACCTACCTGGGCATCCTGATCGGCGCCGTGACGTTCTCGGGTTCGATCATCGCCTTTGGCAAGCTCTCCGGACGCATTGGTGGTAGCCCGCTTACCCTGCCCGGGCGCCACTGGTTCAACCTTTTACTCTTGCTGGGTGCTATCTGGTTCGGCCGTGAGTTTGTGATCCAGTCTGCCGCTGGCGCAGGTTTTGCACCGCTGATGATCATGACCGGTATTGCCCTGTTGTTCGGCATACACATGGTGATGGCGATTGGTGGTGCTGACATGCCGGTCGTTGTGTCGATGCTTAACAGCTACTCTGGCTGGGCTGCATCAGCAACCGGCTTCATGCTGGGTAACGATCTGTTGATCGTCACCGGTGCGCTGGTTGGCTCCAGTGGTGCAATCCTGAGTTACATCATGTGCCGTGCCATGAACCGCAAGTTCATTGCCGTTATCGCCGGTGGCTTTGGTACCGGTGGTGGCAAGGCGGCAGCAGCAGTTGAGGGCGAGGAACAGGGTGAGGTCGTTCCTATTGATACCCAGGAAACCGCCGAGCTGCTGGCCAACGCCAAGGAAGTCATGATTATCCCGGGTTACGGTATGGCCGTCGCCCAGGCACAGCATACGGTTTTTGAAATCACCAAGGCGCTTCGTGCCAAGGGCGTCAATGTTCGATTCGGTATCCATCCGGTCGCTGGTCGGATGCCCGGCCATATGAACGTGTTGCTGGCCGAGGCCAAAGTGCCTTATGACATCGTCTTCGAGATGGAAGAAATCAACGAGGACTTCCCGAAGGTTGATGTGTCGGTGGTTATCGGCGCGAACGACATCGTGAACCCGTCTGCTCTTACCGATCCCAACAGCCCCATCGCCGGCATGCCGGTACTTGAGTGCTGGAAAGGCAAGGTCTCCATCGTACTCAAGCGCAGTATGGCCACCGGTTATGCGGGTGTGCAAAATCCGCTGTTCTTTGAAGAGAACACCCGGATGTTGTTTGGCGACGCGAAAGAGACGCTGGACGAGGTGCTCAAAGCACTGTAACAACAGCAGCTACGCTGCAGCGTCTTCTCGCTGTAGCGTAGCTTGCATCTGCCGACCGGGGCGTTTCTGCCCCACCCTCTTGCATATGCTGTGGCAAATGCCGACACTTGGGGTAGCTAAACACCCGTCGGGCACACAGAGTGCAAAATTTATCGCAAGAAGTATTGCGTACCGACATGGCCGGGATGCCACTGGAGTGGGTGGACTACCGGGATGCTGTACGCCTTTATCATACCGAGCAGGTAGTCTATGCCTGTGGAACTCCCCTGTACGTGCTACATGGCGGAGTAAATGCTCACACCGGCAAGCACAGTGTGGTGGAAATCAATAGCATTATCGCTACCCGTGGAACCCACCAGATCCAGGCCCGGTTGCGTTCCGATTATGTTCCGCCGTTGAACAACATCACTCTCTTCAGGCGTGATGCTCATTTGTGTCTGTATTGCGGTGAAAAATTCTCTGACGATCAACTCTCCTGCGACCACGTCAAGCCCATCAGCCAGGGTGGGAGAAATGTCTGGACCAACGTGGTGACAGCCTGTCGCAGTTGCAATAATTACAAGGCAGGACGCACACCCGAACAAGCCTGTACCCAGTTGCTGGCGGTTCCATTTCGGCCAACCTATGCCGAATACATTTTCCTTAAAGGTCGCCGTGTACTGGCTGATCAGATGGAGTATCTGCTGGCCCACTTCCCGCGCAGCAGTCCCTTGCACGCAAGGCTCGCCGGAGAGCTTTCCAGACATTACTGAGAACCCGTGTCCCAAGCTGTTTACCTGATTGACGCAAGCGTCTGGATATTCCGGGCCTGGTTTTCAATTTCTGATGCCATGACCGGCCCCGGTGGAATGCCCGTGAATGCCTTTTATGGTTATGCCGGATTCCTGCTGGATGTGATCGACGAAGAGAATCCGATCAATATGGCGGTGGCGTTCGATGAGAGTCTCACCAGTTCGTACCGCAATGAAATTTTCCCCGCGTATAAGGCGAATCGAGAATTGCCGCCGCCAGAACTGGAAGCCCAGTTTGGGCTTTGCCGTCGATTCACCGCGGCCCTGGGTATTTCAGAAATGGCCAGTCCCCGTTACGAGGCCGATGACATCATCGGTACCCTGGCTCGACTACAGCGTGAGCAGGGACGGTCTTGCGTGGTGGTGACCCGGGACAAGGACCTGACCCAGGTCATGAAGCCCGGCGATGAATTCTGGGATTACTCTGGCCGCCGGCGCCTGGCCTATGGGCAGATTGCCAATGCTTTCGGTGTGCTGCCGGAACGCATGGCTGACTTCCTGGCGCTGACTGGCGACCCGGTGGATAACATCCCCGGGGTTCCCGGTGTGGGCAAGAAAACCGCGACGGTGTTGCTCACGGAATTTGAAAGCCTCGAACATCTTTACCAGGACCTGCCCCGGGTGAAGGAACTACCCTTGCGTGGCGCGGCGAGAATTTTCGACAAGCTCAGTCAGCACAAAGAGGATGCGATGCTGGCCCGGCGCCTGACAGTCATCGCCGATGATATGCCCCTGGAAGGAGTAAACGTGGCGCGAAGCGCACCGAATCTCGAACTCTTGCTGGAGGTCCTGGATGAGGCGGGCTTGGGCGGACGATTACGTCGACGCTCCGAAGCCCTGCATGCTGCCTACGCCGGGGAACCCCCGGGGCCATGACTGACTGGGGCGAACTGTTGCACCAGATAGGCGAGCAGACGGGCCTTCGCCTGTTGCCGGACAATGTTCGCCAGATTGGCGGTGGAAGTATTCACCATGCCTACCGCCTGCAGGGGGATTCAGGCGCGGTGTTCATGAAGCTGAATACACCAGACCAACTGGCAGGATTTGAAGCCGAAGCCATGGGCCTGGAGGCGCTGGCTGCTACCAGTACTCTACGGGTGCCCAGGGTGTTGGGCTGCGCAGAGGCGCATCAGAAGGCCTACTTGCTGCTGGAATGGCTGGACCTGACAGGCTCTGGCGCGATTGGCGATGACAGCCTGGGCAAGGGGCTGGCGGCACTGCATCGTCATACCGGCAAGGCGTTTGGTTTCACCCGGGATAATTTCATTGGCAGCACACCCCAGCCCAACCCCTGGACGGAAAACTGGATCGACTTCTTTCGTGAACAACGGATGGGATTTCAGTTGCGCTTGGCGGCTGATAACGGATTCGGATTCTTACTGGCCGACGGCCGGCAACTGATGGAATCACTGGCTAGCTTCTTTGAGGGTTACCAGCCGGTACCGTCTTTGCTCCATGGTGACCTGTGGGCGGGTAACCAGGGCCGCATGGATAACGGCGAGCCGGTAATATTTGATCCCGCGGTGTATTACGGCGACCGTGAAACAGACCTGGCCATGACGGGTTTGTTTGGCGGATTCGGTCGGGATTTTTACCAGGCCTACGAGTCAGAGTGGCCGCTATCGCCAGGCTGGGAAGCACGTCGCAACCTTTACCAGCTTTATCATGTTTTGAATCACGCCAATCTGTTCGGCGGCGGTTACGGGCGCGATGCCCATGGCCGGATCAGGGAGTTGCTTGATCAGGTTTCCTGATCGGTGAGCTCCGGCAGCAGATATATGGGCGTGCCCTCGGGGGCAATCAAGGTGGCCCCTGCATGGCGTTCCCGTGAAATCGGCGTGCCCTGGATAAGCCGGTAGCCCTGGGCCCTGACATATTCGATACGTTCGGCCATGTCCGGCTCCCTGAAGGTCAGGCCGGGGACGCGCATTCGTGGGTTCACATACAAGCCCAGGTTCAGGAAGTCGCTGGTTAAACAGGCGCCTTCAAGACCCTCCTCTTCACGATCGGTGAGCACGAAGCCCATGTTTTCCCAGAAGGTGATGGATGCGTCCAGGCGGGTCACCGGCAAGCTGAATTCAGAGAAGTGTCCCAGCGCGGTGATGTCTGAACCGGCGATCTCCGGTGGTGAAAATGTGCGGGCCTCAAGCACCGCAATCATCTGGCCATCCGGGTCGGTAAATCCAGCTTCGTTAAATTCGTCATCATCGGTTTTTGAAAACGCCAGGGAACCTGCACGGGCCTGGAGTTCCGGCAGGCTCTTTCTCAGTTCCGGGCGTACATAGGTCAGTGAGGGCGATTCAAAACTGTAATCGTGCAAGCCCAGGACCAGGTTACCGTCGGTCACCACGCCGTAGCGATGGGGCCACACTTCACCCACCGTGGCGGATAGCATTCCCAGGCCCTGGTAAAACTCCATGGAGGCCAGGATGTCCGGTGTCTCGATGCTGATTTCCAGAAAGCGCCCGATCAAGACTAGCGCTCCGCACCCATCTCCAGCGCACGATCGCGAGAGGTGTTCAGTGCATCGGAATCTTCCGGGCTGCTGGCCTCGGGCCAGCCACCAACATGTTGCACCACCAGCCTTGCCAGGGCGCGGGCATGGTCTTCCCGGGCGTTCAGGGCGGGGATGTAACGCAGTTGGTCGCCGCCGTGTTCCTGGAAGAACTCGTTATTCTGCATGGCGATTTCTTCCAGTGTCTCCAGGCAGTCGGACGCAAAGCCCGGACACACCACGTCCAGATTTTTCATGCCCTGGTCACCAAAGGCCATCACCTGGTGGTCGGTATAGGGACGCAGCCATTCTTCGCGACCAACCCGGGACTGGAAGCTCAAGAACCATTCATCCTTGCCCAGTCCCAGCTTCTCCGCCACCAGTCTTGCGGTCTTCTGGCAATGACAGAAATAGGGGTCGCCGTTGGTGATGTAGCGCTTGGGTACACCGTGGAATGAAAACAGCAGGCGTTCGCCCCGGGGCTTGCGGGCCCAGTGTTCGGTGATCGAGTTTGCCAGGGCCTCAATGTAGCCCGGGTCGTCGTGATATTGGTTAATGGTGCGTACTTCGGGCACCCAGCGCCATTGGCGCAATACATCCCACACGGCATCAAATATCGATGCGCTGGTGGTTGCTGAATACTGTGGGTACATGGGCAATACCAGCAGGCGACGGCAACCGGCCTTGCGCAGGGCTTCCATGGCGCTTTCGATAGACGGACTTCCGTAGCGCATACCCAGTTCCACTTTCACCGTGCCGGGCAAGGTCTCGTCCATGGACTTTTGCAGCTGTTCCTGAAGAAGACGTCCATTAACCAGCAGGGGGGAACCCTCCTCGGTCCAGACTTTTCGATAGGCTTCCGCGCTTTTCCGCGGACGAAAGCGAAGAATCACACCATGCAGTACCAGCCACCAGATGGGTCGGGGTACTTCAATAACCCTGGCATCCCAGAGAAACTCGGCCAGGTAGCGTCGCACCGCCGAGGTGGTGGGCGCATCGGGAGTTCCCAGGTTTGCCAATAATATGCCCAGGCTTTGTTTGCTGCCGTGGCGGTAGTCTTTGTCACCAGTGTAGGCCATGATTGATATCGTTATGTTGCTTACTCAGATCGCTGATTGTACCCGACACCGGTCGCTGGGTGAGTACTGAAAGCAAAATCTACGGCTTTGGCAGAGGATGGCTAAAGACCTGGAGGAAGAGTGATGCCGAAAACCGGGGATGACGGAAAAACACTGGATGAAGAGGGCGGTCGCAAGGGATTGCTCAGGACGGTGGTGATTTTCCAGTTCAAATT
>UPTN01000428.1_pt1 | contig 22280 bp, 19 predicted proteins | sample 2160111 | NCBI WGS metagenome assembly UPTN01 (sample SAMN06265058, study PRJEB28932) | marine metagenome | isolation source: Columbia River Estuary | place: USA:Columbia River Estuary, USA | collected 2014-05-05
GTCCGGGTTACTCAGCCGAGCATACCCGCGAGCCTTTCCTTTATCAGCGCTTCCGCCTCGGCCATGATCCGGTCGAGCAGCTCCTGGCAGGTGGGGATGTCGTGAATCAATCCGGCGACCATGCCGCAACTCCACGCGCCAGCGTCCATTTTGCCTTCTTTAAGCACTTTGAGGTTTTCGGTACCGGCCACCAGATGGCGGATGTCGTCAATTTGTACCTGTTCGCCGGCATCAAAACGGGCCCGTTCAATGCGCAGCACTTCTTCGGCAGCTTCATTGCTAATGACGCGCTCGGTGTTGCGAATAGAGCGCATGATCAGACGGGTGTCGAGTTCGCTGGCAGCGACCAGTGTGCGTTTGACGTTTTCATGCACCGGCGCTTCTTTGGTGGCGATAAAGCGCGTGCCCATGTTCATGCCCTCGGCGCCCAGTGCGAGTGACGCGACCAGACTGCGGCCATCGGCCATGCCGCCTGATGATACAAACGGAATGGTCAGTTCTTCGGCCGCTCGGGGCAGAAGAATCATGTTGGGAATATCGTCTTCGCCGGGGTGACCGCCGCACTCAAAACCATCAACGCTCACCGCGTCACAGCCAATTGCTTCGGCCTTCAGGGCGTGGCGCACCGATGTGCATTTGTGGATAACCTTGACGCCCGCTTCTTTCAAGCGCGGCAGATGTTCGACCGGGTTTCTGCCGGCCGTTTCTACAATCTTCACGCCGCCTTCAATGATGGCATCGATATATTCCGGGTAGGGCGGCGTGCTAAAAGAAGGTAAAAAGGTCAGGTTGACCCCAAAAGGCTTGTCGGTCATCTTGTGACAACGGGCAATCTCTTTGGCCAGATCAGCCGGGGTCGGCTGGGTGAGGGCAGTGATAATGCCAAGGCCGCCCGCGTTAGAAACAGCCGAGGCCAGCTCTGCATAGCCAACGTAATGCATGCCGCCCTGAATGAGGGGGCGCTCGATACCAAACAGTTCAGTAATCCTGGTTTTCATTCCCTTTAGTTTCCTTGTATTGGTTTAATCAGTGAAGCGGGCTCAGTCAGTCGAGCCCGGTAAAATCGGGTGCGCGTTTTTCGAGGATGGCCGTCATGGCCTCACGGGCTATGGGTGTTGCCAGGCAGTGCCCAAAGGTGTCGCGTTCGGCTTCTACCCTTTGAGCCAACGGCTCGGGTGGGCGTCGCAACAGGCGCTTGGTGGCGCGCAGTGCATCCACGGGTTTGGCGGCCAGCGCACGGGCGGCAGCCAGGGCTTCCTGCTGCAGGTTTTGTGGCGGGCATACGCGCGAGACAATGCCGCATTCCAGGGCCTTCGCGGATAAAAACATATCGCCTTGCATTAGCAGTTCTGCTGCTTTTTTGTAGCCGCAGGCATTGACCAATAGCGCTGAGGAGCCGGCCTCCGGGACCAGACCCAGGTTGATAAACGGCAGCGAAAAACGCGCGTCTTCACTGGCCAGCACCTGATCGAAATGCAATAGCATGGTGGTGCCAATACCCACGGCCACACCTTCAACCGCGGCCATTAAAGGCACATCGGTCGACACCATGTTGTTAATGAAGCGGTCAACCTGGCGCAGTGAGCCATCGGGGGTCTGTGTCAGGAAATCGTTGAGATCGTTACCGGCGGTAAAGTGGTTGCTGGTGGAGGTATATAGCACGACCTTGATGCTGCGGTCGTTTTCGGCGGTTTCTATGGCATCGGCCATCACGCTGTACATTTCTGAAGTCAGCGCGTTGAGTTTTTTCGGCCGGTTCAGACGTACGACCAACACACCCTGATCTACTTCGGTAAGCACGTGCTCGGTCACAAACCACTCCCATGTTATTTTTATCGTAACGGGATTTGACCATGTTAGATGGCGGTAAACAACCGCATCTGCCAGAAAAACAGCGATTGGTATTTTTAGGTCAGGTTTTCACCGTTTTCGGTGCTGTTTTCGATCGACTCATCAACGTCGTAGCCGCCCAGTTGCGCGCTAACACGCCACAGGTGATGGGACATTCGCTCAAGCCAGCGATAGGCCGCCAGCCACTGGCCGCTTTGCGCCACGGTAATTTCCTGTTTGACCGCTTTGGCAATGGTGAGGTCGCGTATATGCTCCGAATCTACCCTCAGTTTTTGGGCGAACGCCATGCACTCTTCATACAGGCCTTCATTGATGCCCGCTGGCAGGGCGCCGCGTAACTGGCTGCACAAGGTTCGTAACTGTCCAACCAGGCTGGCGAAACGGGCCTCGTTGCGCAGCGTGAAAATGCACTCGTCATGCGCCAAACGCTCCAAAATACGGCGCAGGTGGTCAAGGGCGTGAAGCGATGAAACCAGTTGTTGGCGGACACTCGCGTCACCGTTCGATTGACTGCTTTTCGCAATAGCGGGCTGCCCGCGGTTCATGTCATCTAGAAAGTCGCGCGTATCGTACAGTTCCTGCCGTGCCTGTTGCTGGGTCGGCTCAATGGGGAAGGTTCCCGTTTTCAGCCGTTGTTCAATGCTTTGCAGCATAAAATCGAACGCTTCCTGCAGGGTCGCGTCCAGCGCCGCGTGTGCTGCCTGGGGCTCTGTCAGCAGACGCTTGTCCAGTCTTCTGGCCAGTCCGGTTTCGCGCTCCGGCACCAGCCACTCCATGAAGCGCGCGTAGTATTTTGTGAAGGGCAGCACGACCACCAGCGCGGCCACGTTAAACAGGGTGTGAAAACCCACCAGGGCAATAGCCGGGTTGTTATCAATGAGGTTTGGCACAAACGTATTTAGCAGCAGGATGTAAGGCGACAGGATAGCCAGCGCGATGGCCACCGAGAACAGGTTGTAAATGGTGTGGGAAAAGCCGGTGCGGCGGGCGGCTTCCGAGCTGCCGATGGCGGCGATGATGGCGGTGATGGTGGTACCGACATCCATACCGATGACCATGGCCGCGGCCTGCGGAAAATTGAGCGCGCCCACACTGAGCGCGGTCATTGCCATGGCCACTCCGGCGCTTGAAGACTGCGTGATGAGCGTAACGACAATGCCAATACCGACCAGCAGCATGCGCCCTGAAGCGGTATCGGGTGGAAACGATGCGGGTGTGACCGAGCCTTCAAACCCTGACATGCCCACCTGCATCATATCGATGCCGATAAATATCAGCCCGAACCCGGCCAACGCTTTGCCCGCTTCGGCTGTGCGGCCTTGGCTGAATATTTTTAACATCACGCCGGCCAGTACCAGCGGCATGGCGATGACGCCTATTTTTAGCTTGAAACCAAAAACAGCCACCAGCCAGCCGGTGACGGTGGTGCCGACATTGGCGCCCAGCACGATACCGAGTGATTGCGGGAAAGTAATTAGACCGGCGGCGACAAAGCCCACGGTGGCAACAATGGTGGCGCCGGAGGACTGCAGCAGCCCTGTAACAACGGTGCCGGTGAGGGCGCCGGTACCCGGGCTACGGGTGAAAAGGGTCAGCCAGGTGTGCAGTGAGCGCCCCGCCAGACCGCGCAAACCTTCGGTCATGACCAACATGGCCAGCAGGAATATTCCGAGGCCGCCAAGTGCTTGCAGAATCTGTTGTGTCATAGCTCACCAACAATGACCGTTTGACACCTTAAAGTTAGCACAATCGCGGCGAAAAAGGGCTCATTAAATTGCCTGACGGCCGGATCAGATTTTGGGCGGTCTCAACCCGGTTGTCCGGTCGTAAAACACGACAGCGGCAGTCTCAAGCGGGGTGCCCTGACCGATGCCCGCGAAGTGATCAAGACCGTGAAACTGCGAGCGTCCTGTGGCATTTTATTAACGTGCGCGTTTTTTGCATGTTTTTGGGTAAAAACTCTGAAACAGTACTTTTGACCCTGTTTTTGAATGCCGAAAAAGACGATACTTGAGGTCGGTCAATAACGGGCACAAAAAAGCGCAATGCTGTGTGTCCGACCACGCAATGGGGAGATAAGAAATGACGGGTAACTCGTATTCTGTTTTCAATGCAATGGTGGATATCGTCGCTTCACCGGGTAAGGCCTTCGACGAAATCAAACAACATATTTCATGGTTATGGTGGCCTTTATTGATCAGCATGCTGATGGCCGCGGGTTTGTTGGTCTATTACTACAACTGGGTCGATTTTCCGTGGTTGGTTGAAGAAACCATCCGCCAGGTGCCGGCAGAAAAACGTGCCGAAAGCATGGACGCCATCCGGCAGTTTATGCAGCCCGACCGGAGCATGTGGACATCGGTGATCGCGGTGATGATAGTGACGCTGATCGTTCATACCCTGCAGGCAACCTATTTGCACCTGGCCAACAAACTGGTCACCGGAGCCGGCATCGGCTTTGGCCAGTGGTTCTCTTTCTCGGTGTGGACAGGTTTTGTAAGTGTGTTTGGTGTGTTGGCGGCGTTCGTTACTATCTTGATGCATGACAACAACCAGCTATCAACGCAGGCTTTGCAGGTGTTGTCGCTTAATTCGCTGGTACTGCACGCGGCCCCGGGCGAGCCGTGGTTTGCCTGGGCCAGCGCCCTTGGTTTGCTCAATTTTTGGACGCTGTTCCTGATGAGTATCGGGTTCGCGCGCTGGACGGGTGCGGCCATTGTGAAATCGACCATCATCGCGGTGCTGCCGTGGGTGTTGATTTTCGGTATTTGGGCATTGATGGTGTGACGGAAACCCTTTTATGAAAAAAATTCTAATCTTTGCCGTGCTGGCCGTCGTGCTGGTAGGTGTGCCGCTGCTGTCCAAATACACCGGCGGCAGCGATGCCAAGCAGGTTGATGTGCAAAAGGTCGAGTTCAAGATGATCAGGAGCTCGATTCTCGCGTCCGGCACCCTCGCCTACCGTGAACAGGTGCAATTGCGCTCCGAAGTCATCGGGCAGGTAATCGAGTTGCATGTGGAGGAGGCTGACCGGGTCAGCAAGGGTGATCTCGTGATTACCCTGGAGCCAAAAACCTACCAGGCGCAACTGGAGCAGGCGCAGGCGCGGGTGCGTATTCAGCAGATTGCCATTGAGCGGCAAAAGCTGATGATTAGCACCCTTAGCGACCGTTTCGAACGGCAAAAGCGTATGTTCGCCAAAAAACTGGTGGACGAGGATAGCTTTGAGGCGCTGCAGAGTGAGGTCGCACTGGCGCACGTCGACTTGCGGTCATTGCAGGAGTCGCTGGCCCAGGCCCGTGCCGCGCAAGATCAGGCGGCAGAGCTATTGAGTAAAACACGGATTCGTTCACCTATCGACGGTGTCGTTATTCAGATCGATATAAAGGAAGGTGAAACGGTGATTGCCGGCACCACCAATATCCCGGGCTCGACTATGATGGTTATTGCCGACCCATCGGAAACACTTACCGAGGTGCAGGTGGATGAAGCCGATATCGCGCAGGTTCGCGAGCAGCAGAAAGCAGATATCTTTACCGCCGCGTACCCCGAAACACCACTAACCGGCACCATTCAGTCCATTGCGTCCGTGGCCCGGCAAACTCCCGGGCAGGCGAGCCTGTCTTTTCTGGTCAAAATACTTATCGACGAACAAACCGAAATGACCATTCGCCCGGGCATGAGCGTGCGCGCCGATATCTATATTGAGAGCAGTGACGAAACCCTCGCCGTGCCGGTGCAGGCAGTGCTTTTTGATGAAGGCACGGGCGAGGATGGTGACAGCAAGAAGGAACAAACTTATGTGTTTGTCATGGAAGATGGCAAAGCGGTTCGCAAGGACGTAGGCATCGGCATCTCCAGCGACAGTGATCAGGAAATTACCGGGGGATTGGACGAAGGCGAGCAGGTGATCTACGGGCCGTTCAGGGTGTTAAGAAACCTGGCCGAGGGTGATGAGGTTGAACAAACCGAGAGCAGCGATGAGGCTCAGGAAGACGGCAGCTTGACCGTGGAAATTGGTGACTGATGAAACCGGGTGAAACAGAATCTCCGGTTATACAGTTGCAGAATGTTTACCGGACTTACACGATGGGCGACCAGAAACTCAACGCGCTGGACGGCGTCACCCTGGACATTTCGCGTAATGAGTACATCGCCATTGTCGGTGCTTCCGGCTCGGGCAAATCAACCATGATGAACATCATTGGTTGTCTCGACCGCGTCACCAAGGGCGACTACCTGCTCAACGGTACCAATGTGGGAGACATGAGCGAGGTGGAACTGGCCAGGGCACGTAACCGCGAGATTGGTTTTGTGTTTCAGAGCTTTAATCTTTTATCACGCGCATCGGCGTTGAAAAACGTCATGCAGCCCCTGGTGTACCGGGGTATTGCGCGCGCCGAGCGCAAACGTATCGCGACCGAGGCTTTGGAGCGTGTAGGTCTTGGCGACCGCATGCACCACCAACCCAACGAGCTTTCCGGCGGTCAGCGTCAGCGAGTGGCCATTTCACGGGCGCTGGTGGGTAACCCCTCTATCCTGTTGGCGGATGAACCCACGGGTAACCTCGACAGTAAAACCAGCCAGGAAATTATGGCGCTAATTGACCAGTTACACCGGGAAGGCCAGACCGTCATTATGGTTACGCATGAACCCGATATTGCCGGGCATTGCGATCGTGTCATCCGCATGGAAGACGGCAAGCTGGCAGAGGACTCGCGTCAGGGAGGGTCGGCAGGCTGATGTTTGCACTACTCGAAAGTATCCGTTCAGCACTGGAGTCCATCCGGGCCCACGGCTTTCGCTCGTTACTCACATCACTGGGTATCATCATTGGCGTAACCTCGGTGATCGCGGTGGTATCCATCGTGCAGGGCTTGAGCTACACCATCAACGCGCAGTTCGCGGGTCTGGGCGGCAACTCGCTGACCATCCGCTCTTACACACCGTTCAAAAAACAACTGCAGGGGCGTCCGGCAAAATTACGCGACCACGACCTTGAGGTCATTTCTCAGCGTATTGAAGGCATTTCGCATATCACACCGGTGCTGTTCACGCAGACAGGCGCGCAGGGCAGCATTAGTTACCGCTCGCAGGTGACATTCTCGCGTGTCATCGGCATTGGCCCAAGTTATCTCGATGTGAACAGTGTTTACCCGCAACAGGGCCGGTTTTTTACCGCTGATGATGACGCGCGGCGACGTCTGGTGTGTGCCGTGGGTGTCGATGTTGTGGAAGAACTCGAAATGCCTGAGAACCCCATCGGTGAGTTTTTCAGGGTGGGTAATGAATGGTGCAAAATTGTAGGCATCATGGAAAAACGCGGTGAATTGCTGGGCTTTTCACAGGACAACTTTGTGCTACTGCCCTATGGCACCGCCAAACGCATTATGGGCGCGTCGAAAGACCTCGATATACAGATTCAACTGCTGGTGGACGACATGAACCGCCAGGATGAAGTGAAAGAACGGGTGCGCCGTGTGCTGCGTCAGGAACACGGGCTTAAAGCCGGTGAGCCGGATGACTTCAAAGTACAGACCGCCGAACAACTGACCGAATCATTTAACACCGTGATCAACATGGTAACCGCGGTCTCTGCCGGTATTGTGAGCATATCGTTGCTGGTGGGTGGTATTGGCATTATGAATATCATGCTGGTGTCGGTGACCGAAAGAACCCGCGAAATAGGCATTCTTAAAGCGCTGGGCGCAACCCGCCAGGACATCTTGCTGCAGTTTCTCATCGAGGCTTTGACGCTCACCATGATCGGCGGTTTGGTGGGTATCGCTATCGGCTATGGGCTGGGTGCCCTTGTTGCCGCCCTGCTGCCCGGGTTTCCCGCGGCCCACGTACCGTTTTGGGCAGTGGCGCTCAGTTTTGGTTTTTGCGCCGCAGTGGGTATTGTCTTTGGCATCGTGCCGGCAGCCAAGGCCGCGCAACTGGACCCTATTGACGCCTTGCGTTACGAGTAGGCTGGCTGTTTGGTCCCAAAATACTCAATACTCAATACTAAATACTAGACACTAAATACTGAAGCCTGGCCGGTAAGGGCCAGGCTTCGGTATTAGTCATGTTGTGCGGCAATCAGCGGCCGGGTTTTATCCTCAGGGCCAGCCTCAGGGCCAGTGTGGAATGCGGCCCGGTGTCCAGGGCGCGCCAGCTGCTTGCAGTTCTGCCTCAATGTTTGCAAGGTCTGCGGCAATCGCTTTCAGCTCAACCAGGGCCTCTTTGAACTGCGCCTCAGCAATGGCGTAAGAGGCGCGATAGTTTTCACTGACCGCAGATTGGCTGTCCCAGTGTCCGCCAACAATATTGCCGATGCGCGAGCTGATGGACATGGGTACGGGTTCCGCCCGGCTTGCAATGGTACGGTCGCCGCTGAAGCTGACTTGCAGGTCGTGCATGCGTGCTTTCAAGGCCCGCAGGGCAGTTGCCTGCGCTTCGCTCGAGGCCGGTGTATCGACTACCGCTTTCAGCAGGTGGTCAATGCGGTCTTGCACCTCGCTCCTGGCGCGGTTGGCACCCATCACGGCGCGGTACAGATCGTTCGACTGCATTTCAAAATCAAGTAGTGCCTGACGGTCGTCGGTAACAAGACCGCCGCTGAACAGTGGTTTTAATGCAAATGACTGCGCGCCGGCGATTTCCACCAACTTGCCTTCAACACGTTTCGACAGGCTCACGCTGTAATTGCCGGGCACGGCCATCGGGCCCTGTGGCGGACTGGCCCACGGAGCGAAGTTATTGTCAGGTTTAAGGTTAACCGGGTCGGGCGCCGGGTAACGCATGTTCCAGGCTACGCGATGGAAGCCTTTGCCGGCCGGCGCGTCGATGCGCTGTACAACATTGCCTGCCGCGTCACGCACGGTCATGGTGACAGAAGGCGCTTCCTCACGGTCTTCTTCACGCAGCTGTTCCCAGCTTGGGTAAGGGTTGTCACCGCCTTGTTTGGCGCGTTCCTTTTCGGCATCACGGCGTTGTTCTTTCTGTGATTGCAGGTCTTTCGACAGGTAATAGGCAAATACCGCGCCGTAAGGCGGGTTGTCCGCGGTGTAACGGCCCACACCCCAATCGCCTTTGCCGCCCCAGCCACGGCGTGCGTCCGGTACGAAAAGCCATGTGTCACGCACACCAAACAAGGTGGCTTCGGCTTCCAGGGTTTTGCTGCTTGTGCGCAGCGGTGAATAATCGTCGAGAATATAAATGCCACGGCCGAAAGTGCCGATCACGAGATCGCCCTCGCGGCGCTGAATTTCCAGATCGCGAACCGCAATGGTGGGCAGTGAGGTCATTTCGTTCCAGCTTTCACCGCCGTTGTTGCTGAAAAACAGACCGAACTCCGTGCCGACAAACAGCAGTTTGGGGTCGACATGGTCTTCGATGATGGTGTGTGCCGTGCCACGCTCGGGCAGGTTGTTGCTGATCAGTGTCCAGTTGCGCCCACGGTTTTCGGTTTTGAGTACGTAGGGTTTGTAGTCGCCGCGCTTGTGGTTGTCGATAACTGCGTAGGCGACATCGGTATCGTGGAATGAGGCGATGATGTCTTCAATCAGTGACATATCGGGTACGCCGCGGAAGGTATCAACGGTGCTCCACTTTTTGCCGCCATCGCTGGTGACATTGATCAGGCCGTCATCGGTGCCCGCGTAAATAAGGCCTTCAAGCAACGGACTTTCATCAACCGCGATCAGCGCGCCGTAGGTGGAGGTGGAAACATTTTTGGCGATCGCATCAACACTCCAGACACGCCCCATGACCTCCAGTTTATTGCGGTCGATCTTACGGGTCAGGTCACCGCTCACGGTTGTCCAGCTTTCACCGCGGTCGTCGGAGCGGAACAGGCGCTCGGCACCGTAGTACAAGCGTTGATGATTGTGCGGAGAAATGATCAACGGTGAGTTCCAGTTCCAGTTGTAATTGTTTTCGTCGGCGCCGGGCATGGGGGTGATCTGCAAACGCTCGCCGGTGACGCGGTCGAAGCGTGCCAGTGAACCGTACTGCGCCTGCGCGTAAACGATATTGGCATCGGTCGGGTCTATCTGGGCCTTGAAGCCGTCACCAAACTGAGCCACCCACCAATCGCCATTGGTGATGCCGTCGGTCTTGGTGTTGCGGCTGGGCCCGCACAGTGAAAAGTTGTCCTGGGTGCCCGCGCAGACATTGTAGAAAGGCGCGTCGTTGTCGGGGGTGGCGCGGTAAAACTGCACGGCAGGCAGGTTGCGCACATGCCGCCATAGCTGGCCGCGATCCCAGCTTTCGTATACGCCGCCGTCACCGCCAATATAAAGATGCTCGGTGTTGGTGGGGTCGATCCAGAGTGCGTGGTCATCCACGTGGCGGTTTTTGAAGGAAACTTTGTTCCAGCTTTGGCCGCCGTCTTCAGATACCTGGGTAAAGGTGTCAACCGCGTAGACCCGGTCGGGGTTTTGCGGGTCAACATAAAGCTCGTTGTAATACTGTGGGCTGCTGGTGCTGTGGCTAGAGCGTTTTTCCCAGCTTTCGCCAAAATCGGTGCTGCGATAGACGCCCTTGCCTTTGTCATCGGCTTCGATAATCGCATAAATCATATGCGGCTCGGAGGGTGCGGCAGCCAGGCCGATGCGGCCGAGATCGCCGGATGGCAAACCGCCGGCTATCTTGCGCCATGTAACGCCGCCGTCGGTGCTTTTGTGAACCGCGCTGCCCGGTCCGCCATTGATGAGGGTCCAAACGTGACGCCGACGTTGATAACTCGAAGCAACGATGACATCGGGGTTGGCAGCATCGATGACGAATTCGTTGATACCGGTGTTTTCATCAACACTCAGAATGCGTGTCCAGTTGGCGCCGCCATCGGTAGATTTATACAGGCCGCGGTCGCCGCCGGGGCTCCAAAGCGGACCCTGGGCCGCCACAAACACGGTATTGCTGTCTTCGGGGTGAAAACGGATCATCGAAATGTGACCCGAGTCCTTTAGCCCCATGTGTTGCCAGCTTTTGCCGCCATCGACTGATTTATAGACACCATCGCCATAACCAACACTGCGCTGGGCATTGTTTTCACCGCTGCCCACCCAAACCGTATTCGGGTTGCTGGGGTCGAGCACGACCACGCCGGTGGCAAACGAATTTTCATTTTCGAAAACCGCCTTCCAGGTAATGCCGTTGTTCTCGGTTTTCCAAACGCCGCCACTGGCCATCGACACATAAAAAGTCTGCGATTGGCCTGGATAAAAGGCGAAATCTGAGACCCGTCCCGAGGTCAGCGCCGGCCCGATATTTCGTAGCGGAATACCCGCCAGCGGATTATCAGCAGCGATGGTTGAAACAGGCAAAGAAAGGGTGAGCAGTACAAAAACGATGGAAAGCAGTCTGACACGCAGCATGGTAGGTTCCCAGTGTGATTTGAAGGGCTACAGTTTACGCAAAAGACATCGTTGACGCACTCGGCAGCCTTGATATTTTCGGTGGGGAATTATGAGGTAAGATTTAACCTGGGCAATGGCAAGCAACGCGCAGGCATCAGCATGAAAATAACACGCAAAGGCTTTCTCTACTCCGTTCTTTCCCTACTTGTCATATGCCTGGCCCTGGTGGGGCTGTTCCGCACCGAAATTCGGCAGCTTTACCACACCGTACGGTTGTTTGATGAAGATGTGATTGTGCACAACTTTTCAAATATGCAGTCCATTGCTCCCACGGTTACCATCCAGCGTTCCGGCGCGGTCAACGCCTTTGGTCACCAGCCCAAAGCGATTCCCGACAGCTTTATGTACAACGGTGAAAGCCGATTGATGAACGCGTTTCTGGCTGAATCTGCCACCACCGCGTTGGTGGTGTTGCGGGGCAACGACATTACCTTTGAAGAGTACTACCTGGGCACCAAAGCACTGGACCAGCGTATCTCGTGGTCGATGGCGAAGTCTTTTCTCAGCGCCATTTTTGGGGTGGCGGTTAGCGACGGTCTGATCCCTGACCTGAACGTGGCTGTTAGTGATTATGTGCCAGCGCTCAAGGGCAGCGGTTATGACGGCGTGAGCATCAAAAATGTCTTGCAGATGTCCAGTGGCGTGTATTTCAACGAGGATTACGACGATTTTCACAGCGACATCAACCGTTTTGGCCGCGTGATGGCGCTGGGCGGCAGTTTTGATGAGTTTGCCGCGTCACTGACCGCCGAGCGCGAGCCGGGCACCTATATGCACTATGTCAGCATCGACACTCACGTGCTGGGCATGGTGTTACGGGCCGCCACCGGGCGCCGTATCGTGGATTATTTTGATGAAAAGCTCTGGTCAAAACTGGGTGCGGAGCGAGATGCGATTTACGTTGTGGACAGCACCGGCGAACCCATGGTTTTGGGCGGGCTGAACCTGATTTCCCGTGATTATGCGCGTTTGGGTACGTTGTATCGTGATGGTGGTGTCGTTAATGGCAAGCAGGTCATTCCCCGCCAATGGGTTGAAGACAGCCTGACAACGGACGCCCCCCACCTGATGCCGGGGCCGCGTGATAACTCGGACACCAGCCTTGGTTATGGTTATCAGTGGTGGATACCGGAACAGGCCGATGATGAGTTCATGGCGATCGGCATTTATGGGCAGTATATTTACGTCAACCGCAAAGCCGGCGTGGTCATTGTTAAAAACAGCGCCAATCGCGATTTCATGGCCAACAACTTTGAAAGCGAAAAAGTTGCCGTGGCGGCATTCAGGGCCATATCCAACTCTTTTTCAGGTAGTGCTTCGGGCTTTTAACCACCCTACGCCGCAGGGCGCCGAAAACAAATGCGCATTCGTGCAGTGTCTTGGCTTTTCCTTTAATGAGTGTGTGTTTGGCTTAGGTCGTTTTCAGCGCTTATTGTCTTGAGGGAATTTATCTACCCATAGCTTTGTCCAACAGTTGAGTCTATTGTTAATATAGGCAATATTAATGAATGAACTTCCAGCCAAGGGTTTTTTGAATCAGTTGAAAAAGCGCAAAGTTGTCCGTGTTGCGCTGGTTTATGTGCTTGTTGGCTGGGGCGTGATGCAGGTTGGCGAGTTGATTTTTGAAGCGCTTACCCTGCCTCAGTGGACGCTCAGTTTACTGGTGGTTCTCATATTGCTCGGCTTCCCCATCGCGCTGATTCTGGCGTGGGCCTATGAAGTTACTCCCGAAGGTATCCGCAGGGATTCTGCCGGCGATATTGAATCAGTCACAAAAACCCCAGATTACCAGCATGGTATGCCATCGGTTGCCGTACTGCCTTTCTACGACATGAGCGAAAAAGGCGACCAAGCCTACTTCTGCGAAGGCATCGCTGAAGAACTTCTCAACAGCCTGTGCAAAGTCCCTGATCTGCGAGTTGCCTCGCGAGTTGCCGCGTTTCAATTTTCCGATAAACAGTCTGGTGTCAAAGAGATAGGCAAAAAACTGAAGGTGCAAACGGTGCTTGAGGGCAGTGTGCGTAAATGCGATGACCGTTTGCGTATCACCGCGCAACTGATCAACACCGCCGATGGGTTTCACATCTGGTCGCGTCAATATGACCGGCGACTGGAGGATGTTTTTGATATTCAGGAGGAAATATCTAACTCGATCGTAAGCGCGCTGAGTGTTTCATTGATGCCCGTACAGGAGACGACAAGGCGGCAGGTAGACCCGAAGGCTTATGATTTTTTCCTGCGTGGGCTGAGTTATTTTGCCAGGCACACAACCCAGGACAATGTCTATGCACGACAGATGTTCAAGCAGGCTGTCGATATTGAGCCGAGTTTTGGACGCGCCTGGGCAGGCATTGCCTATACCTATGGTTTCGAGTACATGTACTTTAATGCCAGCAACGTAAATCTGGATGAGGCAAAGCGGACCAGTGCGCGTGCGCTGGAGCTTTCGCCTGACTTGGCTGAGTCTCATGTGTCAGCGGGCATCGCTTTTTGCATGAGCCAGGATTACAAGCGCGCTGAAAAAGAGTTTGACGAGGCGATTGAGCTCGATCCTCAAAACTACGAGGCATGGTATTTCTTTGGCCGCGCCAAGGTGCACGAAGGGGACCTTCAACGCGCACTCAAACTGTTCGACAGGGCATCAAAAGTGCGCCCTGATGATTTTCAAAGTGTGTTACTGCAAGCTCAGCTTTATCGCAGCCTGGAGCGGGACGACAAAGCGCTTGAGGTGACCCGCGAAGGTATCAAGCGGGTGAGGGCCGTACTGGAACTTAACCCGGACGATAACCGGGCGCTGAATATGGGGGCGTTTGCCCTGTTCAGGCTGGGCGATAAAGAAGAGGCGGTTGAGTGGATGTTAATCTCGATGCGCAACGCGCCGATGGACTCCATTATTCAGTATAACGGTGCCTGTTTCTTTTCCGTGGCTGGAGATGTTGACCGTGCCTTCGACTGTCTCGAAAACTGTTTAATCAAGGTGGGAAACATCAATCGCGAATGGTTGATGCACGACTCGGATATGGATAATCTTCGTAGCGACCCCCGGTTCGAGCAGATCATCAAGCTCTTCCCCGAATAACCTGAGCCAACATTCCTGAGCAACAGCTTAAATTGCTTTTAAGCGAGCCTTCACTCATAGCCATTTATCATGCAGGCAGGGAGCAAGCGAGTGTCGCTTCCTATCTGTCGGGTTTTCACCTGGAAAGTGATATTGCCGACATGGCCCCCGAAACTTTGGGACGGTAGTGGGAGCATTCCCGGGGCAAGGGCATGGAATGGAGGTGAACAATGATTAGCAAATGGATGGTTATTACAATGGCGGTGGCGTTACTGGCAGTTGCCGGAATTTACACAGGCATGGCGGGTCCAGGCGGTGGTCCAGGTGGGGGGACTGTACTGGTTCCACTCTCGCAGCAAGAGGCAGATGGGGTGCTCCTCATGCGTGAAGAAGAAAAGCTCGCACGCGACAGCTACACGGTGTTGGGTGAACTGTGGGGTGTGGCCGTATTTGATAACATCGCCGTAGCGGAACAGAGCCATATGGATGCGGTTAAAAAGCTGATCATCAAATACAGATTGGTTGACCCGGTGTCAGACGAAACGGTTATTGGTAACTTCGAGGATGAAGATTTGCAGGTCATGTTTGAAGAGCAAATGGCCCTGGGTGCTGAGTCCGTCATGGCGGCACTGTACGTTGGCGGTTATATCGAAGAGACCGACCTGCAGGATATTCAGGGGCTGGTTGATATGACTTCAAATAGTGACCTGATCAGCACATATGAAAGCCTGTTGTGCGGATCTCGTAATCACTTGCGCGCTTTTGTCAGGAACATTGAGCTCAAAGGTGAGACGTATGTGCCGTTTAATCTGACCGAAGAAGCGCTATCCGAAATTGTCGATGAACCTGTAGAGCGGAGTTGCGGCGACAGCGGTTCCGGTAGACAAAAAGGACCACGTGCATTTTAGACCCACTGATGGGTAGGCGGGCATTAAGTTGCCCTTGCATAAACTGAGCCGCCAGTCTGGGCTACTTTGGCCCCGGCTGGCGGTTTAATATCACGAGTGAAAAGCCCTCCCGGATTTTTACTGCGGGTAGCCTGTCAAACAATATGCGTGCTTGATGCAGGCGTTGGCGTTGAGGCAGCACATGGCCGCGTTTGTTATATCAATCGAGTATACAATTAAAGAAAGAGTGGCTTGGCTTTGGCCGCTTGATGCGGACAAGCAGCGTTCTTACTGGCGCACTCTCGGTAAAGGCAGAATACAGGCGGAAAACCTAATGAACAGACATATTTTCTCTTTGATTATTCTGACCACAATGTGTTGTTTTGCGTCGGTGGCAAACAGCAAGGAACTGGTCAGAGAGTTTAAGGGCACCGGTGACACGTTGACCGATGAATTTGAGGTTGAGGCACCGTGGATTGTGGATTGGCGCTCAAGCGGTGACTACCCGGGAAACATGGCGTTGCAGGTTAATTTGGTGCGGTCGCCCGGTGGTGAATATCTTGGGAAAGTCACTTCCACCAAGTGGGTCAGTAATGGCGTGAAGCTATTCCAGGAGGGCGGTCTTTATCGTTTGCAGGTCAATTCCAGCCTTGCAAACTGGACCTTGCGTGTAGAGCAGCTCACCAAGGCGGAAGCTGAAACGTATACGCCGAAAAACCAGGACTGAATCTCGCAGCCAGCGTAAGCGCACGTCAAAAATATCGCCCTCAAACCATTGTTCCAGAGGGCTTTTACCCCAACATCAGTGTTTGAGGAGTTTCTGGTTTATGCCCGGCCCGGTTTGATGGGCGGCAAATACCTGGGGCCTTTGAGCAACGCGACCGACAACGGTCGGGCTTTACTTGTCCATTTGCGAGTGGTTGAGCCATGGAATATAAAGATTATTACGCAGTTTTGGGTGTTGGCCGCAGCGCGACCCAGGATGACATCAAGCGGTCTTATCGCAAACTTGCGCGCAAGTATCACCCGGATGTCAGTAAACAGGCAGACGCAGAAGCCAAGTTTAAAGAACTGGGCGAGGCCTATGAGGTTCTGAAGGACCCGGAAAAGCGCGCCGCCTATGACCAACTGGGGTCCAACTGGAAAGATCGGCAGGATTTCAGACCGCCACCCGAATGGGGAACAGGTTTTGAATTTCATGGCGGCCCCGGTGGTGGCGGCCAGCATGATTTTAGCGACTTTTTTGAAACACTCTTCGGGCAGGCGAGCGGTCCTCGCGGCGGTGGCCGTAACCGTGGTTTCCAGACCCAGGGTGATGACCACCATGCAAAAATACTGATTGATCTCGAAGACAGCTATCACGGGGGCTCCCGTTCGATCTCGTTAAAGGTGCCGGAGCTGACAGGCGACGGACATGTTGTGACGCGAAAGCGGACACTGAAAGTAAACATTCCCAAGGGGGTTCGACAGGGCCAGCAAATTCGCTTGAGCGGACAAGGCGCTACCGGGATGGGTGGCGGCAGAGCGGGTGACCTTTACCTTGAGGTAGGGTTTAACCCACATCGTTATTACCGCGTAGAAGGCTCAGATGTATACCTGGAGTTGCCGCTTGCGCCGTGGGAAGCCGCCTTGGGCGCCAGTGTAGAAGTGCCGACCCCATCGGGCGCTGTCGACATGAAAATACCAGCCAACTCGCGGGCGGGTAAAAAAATGCGGATAAAGGGGCGGGGTATACCCGGTAGAACGCCGGGCGACCTGTACGTGGTGCTGCAAATAGCGTTGCCCTCTTCTGATGACGACAAGGCCCGAAATATTTATGAGCGTATGCGGGAGGAGGTCGAGTTTAACCCACGGGTGGAAATGGAGGTGGCTTGATCATGAACAGCGGTAACTTCGGTGAAAAAGTATTCACCGGCCAATTGCTGGACGAGAACGATGTCATTACGCTTGCCGACTTGTGCCGCAGTTGCGCGGTAAAAACGGAAACGATCACCACACTGGTCGCCGAAGGTGTGCTTGACCCAATGGACGATGAGGCAGGGCAATGGACGTTTACCATCGCCAGCTTGCCACGGGTAAAAACGATCATCCATCTGCAACGCGACCTGGGTGTCAATCTCGCGGGTGCCGCGTTGGCGCTGGAACTCCTGGACCGGATATCCGAACTGGAGCGCTTTTAAGGGTCGGTTTCCTGACGGGGGTTTATCATTTATGCTTGCTGTCACTTGATAGCTGCAAAACAAATACAGGAATCACTGATGAAATATTTTCTTACCGCTATATTGATAGCAACGACTGGTCTGGCGTTTGCCGATGATTTTGATGCCGTTGAAGCCAAGCTCAAGGCCGCCATGGCCGCCGAGATAAGAACAGACGCCGAAAAAGATCGCGACCGTAACCGCCGCCCTATCGAAACCCTGAAGTTTTTCGGGCTGCGTGACAATATGAAAATTGTTGAGTTTCTCCCTGGCGGCGGTTGGTATACCAAGCTTTTGGCGCCGGTCGTTCAGGAAAATGGTGAGTTTTACGCCGCTTTTGGCACCAGCCGTATTTCCAAGTCGCTCATTACCGAGCCTGGTTTTGAAGACGTGCAGGTGATTGCGGCAGACTCAAAAACATACCGCAAAGAGGGTGCGCGCAACTACACGCTGGAAACCAACGGACTGGGCATCACAGATGCGGACATGGTGCTGACCTTCCGCAACTATCATAACTTTGATGCCGCTGGCCGTGCCGCGATGAACAAGGCCGCTTTTGATGCATTGAAGTCAGGTGGTGTTTACGCTGTGGTCGATCACACGCGTCGCCACATGGAAGAGGACAACCCGGAAAATCGTCGCCGTATTGACCCGGTATTGGCCATCCATGAAATAGAAGCCGCCGGCTTCAAGTTTGCCGATTTTTCAGACCTGCATTTCCGTCTGGATGACGAACTTCGCTACGAAGTAGGCCGCAAGACAGTCACCGGCAACACAGATCGCTGGACCATTAAATTTATCAAGCCATAAGGCAAATTTATCAAGCCATAAGGCATTAAAACGGGTTGCGGGTGATATTACTCCGCTGACAAGGCTTCACACAGCGCGATATTGTCATTGGCAACCCGTTGGATCGGTACGCTTCCCTTTCGGTCGATGGAAGGGATGTCGTACTCGACCAGCCCCTCGTTACAACCATCAAATGTCAACGTAATGGTGCCGTCCGAGCCGGTTGGGTCGGTGCGCTGGATGTCGGTAGCCGTATCAAAAAGCCCACCCGAGGCAATGTCGATATTCATCAGGGAGCTGCCGCCATCAATCGGACCCAGCGCGGTCAGCCAGCGGTGACCGGGGTCGCCCAGGCTGGCGACTGCATCATCGGCCGGCAGTTCGGTGTCATAGGTAAACCATGCCAGGCTGACAACACCGAGTTCGGGAAACACCGTGATGAAAAACCCCTGGCCATCGGTGGCGGGGTTGTACCAGGCATCGTTGAGCCCGGCGTTCATTGCGAAGGTGTTTGCAGAAACGGTGGTCATCACCAGGTTTTCTTCGACGACAGTGCCGCCGCTGGTGAATTCGATCACGGGTAAATCGGTGAATGGACTGCCGGCGTTGATGGTGGGCAATTGGTTGATCGCATCCACCACCGCCATGCCGTCACCGATCACTCTGGCGAAAACGGTAAAACCACCATTTTGGTTGTCGAGGTTGGATGAGTTGTCGGCGACGTTGATAAACCACTGACTGGTGGCACTGTCGGGCTGATCACCCAGCTTGGCCATGGCCACTGTGCCGCGCGTATTGGAAACTTTGAACTCGTTTTCGACCGCCGCGAAAGCCGGCACATCTGCCGCCGAACCATCAATAAAACTAAAGCCGCCGCCCTGAATAATAAAATCATCGACACTGCGGTGAATGAAGGTTTTTTGATAGCGGTCGGCTTCGATGTAGCTCAGGAAATTGGCCACGGTTTTGGGCGCGTCGTCTTCGAGCATCTCCAGCTCAATATTGCCAAGCGGGGTTTCGATGATTACGGTTTTTGCTGCGGCCATTGCCGGCGCGGGTAACAATAGCGCGGTAAATAAAACGGCCAATACGAAGCGAATTGACGTGTTTAAACCTTTTGATGGCAGTTTGAGCATAACCGGGTGTTCCTGAGTGACTTGTTGTATGTGGGCGAAAGGAATATACCAGACCATCAACAACGTGCAAGGATTACAATTAATAGTGTGTACCCCAACTCCCGGCGTTGAACTGCCGGCAAAGCGTTGTGGTCACACCTCGTATATCAGCCACTAAAGGACAGGTGACCATGAATAAAACAGTTCCCATCGTGTTGCTCGTCATCCTGTTCGCGGCAGCGGCCTGGTACTCAATCACGCGGCAACCCGACCCGGTGCATGAGTTACCCACCCCAACAATGGCGCCGGTTTCACCCATGGAAACACCGCCAGCGGAGGCGCTGCCTGATGCGGTTGTTGAGTTTATCGAGCCACAACCCTTGCCCGAACCATTACCACCATTAAATGCAAGCGACCCCGAGGTCATGTCAGCGCTGGCCGAACTAAGCGGTAGCGAAATGCTGGCGCAGTACCTGGTCAAGGCTCATGTCATCAGCAGATTTACCGCTACGGTAGACAGTCTGACCAGCAGGCAGGTGGCGGCCGAAATCAACCCGATAAGACCGGCCGAAGGCAAGTTTATTGCCAACGATGAAGTTGATCGGGTGATCATGAGCACCGAAAACTTTGCCCGCTACGATGGTTATATCAGCTTGTTGCAAACACTCGACAGCAGCGCGCTGGTAGATCTTTACCAGCGCTACTATCCCCTGCTGCAACAAGCCTGGGAAGAGAATGGCGGCGAGGGGACCTTCAACTCGCGCCTGCTGGAGGTGATCGGACACTTGCAGCAAACGCCCGAGCTGCCGGAGCAGGTGGTTCTGGTGAAACCGGAGGCGGTCTATCTTTTTGAAGACCCGCAACTGGAGACACTGAGCGCGGGGCAGAAACTGCTGGTGCGCATGGGCCCGGCTAATGCCGCAGTGATCAGAGAAAAACTGGCAGAAATCGAGACCGGCATCACCGGGGCCTGAACGAACGGCATCCGTTACAGGTTGTACAGGTTGGAAGCGAACCACTATCAGCTTCGCAGGCGGCCCAGCCCGCTCAAAAATGATCCAACGGAGAGCGCGCCCCCAGCGCTCCCCGGTTAACCACATGGGTATATATCATCGTGGTGGATACATCTTTGTGCCCCAGCAAGTCCTGAATGGTGCGAATATCCATGCCTGATTCCAGCAGGTGGGTGGCAAAGCTGTGGCGCAGGGTATGACAACTGGCGCGCTTGTTGATATCCGCCAACCGTACCGCACGCTTCATCGCCTTTTGCATGCTCGAATCCAACACATGATGACGGCAGTGTTTACCCGGTCGCAGCGGGTCAGCCGCCAGTCGGCTTGACGGAAACAAATACTGCCAGGCAAGTTCATAAGCGGCGCGCGGGTACTTGCGCGCCAGCGCCGGCGGCATGGACGCCCCTGAATAACCTGATGCCAGGTCGCGCTGGTGCAATAGCCGAACCCGGTGAATCTGATTCTGAATTTCCACCATAAGGCTTTCCGGAAGTACCGTGACCCGGTCCTTGCCACCCTTGCCCCCGTGCACAGTGATGCTTTGGCGATCCATATCGAGCGCGATAATGCGCAACCGCAAACATTCCATCAGGCGCAGACCGCTACCGTAAAGCAGGTTGGCGATCAGCCGGTACTGCCCTTGCAGCGCAGCGAGCACCGCTGAGACTTCGCGACGCGACAAAACCACCGGCACATGCCGCTTCGGCTTCGCCCGAATCACATTATCCATCCACGCGAGCTCTACTTTCAGCACCCTTCGGTAGAGAAACAAAATGGCCTGCAAAGCCTGGTTCTGGGTTGAAGGCGCGACCCGGCGGTCAACCGCCAACCAGGTCAGAAACGCCTCAACCTCCGCTTTACCCATGTCCGCTGGGTGCTTTTTTCCATGAAAAAGAATGAACCGCTTAATCCACTGCACATAGGATTTCTCGGTTTTCATCGCATAGTGATGAACCCGAAGTGTATTGCGAACCTCATCAAGCAGTTTCGACATAAGCAGCCTCTTTTCCCCAAAGCCAACCTTAAACACCGGCGAAGAACAAAAAAACAGCCATTTACATCAGGCCCTGTAAGAAAAAGACCCGTCATAGCAGCAAAAAACCACCCGCTAAGAACGCCTTTTTTTCAAAGGCCAACAGGTATATCCTTGTAAAACAAACAAATGCAATTCAAATACAAAAAATCAGGGGGGTGTATCCAATGAACAAACCCGATATGCCCAAATTTCCACCCAATTGAAAGTTATATACCTCAGATTGTGAATGGTACTAATTAATGGTACTATTTTTGAATGAAGCGAAAGCACCAAAGAACGCTAGAGCTAATCTTCAATCGGCCTACAAGCGGCAATATCCCGTGGAAGGATATTGAGTCTTTATTCAAGGTGTTGGGAGCAGACATATCTGAAAGAGCAGGTTCTAGGGTTGCGGTAGTCCTTTTTGGTGAAGTACGAGTGTTTCATAGGCCTCACCCTTCTCCCAACACAGTCAAAGGAGCAATTTCCAGTATCCGGAAGTGGCTAGAGAAATATGAGGTGACACCATGAATATTATGGAAGTCGATGGTTACAAGGCAAAAATTGAATATGATTCTGAGCTTGATGAATTTCGTGGTGAAATTCTTGGGCTCAATGGAAGTGCAGATTTTTACGGTAAAGATCCAGCAACTCTTAGGCGCGAGTTTAAGGCCTCTCTTGCCGTTTTTCTCGAGGTTTGTGAAGAAAAGGGGATATACCCAACAAAATCATATTCCGGAAAATTCAATCTCCGAATCCCACCAGGGCTGCATAGCAAGATTGCTAGCCGAGCCACAGCCGAAGACAAGAGTATTAATCAGTGGGTATCTGATGTTCTGGAGCAAACGGTAGGTGAGTAGGCCGGTATATAACAAATCGTTAAAGTTCGTTTCGCCAGCAAGCTGGCTCCACCGGACGCAGCTCCGCTGCGCCGCTTAACTCAAACG
>UPTN01000431.1_pt1 | contig 22159 bp, 17 predicted proteins | sample 2160111 | NCBI WGS metagenome assembly UPTN01 (sample SAMN06265058, study PRJEB28932) | marine metagenome | isolation source: Columbia River Estuary | place: USA:Columbia River Estuary, USA | collected 2014-05-05
ACTATACCAGCAACAGCTACAAAGTATGTTGGTGCCATACTTCCTAATGTCTTTTGTGCTTCATCTAAACCAACCAAAGATGCAAGTACTACAGCAAATGGATATAGTAATAAACCACCTAATGCAAACCATGTCATTTTACGTTGTGCATCACGCATAGCATCTTGATCATCAAGCTCTTTACGTTTAAATTCAAGGTACATAGCTTCTTCTGCTTTAGATACCTTACCATCGCCATTACTATCTGCTGGGTGATGGCCTTTTGTTTCTTCAGACATTATTATCTCCTTTGTTGTTCCTTCTTAATTCGTTCATTCTCTTCTTTAATCCAATCTTGCAGAAGAGCAACATATATCTCCCTCTCCCACGGCAACATATTATCTAGCTCTGTTAGGCTATATTGATGATGCTGCATCATCGTAAAGTTAGTCTTATAATGATTGACTAAACTATCATGAGAGAGGCCTACGTAAAAAAACTTTGTAGTCCCCTCAACTCAGTCTTGTTATCCACACCACATGATGAGCATTTGTATTCTATAACAGACTTAAGTGCTGGCATATTCTCAAAGAAATCTTGAATCTTTACGAATTGACTAGAGGCCATTGATTCAACAAACTCTCTAATCTTCTTAGGACCCTCATCTTTTGCAAGATATACTTCTTCTTCATCAAATATATTCTCAATACAAGCCTGTATGATACTAAATGCTGTTTCTACTGTTTCTTCAGTATTAGTTTCTATAGCAGAAACGTCATCAAATGATGGATAACGCATAGTAAGTCCAACAGTATCTGTAATCATGATAACGTTATTTGATTCAGGTACATCAACATTAATATCGCTAAAATCAACAGTCTGATCATTCATAACTTCGCATGATTCACATTTAACTTTAAGGTTAATAGTTTCACCAACTGATTTAGATCGTAGTTCTAGGAACATATGTTCTACATCAAATACTGCTAACTTATTAACATCGATATCATCAAATACACATGACTTAATAATATCCTTTGTTGCTCTTACAATTTGTTTTTGATCGCTTGTCTCCATAGCCATCATTAATATCTTTTCTTCCTTAACAAGATAAGGTCTATATGTTACCTTTTGTCCTGTTGAGGGTATCACGGTCTCAAACCGTGAGCTATCTAGTTTTGGTAATGCCATTCTATTCTCCTAATTATATACTTAAATTATATTAAATACCAAGTGTTGCAGCAGCGATACTTGCTGTAGATAAAGCTGTATCTACTATATCCTCTGGTACATAGTTTTCGTAACTCAAAGTCACTGTCATTTTCTGGATAGTGTTTTCACTATTGTTATCCAGATTTATCGCACCTATAGTAACAGGGAATGCACCCTCTAATCTTACACTATAGATTGGAATATTTTGCTGATTTAATTGTTGTATAACAATATCAGTCGTAAAATCTTTTTTGTAGCCTGCTCTATACTTCTCAACGTCAAAGATACCTGTTGCCCATGCATCAAACATCTTCTTCATATAATAGTCATTAGTAAGAATAAACGTCATACTAATATCTTCGTTAATAATTGAGTAGGGAATCTTAATTGCTTGACGTTCAGCTGTATAATCTATTGTTGTGATCTGTCTACCAGGAAGACTTACTGCTTCGCATAGTATCGATATATCTCTTGGGTCTGGAGCAATATTCTTTGGTGATCCACCAGTTATAGCATTTTTTGCAATATTACCTACTAAACTACCAATGTCCTGATTAAGCAATGATCTTACACTAGGAGCTGTTGGGGGTGTAAAGAATACTTGGAAACGGTTTTGCATTGCAACACCGCCTTTCTTTGCTATAGTTGCTTTGAGGTTATCTATACTGTTCATGATGCGTATTGTTTCCTTGAGTATCTCCAAACAGATTCGGCTTTAACGCCTTTGAACTGTTCTGTTGGTAAGAATATTGCAATAGGCCATTCAGTCATAGGCACACGTACTATACGAGACTTAACATGGTCCATTAAATAATGCTTAAAACATGGTGCGAATTCTTTATATTTCTTAGCGCCAACAATAGTTGCATAACGTAGTTTCTGCAATCGTGTAGTATCATTCATAGTCTTAGGGGCTAAGTCCATCATTGCATCAAGGAATCTAGCACGTACGCCAGGTGATAGATAGTGCAAGTTCAGTCCATAGAAACCACCAGGTGCGGGTTCTACCATGATTGCTAGAGGGAATCTATCATAGTATGGTAGCGTTTTCTTATGCTTTGGATCATAAAAATACATCATCATATCGCCAACTCTTGGCTTTGTTGTAGGTTCTAATGCTGTATCCTTAAGCACTGTTCTTGGATTAGTATCACCTAACTTCTTAACGTTGCGCCTAAACCAATTTTGAGCGTCCTTAGTTCTTGGAGTAACTCCAGCCCTAAACGCTTGTGATTGTAATGTATCGAATAAACTTGCCATATATCTATTTATACTATCCTTTGAGTAGTTTCACACCTAAATTCTTTAAAGTATCTTCAGTCCATATCTGAAATTTCCATCCCTTAGCATTTGCAAAGATTTGAGCAGCATTCCATTTAGATGTGTTCTTAATATATGTAGTAACCTCATTAAGATATTTCTTTGTTTTGCGCTTAGGATTCTTTGGTGGAACTGTCTGTTTCTTGGGTTTAATTTCAACTAAAAAGACATCGCCATTAGTCATTTCAATAAGCATATCGACATAATAACGATGTAGTTTACCATCAGTCTTGCACTTATATGGTATAACAATCTCTTCGCTATTCCAATACTTAATCTGTGGATTAGCTTCAGCCCACCTAAATGCATTGCGTTCCCATAGGGATCTATATGTAACCTTAGTATAGTCCCCTGCGTATTTCTTTTTATTTTTTACTGTGTATTTACCTTTGTAAGCCATATAAATAGATCTATAGTTATTAAATGTATTACTATTTATACGGGTAAAAAGACATGACAATTTTAACATTCCCTGAGACTCTCAGGTCAAGAGTATCCGATGACGGATTTCCCCACGTATCTTTCTCAATGGCAAGAAAAGGAGTGCCTGAGTTCAATCAGATTCACTTGTTCGTCCCAGTGGGTATAGGATCTAATGACGGTATGAACTATGGGTCTGCCGAACTTGGAGTTGCGGGAGCAGTTGCAACTGCAACAACCGGGGGTGGAGACGTAGGATCATCTGACATTATAGCAGCAACTACAAAGGCTTTCAAGAGTGGTGGAGGTGCAACGTTAGCAGCAAGTGCTGAACTGAAGAGTGGATTGATAGTTAATCCCTATACTGCAACGACATTCGAAGGAGTCAACGTAAGACAATTCGAATTTGCATTCAAACTTGTACCTACATCAGCAGAAGAATCAGTAACAGCTCATAAGATCGAGAATGCGTTTAGAAAATACATGTATCCAAAGGATATAGGTGCAGGATCATTAGAGTATCCACCTACGTTTCGTATCAAATTCATGGCTGGTGGTAAGATCAATAAGTATATGCCAAGAATCATAGATACATACCTTACTGGAATGACAGCGAACTATAATGCGACAGGCAATTCCTTTCATGCAAACGACGGTAAGAGAGGAGCTGCACCAGTAGAGATCGATCTTACGTTATCATTCCAAGAGGTACGAGCAATCACAAGAGATGACCTATATGGATCAGGACTTAACTATATAGATGGATATGAATCAGCCGGTAATATTGTTGGTGAGGCTCCAGATACAATGCAGGATCTTACAAGCAACATATCTAATATTCCTGGAGGACAAGGATAATGAGCTATTTCAAACAATTCCCTACTTTGGCTTATGATTTTGATCGTAATGGTATCAAACAGACAGTAGTCGATATCTATAGAAGTGCAAGACCACTTAATGCATTCCTTGATGATCTTAATGCGTATAGCTTCTATGATATAAAGAATGGCGAAAGGCCTGATATCGTATCGCAACGCTTATATGGTACTACTCAGTTCTATTGGACGTTCTTCGTTATTAACGATTTTCTTCATGACGGACTTGCTTCATGGCCGATGAGTCAAGAAAAGCTTCAAGCGTATATGAAACAAGAATTTCAGGGTGTAGTCATTACAACGAATCCAAAAGATATCCCTACAGGCGATGCAGGAGTAAGCTTAGGTCAAGCTAATAGTCTATCGGGTAGGTTCGAACTTGGAGAGACGATTACAGGAACGACGTCAGGTGCAACAGGCGTATTGGTAAAGAAAAATTTGGACATGAATCAGATAGTCTTGCAAGATGTTGTAGGATCATTCATAGGATCTTCAGCCCCAGGACCACAAAATGCGACAGAAAAGGTAACAGGATTAGATACTATAGATTCCGTTGATACATATGATGTCTATAAGTATATCGATGCTCCCCATAACTATTATAGAACAGACGATCCAGAGAAAAGAGTTGTATCAAACGGAATATTTATTACTGGTGGAGAGCCAGTTGGAGAAATTTCCTTTGATACTAATAGATCTCACCTATTTGCAGCTAATGAAGCACGATCTAAGATAAGAGTAATAGATCCTAAGTATATAACACAATTCGTAGAAAAATATGAGGCAATAATAAACAATGTCTAACTATAATAGTAAACTTGCTAATGGATCAGATGCTATAGTACCATCATCGTATGAGCTAGAGAGTGCAACACTTACTTGTAGTAATGGAACAGAGTATAATATAGTAGATCTTATAGCATCTCTCTCTATAGATGAATCTCTCTATAGTGGTAGCTTGCAATCTGAAGTAAATATCCTAGATGCTGCCCAACTGCTTGAAAAAGTGAAATGTGTGAGTGGGGAGGGATTACACCTAGTACTGAAGAGACGGCTCTTAGATGGACAGTCGACTAAATACTCGCACAAATTCAGGATCGCAGAGATACATAGTTACGCTAAACTCAGTCCAGGTACAGCGACGTATGTATTCAGATGTGTCTCAGAGCATGCCTATATCAGTCAGTCTAAGACTATATCTAAGCCGTTTAACAATGTACCTGGTCAGTTAATAAAGAATATCTGTACAGATGAGTTGTCTATAGATGAGAAGAATCTTTCTATTAATACAGAGACTAAACAGACTATTGTTGGTGTATATCCACGTATGAGACCTATGTACCTTATTAATTGGTTAGCAAGGAGATCTTATGACAATGGGACACCGTTCTTTTTCTATGAGACATTAGGACATGGTATATATTTTGAATCCTATGAGAACCTTATTAATAAAGAATCTTATAAGGAATATACCTATGCGCCTTCTACTAATACTATAGTTGGTAGTGAAGAGAACAATAAGATACTTGCTTCGAAGGTATTAACGTTATCATCTGAATTTAATATGAGTCAGTATATGAATATAGGAGCAGGAGCTTATTCATCAACATTACATACATTAGATATAGCTACTAAGTCATACGATACACAGACTTATGCGTACAGTGATTCTAAGCTACGCCTTAATGCTAATGGGGTAATACCTAAAGGGAGTCAGATACAAGAGAGACCCTTAGAAGAGCATAGGGATTCGACTAACTTTTATATCAGTCTAAACACCTCGGCCGTATCAGGGGGCTCTAGTTACCAAGCACCAGCGAACTCAGATATACTCGCAGCGAATGCTTATGTACAGAATATGGATACTCTCGAATTACGCGTTGAGATCTACGGAGACTTTAATCTCTATACAGGTTCTACTATAGATATTAATGTAGTAAAATCTATTGATGCGGGAGATGATAAACGTGGTAGAGATTTGTTCTTATCTGGTAAGTATATTATATCTTCTATTACACATAAGTTTACGGATGAATATAGAATGGATCTTATATTAAAGAAAGATTCCTTTATAGACTCATTAGATAATATACAGAAAAGAGACTAATTTTATGCTGTCAGAAAAAGTTATAAAACATATTGATATAAAAAAATTTTCCGCCGAAAAAATGGGTCGGAAAGGGAGCGCTAAATAATGAATAGAATGGATCAGTTTATAGGTGGAGATTTTACCTGGTTTACCGGTGTTGTAGAAGATCGCTTCGATCCCTTAGAAATGAACCGAGTAAAAGTACGTTGCTTTGGTTTCCATACAGAGAATAAGGGAGCTGTAGATGTCGACGACTTACCGTGGGCTACTGTCATGTTACCCACAACTTCTTCTGGTACTTCGGGTATAGGAGATACGCCTCACGGTTTAATGGAAGGTTCATGGGTAGTCGGTTTCTTTAGAGACGGTCCTTCAGCTCAGGATCCTATTATTATGGGTTCAATCGCTGCTCAAAATTCTCCTCGGTCCAAGTCATTAGGCTTCACGGGCGACCATTATCCAACAATGGAATATATGGATAAACCTGATACTAACTTCGCAGGTCGCCAGGAATACTATAACGAATCTGATCAGATGGAAGCAAGGGCTCAAGGTTCTTCTCCTTCCGATATACAAGTGGCGGTTCCGGCTAAAATTCCTTCTGTATCCGAGAATAAGGCTGACGCTTATTATGCTGAGACTCCATGGAATGAATTACCTCCTATGAATGGTCATGTTCCTGATTATCCTTATAATAAAGTATACCAATCAGAGTCTGGTCATGTAACAGAAATTGACGATACTCCAGGTAATGAAAGACTTCATCGTATGCATACATCAGGTTCTTATGAAGAGATCTATACTGACGGAACTCGCCAGGTTAAAATAGTCGGTGATGACTATGAAGTCGTTTTCGGTAATAAGAATATCCATATTAAAGGAAACTGTTCAATGACTGTCGATGGCAATTTAAGACAGATGGTCTATGGTAATTATCATCTTCAAGTCGAGAAAGATATGACTATGAATATTAAAGGTTCTTTACAACAGAAGATTGGTGGTAATCATGAGACAGAAGTCGTCCGTAGCCGATCTACTAATATTGGTGTGGATGATAACCTAAGTGTTATGAATAATTCTACTACTAATATTATTAACGACAAACTCTTAACCGTTGGTAATGACTTTACGACATCAGTTACAAATAATATGGCGACAACTGTTTTGAATAATAAGAGTGTTATGAATGCTGGTACATTTAGTCATACCTCCTTAGCCGATTATACATTAAGCGTTAATACAAATCAGACAATCGGAGTTGTTGGTACTCTTGCAGAAACAATTGATGGCGCAGTAACAGAGACATACGGTGCTGCTCTTAATTCAAATGTTACTGGTGCTGTTACTGAAACATATAGCAGTACTCAAAATACAACAGCCAGTGGTAATGTTACGATCGTTGCTCCAACAATTGATCTTAACCCATAGGATAACATATGCCAGGAATAGTAAGACAAGGTGATTCACATGCAGGACATGCAAGTCCTACACCAAGTCCGTTTCATAAGACTTCTTATGTTGGTGGATCGCCTAATGTCAATGTTAACAGTAAGTCTGTCATACGAGATGGAGATTCTACAGCATGTGGAGATCCTGCTGTTGGTAAAAGCGGAAACGTAAAGGTAAATGGTAAAGGCGTTCATCGATTAGGTGATGGTACTGGTGGCCATGGTAGTTGGGTTCCAAATAGCGCGGCTAATTCTTCCACTAATGTATTTGCTAATGGTGGTGGTGGAAGTCAAGGAACTCCTGCTACTCCAGCAGATGGTATTGCGAGTAAAGGTAGTTGTACATATTTTGATTGGAATAATAATACATGTTTAGACCAATCATCTGATCCAAATGGAGATTATTATGTTAGTCCATAAGAGGAGATATAAATGAGTTTATGTGGTAATAATAAAGCTTTAGATGATCTAAAAGCTAAGCAAGGAGAATTAGATGATCTCTTAGCTGGTGGTAAAGATCAGCTAGCTGCTATGGAATCTAAATTAAATGATATGAAAGCTGATTTAGAATCATTTAAACCTGAGCTTCCAGAAATTGAAAGCTTACAAGATAAAATAAGTGCCGCAACTGGTCTTACTAATCCGCTTGATAAGGCTAAGTCTATTGCTGAAATAAAAGAAAAGTTTGCTGCTGGTGTTCCAACACTAGATAGTATACTAGGTAACCTAGGTTTAAACGCTGATTTTCTTAATATGACACCGGCGGAATTACTTGAACAATCTCAAGCTAATGTTGATGTTTGCGCTTTGGTTCCTAATGTTGAAGCTTCTCCAGATGGTACAGTAAAAGAGCAGCCCACTGAACCTAAGGTTCCTGAAGAACCACCAGCTGCTCCTGAACCCACCCCCGTTATCGAAAAAGATTTAGAAGAATTAAATAGAAAGCTTTTAAGTAATTCTTTTAAAAATAATTTAAAGTATATTGCTAGTCGTGCTAATAAGATATTTAAAGGCTTTGGATCAAAAAAGAAGAATCAAAAGTTTTATGATTCTACATGGGAAGAGCAATGGGTAGAATTGATTGAAGCAGTAGGTGGAGATTATAACACATATAGACATACAGGTAGAACATTAGAAGAGCTAAGAGAAGCACAAAAGAAATTAAGCTCCAAATATCCAGACGCTAAATGGGATTTTAAGAAAGAAGGTCAAATATTAAAAGAAACTTATGGCCTTGTAAAAGACGCAAATCCACATTTATATGCTGATGCTCAAGATTTTAATACTGCAGCAGCTGAATGGTTTGTAAGAAGAAAGGTTAAATTAGCCGATAAAGAAGCGACCTAAGAGGTATAAATAGTTATATGTCTACTAATAATCTATCAGATAAGTCATCTCAAATTCTCCAACCAAGCGGAATTGTCGGTGATCTTAAAAAAGTTTCATCAAGCTCTAGGTTAAAACCTTGGACTGATCTTGATCTTAATTTAACGCTTCATCCAATACGTAAAGATATTGTTCCACTAAGAGATGATAGAGCTATTAAATACGCAGTTCGTAATTTACTTTTAACTAACTTTTTTGAGAGACCATTTGGACTTGGAATCGGAGCTAATCTAAGAGCTCTTCTTTTTGAACCAGCTGACGAAATTACAAAACAAGCTATGAAAGAAAATATAGCAAGAACTATACAAGATAATGAACAAAGAGTTGAACTTTTATTTATTAATATTAATGATAATCCGGACAATAATTCATACAATATTCTAGTAAAATTTAGAATTAAAGAATACGATAGTCAAGAAACTGTAGAAATCGTATTAAAACGTTTAAGGTAAGAAACTATGGCAACTAATTTAAATGTAACCGAACTTGATTTCGATCAGATTAAAAAGAATCTTAAGAACTATTTAAAGACTCAATCAGCTTTTAATAGTCATGATTTTGAAGGATCAGGTTTATCTTCACTCTTAGATGTGTTAGCTTATAATACGCACTACAATGCTATGACCGCCCATTTTGCTTTAAATGAAGCATTCTTGGATTCTGCTCAGATTCGTGGTAATATTGTTACTCGAGCTAAGCTATTAGGTTACATACCCCGTTCAGTTTTAGCGCCAAGAGCGACTATTACAATTACAGTTGATGTCTCAGGAGAATCAGGTATTATTCCATCTACATTAACTCTACCTCGGGGTGCTAAGCTGACTACTAATGTTGATGGAAGAAACTATAGATACGTAGTCCTTAATGAACAATCTGCTGTTATTTCTGGAGATGGTAATACGTTTACTTTTGATAATGTTATTATTGTAGAGGGTACTCGTAAAAAGCTTTTATATAGAGTTGATAACGATATTGAAAATCAAAAATATCAAATATCAGACGATGATGCTGATACTTCAACTCTTAGAGTTCTTATTCAAGCTAACGAAGAATCTAGTTCTTATGATAACTATACTCAGTTTGAATCTTTACTTAATGTTGATTCGTCAAGCAGAGTATTTTATCTCCAAGAAAATTCAAATGAATACTTTGAAGTATATTTTGGCGATGGCGTAACAGGTAAAAAACCTCTTAACAATAACATAGTAACGCTTGACTATATTTTTACTAATGGCGAAGATTCTAACGGCGCTAATGTATTTACTATGGTAGATAATATTGGTGGTTATTCAAATGTAACTGTTAATACCTTAAGTAAATCTATGGGTGGTACTGAAAAGGAAACAAATGAATCTATAAGATTTAACGCACCCTTAACATTTACTTCGCAGAATAGAGCTGTAACATCAGACGATTACAGAGCAATTATCAAGAAAGAGTTTACAAATATTAATTCTATCTCTACATGGGGTGGTGAAGATAATGATCCACCAGATTATGGAGCTGTTTATATTTCTATTAAACCATTGGTTAATGAAGTATTGACCCAAAACGAAAAAACCGAAATCATGAATACAATTCTTAAAGGTAAGAGTGTTGTATCTATTACGCCAGTTATTGTAGATCCTAATTTTACTTATTTAGAATTAGATGTTTCGTTTAAATATAATCCTAACCTAACAGATAGATCTGGAGTAGAACTTCAGTCTGTTGTTAGAGATACTATTTCAGATTATAATTTTAATGAGTTAAATAAGTTTGATGGCGTATTTAGGCATTCTCAGCTTCTCAAGGCAATTGATAACGCTGATCCCGCTATTCAAAATAGCAGTGTTCGCCCTTATATGTTTATGAATATTACACCAAACAAATCAGCAGCAAATTTAGATAATAACTTTAGTTTAAGATTTACAGCACCGTTTTTTAATTCGGGTTCTTCTAATAGCTATCTTATTTCTTCTACAGTTTGGAAGTTGAATGGAGATGAAGTATATTTCGGCGATATTCCAATTTCAGGATCGACTGATAGACAAGTTATTGTTTATAAAATCGATAATTCTATTAATGTTACTGTTATAAATGATGCTGGTTTAATTGATATTGCTAATGGAACTATTACATTAAACAACTTTATACCAGATGATGATTCTCCTGATACAATTAGAATTACAGCAGTTCCAAACTCTTTAGATCTTGCTCCTAAGAGAGATCAATTAATTGCTATTGATCCATTAAGAGTGCAAATAACTCCAAGCATAGATACTATATCAGTATCGGGTTCTTCGGGTACAATCGATTATACAACAACATCAAGGCTAAGATAAGATGGCTGGAACTCATAATCCTAATAACGTTCATTTTTCTTCAGATATATCCTCGCCTGGATATATTGAATCTAATGCTTCGTCTAAAGCTGTAACAAAAGAGAATTTAAGAACTGAAGAATTAATGTCAGCTGAAATACTTGAAAATTCAGGTGGATTACAATTATTATTAGAAGCTTATTACTCATATATGAATTTAGAAGAGTTCGTATATCAAGAAACTGAAACATATTCAGATGTAGTTTTAGATAATAAAGCAGTTTTTAGAGTTAATGATCCAAGGAACGAAAATGATCATTTCTTTAGTGACTCTTCTGGCTCTAACTCAATATTAACATTAACCGATTCAGATGGTGTAATATCAACGTTTAGTATGGACGATAGTAATGTTCATATTTCAAATGGTAATAATTTACCTGGAAGTTTAGCAAATTCTCGCACAGCGATGGGTAAAACGTTTACAGTTAACCTTGGAACTAATGTTAATTATAATTCACAAATAGCAAATATTACAACACCAGTAACATATTGGGCGGGTCCTGGCGCTTCATATGCTCTTAATACTATTGAAGAGTCTATGGATATTGATCATACGGCGGCTCAGTATTTAGAACTTATACAAAAAGAAATCGCTGCTGTTGTACCAAGATCTATTCCTGTTAATAAAAGAAATCTTTATAAAGCAATGACGGATTATTATAAAATTCGTGGTTCGTCTGATTCTATTGAAGTATTTTTTAGGTTACTATTTGATGACGAAGTTGAAGTTGAATTTCCGTGGGATAGCACACTTATTCCTTCTTCTGGAAACTGGGAAGTTAATCCTAGTCTTCCTAAAGGTGGTATATACTTAGATAAAAAAGGTTTCTTATCAGATACTATTAAAGTTCAAGATAGTTTAAGATACCAGAAATTTTCGTATCTTATACGTACTGGTCAAAATCTATCTTCATGGAATTATTTTTATGATAGATTAGTACATCCCGCAGGGTTTAAATATTTTGCTGAAATTCTTATACAACTGTTTGGTACTAGAGACGAGTTAGGTGATGATCAAAAGATTTTAAGAGAACTAAGATATGTTGGTGGTCCAAAACATAATCAGTTAACTGGTGAATCTTATTTTGGATATGGTAGAACAAACCGGTTTACAAAATCTGCTATGCCAGATTTACAACCAGGCGTTATTGGCATAGAAGATATTCCGTTATTAGTAGAAATGTTTGCCTCTACGTTCTTACCGTTTACATTTACTAATATTCATAGATCTGGTAGAATGTCTCTAACAGTTCCAACTAGTGGAGCTGCAGCTAATACTGTAACAGCTGTTGAAATTGCTGATCCTGGCTTTGGATATACAACAGCACCAACAATTATAGTTAATGGCGTTCCACTCACTGGCCAGACAATTACTCAAGCTACAATAACATGTACTATTGACTCTAATGGTAAAATTAATGGAGCTACAGTTCAAAGTGCCGGAAGTAATTACCAATCAGCATTTGCTAATGTTGCAGCTAATCCTAATATATCTAAAATATCAGATATTACAATTGTTGCCGATACTACTAAAAAATATTCTACAGCGCCTAGCATTACATTTGATGCTCCTACATCAGTAGATAATCTTGGTTTACCATTATCAACTAATATTACTGCAGCTGGTAAATATATTCTAGCTCCAACTTCAGTAGATAGAGTAGAAATGTCTAACAATGGGAATGGCTATACAACACATCCAGATATTGTATTCTCAGATCCAGATATATTTTATACTGCTCAGCCGTTCTTCAGCGATAACTTTGAAAATAGCGCTATAGGAACTTGGGTTAATGATAACTGGCAAATAATAGGAGCCAGCGATCATGCAGCATCTATTCAAACTGTAGGCGGATCTAAGGTATTAAAAGTACAAACATCAACGTTAGATTCAAATGCTTCGGGTAATATTGGTGGTGCTGTATATAGATTAGAATTAACTAATCCTGAGTTTACAAATAGACTGGCCGGGAATACAGTTAAAGTAAAATGTAGAGCGAAGAAGCCGGCTTCAGGCGGAGCAGATACATTTAGAGTTGCGTATTCAACATCGCAATATGGTAATAGCAATTGGCAATCGTTTAATCTTACTAATTCTTGGCAAGAATTTGAATTTGAATATAATATTTCTACTTTGAATCCTACTAATGAAGATTACGTAGGATTCCAAGGTGATGGCATTGATGGTATAGTATATATTGATGATGTTTCAATTACAGTTAAAAAGGATTTCCCAAGAGCTATTAGTCACATTGAAGATGGAAGATTAAATTCAATAGTAGTTAGCTATAAAGGTTCTGGATATACTGAAGTTCCAACAATATCTATATCGGGTAATGCAACAGCTATTTGTCAATTAGTTCCTTCTGAAATACAATCTACAGAAATTACTAATCCTGGCTTTGGATACATATTAAATCCTAATGTTTATATTTCTTCAATTGCTAAGAACGAAAGTCGAGTTAAACCACAAAAGGTTACTCGAATTTTACAGCTAAATCATACTGATGTTGATCCTTATTCGGTTAAAGTAACAAATCCAGTTCAATCAGTTGCTTCTGTTAGAGGAAGGCAATTATACAATGGTAAACTTTTACAAAAAGGTGTTCTTACATCAGGCCAAAACTGGAATATTACAGAAACAACTCCATCAACTGATAAGTTTATGGGCGGCTACGAAGTAACAGTAGTACCAGCTGGATATAGAACAATTCAATCAAATGATTACTACTCTCAAAAAACAAATATATTAAAAAGTAATATGCTTTATGATTTTAATGAAACTTTAGAGGTATTAGGTGACACAGAGTTGCAAAGTACTTCTATAAGTGATATAAATAAATATAACGTGAATACATTCATAGGTTCAAGTAATTATTCAGCAGATTTACATGACTAGAACAGATTAACATAAATTAATAGGAAAGAAAAATGACGGCAATTATAACCTCCAAATTTAGAACTTTAAATGCAGAAAATTTTAAAGAAGATATAGATACTGCAAATTCTGGCTCTAGTGTATACGTAGCAATTGGTAAAACCGATGCATGGTCAAACGCTACTTCAGACACGACTGATGCAGAACCATTCACCCCATATGATACAATCGATGCATTAGTAGAAGCTCGTGAAAACATTTTTGCATTAAAAAAATTAAATGCTGCTGATGTAACTCACGTGGTACCAAGACATACTTGGACTACTGGTACTTCATATGTTCAATGGGATTCAAATAATGCTGATATTTTTGATGTTGCTTTTTATGTAATTACATCAGAGTTTAAAGTATATAAATGTATATACTCTCCTGGAACTGGTTCAACACAGGAACCAACACAAACTTTGACTTCGCCAACAGCAGAATCTGACAATTATATTTGGAAATACATGTATACAGTAGCCGTCGCTGATGCAGAAAAATTCCTTACAACATCTTATATGCCTGTTAAAACTATTAATGTTGAATCCTTTGCCAATGATAGTGCCGCTGAATTAGCATTATCTGAAGGTGACTACGCTCAATATCTAAACCAAAAAGCATCAAGAGATTCTACAACTGCTGGGGGTATTGAAAGAATTGTAGTAGATGCTGGTGGTAGTGGTTATACTTCAGCACCTAATGTTTATATTACCGGTGCTGGTACTGGAGCAACAGCAACTGCTGTGGTTTCAAGCGGATCAGTTGCTAGTATTACTATAAATGCAAAGGGTACTGATTATTCAACAGCCCATATTGTTATCGATGGCGGTGGTGGTACATTGGCAACAGCTCGAGCAGTTCTTTCTCCTGAAAATGGACATGGAACTGATCCTGTAAAAGAACTTGGTGGTTTCTTTTCTGCGGTTAACACATTGCTTGATGGAACTGGTGGCGGTGATTTAACTACTGGCAATGATTTTAGACAAATTACTTTAGTTAAAAACCCATTTAATTTTGGAACTTCTACAAAATCAATTGAGCCAACATTAAAAGCAACTCCAGCTTTAAGTTTTGCGTCAACAACACAAGCATTTCTAGTTGATGAATTAATTACTCAAGGTAGTGGAGCAAGTTTAGCTCAAGCATTTGTCGTTGAAGTTGATAGTGGTACTGGCTATGTACATTATCTACAAAATTCTAAAACTGGATATGGAAACTTTGTAACTGGTTCTCCAGTAATTGGTTCTACATCTTCAGCTGAAGGAACGCCAAAACCCGTTGCGGGAGATTTTCTAATTAATCCTGAAGTTGACATACATAGTGGCGATATTGTATTTTTAGAAAATAGAAATCCAATTGACAGAACAGCTTCACAGATCGAAGATATAAAAATCATTATCGAATTCTAATATAAATATTAGTTTAAAAGAGAGAATATATGACAACAACCAATATAAAAACATTTAACGCCACGCCATACTTTGATGACTATTTCAGAGATTATAATGGCCAGACAGTTGAAACTAAAAATTATCATAGGATTTTATTTCGTCCAGGATATGCAGTACAAGCTCGTGAGCTTACTCAAATGCAAACAATGCTGCAAGCTCAAATTGATAGGCACGGACAATATGCTTTTAAAGATGGTTCAAGAGTCGTAAATGGAGAAGTATCTCTTAATATTGAATTTGATTATATAAAACTAGAATCAACATTTACTTATAGTGGTACTGCTTATAACGCTAATAATTTATCAGCCTTTGAGGGAAGTCTTATTACTGGTACTGGTAATAGCGGAAATCAAGTAACGGCTTTAGTTTTAAAAGCTGTTCCTAAAGTTGATGCATCAGAACCAGATACTTTATATATTAAATACCAAAAATCTGGTGGGGCTGATAGCGATACTCTTAACGTTGAAAAATTTGCAGAAGGCGAAGTAATAGTATCAAATGCTGATCCTGTAAAATATGCAATGGTTGGTGGCGGTAGTAACACCGACGGAGCGAATGCAGCTTCTACTATTAGTAATTCAATTGGAAAAGGCTCTGCAGTATCTATATCAGAAGGCGTATATTTCATATCAGGGTGTTTTATTTATGTTTCCGCTTCAACGCTTATTTTAGATAAGTACACAAATAATCCTTCTTATATTATTGGACTGCAAGTTGCTGAAAATATTGTAACTTCAGGTACCGATGCGTCTTTAGTTGATAACGCTCAAGGCGTTCCTAACACTTCTGCTCCTGGCGCAAATAGATATCAGATTGCAACAACTCTAATAAAACAGCCAATTGATATTGCTAGTAGAACAGTCGATAAATATATTACCTTATTAAATGTTGATAATGGTATTATTGTAGTTGATAAAACCGATAAAACCGCAGACACTGGATTGTCATTAAGGTTAGCAAAAAGAACTCACGATGAGTCTGGTGATTACATAACAAAACCATTTGAACTTGAGATTCTTGAACATTTAAATGATGGCACAAATTTTGGTAAGTATCTATCTGGCGCTGAAGGCGGAGATGCTAATAAAATTGCTATTGGTATTGAGCCATCGACTGCATATGTTCAAGGATATAGAAACGAAAAGGTAGGAACTACATATATTGATGTGGACAAACCTAGAGGGTCTGATGCTACTGGTTTTGAAAATGAGACTAATACTCAAATTAACTATGGTAACTATATTAGGCTAGACGCTACTACTGTTCAAGGAACTCCAGACGTTCAATCATTTACACCAATAACTTTATTGGACAGTAGTGTTGTAGTAGGTACAGCAAGAGTAAAATCAATGGAAGCTTTTTCTGCTTCTGTTAGGTTGTATTTATTTGATATTGAAATAACGCATGCAACTAAAACGTTTAATGACGTAGATAATGTTGCTGATACTGCTAGGTCATTTGTAGGCCAATTCTTAACAGCAGATGATGGCCATAGATTTGATGTTGGTAATAATACATCTATATTTAAGTTGCCTCAATCTGCAGTAAAAACATTAGCAGATCCAACAAGAGATACGACATATTCTATAAAAAGATTTTTTAGTGCTACTGTTACTAATGAGATTTTAACATTTACTACATCAATTGGTCTATTTGAAGATGTAAATGATATTATTTTAGCTCCAGCTGGAGCTGTTATAAAAACTAACGTTAGTGGTTTTAAAACCGGAGCAAATACTGGTAATGGTAAAACAACTATGGCTTATGATTGCTCAGCCGGTGGATTAAATATTGCTAATGGAGTTGTGGTTCAGGGTATTGGAACAATTAAGAAAACTATTTCTCCTAAGGTAAAAACAAATACTACATTTACTAAAACTATTTCTGTAACTAATAGTGATCAACAGACATATGCTTTAGATAAATCTGATATTATTGAAATAGTTTCTATTACAGATTCTAGTGGTATAGATCAAACAAACAACTTTACATTTGACGACGGCCAAAGAGCTAATTTTTATACTGAAGGTTCTCTTCAAAAACTATCTGGAACTGCAGGTATTCCTACTGGTAATATGGTAGTAGTATTTAAATACTATACCCACGGTGCTGGGGATTATTTCTGCGTTGATTCATATCCAACTGAAGATTATGGTAATATTCCAATCTTTGTTGGTCCTGGCGGAGAATTTGAATTAAGAGATTGTATTGATTTTAGACCTAGAAAATCAGATGATTCTAGTGGTTCTAATAATTTTACTGGTACTGGATCAAGTTTATCTGGTTCTCCTAAAGTAGGTCACGCTTTAACCGCTGATGTTAATTATTATCTTCCTAGAATTGATAAGCTTATTATAAAAAGAGATGGAGCTTTTGAAATTATTAAAGGTGTTCCATCACCATATCCGCAACCTCCTGAAGATAAAGAAGATGGCCTCACTCTATACTCTTTAAAGTTAAAGCCTTATATCTTTGATTTAGGCGATGTTATTCCAGAAATCAAAGATAATAAAAGATACACAATGCGTGATATTGGCAAGCTTGATAAGAGAATTAAGAATTTAGAATATTATACTTCTTTATCTTTACTAGAACAATCAGCTGCTGATGTTCATATGGTTGATAGTGCTGGTTTAAGCAGATTTAAAAATGGCATGATTGTAGATTCATTTAAAGATCAATCAGTTGCTAATATGGGACATCCAGAATGTAGTGAATCTGTTGATAAAGAAAATGGAATATTAAGACCAGAGTGTCCAACTAATAACGTAAATCTTATTACTGCTTCCAATATTGCAGGCACTGCACAGAAAACTGGCTCAGTTTGGACAATGCCATTTACTCAAGTTTCTCATACAGTTCAGCCTTATGCTTCTGTTGCTATAAACGTAAACCCATATAACGTGTTTACTTGGAATGGTCGAGTTCATCTTTCACCAGAATCGGATGAGTGGAAAGAGACTGATGTTAGACCAGATATTATTATTAATGATGATGGTCAATATAACCAGTTTGTTGAAAGAGCTAAAGAGCAAGGTATTCTTGGTACTGTTTGGAACGAGTGGGAAACTAACTGGACAGGTCGACAAGTAGAAACTTCAGTATCCTCTAGAAAAACTACTCGTTCGGAAAGAAGAGCTTGGTGGAGACAAGAAGGTTTCCGAAGTCGTAGAGGCAGAAGACGTGGAAACATTAGAAGAGATACTACAACAACTACTACTCTTAGCCATAATCAATCAAGAAGCGGCTTAAGAACCGACGTTACTTTCGACACTGTAACTAGAGATAGTGGAAATAGAATAGTTGAAGTTAACTTCGTTCCATTTATGAGATCAAGAAAGATTTATTTTAAAGCTACTCGAATGAAACCAAACACTAAAGTGTATGCATTCTTTAATGATGTTAATGTTACAGCATTTTGTAGAGAAGAAGCATATCAAGAGTGGTCTGAAACTACTTCAGTATTAAACTATGCAGGTAGTACGTCTCACCCAGGATCTTCTAGTGGGATTTTATCTACTGATAATAAAGGCGAAATTTCAGGTACGTTTATTATTCCTAGAAATAGTACTATGAAGTTTAAAACTGGTACTAAAGAATTTAGATTATCTGATTCGCAAACTAATAATAAACAAGCTGAAGGTACTGGTGCTGAAACAATGTTTCATGCTCAAGGTCTTATTGAGTCTACACAAAGGACTATTACTAATACTAAAGTTCCTAGATTAGAAACTAGTCGACTAAATCAAGACAGAGTTATTAGTGAAACGTTTAGAAAAACAACTACAACTTGGCACGATCCATTAGCACAAACAATTCTTATAGAAAAACAAGGTGGATTATTTGCAAGCTCTGTTGATTTATTTTTTAGAACTAAGTATAACGTAAAAACTGGAGATGATGTTCAAATTCCGGTTTGCGTAAGTATTGTTACAGTTGAAAATGGTATACCAACTCAAACGGTTGTTCCAGGTAGTGAAGTTGATATGTACCCAGGAGATGTTAATATATCAGCAACTGCAGCCTCTTCAACTAGATTTAATTTTGAAACTCCAGTTTATTTACAACAAGATCAAGAATATGCTATTGTCATACAAGCTGATTGCGATGAATATGAAGCTTGGGTTGCTGAAATGGGTGGCTTTGATGTAACTAATGCTAATTACAGAATTAATAAGCAACCACATGGTGGTTCGTTCTTTACTTCTCAAAACGCTTCAACTTGGACTCCGGATCAAAGTAAAGATCTTAAGTTTACTTTAAATAGAGCTCAATTTAGTGTTAATGCATCTAAGGAAGTAACATTTGTAAATGATATTATCCAACCTACAAAGCTTAATCCTGACTCTTTATCAACAACTCAAAATTCAGGAGTTATTACGGTTATACATCCTAATCATGGTATACATCAAAGTTCATCATCAGTTATTATTGCTGGAGCAGCGGCGTTTAATGGTATTGCAGCCAACAATATAAATGGAACTCATATAATTTCTAATATTAAGCATGATTCATATACTATTACAGCTAAAAATTCAGATGTATCAACTAATAACGCAACTGGCGTTGGTGCTGGCGGAGGTTCAAATATAACAGCCACCGGAAATATACATTTTGACTTATGTAATATTGTAGCTTCTCAAATGATATTGCCAGAAACAGATATTAGATATTATCTAGTTTCGACATCGCAACAATCGATTGATGGAAATGAAACTGCGTATCAAGCTCAAGACGAAATTGAAGTATTGCCAAATATGAATGAATTCTTTTCTAATCCAAGAGTTATTTCTTCTCCGTCTAATGAAGATAGTGGCATAAAGACATTTAAACTAAAAGCAGTATTTACAAGTAATAAAGATCATTTAAGTCCAGTTCTTGATGCTAATAGATTATCTGTTATTGCTGTACAAAATAAAATTGGCGATAATGGAACTACAGCTGAAACAAATGCTTATGGCGGATCAGAGCTTTGTAAGTATATCACTAAGAAAATCGATCTAGTTGAAGAAGCTGATGTGATTGATCTTTATATGTCAATAAATAGACCTTCTGGTACTAACATTGATTTATATTATAAAACTCTTCCTGCAGGTTCAGACACTGATTTTGATCTACTTGATTGGACGTATGCTTTACCATCAAATGATATGCCTATAAATAATAGCGATGATGTTTATAATGAAGTTAAATACTCAATTGATCCTGCTGGTAGCTTTGGTTCAATGGCCTTTAAAATCATTATGAGATCTCAAAATTCATCAACTCCGCCTACTGTAAAAGATTTTAGAGCTATTGCTGCTACTTAATGGAGAAATTAAATGGCTAATAAAAAAGTAAAGGATAAACCTGGCCTCGAGCGAGATACCGTCACTAAAGCTATTATAAATACTAATAACGATGCTTATTTAGCACGAAGAGTGCAGATCAAAGCTACGAAAGATAAACAATTGATAGATGCTCAACAGAGTAAAGATATAGATAATCTTAAGAGCGATGTTGCTGAAATTAAGAAAATGCTACAGAAACTAATTGGTGGAAAATAATGGCTAACAAAGAAACTAGAATTTATAAAACGGACACACTAGAGAAACTTAGACAGAAGTCAAACGAAATTTCTCTTCACTTAGGTGATAATGAGCAACTTAATGCTTTAATGGCTGATAAGACATATGTCTATTCAGCATCATCGGGTCAAACACTTTTTGCTGGTTCAGATACTTCGTCTCCAGCAAAAACAGCTAGGTTTGAGACTAGTCCAGCGCATACTATTGATAATACTGCTGGTTATATTATTCTAGAATCTGTTTCTTCTCTTGACTCGTCGTACGTTGAAGACGCTGTCGTCTATCAAGGAACTAGTGGAACTCCAAGTTGGCAAGCATATATTGTATCAGCAACAACTGATAAAATTCTTGTAAGAGATTCTTCAGGTACATTTAGTTCATCAGCCGATCTTAAAGTTGGAGCTTCTTCTCCAGACACCGTTGATGCAGCAAATGTAATTAGAATTGTAATTGAATCATACCCCGTTGCTATTGCTAGAGTCTATAATAATGGTACTGAACTTACCCAAGGGATGGGTCCTAATGGATTCCACGCAGCTGATATCAAAGCAACAATTACTCATACTGGATCTCCAACACTTACAAACTTTACAAGAGGAGTTACTGTTTATCAAGGTAGCTCACAAACAACTCAAGCTGGCGTTGAAACAAATGCTGATTGGTATGGTACTTTACATTCTGTATCTGATGGCGTTATAAGAGTCAAAACTTACAACGGAAGCTTTATTCCAACTGGTACTGGTTCATCTATAAGAGCTTTAGGTTCTAGTAATACAATTACTGCGCATGGAAGTCTTACTGCAATAGATAACACTTATGGATCTTACATCGAATTAACAACACCTGCTACAGGATCTAATCAAATTAAAGTTTTCTCTTTAGATCTTGTTGCTGCAATTAACGAATTACAAGATGACATTGGTACTGTTGAAAGTTTAACAACTGCTGCTAATGACTTAGTTCTAGCAATTAATGAGCATGATGCTGAACTTGGAACAATTACTGCTTTAGCAATGGGTACAGCAGCTTCAACTGTAGAAACTGCTATTAGAGAACACGAAGATCAAATTGGTAATGAAAGTATTAGCACTGTAGATGCTGGAGATTCTAATAACACAATTACTGGTGC
>UPTN01000432.1_pt1 | contig 22123 bp, 18 predicted proteins | sample 2160111 | NCBI WGS metagenome assembly UPTN01 (sample SAMN06265058, study PRJEB28932) | marine metagenome | isolation source: Columbia River Estuary | place: USA:Columbia River Estuary, USA | collected 2014-05-05
CAGGGTGAACATCTGATCGTTCTTCACCAGGCAGGGAATGCCCTCCTGCTCCAGCAGGTTTTTCAGGTGCTGGACAGTGACCAGCGAATCCGTTGTATAGATTTTTTTCACAGGATGCTCACCCCGGCTGCAAGCCGTCCAGGAACTCACCAATAGACTCGCCCTTTTCCATCACCTCAACCAGGGCGGAACCGACAATCACACCGTCCACGTGGGGCGCCAGGCGCTTCACCTGCTCGGCGGAGCGTATACCGAAACCGGCGCACACCGGAATGGATGATTTCTCACGCACCCCGTCCAGGTAATCCAGCATGTTATCTCGTTCGCTTGCAGCGCCGCCGGTGATGCCGGTGACGGTGACTGCATAAACAAACCCGGTGCTGGCATCACACAGTTTCTGGATCCGTGATTCCGGGGTGACCGGACTGACCAGTTGCACCAGGGCCAGGCCCTGGCTGGTGATGCTTTTAATCATGGGACCGGATTCCTCCAGGGGAAGATCCGGCACGATGAATCCACACACCCCGGCAGCCCGGGCGCGCTTGGCCAGCTCTTCCAACCCGTAGGCCAGCAATGGATTCAGATAGCTCATCAGCAGGATCGGCGCCTGGGCCGCCCGTCCTGCTTTTTGCATCTGCTCCAGCTGATCGAGAATCCAGCGTACCGACACGCCTTGTTCCAGCGCCCGGTGACTGGCTCGCTGGATGGTTACACCATCGGCCATGGGATCCGAGAACGGCACCCCGAGTTCCACCACATCGCTGTGCTGGCTGACCTCGGTGAGGTGCTCCTGGAACTTGTTCGCATCCGGGAAGCCGGCGGTCATAAACGCGACCATGGGGACACGACCCCCGGCACGGGCATCACGCAGGGTCTTGGAAATCTTTTCGTGGGGAAGCATCAGCGTGAATCTCCTAAAGCGGCAGGGTGCGAAGTGTGGGCATGTCTTTATCGCCCCGACCGGACATACCGATCAGTATGCGCTTGCCCGGGTTCTCACGAGCCCAGCGTCGGGCGCCCGCCAGGGCATGAGCACTTTCCAGCGCGGGAAGAATTCCCTCCAGGCGACAGCACTCGTTCAGCGCATCCAGGGCTTCATCGTCACCAATCACCTTGTACTGAACACGTCCTATCTGCTTGAGCAGGGCGTGCTCCGGACCAACGCCCGGGTAATCCAGGCCGGCCGATACCGAATGGGTTTCCTGCACCTGGCCGTCCGCGTCCTGCAACAACATAGAATAGTTTCCGTGCAACACCCCCGGCGTGCCGTGTGACAGGGTCGCCGAATGATCGCCCAGGGCATCACCGCGTCCACCGGCCTCGATACCGATGAGCTGGATGCTGCGATCTGCCAGCAGCGGATGGAACATACCGATGGCATTGGAGCCGCCGCCCACACAGGCCACTGCCACATCCGGCAAGGCACCGGTGGCCTCCAGGATCTGCGCCCTGGCTTCCTGGCCAATCACCGACTGAAGGCGCTGCACAAGCGTGGGATAGGGATGAGGACCGATGGCTGAACCCAACAGGTAATAGGTGTGCTCAGGATCCGACACCCAGTCCCTGATGGCCTCGTCAATCGCGGCCCGCAGGGTACGGTCGCCAGTGGTTACCGGAAACACCTCGGTACCCAGTCGACGCATACGATCCACGTTCGGGGCCTGGCGTTCGATATCGATTTCACCCATGTACACCCGACACGGCAGACCCAGTCGGGCGCAGGCCGCAGCGGTAGCCACACCATGCTGCCCGGCGCCGGTCTCGGCGACAATCCGCTTCACACCCAGGCGCTTGGCCAACAGGGCCTGGCCGATGGAGTTATTAATCTTGTGAGCACCGGTGTGGGCCAGGTCCTCACGCTTGAACCAGACATCCGCACCCCATGCCTCGCTAATCCTGGGGACGTGAGTCAAGGGCGTGGGACGGCCCACCCAGTCATGCAACTGGGCACGCAATTCCTCCCGAAACTCCGGGGTATCCAGGTGATCACGCATCCCCTGCTCCAGGCGCTCAAGGGCAGGCACAAGAGTCTCGGGGACGTATCGCCCACCGAACATGCCATAGCGACCAAACTCATCCGGCAGACTGCCGTCAATCAGGCGCTGCAACAGCTCTTCGTTCTGTTCGCTTTGGGTTGGCTTAACGGACATCATTCACTCCATTTCACTTTCTGCTGCACGAACGGCAGCCACAAATTCTCTGATTCTTTCCGGGTCCTTCACCCCCGGGGATGACTCAACACCGCTGCTGACATCCACCCCGAAAGGCCTGACCGCGGCAATCGCATCCGCCACGTTTCCCGGGTGCAGGCCGCCGGCCAACACCAACTGGGTGCGCGCCGACAAAGAGTTCGCCAAAGACCAATCGGCAGTTTCCCCGGCACCGGATTTGGCGCCCTCGTACACCAGCCGCGCCGGAAAAGACTCCGGAGCAACATTTCGGTATACCGGCAACGGCTCACACCCGGCGGGCAGGACAAAGCCCTCCAGTGCCTGGGCATCAGCCTGAAACCAGGTCGGCACAGCCAGGCCGAATAACTCGTCAAATTCCCCGGGCGCCGGCGACAAGGTCACGATAACGCTGCGCACGCCCGGCGGCAGCTGCCTGATCAGTTCCGCCGCCTGGGTGGCAGAAACCCGCCGGGGCGAGGCTGCCATGACAAAACCCACTGCATCCGCACCGGCCCGGACCGCAGCGTCCAGGGCAGCCTGATCTCGAATACCGCAGATCTTGATCCAGGTCCGGCTCATCTGGCCACCTCGCCGTCTTCCCGGCCCGCGGCAAGCAGCTCGGCCAGCGCCTGTGCCGGGTTACCGGAACGCATCAGGGCCGTACCCACCAGGGCCATGTCATAACCCAGTCCACGGGCCCAGCGGGCATGCTCCGGGGTTTCGATACCGCTTTCCGCGACCCGGTGGGACACGGACGGAAACGATGAGGCCGCGGTTTCAAATCGTTGCGGGTCCACCTGCAATGTTCTCAGGTCCCGACAATTTAAACCCAGCAATAACTGGTCCGTCTCGGGAAGGCTTGAAAACAACTCGCCCCCGCGTGCCAGTTCCTGTTCATCAAAGGCCTCTACCAGCACGAACATCTTCTGCTCAAGGGCTGCCAGGGTGATCTCCCTGCACTGGGCATCATCCAGCATGGCGAGTATCACCAGCACACCGCCGGCACCGGCGGCGCGAGCCTCCAGCACCTGGTAGGGGTCCACCAGGAAATCTTTTCGCATGGCCGGAATGCCGTGCCCGGCCAGTGCAGCAGCCGCCTCGGCCAGGTGCGTCAGCGAACCGCCAAATCGGCTGGGCTCGGTGAGCACCGACACCGCCGCCGCTCCACCGGAGGCGTAGTCCGCAACCCGCCGGGAAATATCCTCGTCCTGGTCTTTTAATCGCCCAGCCGCCGGAGACACCAGCTTCATCTCGGCAATGATGTCGAATCCTGCCGGATGAAAAACCAGTGACGGCGGCGCGGGCAGCGCGGCGATACGTTCCAGCAGCTGCGCCTGGGTCACCCGGGCGCGGGCCACCTTCAGGCGCTCCCGACTTCCCTGGGCCATGCTGTGGAGAAAATCACTCACCCTGAAATCACCCAGTCGCTCCAAATTCTGCTAACCGTTCAAGCAGGCGTCCGGCCCGGCCATCATCAATCGCCGCCGCCGCCAGCACCAGCGCTTCATCCAGGTTCGCGGCCATGCCAATCAACTCCAGGACCAGGGCCGCCCCAAGCACCAGTGCATCCCGGGGCGCGCCATGCTGTTTCCCGGCCAGTACATCTCGCAAGGCCTGGGCATTTACCGCGGCATCACCACCACGCAGATCTTCGGGAGTACAACGGGGCACGCCATGATCCAGCGGATCCTTCTCATACTCTTCCACCTTGCCGGGGCGCACATCGAACATCAGGAACTTGCCTACCGGGCTCGCCTCGTCCCAGCCCGGTTCGCCGTGAACCACAAAGGCCCGGGTAATCGGCATGCCGGCCAGGGCGTTCGCCATCAGGCGGGCAACCTGGGGGGAGTAGGCACCGATCAGGTAATACTCGGGCTGGGCCGGGTTGGTCAGGGGCCCAAGAATATTGAACACCGTGCGCACACCCATGGCAGCTCGCACTGGCACCACGGCCTTCATGGCCGGATGGTAGTAAGGCGCGAACAAGAAAGTGAACCCGGTCTTCTCCAGGCAGTCCCCTGCCCGGTTTTCATCCAGGGGCAGGGTCAGTCCCAGGCCTTCCAGTACATCGGCGCTTCCGCACAGACTGGAGACCGAACGATTGCCATGCTTGACCACCCTTGCGCCCGCCGCCGCAGCCAACAGGCCGGCACCGGTAGACAGGTTCAAACTGCCAGATCCATCACCGCCGGTTCCCACCGTGTCCACACAGGGACCGTCGTTTTTAATGTTGGGTTTGACCGCCAACTCGCGCATCGCCATGGCGAAACCGCGCACCTCTTCAGGGGTTTCGCCCTTGGCCCGAAGCGCTGCCAGCAAGGCACCCGCCTGGGCGGGCTCCATCTGCCCCCCAGCAAGCTCCCGCATCAAGCCATGGGCCTGCTCCTCAGACAGATCCTTTCCCTGCAATACGTCTTCAAGAAGGTTTTTCATTAGCCCGGTTACTCCACCGACATCTCAAGAAAATTCTTCATCAAAGCCAACCCGTCAGGAGTCAGCACGCTCTCCGGATGAAACTGCACGCCTTCCACCTTCAGGTCCCGGTGACGGGCGCCCATGATCTCGCCCTCGTCGGTCCTGGCAGTTACCACCAGTTCATCCGGCATGCTTACGCTTTCCGCTGCAAGAGAATGGTAACGACCCACTTCCATGGGATCAGGCAGGCCCTTGAAAACCCCCTGGCCATCGTGAGCCACCATGGAGGTCTTGCCATGCATCAACTCGGCAGCAGAAATAATCTTGCCGCCAAATACACTGACAATGGACTGGTGTCCCAGGCAGACCCCCAGCACCGGAATTTTTCCTGCGAAGGCGCGAATCATGTCGCAAGACACACCGGCACCTTCGGGCCGGCCCGGACCGGGAGAGATCACCAGGTGGGTGGGCTCAAGAGCCTCGGCCTCTTCCAGGGTAATTTCGTCATTGCGGTACACCAGCGTTTCCGCTCCCAGTCCGCGAAATGCCTGGACCAGGTTATAGGTGAATGAATCGTAGTTATCGATCAACAAGAGCCGTTGGCTCATAAGCCCTCCTGCGCCATGGCCAACGCGCGTCGCAAGACGCGGCTCTTGGCCAGGACTTCTTCATACTCTGCCTGGGGCTGGCTGTCGGCTACGATGCCCGCCCCGGCCTGGAAACAATACTTGCCGCCCTGGAAGACGATAGTGCGAATTGCGATGGCCTGGTCCATGTCGCCACCATTGCCGAAATATCCAATGGTGCCGGCATACAGGCCACGTCCCACCGTTTCATACTGGTCGATGAGCTGCATGGCACGCACCTTGGGCGCCCCCACCAGGGTTCCGGCAGGAAAGGCCGCCGCGAACAGGTCCATGGCATCCTTGCCCTCGTCCAGGGTTCCACTGACCCCGCTGACGATATGCATGACATGGCTGTAGCGTTCAATGGCCCGGTAGGGATCCACATGCACCGTGCCAGTGCGGGCAACCCTGCCCAGATCATTTCGAGCCAGGTCCACCAGCATGACGTGTTCGGCGCCTTCCTTGGGGTCCGCCAACAGGTCCTGTTCATGCAGGCGGTCAGACTTGCTGTCATGCCCCCTGGGGCGAGTGCCCGCGATGGGCCGCAAGGAGGCCTTGCTGCCGTGCAACTTGACCAGTGCCTCCGGTGAGGAGCCCGCAACGGTGACATCATCCAGCTCGCAGAAATACATATAGGGGGACGGGTTCAGCAAACGCAGCGCCCGGTACACATCAAACGGCGGCAGGTCTGTCGCGCCGTGAAACGCCACTGACAGCACCAGCTGATAGACATCACCGTCGTAAATATTTCCCTGGGCCTGCAGCACCGCCTGCTTGAACTGCTCGGGAGTCATGCTGGCCTGGGCAGGCTCGTAGCTGCCCCCCACCTTGCCCGCCGGGATTGCACCGCGCAGCGCTTCGACGATCTTGCCCTTGAGGACTTCACGCTGCTGCTCGCTGCCTTCATGCAGCAGCGCCATCTTCCGGGTCAGGTGATCGAACACCAGTACCGAGCGTGGCGCCACGTAGATGGCATCCGGTGTTTCAAGTCGACCCGGCTTTGCTGGATCAAGACGCTCGAAGTAGCGAACCACGTCATAGCCAGCGGCTCCCACCAGTCCACCCTTGAAGGGCAACTCATCACCCTCGGGCTTCATCTGGGGAGCCATATCCAGGGCCTTGCGGAAACCGTCCAGCAGTTCCTTCTGGTTCCGGGGCTTTCCGTGGGACTCGCCGTTGATGCTCAGGCCGGACTCATCCAACCGCAGCTTGACCGCTTCTCCCAGTCCAATGAAAGAGTAACGAGCCAGGTGCTCGCCTCGCTCCACACTCTCCAGCAGGAAACGGGGTTCGAAGTCACGCAGCTTGAGATAGGCCGATACCGGCGTATCCAGGTCAGCGATTATGTCGAAAATCTTTTGCATCTTGCTCCTCGATTCGGTCCTTTGCCCCGGGAAGCAGGCATAAAAAAACCCACCCCCGGTTGCGGAGATGGGTCGTTGCGTTTCGTTTAGTCACGTCAGCCCGATACCATCTCCGTGGTACGGCGCCACCACCACTGGGAAACCTGCTGCTGGCTGTTGCGTGAATTGATCATGGCTCGAGTATGTCTGGGCACCTGTGGCAGGTCAACCCCGATCGCCCAGCCTAAATATCGTAGATCAGTGGCAGGACAATGCTGAAGCCCAGCCACATGATCAGGGTCAGGGGTAAGCCAACCCGTACGAAGTCCGAAAAACGATAGCCGCCAGCACTGAGAATAAGCAGGTTGGTCTGGTAACCAATCGGGGTGGCGTAACTCATATTTGCCCCAAACAGCACCGCCAGGACGAATGGTTCAGTGGGCACGCCCAGTTGCTGGGCGATGCTGATCGCGATGGGCGTTCCGATAACCGCCGCAGCGTTATTGGAAACCACGTTGGTCATGATCGCCATAACCAGCATCAACATGCTGAGCATCACTGGCACGGACAGGCCTGAAGCGCCGACCACGAACAACTGCGCCAGGTAATCTGCAGCGCCGGTCCGCAACATGGCAAGACCCAGGGCAAGGCTGGTGACGATGATCAATACCACCGGCGCACTCAACGCACCCAGGGCATCACGCCAGTTCAGGCAGCGGGTGGCGAGCATCATGCCAACACCCCCCAGGGCCGCCACGGATATGGGCAGCAGGTTCAGTGCGGCGAAGGCGATGACCACCGTCATGATGGCAATCGCCCGGGATGCCCGGTGGGTATGGGGAAGATCCATGGTTCCATCGAGCACCAACATCTGACCACTGTTCTTCAAGTCCCGGATATGTTCCCGGAATCCCTGTACCAGGATCACGTCACCGGCTCTCAAGGGTGATTCAGACAAGTCCCCGGTACGCTCGCCAGAACTGGAGCGGGCCCGATGCACCGCCAGGGGCGTGAGCTTGTAACGAGAGGTGAAGCGCACTTCCTTCAATGTTCGCTGGTGCAACATGGAACCGCGGGTCACCACCACCTCGGCCATTTGCTGGGCATCCACATCCAGGGGAAGACCCTCAGCGGCGGGAGTGGTTGCGCCGTCGGTGTCCGAAACGTTATGCAGGGCAACACCCAGGGCGTGCTCGAATTCCTTGAGTCTCTCCCGGGTATCCCTGACCAGCAGGCGGTCACCTTCCTGCAATCGTACCGACGGCAACTTGGCAAGGAAAAGTCCCTCGCCCCGCTGGATACGTTCGATGCGAATACGGTTATTGGTACGTCCCCGAACTTCAGCCAGGGTCTTACCGTTGGCGAAGCTCTCCTCCGTCACGTGCAGGTAGGCGTCGAACACCCGGGGCGAGGTATCTCCCATGGGCGGCTTGCGCTCGGGCAGGATCATCGGAGCGATCACCCAGAGATAAAAAATACCCACGCTGCCAACCGCCAGCACCGGCAAGGTGAAATCAAACAGTCCGATGGGGCGCTGCCCCAGGTCCGCAGCGATGCTCACCACCAACAGGTTGGTGGAGGTGCCGATAGTGGTCCCCATTCCGCCAATCAGGGTAGCCAGGCCCATGGGCATCAGCATGCCGGACACCGGTACACCGGTACGCATGGCCACACCGACCAACATGGGCATCAACATGACCACGATCGGGGTGTTGTTCAAAAAGGCGCTGAGTACGGCCGAGACCAGCAAGGTCACCAGCAATGCCGCCTTGGGCCGCTTCACCCAGGCAAGAGCCATCTTCACGGCCAGGGGCTGAAGTGCGCCGGTGGTCTCCAGGCCCTTGCCCACGATCATCAAAGCGGCAATGGTAATCAGCGCTTCGTGGCCGAAGCCGGCGAAGAAGTCAGTCGCCTTCAGGCCGGCGCCGTCCAGCTCATAGGGAAACAGCTGGAAGATCACCACCAGGAGAATCAGGATGAGCAGGCTGCTGGTCTCAAGCGGAATGCTGTCCCGGGTAAACAGGAACAGCGTGAATACTGTCAGGGCCAGTACGATCAGCGCATGGATGTTTGGCAAATCAGGCATGGTGTACCAGTCTATTCATCGCGGCCGGCGCGACGGGTTTATTCGGACCCCGCAGGGCCAAATAACAAGCCCGACAAGTAACAAGTAAACAGCTATAACACGCACCCCTGCAACGGACAATCTGGTGCGCGGGCATGCAATATGATAACCGGACAGAATCTAATAGGTTCGCACCTGATGTCGACTCAGTCCAAGTGCCCATATCCGCCCCAGCAGTCTGGCCGAATTACCGTGGCTCAACAGTCGCCAGTTTCCCGGCAGGCGGGCGGAAAAACCGTCCACACTGGCCAACAACGGAATCAGGTTGGACCAGGCCAGGAGTTCCTCCGGAGTTTGTGCCGGGCTGAGCAGGCTGTGCGGTGACAGGGATAGCAACTGGCTGTTCCGCAGCCAGAAACGATCCAGCAGCGCCTGGATCCGGCATCGGAATGCCGGCTGCTCAATCTTCCTTACCCAATCGGCCTCCAGCAACGCTGGAAACGGCCCCTCCAGCCTGCCCAGGCGAAGTGACTCACCCATGGCCGCTTCGGCCGCCACCTTGATCACCCGCAGTAAGCGGGAAACCGTGGACGGCAGTTCCGGCTTCATACCCAGCCGGGATGCCAGCATGCCCAGATCACAAAGGTGTAAGGAAAGACGCCGCAACGCCCCACTGTTCTGACCAGGAAAACCAGCGACCAGCGGCAATGCGTCCAGCACCTGGTTACCCACTCTTACTGCCTCCACCATCGCATGGCGCAGCCCCGCCCAGTCAATCCGGTCCGCCCCGTCCAGGCAGCTGCACAGGCGAATATCCAGGCACACCGTGGCGCTGTCTCCCGGCGCCGCCAGCAAATGTGCCCCGCTTGCACCCAACCACCGCCTGGGCGCGAAGACCGGGCATATGCTTTCTCCGGGTGCCGCCAGGGCCAGCCCTATGCGACCCTCACCCGCGCCTCGCAGCAGCGCATTCCAGGGTTTTTCAGGCTGATCCGGGCCGCGAGCCACGGCGGCAATCTGGGAAAATGCCTGGTGATCCAGCCGCAATACCGGCCACTGGCCCGCCGTACAGACCATGAGTCCGGCAGATGCCTCCTCCGGCAGCGCCAGGCCCTCCGGCAGACTGAACTCCCTGGCCTGGCCGGGGGTCAGCATCCGGGTAATCAGGATTTCTCCTCCCGGGCCGTCGGTATCACCTGCATCCCAGGGCCCCGGGCCCACCAGGCAATCCACCAGCACCGGTTCTCCGGTACTGATAGCCCTGGGTACCACCACAACCGGATCCAGCTGTCGGATACGACCCCAACAGGTGTCCGGCAACATGGGTTGCTTCTTGATTCCCCTGTCCACTGCCCGCTCCCACCTCCTTGTGGGTTTTGCCAAAAGTCTGCCCGAACCCGGGGCCCGATTCCCCGGGTATTTCTCCCGGGCGGGGGCTTAATAACCGGTTGAAACTTGAATTGCCGGATGTTCGGGGCAATGATTCGCCTCCAACCCCCATTGCAGCACGTCATGCAACACGCATCCCAAAACGACAATTCGGCCGCTATCCGGTTTGGCGGACTGTTTCGCTACAGCGGCAGGGCTCTTCAGCTGGTCTGGACCACCAGTGTCCGGCTGTCCCTGGCCTTCGGTGCACTAACCCTGCTGGCCGGCGTGTTACCGGCGGTGGTGGCATGGGTGGGACAACTGATCGTGGACGGCGTGGTCAGCGCCATGAACACCGCCGGGGACGCTCAACAAGACGCCTTGCACCATGTCTACAAGCTGGTGGCATTTGAGGCCCTGGCCATCGCGGGGCTTTCCGCATGCCAGCGAGGCATATCAACCTGCCAGTCCCTGCTGCGCGCCCAGCTGGGCAACCGGGTCAATACCATGATCCTGGAGAAAGCCCTTACCCTGAACCTGCAGGACTTCGAGAATTCAGAGTTTTACGACAAGTTGACCCGAGCCAGGCGCGAGGCATCGGTGCGACCCCTGAGCCTGGTCAATCGGACTTTCGGACTGGCCCAGAACACGATCTCCCTGGTCAGCTACGCCTTCCTGCTCGCCCAGTTCTCTGGCTGGACACTGCTCATCCTGGCCCTTGCCGGGCTGCCGGCATTTGCCGCCGAAACCAAGTTCTCCGGAGACGCTTTCAGATTGTTCCGCTGGCGTTCACCGGAAACCCGCAAGCAGATGTACATCGAAACGGTGCTGGCCCGGGAAGACTATGCCAAGGAAGTGAAACTGTTCCGCCTCGGGCCGTTGCTGCTGAAGCGTTACATCGACATCTTCAAGGGCCTGTACAAGGAAGACCGCGCCCTCACATTGCGCCGCGACAGCTGGGGGCTACTGCTGGGACTGGTGGGCACTGCGGTATTTTACGCCGCCTATGCCTGGATAGCGGCCAGCGCGGTAAAGGGACAAATCAGCCTGGGACAGATGACCATGTACTTGCTGCTGTTCAAACAGGGACAGTCCGCGGTGGCGGCGATCCTGGCGGCCATAGGCGGGATGTACGAGGACAACCTCTACCTTTCCAATCTTTACGAATACCTGGAACAGCCGGTAAGCCAGCCTGGCGGTTCGGCCTCCGCCGGCCCGGACCCTGAAGACGGTATTCGATTTGAAAACGTGAGCTTCACCTATCCCGGGGCCAATCGGCCTGCGCTGGTGGATATCAGCCTGCACCTGCCGCCGGGGAGATCCCTTGCCCTGGTCGGAGAGAACGGTTCTGGCAAGACCACCCTGGTCAAACTGCTAAGCCGCCTGTATGAGCCAGACACCGGTCGAGTCCTGCTGGACGGACTCGATCTGCGTGAATGGGATGCAGAAAAACTGCGTGCCCGGGTAAGCGTAATTTTCCAGGATTTTGCGCGTTACCAGTTCCTGATGGGGGAAAACGTGGGCGCCGGTGATGTGGAGGAGTTCAGCAACGAGGCCCGCTGGAAGCGCGCCGGCGAAAAGGGCCTGGCCTCGGAATTCGTGGACCAGTTGCCCAAGGGGTATCACACCCAGCTGGGCCGTTGGTTCAAGGACGGCCAGGAAATCTCTGGCGGCCAATGGCAGAAAGTCGCGCTTTCCCGGGCATTTATGCGCGAGGATGCCGACATACTGGTGCTGGATGAACCCACCGCCGCCATGGATGCATCTGCCGAAGCCCAGGTGTTCGAGCATTTTCGCAAGCTGGCCCGCAACAGAATCGCCATCCTGATTTCCCACCGCTTCTCGACCGTTCGAATGGCGGACCAGATTGCTGTGCTCTCTGGGGGTAAAATGATCGAACACGGCAGCCATGAACAATTGTTGGCCGCCGATGGTGTATATGCCCGACTGTTTGAATTACAGGCGGCGGGTTATCGTTGACAATATTCTGAGCTAAGAGGTTTAGCATGCCATCTTTTGATGTGGTCTCCGAAGTAGACAAGCATGAAGTCACCAACGCGATTGACCAGGCGAATCGTGAAGTGGGCACCCGTTTCGACTTCAAGGGCACCGGAGCCGAATTCGAATACAAGGATGACATCATCCACCTGACCGCCGAAGCTGATTTTCAGCTCAAGCAGATGCTTGATATTCTCAACCTGAAAGTCGCAAAGCGCGGCATCGACGTGGCTTGCCTGGATCCTCAGGAAGTCGAAATGACGGGTAACAAGGCGAAACAGAAAATCCTGATTCGCCAGGGCATTGACCAGCCGTTGGGCAAGAAGATCAACCGCATGATCAAGGACGGCAAGCTGAAAGTGCAATGCGCCATCCAGGGCGATCAACTGCGGGTCACCGGTAAAAAGCGTGACGATCTGCAGGCGGTTATGGCGATGCTCAAGGCATCCGATATCGAACTACCTTTGCAGTTCACAAACTTCAGGGACTAGATCCAGCCATGATCGACCTGTACACCGCCCCAACCCCCAACGGGATCAAGGCATCCATCATGCTGGAAGAAGTGGCCCTGCCCTACAGGGTCATCTCGCTACGGCTGGATAAGGCGGAACAAAAGCAGGCCGGGTTCCTGAAGATTTCCCCTAATGGCCGAATACCGGCCATTGTTGATCGGGACGAAGATGATTTTGCAGTGTTCGAATCCGGCGCAATCCTGATTTACCTGGCGGAAAAAACCGGCAAGCTGCTACCCACAGAACCCAGGGCGCGCTCCCGCGTGCTGCAATGGCTGATGTTCCAGATGGGCGGCGTGGGCCCCATGCAGGGCCAGGCAAACGTGTTTGTACGATACGCACCTGAGAAGATCCCCTACGCCATCGACCGCTACCAGCGGGAAACCCGTCGCCTCTATGAGGTGTTGGATAATCAACTGGCTGGTGACGAATTCCTGGCCGGGGATTACAGCATCGCAGACATAGCCACATGGCCGTGGGTGAGACGATACTACTGGGCAGGCGTGTCCATAGACGGCCTTGATCACTTGCAGCGCTGGCTTAAGGCAGTAGGCGGACGACCTGCAGTGCAACGAGGCAAGAACATACCCGAAGAGCCAAAACTGGAAGGCGGGTCAAAAGAATTTTCCCAGCGTGCCCAGAGCATGCTTGTCTAGCACGAGACACCAAGATGACTGAATCACAACCATTGCGCGCAGATATTGCTTTCGATCACAAAGAGGAGAACCTGCGCTCTGACGTGCACGGCCTCGGCGAGATGGTCGGCAACATGATCAAGGAGCAAGGTGGCACGCGCCTGTTCGAAGCAGTGGAAACCGCCCGCCGTGCAGCCATCGCCCAGAGAGAAGCAGAGGGTAGCGAACTAGACCTCAAGACGGTTCTCAACCAGATTCCCAGCACCATGTACGGCGACCTAATCCGGGCGTTCACCGCGTGGTTCCAGGTAGTCAACACGGCAGAACAAATCCATCGCATCCGCCGCCGCCGGGCCTACCTCAGGGCCCAGTCGACCCCTCAGCCAGGCAGCCTGAAAGCCAACCTGCAAGAGATGCGTGAACAGGGCCTGGATGTGGCGGAAATGAAGGAGTTGCTGCAACGACTGAGCTTCGAGCCGGTATTTACCGCACACCCCACAGAACCAACCCGCCGGACCATATTGCGCAAGGAACAGCGAATTGGTCAGTTACTGCTAGCGCGCCTGGACCCCACACGCACCCCCCGTGAAGACCGGGATATCGTCGAGGACATCCAGGCGGAAATCACCTCTGCATGGCAAACCGATGAACATCCTGCGGACAAGACCACCGTCTCCGACGAGCAGGAGCACGTGCTGTTCTACCTGACGGATGTTCTTTACCCGGTGGTACCCGATTTATACAACGCGCTGCAAGAAGCGCTGACCGAGATTTATCCGGACGACGCCGCCGGCATGGATATTCCCACCCTGTTGCGGATGGGTTCCCAGGTAGGCGGCGACATGGAAGGCAATCCCGATGTCAGCGCCAAGACCATCAAGCAAACCCTGTCCAGGCACCGCAGCCTGATCCTCAACCTGTATTTCGAGGACTGCAGGAAGTTATCGAGCAGGCTGTCTCAAAGCCTGAATCGGGTGTCTATCGATCCACAATTGCAGGAGCGCATGGAGCTGTACCGGGAGTGGTACCCCAACGCCATGCACGAGATTAACCGGCGTCATAAAGACATGCCCTACCGGGTCATGTTCCGGTTAATCCAGGAGCGACTGCAGGACACTTACGACGACCGGGACAAACGCTATCGCAGGGCAGAAGAATTCCTGGATGACCTGCGCCTGATTGTACGAAGCATGGAAAACAACAAGGGCGACAAGGCGGGACTGCGATCAGTTCGCAAGCTTCTCAGGCGGGCCGAGACCTTCCGCTTCAAACTTGCCACACTGGATATTCGCCAGGACGCCTACGTGTTCCGTCACGCTGTCGGACAGGGACTGGAAGAGCCGGACTGGATGAACCTTTCCAGGGAAGTGCGTATCGCCAAGCTGCATCACGCCTTCGATGAGGACTGGGATCCCAGTCCTGAAATGGACACCGAGGCCCGCAAGGCGCTGGCCTTGTTTGAAACCCTTGCCATGTGCCGACGCAAGTTCGGTCATAGCGCAATCGGCCCCCTGATTGTCAGTATGGTGGAAGGTTGTGATGACCTGCTGTGCGTCTTGATGTTGGCACGCTGGGCCGGGCTGAGTGATAGGGCAGGCAACGTGCCCCTGGATGTCATTCCCTTACTGGAAAACATGCACGATCTGGGCAACGCCAGCAAAATCATGAGCCCCCTGCTGCGTGACCGGATTTACCGCGCCCACCTGAAATCTCGTAACAACGAACAGGTGGTGATGCTGGGTTATTCAGACTGCAATCAGGAAACTGGTTTGCTTGCATCGCGATGGGCTGCCCAGCATGCCCACAAGGCGGTGGCAAAAATTACTGCCTCGGAGAATGTAGGCCTGACCTTGTTCCTGGGACGTGGCGGCACCAGCAGCCGGGGTGGCGCAGGCATACTGCCCGCCTTGCAGGCCGCACCGGCCGGCGGCGTGCGGGGTCGCCTGCGCTCGATCGAGCAGGGCGAAACCATCAACTCCAAGTACGGTTTACCGGGAATTGCCCTGCGCAATCTTGAAAGAGCCCTGGGTGCGCTGGCCCGCACCACCGCCCGGCCCTGGGTGGAGACCGATAAACAGGAAAGCTGGGAAGCGATCATGGATCACCTGGCTAAATCCAGCAAAGACAGCTACCGGGGACTGGTCTATGACGACCCGGGTTTCGAGCAGTACTTCCGCACGGTGACCCCCATAGACGTCATCGAACTGATGCAACTTGGCGCGCGTTCCCAGAACCGTGAACATGTACACGGCATCGCCCGACTTCGCGCCATTCCCTGGTTCTTTGCCTGGACCCAGTCGCGCTTTTTCCTGCCCTCCTGGTACGGAGTGGGCACTGCGCTGGAAAGCGCCATCGCAGAGTTCGGCCTGGAAGCGTTGCAGGAAATGTACGCAGGATGGCCCTTCTTCCAGGCCATCCTGGATGACGTGGAACGGACACTCGCCAAGGCCGACCTGACCATTGCCAGGCACTACGACGGCCTGACCCGGGGCGCAACGCCCCAGTACTTTCACAAGATCGAACGCGAGCACCAGCGCAGCATGCAGCACTTGCTGGCTATCAAACAGCAAGAAGCCCTGCTGGATGAGTACCCTGCCTTGCAGAAATCCATACGCTTGAGAAATCCCTATGTGGATCCCATCAGCCTGTTACAGGTGGACTTGCTGCGGCAATGGCGCCAGGGCGGCCGGGAGAGTGAATCCCTCAAGGAAGCATTGATGGCCAGCGTGAACGGCATTGCCGAGGCACTGCAAAACACCGGCTAGGCGGGCTGAGTTCAGGCGGCTGAGGGGTCTTCAACCAAGACCCCTTAACTGTCCTCCTTATCGAATATGCTCACCACGTCCTTCAGCTCTTTGCGATGGATATCCGGAACCCGTGCGTCGTCGTCAGGATAACCGACAACCAGCAGCAAGAAAGGCTTCTCATTCCTGGGGCGCTCCAGGATCTCGTTCAGAAACCCCATTGGGCTTGGGGTATGGGTCAGGGTCGCCAGGCCCACGTGATGCAGGGCCGTCAGCAGGAAGCCGGTAGCCAGCCCCACTGACTCCCCCGGGTAATAATGTTTCACCTTGCGTCCATCAGGAAGCAAACCGAATTTCTGTGAAAAAACAGCAATAAGACAGGGCGCTGTTTCAAGGAAACTCTTGCTTGCATCGGTGCCCAGGGGACGCAGGGCCTCCAGCCATTCCGGTGAAGCGCGGTGCTCATAAAACTCCTGCTCTTCCTGTTCTGCAGCCTCGCGAATTCGGCGCTTGATCACGGGATCCCGGACCACCACGAAATGCCAGGGCTGCATGTTGGCGCCACTGGGGGCGGTTGCTGCCGCAGCAAGACATTCCTCAATGACTGCTGAAGGCACGGGCTCGTCAGAGAAATCCCGAACCGTTCGACGACGCCGGATCTGCTCGTGAAAACGCCTGGCCCTTTCGAGCATTTCCTGTTCCGGATAGCGCGGGTATTTTTCCAGGGGAACAAATTTTGGCTCGGCCATTCAACACTCCCATTAGTGCTAATCAGTCTTTATCGATCCACGGTGCAAGACACTGTTCCACATCATCCGGATGGACCGCATCTTCGGGCATCGCAAACTCTCTCACCGAGATACCCGCCCGGTGCACACTTTCAGGATCACCTGATATCAGAGGATGCCATGCTTCAAGACCCCTGCCCTCGTCCACTCGACGGTAGGCACAGCTTGCAGGCAGCCAATGGAAGGTACTGCGGGTGAGATCCAGCACAATGCAGTCCGGCACCTTTTCGGTGCGATTCTGGTAATCGCCACAGCGACAGCTTTCCAGGTCCAGCAACTCGCAGGCCAATCGGGTGTGCACCAGTTGGCCGCTGTCCTCATCCTCCAATTTGTGCAGGCAGCAACGTCCGCAACCATCACACAGGGCTTCCCATTCCGCCGCGGACATCTCGTCCAGTTTTTTTCGTTTCCAGAATTCTGGTTCCAGCTCTGGTTTTTGATTACTCAATATCCGAACTCCGCAGCCACTTCACCGATGCCTTATCATACGTGCTTACACCTCAGCGGAGTGACAGATGCTTGCGGTTTTCCTTGATAGCGAGACACTGGATCGTGGCGATCTGGACCTTGGCCCATTACTAAAGGCCGTTCCCGGATTGAAGGTTTATCCATCCACCAGCGCCGGGGATGTCGCAGAGCGCATCGCTGATGCCGAAGTGGTGATCCTGAACAAGGTGCGCATGAATGCGGAACTGATCCGCTCGGCCGGCAAACTGAAACTTATTTGCCTCGCTGCCACCGGAAGTGACAACGTGGATATGGTGACGGCCAAACAATGCGGCGTGCGGGTCTGCAACATACAAGCCTATTGCAGCGCCTCTGTGGCACAGCATGTGTTCGCCATGATTCTTTCCCTGAACCAGTACCTGGATGACTTCGACACCTTGTCCCGGGGCGGGGCATGGCAACAGCACCCGCACTTTTGCATGCTGTCCCGTCCCCAGCGCGAACTTGCCGGGCTTACCCTGGGAATCATTGGTTACGGAGAACTGGGCAATGCGGTGGCCCAAGTGGCTGATGCTTTCGGCATGCAGGTGCTGCTGTGCCAGCGCCCAGGCGACTCGAATTCTCTCCCATCCCGGGTGAACCTGGATGAATTATTGCAACGCTCCGACGTGGTGAGCCTTCACTGCCCACTGAATGATCACACCCATCACTTGATCGGCGAGGAACAACTGGCGCAGATGAAACCCGATGCCTTGCTCATCAATACTGCCCGGGGCGCACTGGTGGAACCCCTGGCGCTGGCCCGTGCGTTGCGCCAGGGCGAGATCGGCGGAGCCGGTATCGACGTGCTTGAACAGGAGCCCCCGGTAGACTCAAACCCCTTGCTGGACCCGGACATACCACGGCTGATTGTTACCCCGCATATTGCCTGGGCAACCCTCCAGGCCCGACAGCGGGCGGTCGGCCAGATAGCCGAGAACATCCAGGCTTACCAGGACGGCACGCTCATCCGGTGCCTGGCCTGAATCCGTTGACCCGAAAATTTCGAATCCCAAGCCATGACTAACACCCCTGCACTGTACTGGATACGACGAGATCTTCGCCTGGCGGATAATCCGGCCCTGTTTCATGCGGCCAGCCGCGGACAGGTGATTCCGGTATACATCCATGCCGACGAGGAAGAGGCTCCCTGGCAACCCGGTGGCGCCTCACGCTGGTGGCTGCATCACAGTCTTGCCTCCATGGCAGGAGCACTGGAGAAAATTGGCAGCCGGCTGATCATCCGACGTGGGTCCTCACTGGAAACTCTGCAGACCCTGGCCAGGGAAACCGGGGCGACGGCGGTGTTTTTCAATCGTCTGCATGAACCAGCCTGTCGTGATCGCGATCAGCGGGTATGTGCCGCGCTGGAAGAACAGGGCCTTGAGGTCCAGGACTACGCCACGGCCACCCTGATCGAACCCGGTGCCCTGAACAATATGCAAGGCGAGCCCTACCGGGTATTCACCCCGTTCTGGAAAGCCATGCAGGCACTGGGAGAACCCTCGGACAGCCTTCCTGCTCCCCGCAATATCCAGTCACCTGCGAAATGGCCAGGCAGTCTTGGCCTGGACGATCTCGCCCTGGAACCCACCGGCGAGCACCTGGCAGGCCAGAGCTGGACCCGGGGACTGGCCGAGCACTGGGAAGTGGGAGAACAGGCGGCGAGCCATAGTCTGGAAGTACTCACCGAAAGCACCATAGAAATTTATCCGGTCCAGCGAGACTTCCCCGCAAAGCCGGGGGTATCGCGTTTATCCCCCCACCTGCACTTCGGTGAGCTTTCGCCTCGCCAGGCCTGGAACCAGTTACGCCAGGCAGGTCTTCGCAATGGCACCGAGGCCCAGACCCTTGTCTATCTCAGGCAATTGGCGTGGCGGGATTTTGCCCATCACGTACTGCATTACTTTCCTCGCAGTCCACTGGAGCCCATGTATCCCAAGTATCGGGATTTTCCATGGCGACAGGACCACGAGGAATTACTACTGGCCTGGCAACAAGGACGCACCGGCATTCCCATCGTGGATGCGGGCATGCGCGAGCTGTGGCACACGGGATGGATGCATAACCGGGTGCGCATGGTGGCGGCATCACTGCTGGTTAAAAACCTGCGCATTCCCTGGGGCAAGGGCGCTGCCTGGTTCTGGGACACCCTGGTGGATGCAGACCTGGCCAACAACACCATGGGGTGGCAGTGGTCCGCAGGTTGCGGGGTAGATGCTGCACCTTACTTCCGGATATTCAACCCGATACTGCAAGGCGAGAAATTCGATGGGCAGGGCGTGTATGTACGCCGCTGGATACCGGAGCTAAGGAATATTCCAGACAAGTTCGTACACAAGCCCTGGTTGGCTCCCGGCGGTCAAGGAAAGGGCTACCCGTCTCCAGTCATTGACCTGGCGAGCAGTCGCAAGGAAGCACTCGAGGCGCTGGCATCCATCCGCGATGCAGCGAGCTAAACGAAATCCTCCGGCCTCAACAGTGTCTCCGCCCAGTCCAGGACGCCAATAACTCGCGGTGCGAGCAATGTCCTGGCTTCCCGGGCCGACACCCAGCGGTATTCGTTGTGCTCTGCCCGGCCCAACTCGGGATTCACTGGCAGACTGACCAACCCGACATCTGAGCATGCCAGGTAATAACGTGCAGTTTTGCCATGACTGTAAGGACCGGTCTCGATGAATTGCTCACCCAGGAAAAATTTAAGTCCGGCCAGGGTAGTTTCTTCTTTTACCTCGCGCAGCGCGGCCTGCATGGGCGTCTCACCCGGCTCCCGCATGCCCTTCGGGAAATCCCAGTAACGAAAAGCCCTGAGCAGTAGGAATAACCATTCATCACCGTCCGGTCGGACTACCACGACACCAGCAGATAGCCGAGTGCCTCGCTGTACGCGACGCCTGGCCATTTTCTGCTCGGTCATGATGACCTCCGAGGCTAACCCGCGTCTCCACGCAAGGTGATTACCGGCGGCTGTGTTACCACGCTTCGGGTGGCCAACAAGCCACTGACTCCAACCAGTAACGCGCCCGCCGTCATACCTAACAACCACAGGCTACCGTCCCAATGGCCCTCCAGGTCAAATATCCTGGTGGCCAGCAAGTAACTGGCGACGCTGGCCCCCGCCGCTGCGAGCAAACCACTCAGCAGACCCAGGACACTAAACTCGGTGAGCACTCCCAGGAGCACCGTTCTCCGGCTGGCCCCCAAGGTTCTGAGCATTGCGCTTTCATAGCGCCGCTCGTCCCGGGTGGCCTGCACCGCCGCTAACAGCACCATTATCCCGGCCAGGAGGGTGAACAGGAATACGTATTGAACCGCAAGTGAGGCCTTGTCCATGACACCCCGAATCTGGCCCAGGATGGCGTCCACATCAAAAACCGTCACCCCCGGAAGATTACGGGCCAGCTCCAGGAGCACCCCTCGCTGATCGGGGCCAATATGAACACTGGTGATATAGCTGGCCAGGGACTCATCGACGGTTCCCGGAGACAGCACCATGAAGAAATTCGGTCGAAAGCTGTCCCAACGCACCTGGCGCAGGCTGGTCACCCGGGCCGTCACCGACTCACCGGAGAGGTCAAACTCCAGCTGATCGCCCAGCTTCAGGCCAAGGTCCCCGGCAAAGTCTTCCTCCACCGAAACCTGTCCGGCGATCTCGCTACCGGTATCCCACCAACTGCCCTGCACCAGGGTGTTCCCCTCCTGAATGGCAGCGCTCCAGGTGAGATTACGCTCCCTTTCCACCCACCGCTGACCACGACCATCTTCGAAATCCAGGTCCGCCAGCTTGACCCCGTTGATGGCAGTAATGCGTCCCCGCACCAGGGGAGACAACCGGGGCGCCGGTATGCCACCGCTGTCCATGGTGGCCATGAACAAATCCGTTTCTGCAGGCTGAATGTTAATCATGAACTGGTTGGGCGCATTCTCGGGCAGGGTGGCGCGCCACTGGCTCATCAGGTCATCACGAGTCACTGTGAGCACCAACATCACCATGAGTCCCAGGCCAAACCCCACCAACTGGATGACCGACTCCGATCCACGTCGTGCGATATTCGCCAACCCGTAGCGCCAGGCCGCACCCATACCCCGACGCAGGCGTCCAACAGCCAGGACCAGCGCCCAGCCAGCCAGGCTCAGGACCAGCACCGCAGCGATATTAATACCGGTAACCAGCAGCAAGGTACGCGGCTCACCTACCAGCCAGAACACCGCCAGAAAATAGGCGGACAAGGCGAGTCCATAGACCACCCAGCGGCTGGCCCGGGGGGGCGCCAGGTCCTTGCGAAGCACTCGTAGCGGAGCAACCAGCCTGAGTTCCAGTAACGGCGGCAAGGCAAATCCGATAAGCAAAATCAGTGCAGCCGCCGGCCCTACCAGCCAGGCCGACAGGGTCGGTGGAGGCAGGACGCCCTGCACCATATCCCTGGCCCACCAGGCCAGCAGTTCCTGGGCCCCATACCCGACCAGGCTTCCCGCCAGACCGGTAACCAGGGCCAGGCACAGCAGCTGGGTCACGCCCTGCCGCAAGACCATTGCCTGGGAGGCGCCCATGCACTTCATCAGGGCAATGGTATCCAGTTGCCTGGCAGCGTAACGTCTGGCCGCCATGGCAACCGCCACCGCCGAAAGGATTGCACTCACCAGCGCTGCCAATCCCAGGAAGCGCTTGGCGCGACTCGCGGCATTGCGGATTTCCGGGCGGGCGCTTTCCAGGTCCCTGACGGTCAGGAACTCGCCCTCCATCTCCCGGAAACGATCTCCCGCGGATTGAATTGCCTTCGGATCCCCGGCCAGCAACAGGCCGTGGGACACCCGGCTACCGGGCCGGATCAAGTCCGATGCCGCCAGGTCCTGCAGGTTGATGATCAGGGTGGGCGCCAGGTCAACAAACTGGAAACCCTGGTCAGGAATGTAGTCCGCCACCTGGGTGACGGTCAGTTCCAGCGCCCCAAGTCGTATCCGCTGGTCAGTT